>Ga0207681_10001946_pt1 | contig 13251 bp, 10 predicted proteins | sample KBSS53metaG_FD_184324 | JGI IMG/M metagenome (GOLD analysis project Ga0207681, IMG submission 184324) | Switchgrass rhizosphere microbial communities from Kellogg Biological Station, Michigan, USA - KBS S5-3 metaG (SPAdes) (version 2) | ecosystem: Host-associated > Plants > Roots > Rhizosphere... | reverse complement strand
GGCGGCTCAATGCCCTGCAGCACGGACTGAATGGCGTTGGTGGGATCGACGTCGCGCAAGTCACTCGACAACGCGAGTGAAGGACGTCCTTGCGCAGCCATCGGCGCGCCCGGGCCATGGCAACCGGCGCAAGCACCTGCGAACAGCACGGCACCGGCAGGTTCGGCGGCTGCAGCCAGGGCGGTGCGTTCGACTACTGTGCCTGGGGCGCCGGGCGAGCCGCCGCCCAGCTTGCTTGCGAAGTACGTGGCCATGGCCCGGACATCCTCCTCGGGGACGGCCGACAGGCTTTCGACGACAGGCGCCATCGGCCCCGCTGCCGCAGAGTGATCGGGCGAGATGCCGGTGCGCAGGAAGGTGTAGAGCGCCTCTTGCGTCCAGAGCCGCGCGGCCGGGTTACTGGCATCGAGTGCAGGCGCGCGCCAACCCTCGGCTACACCTCCGGCGTAAGCGCGGGCGCGCTCCTCCCCGCCCGCGAGATTGCGCGGCGAGTGGCAGGCTGCACAATGGCCCAGGCCTTCCGCCAAGTACGCGCCGCGGTTCCATTCCGCCGTCTTGGTGGGATCGCTTTTGATTTGCCCCTTCTGCAGGAACAGCAGCTTCCACCCGGCGAGCAAAGGCCGGAAGCCAAGTGGAAAAATCAGCCGGTTGGGCGGTGGCGTCGCGCGGACCGGCCGGCGCGTCATGAGGAAGGCGTAAAGATCGCCGAGATCCCCGTTGGTGACATGGGTGAAGTGCTCATATGGAAGGGCGGGATAGAGATGGGCGCCGTCCCGCCTCACCCCATCGCGCATGGCTCGGGTGAATGCCGCTCGCGACCAGACACCGATACCTGTCTGCCGGTCGGGTGTGATGTTGGTGGCGAACAATGTGCCGAACGGCGTTGCCAACGGGCGTCCTCCCGCAAGGGGAGCGCCGCCCTCTGAGGTGTGGCAGACGGCACAGTCGCCTAGCTTGGCAAGAACGGCTCCGCGCTCAACGCTCGCCTGGGTGAACGCACTTACCTTGGGGATTGCGATCGGTGCGATGGAGGGCCGCCAGGTCGCTACCAGTGCGATGGTCCCGACCAGAACAAGCAGCGCGAGAGCGGTGGCGATGGTGCGCCGGCGCATCGCGAAGAGGAGGAAGCGGTTCATCCCAGAACCATATCCCTCGAGAAAGCCGACGCCATACACATGAAGGTATGAGCCGTCCCGAAGTCGGAAGCTCGGCACGATCTTACAGATCGCGCTCGCAGCTGATCGTCTCGAACTGCTTGGCCCACTGCTGCTTGATCAGGTGAAGCACCACATTGGGGTGCGCCCTCCTGATGCATCGATCTAGGATCGCACATTAGGTCCGTCACTGAATGAACACCCTCGCTCATCCTTTGCGAGCTTCCGGTCTGCGCTGCGGCAGCGAATGTGACCACCGCGACCAGCGGATCACCGCCCAGCGTAATGACGGCAGCGCCGCTCGCCATGTGCCTGGTGGAAGCTTTGCGGTGAACACTTGTGGGCATGGCCTAAAGCCGCGCCCATTGTTGCCCAAGCTGGATCCCGTACCGCAGCAGTTCGCGGCCATAAGCGAGTTGCTCGCGCTCGAAGGAGGCCAGCGCGACATCGATGCCCACTCTCTCGTTTGCCAATGCCCTGGCAATCGCAAGCGCATCGCGCGCTGCCTTGGCCGCGCCGCCGGCGGTATGAGGGCGCACGACGAAGGCGGCATCACCGATCAGCACCGTGCGATCGAACACCGTCCGCGGGACGCCCAGATCGACGATCGTCGGCAGGAATGGATCCGCTGTCGCCTCGATCAATCGTGCAAACATGGGATGAAGTTCGCGGGCCGCCCGCCGCCCCAGTTCTGCAATCTCGTCATCGCGCGCCATGCCGCGGTTGAGCGAGGCGCGCCGTTGGTAGCCGTCGCGCGTGACCAGAAGCGCATCACGCTCCTGCGGGTTGGCCCCCACATACCAGACCCAGTTCATGCGGCGATGACCGACATCCGTGGCCAGATCGTTGCCGGGGATGAAGTAGGCCAGAGCATGGCCTCCGGAACGCGCCTCGCTGAAGCTGAAGACGTCGTCGAACGCGGCAATCACCTGGGGCTTCATGTCCCGCTCCAGCAAAGTGCCGCGCCAGGCGACATAGCCGGCGTAGTCGGGCTCAATTCCAGGATAGATTAAGCGGCGTGTCGACGACTGAGCACCATCGGCAGCGACCAGGATATCGGCCTTTACCTCACCGGCGTCGCCCATGGCGATAGTCAGGCCACCGTCGGCGCGGCGGGTAACGCCGGATATGGTCTTGCCGCCGTGGTAGCGTTCGGCCGGGAACTCGCGCAGCAAAGTCGTATGAACCGCGTCCCAGGACGTGAACTGCTGCGGCGTGCGCTGCAGCGGGCCGACTTGGCCGTCATATCCTAAGTACCGCCTCCCCGAGCAATGGGTCATCGGCAGCCTCGAACCACCACCCTGCACCAGCGCGAGAAGCTCTGGCTGCACCACCAACCCCGCGCCAGTCGAGCGCAAGGGCCCGCCATCGCGTTCGAATACATCGACCTCGATGCCGGCGCGGTTGAGCGCCACTCCGGCCCCAAGTCCGGCGATCGAGCCTCCTGATACGGCAACGCGCGTCACAGCAAATCGCCCGACGCGTTGCCGGCTTCCACCGGCGCCACGGCACTACGCAGGGCGGGTACGATCACCTCGGGCGGCTGCGCGCCGCTGAACAGGAAGCGCCCATCGAGCAGAAACGTCGGCACGCCGCTTACGCCCGACTGCCGCGCTGCGAGATCCTCCTGTTCGACCAGTTCCCAAAGCTCGGCCTTCACCGAAGGACCGTGATGGAAGCCGACCTCGCTGGCGATGGCACGGAGCACGTCCGGTCGGCCGACATCACGCCCCTCATTGAAGTAGGCGGCGAACAGCGCTTCTACCGCGGCGCCCTGCATCGCAAGCCCGCCCGCACGTCGGGCGTCGGCGACCATGACGTGCGATGCCAAGGTGCTAGGCGTGCGCTCCATCAGATCGTAGCGGAAGGCGATCCCATATTGCGCGCCGGTCTCGACCATTTGCCGGTCTAACGCTGCGCTCTTGAGAGCACCGAACTTGGCTGAGCGATACTCCGCACGGGCGAGGCCTTCTTCCGGGATGCCGGGATTGAGCTGGAACGGGCGCCATTCGACGTCGAAGGCAAGCCCCTCTTCAGCCAAGGTTGCCAACGCCGCGTCTAGCCGGCGCTTGCCGATGTAGCACCACGGGCAGATCGTGTCCGATATGACCGTGAGCAATCTCGGCTGCTGCTGGAAGGATGACAAAGGGTACATGGTCTCGTTCCTATCCATAAGGAGGTACCGGAAACGAATGCCTGATCCCTTTGGCGTCGGGCGGAAATCATACGTAAGAATGAGATGGATGCTGGGTTGGCAGTGTCGGCGCAACCCTGGCTTTCCGCGGCAGCAAGCCGAGAGCAGCTGATAGGCTCGCGTTGGATGTTCCTGACCGAATCCGGTGATCCTGAAGGAGTTTAATACTCAACTTGGTGCGAGCGACATTACGAGAGGCAACATCATTGTTGGCCGCGCGCAATCGTCAGTTGCACAAGAGTTGATCTAACCGGGCGCAAAAGCAGCGATGTTGGCCCTGCTTGATGCCCACAGATGCCGTGGCTGCCAAGTCCTTGGACTAGCACTGCAGCGTGCCAATCGCGCGCTCTACGCCGCGCCCCTGATGAATGGCCGTCGGCTTTCGGGCATGCTCTCGTGCTACTTGAAGAACCGCGATTTAGGCGCTTGCTGCCGCGAAGCTTTCGCAAGTTGCGATGTCCGGTGCTGATGTTAGCGAACATTCGCGGCATGGCACCGGAAGGGCGTATACTGGTCGCGTGCTGGCGGAAGCCGAATGCCACTTCGTGGGACTTTGCCGCCGGTCGACGCCGCGACCCGGAACGTCCGGCTAGGCTGATACCGGCCGTTCGTCGGGCCGCGAACCACTCTCTCCTGCGTCCGGATCTAAATCTGTGGACCGGTCCGAACGGGCCGCCTTCGAAACGAAAAAGGCAAAGCGGAAGCTGCTTAATTGAGTCGTAGCTTCGCTGCCGTGAAGCGCTCGCTTAGGCGTATCGGGATCGGGCAAAGAACGATGTCCGCTTCGTCAGGCTATCTTCCATGTCAAGGAGGCTACCACCATCACAGCACCTACTGTCAGATGGCCGAACCACGCGATCGCGCCATAGGCGGTGCCCAAGCCTGTCATGTCGATGACCAGCGCGACAAGCAGAAGAGTGAAGCCCGCCTTGCGGAACCGCTGCTGTACAGGGGAAGGCAGTGTTCGGCCCAGCATATCCTTCTGATGTCGTGCCATTGCGGCGCACAGGCATCCGAACCCCAGAATGGCGGCGCATATTGCCACTATATGGATCATGCCGTGGTCAGTTCCTTGCTCTTCTGGCGGGCTGAGCGGGTGGCTTTCAGCTCGACTCGTGCCGCTTTGCGCGCCGCCCAGCCCAAGGCAAAGGACAGGGTCACCATCGCCATGTCGAAGGCAACGAACAGCCAGTCACCAGTCACGAGGCCGGTCAGCATGTTACGCGAGACTGTAAGGGCGTTCACGATCGGCACCGCCGCGAACAGGGCGGCGGCGAACGATAGGCTTTCGACCCATGCGCGCCGCTGGGGCCGGACGCAGGCCCAGAGGAGGACGCCCGCCCAGATGAGGAACAGGCTGTTGATCTCCCATTCCGTGCGATTGTCCATGGCGATGGGCAGCAGGCGGTTCGCCAGGAAATAGGCTGCAAGCCCTGCGGGAAGGCCGGCGATCGCGGCGATATTGAGCCGCTCCACCAGACGGAACCCGAAATGGGGATGCGCGGGATCGGGAAGTTTTGCCCGCCGCTTCACGGTCCAGAGCACCAGCCCGCTGCCAACCATGATCGTGCCGCCGATGCCCGAGAGGAAATAGAGCCAGCGCAAGCCCCAGCCGGCGTAGCGCCCGGCATGAAGTCCAACCATGACACTCTGCGTCGCCAGGGCACCGCCCTCCGGCACGTGCCGGTCCAGCAGCGTGCCGCTCGGCCCGGCGAAGACCATGCTTTCACCCCGCGCGGCGATGGCAGTGTCGGCGGCGCGGGTGATGGTGATGGTGGCTGTGCTGTCACCTGGATTGGCGACTTTCACGAATCCGATCCCCGCGCCGCCCCACGACCGGCTCGCCATCGCCATGAGCGAGCTGACAGGGACCAGCGGCGCGGCCACGCCGCTGCGGGGAACATCCGCACGACCTGGAAACACCTCTTCGAAGAATGTGTCCGTGGAGGCATAGTTCGCCATGACACCCCAGGGCATGTATTGCGTCGCCAGCGTGACCAGCCCGGTATAAGTGATCATCAGATAAAAGGGCAGCGCGAACACCGCCGTGACATTGTGCGCGTCCAGCCAGCTTCGCTGCCCCTTGCCGAAACGCAACATAAAGAAGTCCGCGAAGATCTTCTTATGGGTGATGATCCCGGACACGATCGCGACGAGCATGAACATCGCCGCCGCGCCGACGAGGTAGCGCGCCCACATGACCGGCATGTAATGAAGATCGAAATGGAAGCGGTAGAGGAAGTAGCCGCCGCGCGTTTCGCGAACCGTCACGGGATGTCCATGCCCATCAAGCGTCGCGCTGGTTTCCCCTCGCTTGCGTCGGGTCGGCGGCTGACCCTCCTCCTTTTTAGGCTGCCAGAATACCTCGGTCACCGGATTGCGCGCAGAAGGCGGCGTGATGAACCAGCTTTCCGCGTCCGGCTCCCTTGTCCGAAGATAGGTGATGGCAGCCTGCGTGGCGCTGACGGGATCGGCGGTGGCCGCCAGCTCCGGCCGCATCCATCGGCTGATTTCCTGCTGGAAATAGGCCGCCGTGCCGGTGACGAACATCGCGAACAACAGCCATCCGAACATCAGCCCGGTCCATGTATGGAGCCACGCCATCGACTGCCGAAAACTCTCCTTCACAGCCGCCCTCCCGCCAGAATCGCCAAATACAGTATCGCGCCGAGCAACAGCAGCGCGCCGCCTAGGCCTATCCAGACGCGCAGCATCGACCTGGTCGAAAAGACCGTGACGACGATACACGCATAGATGGCGAATGAAGCCAGTGTGGCCGCGATGCTCGCCTCGGCCGCGCGCATGGGCAGCAGGCGGGCCAGGCAGGCGACGGCTAGCCCTGTGACGACATAGCCACCGATGATCGCGGCGACCGCTCGGGCCAGCACATGCAGGCGGTGACGGTGGACGCCCTCTTTGTTCGGGTGAACGGCCATAGCTTCAGAAATGCCGTTGGAGCGTGACCATGAAGGTCCGCGGTTCGCCCGGCGTCGTGCGGGTCAGGGAGGCGGTAGGGAAATACCGTTCGTTGAAGATGTTGCGGATGTTCGCCTGGATCGACCAGTCATCGAACCGGTAGAAGATTGTCCCGTCCACGAGCACATAGCCGTCGAGGATAAAAGGCTGCGTCGCCCCCGCGACCGCTGACGCCGTACTGGCCGCACGGTCGCTTTCATGATGAAGCCCTGCCCCCGCGCCCAGGTTGGCAAGCGGCCCTGATGGAATGGTATAGCGCGCCGACACGTCGACGATATGGCGGGGCACGCTGCCCAGGCGCGAACCGACGAGCAGCCGGTTGTCGGCGGTCACCTTGGCATCGAGATAGGTGTAGGCCCCCGTCAGTTCGACGCCGCTGCCGGGACGCCAGGCCATTTCCGCCTCGACGCCGCGCGTGCGTTGTTCGCCCGTCAGCACATAGACATTTGGTAGCACGGCGTCGGCGGTGGCGACATTGGCGCGGGTCAGCGAGAAGAGCGTCACCATCCCGTTCAGCCGGCCATCACCGCGGGCAATCTTCACCCCGCCTTCGTAATTGACCCCGCGTTCGGGCGGCAGAACCCTTTGGTTGACATCGCGATAGCTGAACTGAGGCGTGAATGATTTGGAATAGTTCACATAGAGCGACGCCCACTCATTGAGGGCAAGCGTAGCCCCCGCACGCGGGCTGAACGCTTTGGCGGTGGTCTGCGGACTTGCCACTCCGCCGCTCAGATTGGTCGCCGAGGCATCGTCCCATCGCCCGCCGAGCGTAACGGTCAGGGCACCGCCCAGCTTGATATGGTCCTGGACGTAGAAGCCCAGTTGACGTGTCCGGCTACCCGCCGTCGAAAAGGGAACTGCCGGATTATGCGTGCTGACCGTCCCGTAGACCGGAGCATAGAGGTCGAGATAATAGGGCTTGCTGGTGTCGTAGAGATTGCTGTTATCCGATCGGCGCCGGCCATAATCAATTCCGGCAAGCAGATAATGGCTCAGCGGCCCGGTATCGAAACGGACGCTGGCGTTGGTGTCGACGCGGAAATAGGTGCCGTTCTCGTCGAACGGACCATAAAAGGCGCGGCTGACCCGGCTATAGGCGGGAATGAGCGGGCTGGTCGCGGTTGCCGGAATATCCTGCGTATTGATCCCGGTGACGAACAGCCAGTTGTCCCAGCTATTGTGGAAATCCTGATAGCGCAGCGACTGGTGGATAGCGATGGCATCATTGACCTGATGATCGAACACATAACCCAGGTTCCAGTAATCATTCTTCTGGACGGCGGGAAAGACGGTGTCATTGATCGATAAGCTGATCGGCAGCGGCCCGTTGGGATTGGGCAGCGCGGTGCCATAGGCGGTGGTCGGCGACCAGGGGCGGATGTCGTCCTTCTGATAGCGACCGAGCAGGGTCAGGTTGGTTCGACTCCCTATTTTCCAACTGAGCGAGGGGGAAAGAAAAACCCGCTTTTGCCCCGAGGAATGGACGAAGAAATCCTGGTCGCGATAGACGGCTGCCAGACGCGCGGTCAGGGCGCCGTCCACCGTCAGCGGGCCATTCGCATCGGCGCGGACCTCCATCAGATCGTAGGAACCCGCGCTGAAACCGACATCGAGAAACGCATCATCCTGTGGCCGTTTGCTGACCAGATTGACGATGCCCGATAGCGGACCCTGGCCGAACAGGCCCGACGCTGGCCCCTTTACCACTTCCACGCGCTCCAGGCCGCTCATCTCCGACGTGCCATAGCCGGTGTCGTCAAGCAGCCCATCGAGATAGGTCGCGCCCGACGAGGCATTGAACCCGCGAATGTTGAAGCCGTCGAAAAAGCCGTAGGTATTGTTGCGGGACACCCCGGCAACGCCTGCCAACGCATCGCCGAGACGCAGAACCCCGCGTTCGACCAGCATCTGCTGCGTGACGATCGATATCGCCTGCGCATTCTCCAGCGTTGGGATGACGGCTTTCGATGCCATCGCGACATCCGAATTCTTGACTCCAGTGACGATGATGTCGCCCCGTCCGCCGTCGGTTTCCGCTGCCTGCTGCGCGTTCGTCACTGCCGGAATGGTGAGGCAGGAAACACAGGCCAATGCATTGATCAGCCTCTTCAAACGCATCCGCTTCATCATTCCCCCCCCCTGCTGCACAGTCGGGGCGCTATAGCCATTACTGCGATTGACTCGCAATAGCATTCTTAATAGAGGCTCGCGCTGCTGACAAGGGGAGCATCCATGACGCGCAAATTCGTCCGGTCGCTGTTGTGCGTCACTATGCTGACCAAAGTTGCGGTTGGCTCCGCTGTCTCGGCACGGGAAGCCGATCCGTCAGAAAACGCTAGGCGTGCCGATGCAGAGATCATCGTCACCGGCCTGAGGCCCGACGAGGGCCAGCACAAGGTCAGCGGGGGCGGCGCTTTGGGTGCCAAAGCCTTGCTGGACACGCCCTATTCGGTGACGATCGTCGATGCAGACGATATCGCCCGACGTCAGGCCAACAGCATAGCGCAAATCTTCGCCAACGATCCGTCGGTCTACTCCTCCGCGCCATCCGGCTCGACCAATTGGTGGGGCACGCAGATCCGAGGGCTGGGCGTGCGCAACTATTATATCGATGACGTGCCATTGCTGCTCTACTGGGGCGGCGACTTTCCGCTTGAGCCGATCGAGAGCGTCACCGCCCTGAAGGGCCTGACCGGCTTCATGTACGGCTTCGGCGCACCGGGCGGCGTGATCAGCTACCGCACGAAGCGGCCGACCGCCGAACCGATGCTGACGACGGAAATCGGCTATCGCACCAACACCGTCTTTTATGCCCGGGCCGATGCGGGCGGACCGCTCACTCGCGACGGCAAGCTTGGCTATCGCGTCAATCTGGCAGGAGAAAAGGGCACGGCCTATAATGAGGCCGGTGTTAACCGCCTGGTCGGGTCACTGGCGCTCGAATACGCCTTCAATCCTAACCTCAAATGGTACGCCACCGCGACGTATGAGAACAGCAATCTTCGGCACGAGCCATTCCAGTTCTACTGGGCAGATTATGTCGGGGCTGCCTTGCCCCGCCCGACCTATGACTACGATAAGCTCAACGTGGCGAACAGCTACTACAAGGGCAGGACGTTGGCCACGGCAACCGGGCTGGACTGGACCTTTGCCGATGGCTGGTCCGCTCGCCTGACCTATGGCTACACCAGCAAGTTTCATCGTTCGAACAAGATGTTCGTCTACATGCGCAACCAGGCCGGCGACTATGAAGGCTTCGCCTATAATTTCGCCGAGCTCGACAAGAACCATTTCGTCCAGGCCATGGTGCAGGGTGATGTCGTCACCGGACCGATCCGGCATGAGATCGTGGCCGGAGCGTCCTTCCAGATCACCGACAGCGCCTTTGGCTACAACGACAAGGATTACTATTGGGGAAACGATTTTAACGGTAATATCTATCGTGATCAGCCATTTCTAGTGACGCGCGACATCAGTTTCGGCACCGACGGATCGCCGACGCGGGAACGGCAGAAAGCCTTGTTCCTCAGTGACACGCTGCACCTTGGCGAGCATCTCCAGGCCATGCTCGGTGCGCGCTATACGCAATATAAGCTGTCAGACCTCGACGGGAACCCGTCGGTTCATTCCGGCTATCGCACCTCGGCGGTGACGCCCACGCTCGCGCTCATCTACAAGCCTGCACCTTATGTCTCGATCTACGGCAGCTATGTCGAGGCGATGGAGCCAGGCAGCCGGGTTAGCGGCGAATATGCCAATGTCGGCGAGGTGCTCAAAGCGACGCTGAGCCGCCAATATGAAATCGGCGCCAAGTACGAGCATCAGAGGTTGAGCCTGACCCTAGCCGCCTTCCGCATTGAGCGCGCCAACACGATCGACCGGTTCGTCGATGGTGCGCGCCGCCTGACGCAGGATGGCCTGACGCTCTACAAGGGAGCCGAGGCGATTGGGACCTATCGGCTCAGCGATGATCTGAAGCTGGGGGCCGGAGCGGTCTATCTCGATCCGAGCATCCGCAATGTGTCAGCCGGCAACGAAGATCTACGCGGCAATGTGCCAGAAGGGGCTGCCAAATGGCAAATCACCGGTAATGCAGAATATCAAATACCCGCCATGCCCGGTCTCACCCTGCACGGCAATATCCGCTATACCGGCGAGGCCCCGATCAGCGACAGTAACACCCTGTTCGTCCCAGCCTATACCACGGCCAACGCAGGCTTTCAGTTCGACACGCTGGTGGGCGGGCGCAAGGTGACCTTCATCGGCAACCTCAACAATCTGCTGAACGCAAAATACTGGACCCAAACCAACATTGGGGAGGGCACCAATGCCGCCATGAGTGTACGCTTGTCTTGGTAATGCCGCGCCAAAGAGTCGACGATGGGACTGCCACAAATTCCGTCGATTCTTACACCGCTGTTTCCAATGAATGGTTGGCGGGTCATGACGAACTTGTCCAGGCAATGGAACAACAAGAATAGAGGCGCCCTCTGTCGGAATGCACCGACATGTGCCAACGGCCGATTTCAGCGCGGGCTGACGTTCGCTCTGATGCGGACGAACGTCCTGAGTTGCTAGATAGTGTTGAAAAACTCGGCCTTGCAGTAATCGCGCAGTCCTGATTCACTGGACCTGTCGTTGGGAGACACGCCGATGATGGGCAATCGGACGGTGATGCAAGAGGCGCTGTTTTACAGCTTCAGCCTGGAGGACCATGTGCCGCAAAGCCACTTATTGCGGGCAGTCGACCGCTTTGTGGGCCTGAACGGTATCCGGGAGAAGCTACGACCATTCTACAGCGAGACGGGCCGCCCATCGATCGATCCCGAGCTCATGATCCGGATGCTGCTCATTGGCTATTGCCTGGGCATCCGGTCAGAGCGGCGCCTCTGCGAGGAAGTGCATCTTAATCTGGCCTATCGCTGGTTCTGCAGCCTTGGTCTTGACGGTCTTCGCTTACAGCACCAATTATCTCATCAATTTGGCAAACGCCGTGATTGTTGATGTCGAAGCCACCGCGGCCATCCCCCAGCTGAGGTGACGGCGCAGCGAATTATGATCGACAGGGCGCAGGAACGCTTTGGCATCTGGCCGCAGCGTCTGGCCGCCGATACCGGCTATGGCGATGCCGCCAACATTGCCTGACTCGTCCATGAGCGTGGTATCGAACCACACATTCCCATCTTCGATCACGTGGGTCGACGGACTGGAAGTTTCCCACGCACCGAGTTCCGCTACGACCATCACAATGATCTCTACGTATGTCCTGGCGGCAAAAACCTCGTCCAGCACCGCCGGGACTATGCGACCCACGGCCCGGCGTCGATAAGGACGGCTTCATCCGCTACCGCGCCAGTAAACATGACTGCGACGCCTGCGCCCTCAAGCCGCAATGCTGCCCCGGTCAGCCTAACCGCAAAGTGGCCCGATCTCTCCACGAAGGCGCACGTGACTTGGCAAGGGATCTGTCCAGAACCGACGCCTATGTCACATCCCGCCGCGAACGAAAAAAGGTTGAGATGCTGTTCGCCCACCTCAAGCGCATCCGGCGGATGGACCGCCTGCGCCTGCGAGGTCCAAACGGCGCAAGAGACGAGTTCCTCCTCGCCGCCCCCGCTCCAAACCTCCGCAAAATGGCTAAGCTAATCCCGAGGCCCGCCGCCCCAGCGCCCGCATAACCGGGGATGACCCCTCCAGACCGCGCCTAAGCTGGCACTACCCCCGATCTCAGCGGCGGGTTTTTCAACACAATCCTGTTTATTGCGGTTACCGAGTTCGTTCATGGCGGCCCCGTACGACCGCAGACCATCGGTGGTGATTGCCTCTGGCGATCCGTGGCGTTTGAGCGCCTTCTTCATGAAGGTCAGCGCAGCCTGCTTGTCGCGGGTCTTGGTGACAAAGCTCTCCAGGATTTCACCTTCCTGATCAACCGCACGCCACAGGTACACCATCTCACCTTTCAGCTTGACGTACATTTCATCCACGTGCCAGTGGCAGAGCCCTCGCTTGCGCCGTACCTCTCCTGCGAACATCGGCCCGAACCTGTTCCACCACAACCTCACCGTCTCATCGCAGACGTCGATGTCGATGCCGCGCTCGAACAACAGGTCTTCCACGTTCCGCAAGCTGAGCGGAAAGCGAACGTACATCAGCACCACCAACCGGATCACCTCTGGCGATGAGTTGAAGTAGCGAAACGGATTGGCTGGCTTGCGGATACGGGCCATCAAAGCGTCCTACCCGCCGCTCCTTACCAGCGGGTGCACTTGTTTTGACAGAGCCAATTTCTTTGTTATCGACTAACCCATCCGGAGCTTGAGCATGTCAATTGTCAAAGCATTAGATACTTCACGGGCGGCGAGGGAGGGCCGACGAGTTTCGGTGATTATCCCTTATTACAATTCCGGATGGTCAATCGCTCGGACATTAAGATCGGTTCTGGCTCAGCGCTTTACAGACTACGAGGTGATACTGATTGACGACGGTTCGGCCGACGACGCAGTTCGATACTTCGACGCTGTGCCGGGCGCTCATGACCGGATACGGATAGTACGCCAAGACAATCGCGGGCTTGCCGGCGCACGAAATCGCGGAATTGCCGAGAGTGTCGGCGAGTTTGTGGCGCCGATCGATGCAGATGATCTTTGGCACCCAAACTACCTGACTGAGCTCGTCTCTGGGCTTGACCACCATGCAACGGCGCCATTCGCCTTCTGCATGTCGCATCGTATCGATGAAAACGACCAATTGCTGGCACCGTTGGACCTGGCCGAAAGCCCGCGCCACGATTTTGCCGGTCTCGTCAGCCTCAACTCGATTGGCAGCGGCAGCGCAGCCGTATTCCGGCGCAGCGCGCTGGTAGCGAGCTCATCGAGGGCATCGCGGACGCGCACCGCGGGAGCGTATCAGTGGCGACGGGAGAGC
>Ga0207681_10001943_pt1 | contig 13256 bp, 11 predicted proteins | sample KBSS53metaG_FD_184324 | JGI IMG/M metagenome (GOLD analysis project Ga0207681, IMG submission 184324) | Switchgrass rhizosphere microbial communities from Kellogg Biological Station, Michigan, USA - KBS S5-3 metaG (SPAdes) (version 2) | ecosystem: Host-associated > Plants > Roots > Rhizosphere... | reverse complement strand
AAACTTCAACGTCATGATCAAGCTCAAGGTAATGGCGGCTCCCGAGCGATCGAAGTGGCCATAGATTGCCAGGTAGGCAATCGTTCCGAAGATTGGCGCCAGCAGCAGCGTCACCATGATGATGAGGACGATTAGACAAGTGATGATGGCAAAGATTGTCCCCAGACAGCCGAGAAAGGAAACGATCGCGGTCACGCAGCCCTGAACCCTCCCCTGCAGCCGCTCGGGAATGATCATCGCGAGCGCAATCAGCAAGGTGATGTAAAAGACGAAGCTGTCGAGAAATGCGAGGTAGGAGATTCCGTAGCCGGGCGTGTCCGCGTTGAGAGCAGCCGCTCCTGGTGTGTCGAGGTTCATCAGCAACGAGGAACTCGCCTCGATGAGGACGACCAAAAAGATAAGCACCAGAGCGATAACCAGGAAGGGTTTGCGGAGCTCATCAAGCATTTAGGTTTAATCCCTAATCTGCAAATCTCTGTGCGGCCTTTGTGTTCTCTGCGTCTCTGTGGTGATGTTTGTCAACCAATCCACCACAGAGGCACAGAGGACACAAAGATGGCACAGAGGAAAACTTCAGCATTTCTTGCGGCAGCGCGGATCGTCTGCGGGCGAACATTCCGCTTCCACCCGACACGGCTTGTTGTCTAAACACTCAAACGTCAGCTTTCCGCCTTGTTTGGTTGCGAGAACCGAGCAGCGCCGCTTGTCTTCCACGTCTTTGTCCTGCGGCAGCGTACAGGTCTGTGGGTAATCCATATCCTTGAGCGGGCCCTTGGGATCGGGTGGGGTTAAGTCGGTGTAGACAATTCTGGCCCGGCCGCTTAACAGGTGGAACGTTGCAGTGCGAAACGCATGCTTAGTGTCGGCTTTTATTGTTTCTTCGCTGGCTGCGCAGTAGCCACTCTGTTTCAACTCGATACCCGGCTGCAACGAACTGAACAACCCCTTGATGGTGCTGGACCAACCCGGCGGCCTGGTTTTTGCGGCGGTACTCTCAACCTGAGTTTTTCCTTTTGGCGGATCGGGCTCGTCGCGCAAAGCGCCGCGCACAATAAAGACAGTAAAGATCACTCCTACTAAAACCAGGACGATTATTACGATCTTTGTTGAACTCATGATCTTCGCGAATGATTTAAATGAGACACAGGCGGACAAGTCCGCTTTCTAAACAGTAGGGCGCACCTCATTTGGCGTTCGCCTCAGTGGCCGCTCGGTGCAAACGCGCGAATCAAACTGTAAAGCACGATAACGCCGATGCCGCTCAGCCATAACGGCCACATGCTCAAACCGATTCCAACCGGAATTGAAACGAGCGCCGCAGTGTAGATAAGCGCCAAAAGAAAACCCAGGAACCACCAGCCCCAATCGATGTCGCCGCCGGAAGTGGATCCGCCCCAGTAAGCCCAATCCTCGAACGGGATGCGGTAATACGCTTCCATCGTCAGGTTTTCGGTTTTGCCGGTAATCAATCTAAACGGAATGTTCAAGAGCAGTGCGATGATGTAGGACAGCATGTATGCGGGACCGAAGATGCGCGCCTGCCAAACGTGTGTCTCTTCATGCGACGACCAACCACCGGCGATGACAGTGCCGATGGTTGTTGCCGCATACGCGCCGCCGCGCGGGTTCTTGTCGTAAACAATATTGCCGGAGCGACGGCTGTCTTCGTTGGCGGCGACAAAGTTAGCGCCAACGATCTTGCAAGCCGGCATCCAAACCAGAAAACCCGCCAGGGTGTTTAGTAGAGACCAACTCATGTCGAGCAGAAATCCGACAATACTCAACACGCCGGCGGCATACGCGGTTTTGTTGAAAGCAATGGCCGAATAGCCGGCGCCGATAACGGCAGCGACATCCAGAATGATCGCTGCCGTCATCACGTTCGCTCCCGCCAGTAAAGCCACGGCGAAATAAATTCCACCGGCCAGAAGCAAGCCGAGGAAGAATCCCAGCACGCCAAGCCCGTGTGAAGTTTCTTCGGCCATGGGACCACTCCGCGTAATGAATGTTTAGAAAGCGGACTTGTCCGCCTTCGCGCGAGGGGCACAAGTGCCCTATCTAAACAGCGATTACTAATGTAGGGGGCGGACCCGCGTGTCCGCCCAGGGCGCACACTCAGGTGCGCCCCTACATAAAGACAGTTGCGACTAGAACTGACTCAGAATGGTCAGGTTAATCTTCGTTCCCTTCGGTCGCTTTTGTCCGGGTGCCGGGTCTTGCGCAATCACCTGGTTAGTGGAGAAAGGCATCCTAAGTTTTTTAATAGCTCCCACGGCAAAACCGTCAGCCGCAATTTTCTGTCGGGCTGCTGCTTCGGAGATCTTCGTGTACGTACCCACCGTTCTGATCTCCGGCCCAGTCGAAACATTGAGCACGATCGCCGATCCGATTTTGACGGCGGCGCCGTTTGGCGGGTTAGTGCCAATCGCTTTTCCGGCCTCGATTGAATCGCTGCTCTGGTTGTTCTGAGTTATTTGTAAACACGGGCTCTGCCTGCAAGCACCGGCGAGGGCCGCTCGCGCCTCGAGCGCGTTTTTCCCGCGCACTAGAGGGATAGTGACTTCATCGGTGCCGCCTGAGACAAACAGCGTGACCTTGGAACCGGTATTTACCATCGTTCCAGGCACCGGTTGAGTACGGATTACCAAACCTGTCTGCACCTTGTTGTCGGGAATGCGAGTAACGTCGACGTCTACGCACGGCGCCGGGTCGCAACTTTTCTCGAGTTGGTCCATGGCCGACTGGGCGGTTTGGCCGACAACATTTCTCACTGCGACCTGAGCCGGTCCGGTCGAAACAAACAAGGTGACTTTGCCACCGGGTTCAACTTCGCTGCCCGCTTCCGGGTCGGTGCGAATGGCGTTTCCTGCCGGAATCTTGCTGTCGGCTGCTTTGCTGACTTCAATCTGCACGCACTGGTCCCCTTTCTTACAACCAGTGAGTAGTGCCTTCCGGGCGGCGTTTTCGTTGAGAGCGGCGACGGCCGGCAGCTTATAGGTTTCAACCGCTGTCTGTTCCGGACCGCTCGAAACTATCAGGTTGATGTTAGAACCCACCTCGACTTCAGTCCCGGCGGCGGGCTCAGTTCCCAACGCGTTGCCCTTGGCCACCGCATTGTCGGCGATATTCGTGACCGCAACCACGAGACATCCAGTTCCTGCTTTGCAGCCCGTCTCCAAACTCTGCTGCGCTTCGGCCTGCGGAGTATTAGCCACGTCGGGCACGAGGTACACTTCAGGCTTGGGCTTATGAAGCAGCCACCAAAGAATGAACCCCACAATCGCCAACACCACCACGCCAATCGGAATGAAGATCCATTTAGGAAAGGGCTTCTTCTCGTGGACAACTGCAGTCTGCGGCATTTCAACGCGCACAACTTGCCCTTCGGTAAAATCTTCGTCAGGGTTCGTAGCCAGAGCCATGTTGAGGCGAAATGCATACTTGTCAGCTTTCGCCGTATCCGTTGCTGGTGTGGGCGCGGCCCCCGGTTTGGCGGCGGGAGGAACTGGCGGTGGACCATCGAAGGTAACAACAAATTGTTGCGTGCCGCCCGCCGGAAAATCGCGGTCGGTCTCGCCGGTTACCTGCAGCCATTCCTGCTTAGTGCTTTCCAGCGCGGCGGCGCGGGCCATGCCGCGCACAGGACGCGAGCTGGTGTTGGTTACCGTGAACACAGCTTCCGCGTGTCCTTTGTTGTCGGCCTTGATTACATCGCTGGCGGTGGTGGTAATCGTAAATGTTTTCATTATGGTGTGATCCTCCGGTGGTCGCGAATAATAGGAGTAGGGAAACCTATTACAGGTCTTGACTGACAGTTCAACTCAAAGTTAGCCCGCTCGGATTCCATTTCGTTTGGCGACAGAATCTTGATTTGCTGTGAGCCGCGAAACGGCTGAAAAGCCGGATCTGCGGCACCCAACGTCCAGGTTGTTTCTACAGTTTTGGATCCTGGGCCGGTAAAATCCAGCGACAGATCTCTTGAATCCCTGGCTCCGTCGCTTCTAACAAATGTGTACTTCACGGTGCCCGGTCCGTTAGCCGTGATCGAGCCGGAGAAAGTGATCTTCACGGGACAAGGTCCGGAGTGAGTGGCGGGATTCGCCACGAGGGTGGTCCCTACCACCGCGAAGCCGCCAGTTTCGCGCGGTGGTGTCGGCGTAGCTGTAACTGTAGTCTCGGCAACTGGCGAAGGTGTCTCCTCTACCACAGGTTCATTTGTAGGCTTGCCGGACTTTAGCACCAAAACCAGGATGACCGCGCCAATCAATAAGACTACGCCGAGGATCACAAAGATGATCCAAATCGGAAAGGGCTTCTTTGTCGTCGGTGCGACGGTTGTGCCTCCCACTTCGACATTCACTACCTGCCCTTCCGTGAAGTCTTCATCCGGGTTCACGGCCGCAGCGACATCCAAACGGAATGGATACTTCCCTGCCGAGGCTCCGGTCGCCGCGAAATTGACAGTAAAATTTTCTGTGGCGCCGGCGGCGAAGTCGCGTTCCGTCTCACCCGCGATGGAAAGCCACTCGCGTTTGGTTGTGCCCTGCGCCTTAACGGTGGCTAAACCGCGCACCGGACGCGAGCTGGTGTTAGTTACGGAGTAGGCGGCTTGAGCGCGACCTGAAGGGTCTGCCTTGATCGCGTCGCTGGTTGTAATAACAGTGAAACTGTTTCTCATTTCGCTACCTCCAGGCGCCACTGACGTTTAGTTAGCGCACTTGTGCGCCGGCGCGGTAGGGCACGAGTGCCCGCTCTAAACGGTTCCGGGTAGAGGCACGGCGTGCCGTGCCCCTACGGTTAAAACCAGACTCGCCAGAAAATCCAAACGAACAAACTGATGACTCCGAGAAAAAACGGAATCGAGATCAGTAAGATCACCAGGTCGCTCCAGATTAAGGGATGCCGGCCCGTGCGGGGTCCAGCGCCGACCAGGTAGGCCCAGGTTTCCCACGGATTGTTGTAATAACACCACGACTGAATAGCTTCAGCATCTTTGGTTGCTATCGCCGCGATCGCGCCCGGGATAAACCACACCACCATCCAGCCAAGATAGGTAAGGCTGAAGAGCGGACCGAAACATCTGTTCTGCCAGACGTGCGTGCGCTCGTGATGGTAGAGGGGAATGCCTGGCCCATCCTGCAGGTTACTCATCACCGGACCCTGCGTCAGCGCGAAGCGATCCTTGAAGCGCATGCCAGAAAGATAACGGTGCGCGTCGTAACGCGTTTCGTCTGCGTGACCCGCCCAGGCAAAGTTGATTATGTGCAGCAGTGAACCGGTCGTGGCTCCCGCGAGTCCCCAAGTGACGTCGAGCGGAAACGCGAGCCAGCCAATTCCCTTCCAATCGTGAATTTGCCAGAGGCCGTTCATCATTCCGGTGAAGGCGCCGATAGCCATCGCCAGCCACAACAGAACAGTTGGTGTGGTTACGACATGGCCCGTCGCCAGTTGCGCTATCGTGTCCACGGCGCCGGGGAAAATAAAGAATCCCCAGCCGACTGCGATTTGTGCGGCGCCCAAGTCACGCGCGGTCGAGAGCAGCATGGCGACGAACATGCGCGCGAAAAACCCGCCGAGTGCGGCGAGAATCGCAGCCTCCAGGCCGCGCAACGCTGCGTCACCGCCACTATCACTCAAAGCCGCGAGGCCGACGATGAGCGCGAGAACAAACGCCACGACAGCGGCCGCCGCGAGGAAGATCAGCGTATCGAGTGAAAACACGCCGCTTACAAATGTGAATGTGTTGAGCGCTCCGGGCGTGGGCGACGGCGTCGCTTTTGTGCCAGGTGGCCCGCCGGGTTTCGGCGTCGCACCAGGTTTGGGGGTCGGCTTCTTGGTGGCGGCGGGAGAGGGTTTCGGAGACGGCTTCTTGTTGCCGCTCTGGGCCGCAACCCCGAGCGCTAAGAACGAAAGCATCAGCAATGAGGCAATCAATTTTCGCATCGCCGTTTACCGGTTAACTTGCACGAGAGTGGTGCAGTTTTTGGATTTCCTCTGTGCAACCTTTGTGTTCTTTGTGCCTCTGTGGTGGATTTCGTCGCCAAACATTCACCACAGAGACACAAAGAACACAGAGGATGCACAGAGAGTTTTCAAACATGACATTCCCCAAGGAGCATTAGCTGTTCATAACGTACCAAGTGAGCCCTTCCTAACGGTCGGGCTTCTGCCACGCTGGTTGGCGACTACTTCCCGGGTTCGAACGAAAGCTGATAGGTGACGTAGGCCGGTTTCTCAAATTCAACTATGCGCTCGATCAATCTGCGGTACTGCGCGCTTTCCTTTGGCGCTCGCACGGTGACGTGGAAAGATTTCGGGATGCCGTTCAGGTCGACGTTTTCCTGAATCTGAAAATCGGTCAGGCCCGTCGCTGTTTGCAGAAACAGCAGCAGCCCCTTCTGCGTTCCGCGCCACTGCGACAAATATGCGGCGCTCGCCGTTAGCTCACGCAGGCGGCCCACGCCGGTGGCAATACTAGCGCGCGAAAAATCGAACTCGCCTTTAACCTTCACGCTATCGTCAAAGAGCTTTGTCAGATTCGTCCAGTACGCGAGAAACGGCACAAACTCGTCCGCCGTACGGCGCGGATCGAATATCGCATCCAGCCTCCGGAGCACCGCTTCAGAAGGCTCCTGCAGCGACTCCATCACCTGCAGCAAACCCGTTAACGGATTGCCGGCGTTCAGCGTGCGCTGAAACACTGCCGGCAGCAGTTCTGCAATTTCACTTCGCTTCATCTTCGCTCACCACTTCGACCTTGTGTTCACCGGAAACAAATAACCAGGTATCCGGTAGCGTCACGCGATCGGGAAACACAATGCTGGAAGATGACTGGTAGCTGGTCCCGTTGTCGGTGCTGCGATAAATACCGAGTGGGCCGCCCGCCAGCACGATGTTTGTTTCGTCGTCGCCGGCAATCGCGGTAACCGGATGGAAGCGGAGATCCGCCTGGCCGCGTATCGGCAGACCGCAGGTCGTCACCGGCGCATGCCACGCCGCCTGGTCGCCTTTGTTCAAGTCAAGCCACAACACGCCGCCTTCGTGCGTCGCCGCGTAAGCAAAGGCGCGGGTGAACGCCAGGCCGCGACAACTGCCGCCGGCCCAACCTTTGATAAATCGTGTGCCTTCGCCGGGAGGATCTGAGCCGCGCAATTCCCAACGCAGGCAGCCTTTCGGCGCCTCGTTGCCCGCCACGAATGAGCCGGCCCAAAGAAAAGTCTGCGCCCCATCCTGTTGCACTTCGAGCACGCGGATGTCGTCGTCTTTGCCGCCAATCAAAGTGAAACTTCCCGACTCACCGCTGCGACTGGAAAAGAACACGCCGTTCTTGCTTCGTGCTGACGCGGCGACGAAGAACGTGCCCCTGATACCTACGGAAGCCGCAACCGCGGTGAAGCCCAGCGTCAGCCGGCTGGCATCGACGACAATCGGCATCGGCACTGCCCCCGCCTTGAGCACTAACTCATAAAGGCCGTTGTCGGTTGCCATAATCAAAAGTGGCAAGCCCTGTCGAGAGGTCCAGGCCAGGTCGTTCACGGCAAAAGCGGTCAGCGCGGCTTGGCTCCAGGTTTCGCCGCAATCGTTGGAAACATAAACGCGCGACCCGCCCGTGGGCAGGCTGGTAACTGCGGCGACAAGTCCCGCCTGCAAAGTGTTCACGCGGACGTGGACCGTCTCTTCGTCGTCGGGAAAGTTATCGATCATTTCCCAGCCGTCGCCGTTGTCCATCGAACGAAACATCTGCCCGTGCGTGGTCGCATACCAGGTGTCAGCCTGGAAGGCATCATTAGCGAGCGAGCTGATATCTTTCTCGGGAACTTCGTCAACAAATAACTGCACGCTGTCGACATAACTTACGCCGGGCTCGGCGAGCATGATGTCGTACACATGAGACACGCGCAGCGGCTGACCAAAGGCCCAACCGGGCGACGGCAACGTCGAAGGCAGCGGATTGATGGTTTGATGCAGTCGCATGAGCACGCGCCGCTTAACCGCCTCCGCATCCTCGCCGCGATGAACGATGGCCCGCGCTTCAACTCGCACATCTTTGTATTTCACCCAATTGACGAGACAGGTGGTCCCCAGCGGTCGCCGCTCCGATAGCGATCGTTGAATATTTGCCAGCGCCTCATCCGTCTGGTGCGCCTTGAGCGCTTCCTGCGTTACCCGGCCTTCCGGTCGCTGTTCTTCCGGAACAAAAGGAACGAGAAGAACTTCGATCGTGCCGGGCGGCGCGTGCACCCAGAGCATTGCCTTGGTGAACGCCTTCGCGCGCGCGATGGATCCTGAAGCTGCCGCCACGCCCGAGCTGCGCATTGCGAGCGATTCGAAGTCGCTGGCCGTCACGGCGCGTTGCAACGAATGCAGCTCCTGGGGACCACGCACGAGCGCGTTATCAAGTGACTCGGCAGCGCGTCCGCCGGTAGCAGGCTCGGGATTTGTGACCGTGACGCCGGGGATCGGATCGCGAAGTGTAGTCAGCGTGTTTGCGGCGACGTTGCCGGCCGGCCCGCCGCCGGAGCAGTACCAAAGCCTGATCTGCCGGTCGGCCTTCGGCACGTCGGCTAACGTCTGCGGCGTCGCCTCGAGATTCCCGGTCTCGTCTTTTGATTGCACGGCCGGCGCAAAAGTTATGTTGCCGGTGATGCGATCGACGATGTAGACCAGTTTGCGGCCAAGCAGATTGCTGAAGTCTTCCGACTCGCGCCAGACGATGTACGCCTTGCCGGCATACTCGATCGCGCGCACGCGCCCGGTTAATTCCTCGCGAGCTGCTTCGACGCCGACGATGAGTTCAAGATCGTCGCTGGTCGCGGCAACGATCGGCGCGCGGCGCGCCGTGACTGAAGAACCCGGCAGACCAGTTCCCTTCCCGGCGTCTTCGCCTTCGATCAATTCACAATGATAAGCAAGCGCGTCAACCTGTGTTTTGCCCGCCGGGATGGCTGTGGTTTGAGTTACTACAAAAACCGGCGGCTGTTCACCACTCGCGCGACCCAAGGTGACGCGCGTGCCCCGCGGAATCTCAACCGGCTTATCCTGCGCCTTGCTCAGGGTGAACCGCAGCGTGACGCTGGCGGCCACCGGCGGACTCAACTTGACTCCGATCAATCTTAAGAATTCGACGTACGCTTTTTCCGGCAGACGATTCAAGCGATAAATCATCGTCTCCGTCAGGTGGGCGAACAGCTCGAGGATCACAATGCCGGGGTCACCCGGTGACAAGTCGGTCCATTGCGGGCACTCGCTCTTGATGATGCGCTTCGCCTCTTCCAACAATTGTTGAAAGTTACGGTCATCGAGGTTGGGTGGTTTCAGTGTCATCCGGTCTGATCTCCCGCCAGGTCAACTGAAAACGCCAGCTCCTCCAAAGTCTGCGTGCGGCGCAAGCGATACGTAAGTGAAATTTCGAGACGGTCGGGCGACTGGGAATTGGGCGCGGCGTCGAGGTGGACCACTTCGGCGCGCGGCTCCCAACGATCGAGGGCCTGCCTGACGTAATGTATCGCCAGCCCGGAAGTGGTGTTGTCGTTTGGCGAAAACACGAGGCGGTGAAGTTCGCAACCGTAGTCGGGTCGCATTACCCGTTCGCCGGGAATGGTCGAAAGCAGTAAAAGGATCGACTGCCTGACTGAAGCCTGGTCGTCAACCATCGCGATGCCGCCGGTAGGAGAAACTCCCAGGCCGGGCGGCGGATCGGTTACCTCCATGAGTTCAGTGGACTCATGCGGCGGCGAAGTGACAAACGGATAAAGAAATCGCCAGGCGTTGTAACGACGAGCGTTCACCCCAACTCCTCCACGAACGGCTGTCCCGCATTGTTAACTTTGTATTTCACGAGGCCGGGCGGCGTGCCGTCAGTCAAACCGGTGACGGTGTCGAGGCACAAACGCCGGCCGTCGATTTGAATCAGATCGGAGTAACCGGCGGTAACTTTTAGCGTCGTGACGCAGGGACGGATGCCGACGTTCATGTTTGGACAACCCTTTATGGTTCTGCCTTCCGGATCGTTTTCAACCAGCACGCGGCGGCTGTTGACGGTGACCCAACTTTGTGACGGCACATTCTGCACGATTCCTAATTCGTGCTGGCAAACCACTGTTGCGTCTTCCGTTATGAAAAACATTTCGCCTCTTGGCCATAGCCCGTAGTTCAGAGTTCAGCCTTTAGGCTGCGTGTTCCCCACCTCACAAGCTAAAGCTTGAACTCTAAACTGCATGAGCGCTTCGTCAGCTGGGAGCGCTAATTCTGGGAGCGCAGACATCCTGTCTGCCGCCCGATTCGTTAGCATCCAAGGTTGAGTGGTCGCGTTTTTCGCGCTGCGCGCTCATTGCAGACAAGATGTCTGCGCTCCCAGCGTAATCGCGCTCCGGGGTAACCATCAGCCGCGTTGGAAGTCGATCTTGTTTGCCTTGATGACTAAATTCCGTCCAGGCGCTTCAACCTGCAGGTCGCGCTGCGAATGCAGCGTAACTTTCTCCGGCGACATCTCGATGAAACTTCCGTCGCTGTTCTCGAGCCGAACTATTTGTTTGGCATCGTCAAGGCGAACTCGTTGCCCGCCCGGCGTGCGCAGGGTGTAACGCTTCACCGCCGTTTCATCGACGCCCCAATCCCATTCGTCTCTGCTCCACATGCCGTACAAACCGCCGAGCACGACGCCGTTCGCCGGATCGCCGCTCGGAAGCAACACCAGCACCGTGTCGTCGACATCCGGCAGCGCCAGCAGTCCCTTGCCCATGCCCGCGCCAGGCGTAACGACGCCCATCCATTCGGTCTCAATATCTTTATAAGTCGGCAGCTTGACGCGCACCCGGCCATAGCCTTCCGGATCGTTAACATGCGTGACCACGCCGAGCGCCGCGATTGGCCCATCCCGGCGCGCGCGACTCGGCGGCGGCTCGGTAGAAATGGCAGAGACAAAACCCTTCACGCTATCGAAAGTGTGATCGACGGACGTGAGCACGTAGCGGCCGGCAATCGCCGCGGCCACATTCTCGATCTGCACAGGCGTGCCCGGTTGCAGTTTTGCGTTACCCTCAGCCACGCCGCGCAATACGACTTCACGCGCGGCGCGAGCGTCGAGCTCAGCCTGGGCAATTGCTTCCGCCTGGATGTCGTCGCTCAACATTTCATCGATGATGATTCGCTCGCCGCTGCCGCCCACTTTCGCAGGTTCAGCCTGCGCGGTTGTGTCGCGGCCGCTGCGGGCCGCTTCCGCCTTACCCTCGTGCTGCTCGACGCGCAACGGGTCCCAGCCGGTAGTCGAAACTGAACGGCAGGCGGCGTCGCTGTTTATTTCAACGCGCGCTTCCAGCAAAGTTTTGCCGAGTCTGAGCGTGACCGCTTCGCCGATTCCTTCGAGCGTTAACAAGTGGAGCGTGTCGCCGCGCAGCGTGAAGTAGAGGCCGCAGCGTTCGGCTGCTTCCGCGATCAATTCGAAGTCAGACTGACGAAACTGAACCAGGCGCGCTCGGGTTGGCCCAGAGTCGGGCGCCTCCACGGTGAGTTGTAGATCGGAGACAATTTCTCTAACGAGGTCGGCGAGCGTCTGCTGCAGGTGAGCGCGCACCGGCTGCCGCTTTCGCAGTTGATGCAGCACGTCGTAGCCGCGTACGCGAACTTCGCGTCCACGCGACGGCTCGTAAATGTGTTCAATAGCGGTAACCTGTCCCGTGAAGAGCGGCTCATCAGTAGCCGATGTACGAACGCGCAAAGTTGAACCGGCCGAAAGCACATCGCCTTTCATCATCGCGTCCGTGGGCTCGAGAAAGCTAAGCTCACAAAGCGCGGGCAGCGAGAGACGCTGTTGCACGCGTACCGACCACAGTCTTCGCTTCTCCTCGATCGGCAAAGGGGTTCCATCGATTTCGACGAGGAGATGCGGGAGCGTTTGTAACTGCAGGCTCATCGCTGGCCCTCCAGAAAAGAGAGCGGCGGAATTTGCAGCGGCGTGCCCGGCCGGATGTGAAGTGGATCGGCGATGTCGTTGAAAATTGCCAGCCAGCGCCACAACGAAGGATGACCGGAGTATCCGTAGAACTGAAACTCGAGTTGGTCCAAGCGTTCACCGGCGGCAACGTGGTGAACTTGAAACTCCGGCGTGGCTGCGTTTGTTGCCGGAGTGCTTCCGGTTTGCGTGGTTGGCTGCGGCGAAATTTCGTTTGGCAACGGCACCGGAGGTAAAGCGCGACGTTCCCTGACGAGAGAAGCAGCCGAGTCGGCGACTCGCAGAAAGCGCATGCTTAGCCACGAACGCAGCGGCTCGCCGCCGGGCGCGAAATAATCGAGGCGCTCGGCCACTGCCGCAACCACGCCGGGAATGTTCCAGCTCTTCCCCCAAACAAAACGGACCAGCGGCGGCCGTCCATAGTTTTGTTCGTCAGCCGCATTCTCAGCGAGTTGCCACAGCGGGTAGGTCAAGTCTCGCACGTCTGTAACTTTGGCCGACGAGCCGGCCAGACTGACGTCGAATAAAAGATTCAGGTGAAGTTCCGTCGTGCCGCCGCCGGTAAACAGCAACGCATCATCAGCGAGACCGGCGCCGGTCAACACTCCGCCCGCCGAGCGGCGTGGACGAATGCCGGCGAGGCGGCGCACCAACATGTCTTCCGGATTCAACATGCAGGAGATGCGCTCGCCCGTTTCTTCGATTAAGAAAGCTACTCGTTCCACAGCACTCCTCGCTGCTCGCGATCAAGTCGACGCAGACTCCGGAGCTCGGCCTCGCGCAAGAACAGCTCGTCGGTCATTTCAAATAACGGCGGCGGCGGCAACGCCGGCCAGCGATCATCGTTTGCATCGATTGGGGTTTCAGAATTACTGACAGAGAAAGTTCGATCGGGTCGGGCGCTGTCTATGAACATTGGTTGGTTAAGGCTTCGAGATACGGCGGCCGGCGCCGGTCTGACAGGCAACGTCCTTGCCGCGCTACGCTCGACGTACATGGGTTCTGCGGCTTTCGCGACGTTTTGGGCCATCACAGCCGGCGGCTTGGGTCGGAGTTTGGCTTGAGCAGGCTTGTTATCACTTAAGTCGTCGATGTTCAGAATTGAGCGTCTGCTCCGGGCGCGGCTCTGAAATGAAGGTCTATTCGACAAGCGCGGCGTGTCTTCAACAAAAGTTGTCGCTTCCCGGTTCTGCGTCGTCGACGAGGAATTGATCGTCGACTCCGGTTTGGCATCCTCGCGACGGGATGATGGGCCTGGTCGATTGATGAAACGCAACGCTTCACCGCGTGGGCCGGAGGTCGGTTG
>Ga0207681_10001942_pt1 | contig 13258 bp, 8 predicted proteins | sample KBSS53metaG_FD_184324 | JGI IMG/M metagenome (GOLD analysis project Ga0207681, IMG submission 184324) | Switchgrass rhizosphere microbial communities from Kellogg Biological Station, Michigan, USA - KBS S5-3 metaG (SPAdes) (version 2) | ecosystem: Host-associated > Plants > Roots > Rhizosphere >... | reverse complement strand
CGACGAGGCCATCGCCGCGTTCCAGAAAGTGATCGCGCTCCAGGGGCGCGGACGGAACGTGGTGGCCTCGTTAGGCCACGTCCTGGCCGCTTCCGGCCGCAAAGCCGAGGCGGAAGAGATACTGACGGAGCTGATGAAGCAAGGCCGCACCGGCCCGATCCAGCCGTACATGGTCGCGCTGGTCCTGGTCGGGCTGGGCCGCAACGATGAGGCGATCACACTACTGGAACAGGCGTATGACCAGCGATCGACCTTGCTGAGCTACCTGGACCGCGACCCGCGCTTCGATCCGCTGCGCACGTCACCGCGCTTCATGGACCTGCTGCGTCGCATGAACTTCGCGACGCAGCCCGGCCTACCAGCTGGGGTCACGCCTGCTTCGCCCACCGCACAAGCTCGCTGAGCGTTGGCCGCTTGCCGTACATGAGCAGCCCTACTCTATAGATGCGTGCGGCCAGCAGAATCACCACGACGAACGCGATCACCAGGCCCACGATCGCGACCGCCATCTCCCACGGAGGGATCGGCACCAGCGACATGCGAAGCGGCATGATGATCGGCGCCGAGAACGGAAACATCGACGCCACGCGCGCGAGCGTGCTCGTGGGATTCATCATCGCCGGCTGGATGAACAGCGCGCTGGCCACGATCAGCACGAGGATCGGGGCGAGCGCCTGCTGCGCCTCCTGTTCCGCTGTTCACCGTCGACCCGACTGCGGCGTACAGTGACGAGTACACCCCGTAGCCGAGGATGAAGAAGACGAGGATCAGTACCAGGCTCCCAATGTGAATGTCCGGCATCGACATCGTCGGCATGGCCGTGGCTGGCGTTGCCGAGTCGACTGCGGGACCAGCCATCCTGGTGAGCAGCGGCGCCAGAAACGACCCGAGGTACAAGGTCCCGGCGACCCAGATAATCTGCTGGGTGAGCCCGACCGCTCCCACGCCGATCACCTTGCCCGCGAGCAGCGTCTCGGGCGACACGCTCGACACGACAACCTCGGCCACGCGCGTGGATTTCTCCTCGAGCACGCCGCGAAGCACGGTCTGTCCGTAGAGGATCATCGACATGTAGAGCAGGAACGCGACCGCGACGGCGAACATGGTGTTCGCTCGTCGCGAGGCGTCACTGCCGCGGCCCTGCTCCGTGAGCCGCTCGCTCTCCAGCTCGAGACGGGAGCGCGTGAGCGAATCCACCAGCGTCGGGCTCAGATTGGCGCTCTCGAGTCGTTCCGCGAGCGTGCTCGTACGCAACGCCGTCTCCAGTCGGCGCATGTCCCCGACGGCGGTAGCCTTGCGACCGGCATAACGAGCGCGCTCGCCGCGAAGCGTGCTCGCATCGAGCACGACGTACCCGTCGACCTCTTTCGAGATGACGGCTTTGGTCGCCAGACTCTCGGCAGCGGCGATGCCGTCAGGCGGCGTGACGCGGACGTCGATGCGGCCGGTCGCGTTAGGTGCGGCCGTCGTCGGTGTGAGCGCCGTGCGCAGTCGCTCACCGAGCCCTGCGCCAGTCGCGTCGATGACGATGAGGCTCGACGTCGCGTCCGCGCGAAGGTTCCGCATCGTCAACCATGCCGGAACGAACAGGATGCCGGCGATGAGTACGGGTCCGAGCAGGGAGCCGATGATGAACGCTCTCGTCTGGACCCGCTCGAGATACTCGCGGCGGATCACCGCCCAAAGCTTAGCCTTGACCACTCATCCCCGCTTCGACGCCTTGCGCGCCGACGGTCTGGAGGAAGATCTGGTGCAGCGAAGGCTGCACCAGCTCGAACCGGGTGATAGGTGCGCCTGCCGTCACGAGTCGCTCGAGCAATCGCTGCGGCGAAGCGCCGGGTGCCAGCTCCAGCTCGAAGAATTGGTTCTGGTCGTCGACGCGTGTCACCAATGTCTTGTCGGAGAGCACCGAGGCGACGCTGCTTGGTGAATCACCGTTCAAGCCGAGCGCGATGTGCCGTGCCCCGTGTGCCGTTTTCACTCCCGCCACGGTGCCATCCAGCACCTTCTCGCCCCCCGCGATGATGCAGACGGCGTCGCACAGACGTTCCGCGTTGTCCATCAGGTGCGTCGAGAAGATCACGGTCTTCCCGCGCTTCCTGAGCTCGACGACGGTGTCCTTGAGCGCCTGGGCGTTGATCGGATCGAGGCCGCTGAACGGCTCGTCGAGAATCACCAGGTCCGGGTCATGGAGCAACGTCCCGATGAACTGCACCTTCTGCTGCATGCCTCGCGAGAGCTCATCCACCTTCGCCGCGCCCCAATCCTTCTCCGGCGTGCGGAGCGACAGCCGATCCAGCCAGTAGTCGATCCGCTGGTCGGCGTCGCGCCGCCGCATCCCTCGCAGCTCCCCGAGGAACTGGAGCACGGAGCGCACCTTCATCTTCTTGTAGAGCCCCCGTTCCTCGGGGAGGTAGCCGATGCGGTCGGTGATCCGCGGGTCCGAGCTCGCAGCGCCGAGCACGCGGATCGTGCCCTGATCGGGAGCAATGATGTTGAGAATCATCCGGATCGTGGTCGTCTTGCCGGCGCCGTTAGGCCCAAGCAAGCCGTAGACCGTCCCCTGCGGTACCGCCAGCGTCAGGTCCTTCACCGCCAGGTGCTCGGCGTACCGCTTGACGACGTGCTGGACGTCGATGGCCAGCTCGCTCATCGAACAGGGCTCCATTGCATGGGTGCCGAACGATAGCGTCGTTCGGAGCATCAGCCAGTAGCCGTACGGTCGCGCGACGAGAAAGGCTTCAACAATCGGCGTGGACCGTCACGGCGAGCGCTCTGCGGCGTCCTAACCGGGAAACGGGTGGAGTCTATCGACGACTCGTTGGAGCATTCATCGAGAGCTCCCAGTGCCTGTTGTGTCCTGCGGTGTTGGGCGGGCGTAGATGTGGAACCGGACGCTGCTGCATGCGTTCGTGCGGAGACGATATCGCGGGGCGCTGCCGATCAATTCTGCGGTTCCACGAGAGCCGCGAACGGCGGATATCCGCGCAGCGAGTCGAGTGCCACGTCAGAATGCGACTCCCCCAGGCATTGCCCTTCGGCAATCGACTCTTTGAGGAGCCGCACCGCGAGTGGCCGGTCGTCGAGCGCGCCCAGGATGGCGGCGCGCCAGAAAGTGTTGGTGCCGAAGAGCCATGGACGTCGCAACGCACCTAACGAGTCAGCGATGGCCCGCGCTCCCGCGCGACGCCCAAGCGCGACGTACGCGAGCGCAAGATATCCAGCGGCGTCGATGCGGCTCGTGTCGCGCGCCACCGCCGCGAAGTGAGCGGCGGCACTATCCGCCATGCCACTCATCAGCGCGGCGACGCCCTCGGAGAACTGGCGCGCGGGCCTCGACGCTCGACCAGGATTCTGCCGATACCAGGCTCTCGCCATCGCGACGAGTCGAGCAGCCGTTACGGAGTCGCCATGGGTGCGAAACTCCTGCGCTCCCAGGGTCACTTGAGTCGCGGCGGCGCCAGTGGAATCGGTCGCCTCTCGCAACACCGAATCAGCCGCGGCAATCGCCGCCGCTGCGTCTCTGAGGCCGGCGTACGCCCGCAGTCGTTGCCCGCGCCATGTCAGCTGGTTGAAAGCGAACGTACGCTCTGCCGCGAGGAGCGTCTGCAACTCGCTCTCGTACTTGCCCGCATAGTGGTACCCCAGGGCCAGGCCGCCCTTCACACTCCCCGCGCCCACTCCGCCGACGAGGCTCCATGCCCCATCGGCCGACTCGAACGCGCGAACGGTGAGCTCCGGTTTGATGAGACACCCAGCGGTTATGCCAAGCAGGAGCAACGCGACCGGGCTCGAGTCGCGAGCTGCGAGCTGCTGCGCCGATTGCAATCTGCCTGCCAGGTTTCCATCCAGCTCCGCCCGTGCGTAGTCCCGGAGTAGCCGCTCGGTCTCCGTGAGGCCGACGGGAAGCCGGTCGACGCGCTTCAGCATCGAGTCGGCGCGCGCGAACTCGCCGGCGTTGATGAACACACGCACGAGCAGCTGATACGCCTGCGTATAGGTACTGTCGATCTCGATCGCGCGCTCGAAGAACGGGCGCGATCCGATCAGATCTCCACGCACGGAGAATCGCTCGAACCCTTCGGCGAACGCTCGCAGGGCGAGGTACATCGGCGCGCGGTAGCCCTGCGGCAGGACCGTGATCTCGCGTCGAAGGCCAAGCCCCCCGAGCAATCGATCGCCTAACGCGTCGATACCGGCGATGGGGTCGGTGGCCGAAGCGGTTACCGGCTCGAGCGGCACGACCGACTTGCCGGTCTGCACGTCGATCACCTGAGCCTGAAGCAAGAGCGAGTCGCCACGAAGCAGGACGCTGCCCGAGACCACGAGTCCTGCGCGCGTCGCATCGGCCAGCCGCTGCAGTCGGTCGGCCTTTCCTCCCGTCGTGTCCGCCAACGCCCCGAACACGATGTTCGCGGGCACCACGTCGATCGCGCCGTTCTGGTCGACAACGAACGCGAGACGGATGGCCGCGATCCGTCCGATGTGGTCGAAGCGCGCGTCGCCGGTCCCGTTGTCGAACGGGACGACGAACAGTCGTGACGCACCTACGCTGCTTGCGCTCGTCGACCCGCTCGCACGTCGGCGGGCGATCTCGAACCACATGCCGCCCGCCACGACTGCCGTCAGCACGACGACCCCCAGCAGGCGCGCGCGAACGGCGCGCCGCTTCGCGTTAGGTATCAACGCGGCCGAGGGCACGGCCGTGGGCAACGGGGTCGTCAACGCGTCGAGCGCTCGCACGATCTCCGCCGCGTTCTGGGGTCGGTCCGCCTGCCGCTTCTCCAAACACCGCATGACGAGCGTGGCGAGGCCAACCGGCAGGGCTGGGCGACGCGCCGCGAGGGACTCGGGCGTCTCAACGACGTGCGCCGCAAGCAGGGCCTGAGTCGTGCGCCCGGCGAAAGGCGGCTGTCCGCTGAGCAGCTCGTACGCGACCACGCCGAACGAGTAAAGGTCGGCCCGATGGTCGATGCCGGGGTCTGCGCTCACCTGCTCGGGCGACATGTACGCCGGCGTTCCGACCGCCACACCCGGGGTGGTGAGCGCACCGGTTCCCACGGTTGTCGCATCGATCAGCGCCTTGGCCACGCCGAAGTCCGTGACCAGCGCGATGCCGCCCGTCAGCAGCACGTTCTCGGGCTTGACGTCGCGATGCACAACGCCCTTCTCGTGCGCGTAAGCCAGGGCGGTCGCGATCTCGCGCAGCAACCTCACGGCTTCCCCAACCGGTAGCTCGCCACCGCGCGTGAGCCGATCGCGCAACGTTTCGCCATCCACGAACGGCATCGTGTAGTAGGGCAGCCCGCCGGCATCGCCAGTGCCGAGCAGCGGCACGATGTGCGGGTGCTGTAACCGCGCGGCCAGCGAGATCTCCCGCTGAAACCGCGCTACCGAGACGTCGGCCGCCAATTCCGGTGGCAGCACTTTGACGACGATTGAGCGCCGTAGCGTGGCGTCGCTCGCCACGAACACGCGGGACATGCCTCCGCCGCTGAGCTCGCGCTCGAGTGTGTAGGCGTCGCCGAGCGCGGCCTGCAGCTGTGTGCGGAGATCGCCCATGGTCACTTGCTCACGCGGTCACGCCGACGAAGGAAGGAATTTGCTGATCTGACGCCTAGTATGGCGGCACCTCGCGGCTCGTCAATGGAGAGCAGGAGCTACACGCCGGCCCGAGTCGGGCCCGGATCAACCGGACTTGCGAAGAGACGCCTGGCAGCGTTCATGGTGGACGGCGATCTTCAGCGTCACTAAGGGGGTCAGAGTCGTGGTACGAGAAGCGAATTCGCGCCGTTCAACCGCTCTGACCCTCTTGAAGCTCCTGAAGCTCAGTCGCTCCGCAACGACTGCAGCGGGTCCACGCCCGCCGCTCGTCTCGCGGGCACCACCGCCGCGACGATTGATGCAACGATCAGCAGCGCCGCGGACGTGGCGAAGCTCACGCCATCCAATGGCGCCAGACCGTACAACAGCGTCTGCATCGCCCGCGCGACCGCGACGGCGCCGACGCATCCTGCCGCGACGCCGAACAGGACGGGGCGCAGGCCTTCGCTCAACACGAGCCAGAGCACGTTGCCAGGCCGTGCGCCGAGCGCCATGCGGATGCCGATCTCCTGCGTGCGCCGGGCCACGAGGAATCCCACGATCCCGAACACGCCGACGGCCGCGATCGCCAGCGCGAGCGCCGCGAAGCTGCCGACCAGCAGCATCGTGAACCGCGGACGCGAGAGCGAGCCTCCCACGACGGCGTCCAGCGGGCGCACGCTCGAGACGCTGATCGCCGTGTCGAAGGCGCGCAGGCGGTCGGTCACCACGCCGACGAGCCGCTCCGGCGGGACGTCCGAGCGCAGCACGAGCGACAGGCCGCGCCCGGGATGCTGCGCGAAGGGCAGGAATACGGTCGGGGAAGCGATGGCGCTGACCGCCTCCGCGCGCACGTCGCGGACCACTCCGACGATCGTCCGGGAAGCCGCGAATGACCGATCGTCGAACAGGACGACCGTCCTGCCTAACGGATCATCGCCGGGCCAGAAGCGCTTCGCCATCGCCTCGTTGATGATCGCGACGCCCGGGAGTCGCGGCGCATCGGGGTCGGTCAGCACTTTCTCCGTGAAGCCGTCGGCGGCAGCGAAATCACGGCCTCGCATGATGGGAATGCCCATCGTCTCGAAGTACTGCGGCGTGACGATCTGGATGGCGGCCTTCCACTGATCGGCCGCGGATGTCGGTGGGCGCTGGTCGTGTGCGCCCGGCGCATCGGTGCGCCACATGCTGCCCGACCCGAACTCTCCCGTGAGCGGAATGTTCGTCGTGCCCGCGACCGAGCGTATGCCGGGGAGCCGGTCCAATTCCGCCATCAGGCGATCGTAGTACTCGACCCGCTGGAACCACGGGCGCGGGTTCGAGAACCGTCCGGTGGGGATGCGGATCTCGGCCGACAGCACGTCGTGCCGCCGGAACCCCAGGTCGGTTGCGCGCAGTCGCTCGAAGCTGCGAAGCAGGAGTGCCGCCGAGACGGTGAGCACGAACGTGAGCGCCATCTGCGCGCCCACGAGCCAATGACGCGTGCGCGCACCCGACGAGCCACCGCTGGCGGTGCGAGTGCGCATGGCGTCGAGCAGCTTCGTGTCGCGCGACCGGAGTGCCGGCGCGAGGCCCACGGCGACACCGGTCACGCACATCGCGAGCAGGGTGAAGATGAATACCGGTCCGCCGAACGCGACCTCGTCGAGTCGCGGGATGTCCACAGGCGCGATGCCGAGCAGCAGCCGGCTGCTCCAGTACCCGACGATTGCACCGCCAACACCGCCGAGCGCCGCGAGGAGCAGACCTTCGGCCATCCATTGACGCAGCAGTCGGCGCCGGCCCGCACCTAACGCCAGCCGCACGGCCGTCTCGTGCTGGCGGGCTGACGCCCGCGCGACGGCGAGTGTTGCCACGTTGCCGCACGCGACGAGCAGGACACACCCCGCCAGTCCGAACACCATCAGCAGCGCGGGCCTCGTGTCGCCGACGATACTCTCTCTGAGCGGCACCATGCGGACCGTCCAGCCGGCGTTCGATGCAGGAAACTCCGACGCCAGCTGTGTCGTGATCGCGGCCGTCTCGCGCGTCGCCTGCTCGAGCGTGGAGCCTCGCCGGACCTTGGCCAGAGCGCTGTAGTACCGGAACTGCCGCTCCACCGGAGCGACGGTGCGCGAATAGACCAGCGGCGTCCAGATCTCCGTTCCCGCTGGAAACGCGAAGCCCGGCGGCGCCACGCCGACCACGGTGTAGGACCATCGGCCGTCCACACGAATCGTTCGCCCAACGACGTCCGGCGCACCGCCGAAGTGGCGCTGCCACAGGCCGTGGCCAATCACCACTTCCTTGAACGTCCCGGCGTACGGCGCCTCGCCGTCGTCGGGTGGAAACGCCCGGCCGACGACGGGCCTAACGCCGAGCATCTCGAAGAGCGACGGTGACACCGCCGCGGCGCGCGACTCCCAGGTCTCATCGCCGCTCGAGACCAGGAAGTCGCGGTCGCCGTAGAGCGCGACGCGCTCCAGCGTGCGACTGCGTGCACGCAGATCGATGAAGGTGCCCGGAGAGACGCTCCCTCGCTCGACGTGCTGCGCCGCGCTCTCTTCCCAGAGACGCACGAGCCGCTCCGACTCGGCGTACGGCAACGGCGCGATCACGACCGCATACACGACCGAGAATACGGCGGTGTTCGCGCCGATCCCGAGGCTGAGCGCGGCGACGGCCGCGGCGGTGAAGCCGGGCGATCTCCGGAAGCCGCGCGTCGCGTGCCGGAGATCCTGCACGAAATCCTCGAGCCAGCCAATGTTTCGAACGTCGCGCACGTCCTCGGAGAAGCGATCGACCCCGCCGAAGGCGAGCACCGCCGAGCGCCGCGCAGCGGCAGGGTCCATCCCCGCGCGGATGTTCTGCTCGGTCTCCATGTCGAGATGGAAGGCCAGCTCGGCGGACCACGCGTGCTCCGCGCGCCGCGACTGCAGCAGGGCGCGCAGCCGTCGGCGCCAGCCGCGGAGACGATCGTTGACGTCAGGTCTCATGGGCGACACTCACGTACCTTCGAGAATGAGGTCCACCGCGCGGACGTAGTCGCGCCAGCTGCGGGTCTCGGCGGTGAGCGCGCGCCGGCCCGAAGCGGTGAGCGTGTAGTACCTGGCGGGCCGGTTCTGCTCGGTGCTCTGCCACTCGCTCTCGATCCAGCCCTGCTGCTCGAGTCGCTGCAGTGCGGGGTAGAGCGACCCCTGACCGACGCGGAGCAGGTTCTCGGATTGCTGCTGAATGCGCTGACTGAGCGCCCAGCCGTGCATGGGCGCTGCGGCGAGCGTCCTCAGGATGAGGAGATCGAGCGTCCCGCGGAGGAGGTCGGTTTGCGTTCGCGCCATTCGACCCTCAGGCGTGGTATTGTCGGGTTTCGACAACAGGATGGCCCGAGTATTGTCGAAAGTCAACAACACGCCGCCGGCACGCGGGTGGCTCCCGCTCGCCAGTCGGCGCTACACCCATGACTCGCCCTCCGAACCGGTTAGGGCGGTTGAGCCGAGCCAGTCTGGAAAAACGCCCGTACGACGTGTCGATTCCGGAGGAGCGTACGTGGTTGTCCTCGACCCGACGGGTGCATCGTGGAAACGTGGTGGCATGACCTCCGTCACGGACTTCGCGTCCTTGTGTCGCAACCGGCGTTCGCGATCGTGGCGGTCGCGTCCCTCGCGTTAGGAATCGGGGCGAACACGGCCATCTTCAGCGTGACCAACGCGCTGCTCCTCCGCCCGCTGCCATACGAGGACGCCGACCGCATCGCCATCCTCTGGCAGCGATCTCCCGGACTCGGCGTTCAACAGGACTGGTTCTCCACGGGGCAGTACCTCGACATCCGAACGGACAACCAGGTCTTTGCGGACGTCGCCGCCACCATCGGCGCGAGCTTCAACCTCACCGGACGCGGCGTGCCGGAGCGAATTGACGGCGCCCGGGTGTCGTCCTCGCTTTTTTCCATCTTTGGCGCCAGGGCGGCGGCGGGCCGCGTGTTCACGGCCGACGAAGACACCCCGGGCAAACCTCCGGTGGTCATCCTCAGCAACGGCTTCTGGAAGCGACGGTTCGGCTCGGATCCATCGGTCGTCGGCAAGAGCCTGACACTCAACGGGAGCACGTTCACGATCGTCGGCGTGATGGCGTCCGACTTCGTGTTCAACAAGGAGATCATGCCGGCGGTGAACGGCATCCAGAATGTCGATCTTCTGCTGCCGCTCCCGCTCAACGAGACGGCCCGTGCCAACCGGGGTGGGGAAGACTTCAACATCTTCGCCAAGCTCGAGGCCGGCGTCACGCTCGAGAAGGCGCAGGCCGACATGCACGTCCTCGCCGCGCGCATGAAGCGGGACTACCCGCAGAACTACCCGCCTAACGGCGGGCTCACGGTCAGCGTCGTCCCGCTCATCAACCAGGTCGTCGGCGACGTCCGCCTCGCGCTCTACGTGCTCCTCGGCGCGGTCGGGCTCGTGCTGCTCATCGCCTGCGGTAACGTCGCGAATCTTCTGCTCTCACGCGCGGCGGTGCGGCAGAAGGAGATGGCCATTCGTGCGGCCGTCGGAGCGAGCCGGGAGCGCATCGTCCGCCAGCTGCTCACCGAGGCCGTGCTGTTGTCGGCGGTCGGTGGTGTCCTCGGGCTCGCGCTCGCGATGGTGGCCGTCAAAGTGCTCGGCCAGTTCGGCTCGGCGAAGATTCCTCGGCTCGACGAGATCGGCATCGATGGACGGGTGCTCGCGTTCACGTTCGGCATCTCGCTCGTCACCGGCATCGTCTTCGGTCTCGTGCCTGCCGTGCGGGCGTCGCGGCTTGATTTGAACGACGTACTGCGAGAGGGTGGCCGAGGCGGCGTGGGAACGAGCGCATTCGGCCTCGGCCACCATCAGCTACGGAAGCTGCTCATCTCCGCCGAGCTCGCCCTCTCGCTGGTCCTGCTCATCGGTGCCGGCCTGCTCATCCGCAGCTACCAGCGCATCACGAACGCGAACCCGGGGTTCGATCCCGCGCGCGTTCTGTCGGTGCGGGTCGCGCTTCCCGGGTTCAAGTACAACAATCCGGACGCGATCATCGCGTTCTACAAGCGGCTCGAGGATCGACTCGCGGCACTTCCGGGAGTGGAGCACGTTGGGTCGAACTATCTCCTTCCGCTCAGCTCCGTCGCGCTCGGGTGGGAGCCGATCACCGTCGATGGGTACGTGCCGAAGGCGGCGGGCGAGGATCTCATCATTGCGAGCAGCGGCTACGTGAGCCCGGATTATTTCCGTGCGATGGGGATACCGCTCCTCAAGGGCCGGTACTTCGATGACCGTGACGTTCGAGGCGCGCCGGACGTAGCGATCGTCGACGACAAGCTGGCCGAGCGTTTCTGGCCTGGCCAGGATCCGCTCGGCAAGCGGATGCGTCGCGGAGACTCCGGTCCGTGGCGCACGGTCGTTGGTGTGGTGGCGGACACGAAGGAGTACGAGGTGGATGGCGAGCCGCCGATCACCGCGTTCTATCCGAACCGACAGCTGGGTGTGGGCACGCGGTATCTCGTCATCAAGACGCGAGCCGACGTCGCGGGAATCTCGAGCGCGGTAACACGAGAGGTTCAGGCGCTGGATGCTGATCTGCCGGTGTTCGACGTGAACACGATGGACGAGCGGCTCGCCGACTCGCTCGCGCGTCGCCGGTTCTCGATGTTTCTGCTCGTGGTGTTCGCGGTGTGCGCGTCGCTGCTGGCGGCGATCGGGATTTACGGCGTCGTGAGCTTCTGGGTGAGCCAGCGCACGCGCGAGCTCGGCATTCGCGCGGCGTTAGGCGCACGGCAGGCCGACATCATGCAGCTGGTGATTCGTCAGGTCGCAGTGCTCGTGGCCGTGGGCATCACGGTGGGCCTGGCGGCGTCGTTCGGCCTGACGCGGGTGATGTCGAGCCTGTTGTTCGGGGTCAGCGCGACGGACGGGGTGACGTACGTGCTGCTGGCGGCGCTGCTTGGCATCGTCGCGCTGGTCGCGACCTACGTTCCGGCCCGCCGCGCGGCCGGCGTGCCGCCGATCGTCGCGCTGCGTCACGACTGAGTGCGTTGGGGTCAGAGTCCAAGGGAATCATTCCGTTGCCGCAACGGAATGATTCCCTTGGACTCTGACCCCAAGTCTGTTAGTGCGACATGCGCGCCGAGGCCGGCGCGGCGTCGCAGCTCACGGTCGGGTTGAAATTCGCGAACATGCCCTTTGGATTGTTCTTGAAGATCCACGCGTGAAGCCCCCAGACCCCGTTCGCGTCGAACGGAGTGAAGGGCCGCCCGTTGAACAACGTCGGCGGTGGTCCATTCCGTGGCGCGAGCTCGAACGGAATGATGAACTCCACGGCGACCAACTCCAGGCGGCCGTCCTTCTCCGGCTCGTACAGCAGGACCTCGGGCTCGAGCTCGTTCAGGTTGCCGTCGATGGCCGCGCCTTTCGCGAAGTGGAAGCCCATGCCACCAAGCTCCGGGTCGGAGAAGCATCCGGGGATGGGCGCGGTGTACTCGGCGGCCTCCGCCGCGGCGACGTTGTGCAGCGGTCCGATCAGCTCGCGAAGACGGCCGAGCTGGTCGGCGACATCCGACGCCTGGCCGTCGCGCGCTACGCGACCATTCGCGGAGGCCGCGGCGGCTGCGTCGGACGCGCTGGTCGGGGATGACGTCTGATCGCAAGCGATTGCGAGAGTGGTGAAGAGTCCAACGAGCGCCAGCGCGAGACGCCGGTGGGTGTACGTTCCGAGCGAACGGTGGGTCATGAGGTCGTTCTCCAGATCTTTCATGTGATATGCGGCAGTCAGCGCCGGGCGGTGTGCCCGCCCGGGCTGATCTGCTATCTCTGACTGAGACGGCAAACCGATCTGGAAGCGGCCATCGATGACGAGCGCCGTGCTGAGGTTGCCGGGGCGGCCTTGTCGCCGCGACGCCGGACGCCTAACGGATCAGACGGCGCAGCACGACCGCGCCGGCGAGGCGCGTCACGGTTGCACCGTCGACCTCGAAGACCGCCGTCACGATGTAGCGGCCGTCCGACAGCGAGTCGCCCAGCACTTCGCGAACGGACGCGGTCGTGCGCAGAACTTCCGTCTGTCCCGGGCCGAGGCTGACGTCACGGCCGCGAGCGAGGCACATCCGTTCCCGACCATCCCACCGCGGGCGGGCAATGCTGTCGGACGCCGTCCGCAACTGGAATAGCACGCGGCAGTGCTGGCTTACCAGCGTCCGCGCGGACTCCGTGCTGGTGTTGGTGATCGCCACCGTCACCGCGATGGAATCCGGTGGCGTCCCTGTCAGCTCGGCCCTCGTCTGAAAGGAGAGCGGGGCGGCCGCCGCGGGCAACGCAACGATCTCGATCGGTTTCGCGCTGCGACGCGCCCTCACCTGGTCGCACCAGAGCGGCAGGAACGCCACCGAGAGCGCTACCAGCAGGCTGGAAAGCGCTTTTGGCAAAGGCGCGTCCCACAAGCGACCGGGAGGTTGCATCCAAGCAACTTATGCACGGCGTTCACTGGGATCTCAGGGCGTCGGTGTCATTCCGAGCGAAGGCGAGGAATCGCCGCCCATTGTCATTCCGAGCGGAGCACCGAAGGTGCGGAGGCGAGGAATCGCAATCATCCCGGTAGAGGGACAAGCCACTCGGCCGGGACGACAGCGATTCCTCGCCTCCGGCCTGCGGCCTCCGCTCGGAATGACAGTCACCCGACGATTCCTCGC
>Ga0207681_10001935_pt1 | contig 13272 bp, 7 predicted proteins | sample KBSS53metaG_FD_184324 | JGI IMG/M metagenome (GOLD analysis project Ga0207681, IMG submission 184324) | Switchgrass rhizosphere microbial communities from Kellogg Biological Station, Michigan, USA - KBS S5-3 metaG (SPAdes) (version 2) | ecosystem: Host-associated > Plants > Roots > Rhizosphere >... | reverse complement strand
GCCGGTCGCGTGGAGCTGACGTACGAGGTGATCCCTGGCGTTAGCGCGATCCACGCGCTCACCGCGCGCCACCGCATCGCGCTCAACCGCGTCGGCGGGGCCGTGCAGATCACGACCGGCCGGCGGCTGGCGGCGGGCGGCTGGCCCGACAGCGTCGACGATGTGGTCGTGATGCTCGACGCCGATTGCTCGTTCCGCCAGCTCGACCCCGCGGGCGTCGAGATCTACTGGGGCGCGTACCTCGGCACGCCCGACGAGCTGCTCGTCTCCGGCCCGCTCGCCGAGGCTGGCCCCGAGATCCAGCGCGTGCGCGCGCAGGGGCGCGAGCGCAAGGGCTGGATCATGGATACCTACTTGCTGAGGCGCTCGCGCTCGCACGAGTAGAGGTGGCTGTCGCGGAAGCCCTGCGCGGCGAGCGCGGGGCCGACGAGGACCATCGCAGTGCGCTTGACGCCAGCCTCCTGCGTCTGCGCGGCGATCGTCGCAAGCGTGCCGCGCAGCACCAGCTCGTCGGGCCAGCTCGCGCGCGCGACGACGGCGACTGGGCAGTCCTCGCCGTAGTGTGGGACCAGGGTGGCGACGATCTCCCCGATCGCCTGCGCGCCGAGGTGGATCGCGAGCGTCGCGCCGTGGGCGGCGAGCGCGCTCAGCTGCTCTCCCGGTGGCATCGCCGAGGCGCGGCGGCCGTAGCGTGTGAGGATCACCGTTTGAGCGACCTCGGGGATCGTCAGCTCGCGCCGCAGCGCGGCGGCCGCCGCCGCGAACGCGGGCACGCCCGGCGTCACGTCCCAGGGGATGCCGAGCGCGTCGAGCCGGCGCATCTGCTCGGCGCAGGCGCTGTAGATCGAGACGTCGCCGGAGTGCAACCGCGCGACGTCCTCGCCGCGCGCGTGCGCGGCCGAGAGCTCGCCGACGATCTCGTCCAGCGTGAGGTCCTGCGTGTCGATCACGCGTGCACCGGCGGGCGCGTGGGCGAGGATCTCCGGCGGCACGAGCGCGCCCGCATAGAGGCACACGGGGCTCGCCGCGATCAGCCGCTGCGCGCGCAGCGTGAGCAGGTCGGGCGCACCCGGTCCGGCGCCGATGAAGTGGACTGTCACGCCGGCTCCTCCTTGCTCGCGGCCCACTGGACGATCGGCCGGCGCGGCGCCCAGCCGCTGTAGCCGCCGAGCGGCTCGGCGTGGCTCAGCTCGACGCGCAGCAGCTCGCCGCCGTGCGCGGCGCGCGCGGCGTGGAGCGCCTGCTCACCTTCGAGCGTCACGGCATGCGCGACGAGCCGGCCGCCGGGTCGCAACGCGCCCCAGCAGCCTGCGAGCACGCCGGGCGCGGCGACGCCGCCGCCGAGGAAGACGGCATCCGGCACCGGCAGCTCCGCGAGCGCGTCGGGCGCGCGGCCGTGGCGGATGTCGAGCGCCGGCACCCCGAGCGTCAGCGCGTTGCGGGCGATCCGCTGTGCGCGCTCCGCGTCGGCCTCGACCGCGATCGCGCGCGCCGTCGGCTCCGCGCGCAGCCACTCGATGCCGATCGAGCCGCTGCCGGCGCCGACGTCCCACAGCAGCTCGCCGGGCAGCGGCGCGAGCGCCGCCAACGCGAGCGCGCGCACGTGACGCTTGGTGAGCTGGCCGTCGTGCTCGTAGGCCTCGTCGGGGAGGCCGGGGACGGTCGCGAGCGCGAGGGCACCAGGATCGGCGTGCACCTCGATCGCGATCGCGTGGAGCGGGTCGACGCGCCGCTCGCCCCACGTCGCGGCGGTGTCGTCATGGATCCGCTCGTGCGGACCGCCGAGCTGCTCGAGCACGACGAAGCGGCTGGCGCCGCGCCCGCGCTCGCGCAGCACGCGCGCGACCTGCGCCGAGCCGTCTTCCCCCGTCGCATAGACGACGAGGCGCCGGCCCGGCTGCAGCAGGCGCGCGACGACCTCGGGCGGGCGCGCGACCGCGCTCACGAGCGCGACGTCGGCCGCTGGCCAGCCGAGCCGCGCGCACGCGAGCGCGAACGCCGACGGGTGCGGATGGACGACGAGCCGCTCGGGGCCGAGCCGCCGTGCGAGCGTCGCGCCGATGCCGTGGAGCATCGGATCCCCGCTCGCCAGAATGCACGTGCTGCTCGTCGGATCGTCCGCCAGCTCGTCGAGCAGCGGCGCCAGCGGCGAGGGCAGCAGGCGGCGGGCGGCGGGGAGCTCGGCGGTAAGCAGCGCGAGCTGCCGCTCGGAGCCGATCACCTCGCCGGCGGCGCGCAGCGCGGCGCGCGCCGGCTCGCCGAGCCCGTCCCAGCCGTCGGCGCCGATCCCGACGATGACGATACGGCCGGCCGCGTCGCTCATCGGGCGACCTCGTCGGCCGGGGGCGTCGTGCCGCCGGTGACCGCCCCCGAAGGGTCGCCACTCACGCGACGGCCTCCACGAGCGCCGTCGCGAGCCGCTCGTTCTCGGCCGGCGTGCGCGCCGTGATGCGCAGGTGGTTCGCGCCGAGGCCCGGGAACGAGGCGGCCGGCCGCACCGCGATCGCGCGCGCGCGCAGCGCGGCGAGCACCGCCGGCCCGTCCGCGACCTCGACGAGGCAGAAGTTCGCGGCGCCCGGCCACGTACGAACGCCGGCGATCTGGCTCAATCGCTCCGCAAGGTCGGTCCGCTCGGCGCGCGCGCGCTCGGCCGCGGCGGCGAGCGCGTCCGGCCGGTCCGCAGCGGCGGCGAGCGCGGCGAGCGCGAGCGCGTTCGCCGCCCACGGCTGGCGGACCGCACGCAGGCGCGCGGCCAGCGCCGGCGCGGCGACCGCGTAGCCGGCGCGCAGGCCAGGGATCCCGAGCGCCTTCGTGAGGCTGCGCACGACGATCACGTCGTCCAGCGGCTCGCGCACGAGGCTGGCGGGCTCGCCGGGGACGAGGTCCATGAACGCCTCGTCGACGACGACGACGCGGCCGGGCCGGCGCAGCGCCAGCAGCGCGTCCGCCGGGTCGAGCGTGCCGCTCGGCGACGCGGGGTTGCCGACGATCACGAGGTCGGCCGCGTCGGGCACGGCGGCCGGGTCGAGCGCAAACGCGTGCGCCGGGTCGCGCTGCACGCGCACGACCGGCACGCCGTGCGCGTGCAGCGCCGCCTCCGCCTCCGTGAACGCGGGATGGACGCAGGCGGCCAGGCGCGGACGCAGCGCGGCGGGCAGCAGCCACAGCGCGCCGGCGGCGCCGTTGGCCGGGACGATCTCCGCTGCGGTGCGGCCGTGGAGGATGGCCAACGCCGCACACGCGGCCCGCTCGTCCGGGTAGCGGCCTGCGTCGTGCGCGAGCGCATCCGCGAGCGCGTCGCGCAGCCATGCGGGCGGGCCGCCCGCGACGACGTTGACGGCGTAGTCGGCGTCGCCGGGGCGCACGTCCTCGTCGCCGTGGTGGCGCAGAGCGGCGAGATCGGCGGCGTCGCGCTCCGCTGGCGGCAGCGACGGCGCCGTCGAGACGAGCGTCGAGGGGGAGTCGACCGGCGGCGGCTCGGTGCCACCGGTCGCGAGCGCGAGCGGGCGCCCCGCAACGACGAGCTCGACGCGCTCGGCCGCCGCCGCGAGCCGCTGCGTGGCCTCGCCCAGCAGGTCGAGCCATACGCGCGAGGCACGTTCCGGCGGCAGCAGGCCCTCGCCCGCCTGCTCGGCGACGACGATCGTCGGCGCGCCCGCGCGCGCCTCCTGGGCGAGCCGCTCGACCGCGGCCACGACGGCCTCGCGGACCGGCTCCAGGCGCGCGGGCGCCGGGTCCTCGAACGCGCCGGCGCGGTGCAGCGCCGCGGCGATCCAGACGCCGAGGCCGTCGAGCAGCACGCACGTGCCGTCGCGGTCGGCGAGCGCGGCGTCGAGCGTCCCGTTCACCTCCACCGTCGTCCAGTCCGCCGGGCGGCGCGCGGCGTGTGCGGCGATCCGCGTCGCCATCGCCGGATCGGCGCCGTCGTTGGACGCGGTCGCCACATAGCGGACCGGCAGGCCGGTCGCGGCCGCCAGCGCCTCCGCGTGCGCGCTCTTGCCGGAGCGCGTACCGCCGAGCACGAGCGCAAGCGTCACGCCGCCACCGCCTGCGCGCTCAGCGCCGCGCGCGCGAGCCGCGCCGCGAGCTGCGGATGAGCAGCCCAATGGACGTGCAGCCAGCTCGCGTGGACGCTGCCCGCGACGACGCCCTCTTCCCAGGTCCGCCCGCGCGCCGACAGCGTCCATGCCGCGCCATGCGCCGGCGCGCCCTCGCGCGGCTCGACCTGCGCGTAGTGGAACTCGTGCCCGCGGACGGGCTCCCCCGCGTCGAGCCAGAGCGTCGCGGTCGCCGCCACCGCCTCGCGGTAGCCGAGCGTCAGGCGCGTGCCCATGCGGCCGCGCAGCGCCAACACGCCGCACATCGGCTGCTCGTCGAGCTGCTCGCACAGGTACAGCAGGCCGCCGCACTCGGCGAGCACGGGCCGGCCGGCGGCGGCGAAGGCGGCGACGGAGGAGCGCAACGGCGCGTTCGCGGCCAGCTCGGCGCCGAACACCTCCGGGAAGCCGCCGGCCAGCAGCAGCGCGCCCGCGCCCGCCGGCAGCGCCGCGTCGCGCAGCGGGTCGAACGGCGCCAGCTCGGCGCCGGCCGCGCGCAGCAGCTCGAGGTTCTCCTCGTAGTGGAACGAGAACGCCGGGCCGCGCGCGATCGCGATCCGCGCGCCGGCGGCGACCGGCCCGTGCGGCGCCGGATCCCACGCGGGGCCGGCCTGCTCGGGCGCGGCGCGCGCGAGCCGCTCGACCGCGCGGACGTCCACCTGCGCGGCGACCAGCTCCGCGAGCGCCGCCAGCGCGGCGCTGGCGCGCTCCTCGCGCTCGTGCGCCGGGACGAGGCCGAGGTGGCGCTCGGGCGCCGCGACGCGCTCGTCGCGGCGCAGCGCGCCGAGCACCGGCACGCCGAGCGGATCGAGCGCCTCGCGCAGCAGCTGCTCGTGGTGGTCGGAGCCGACGCGGTTGAAGATCACGCCCGCGACGTCGACGGCCGGGTCGAACGTGGCGAAGCCGTGGACGACCGCCGCCGCCGAGCGCGCCATCGCGGCGGCGTCGAGCACGAGCACGACGGGCGCCTCGAGCAGCTTTGCCACATGCGCGGTCGAGGCCAGCTCGCCGCGCCCCGAGGCGCCGTCGAACATCCCCATCACGCCCTCGATCACGGCGACATCGGCACCGGCGCCGCCGTGGCGCACGAGCGGCGCGATCAGCTCCGGCCCGCTCAGGAACGCGTCGAGGTTGCGGCCCGGCCGCCCGGCCGCGAGCGCGTGCCAGCTCGGGTCGATGTAGTCGGGGCCGACCTTGAAGCCCTGCACGCGCAGGCCGCGCGCGCGCAGCGCGCCGATCAGCCCGCAGGCGAAGGACGTCTTGCCCGCGCCCGAGCTGGTGCCCGCGATGACGACGCGCGGGATCACGCGGCCTCCGCTACCACTCGATCCCCTGCTGGGCGCGGATGCCGGCGTCCATCGGGTGCTTGACCTTGACGACCTCCGAGACGAGGTCGGCCAGCTCGATCAGCTCGGGCGCGGCGTCGCGGCCGGTGATCACGACGTGCTGGAAGCCGGGGCGCTCGCGCAGCGTCGCGACGACGTCGGCGACGTCGATCCAGCCCCACTTGATCGGGTAGGTGATCTCGTCCAGCAGCAGGAACTCGTAGCGCTCGGCCGCGATCGCGCGCTTGACCTCGGCCCACCCCTCGCGCGCCTTGTCGGCCGACTCGTCGAGGTCTCTCGACAGCCACGACCAGCCGTCGCCCATCTTCTCCCAGTCGATCCCGCCGAGCGCGGCGGCGGCTCTCGCCTCACCGACCTTCCACTTGCCCGACTTGACGAATTGGAAGACGCCGCAGCGATATCCCCGCGCCCACGAGCGCAGCAGCATGCCGAACGCCGACGTCGACTTGCCCTTGCCGGTGCCGGTCACGACGATGACGAGCGGCTTGTCGCGCGGCTTGCGGCGCTTGGGCTCGGCGCTGCCCTTGTCGCCGGGACGGTGCGGCACGTCGACGTCGGCGGCGCTGTGGCGGGTCAACGGGTCGGTCACGCCGCCCTCCTCTCAGTCGTGAGCGTGTGGACGCGGCCGTCGGCGGCCGCGGCGATTCGTGCGGCGAGCCCGAGCCGAACGGGTCCGTCCTCGGTGTCGACGACGTGGACGGCGGCGGCGGTGCGGCCGAGCCGCGCGGCGGCGCGCGGGATCGCGCCGTCCGCATCCTCGACGCGCCCGTCCGTGAGGACGACGGCGATCGCGCGGCGATGCGGATCCCGCGTGGCCTCGCGGCGAATCAGCCGCTCCGCGGCATCGAGGCCGGCCGCGAGCGGTGTGCGCCCGCCGGTCGGCAATTCACGGAGAGCGGCAGCGGCGCGTTCGAGCGGCGCGCCGGGCGGGATCAGCAATTGAGCGGCGCTGTTACGGAAGGCGATCACGGCGACGCGGTCGCGGCGCGCGTAGGCGTCGCGCAGCAGCGCGATCAGCGCGCCCTTCACACGCGCGATCCGGCGGCGCGCGCCCATCGAGCCGCTCGCGTCGACAACGAGGCAGACGAACGCGCCCTCGCGGCCGGCGCGGACGTGCTGGCGCGGCGCGGCGTCGCCGGACAGCCGCGCGCGCAGGCTTGCCACGACCGCCAGGTCCTCCGCCCCCGGCGCGGCCGGCCGGCTGTCGATCGCCCCGCCCGCCGGTCCACGCGTCCGCGCGCGCCGCCCGAGCGGGCCGCGGCCGGCGCCCACGAGCGCGAGCACGTCGCGCGGAAGCGCGGCCGGCGCCGGCGGATCCCGCCGCTCGCGCGCCGCCGCTCCGCGCCCGCCGGCCGGATCACTGTCCGTCTCTACATCCATGGGATGTACAAAGGGACGGTGGTCGGGTGGAGCGGCGCCGGAGCCGCCGCGGGGCGCGCCGGGCGCGCCGCCGCCGTCCGGGTCGTCATCCCCGTCGTCGCCCCCCTCGTGGCCGCCGTGGGGGCCGCTCGGGCCCGCCCCGCGACCCGGATCCGCGCCATCCAGCGCCTGCTCGACGTCGTCCGGGTCCGGCTCCGACCCGTCGAGCGGGTCGCGCCGGCGGCGGTGCGCCAAAGCGAGCGCCGCGGCACGGCGGACGTGCCCCTCGTCCACCTCCTCGGAGCCGTCCAGCGCGGCAAGCGCGCAGGCGGCGCGCGCGGAGACGATGTCGCCGCGGACGCCGTCGACATTCAGCGCCGCACACGCACCGACGATCCGCAGCAGCTCGCGCTCCGGCAGCCGCACCGCGTCGAGCCGCTCGCGGGCGGCGGCGATGCGCGCCGCCAGCGCCTGCTCGGCGTCCGCCCAGCCGGCCACGAACGCCTGCGGGTCCTGCTCGAACGCGATCCGGCGGCGCACGATCTCGGCGCGCTGCGCCGGCTCGCGCGGGGCGCGCACCTCGACGCCGAGCCCGAAGCGGTCGAGCAACTGCGGCCGCAGCTCGCCCTCCTCGACGTTCATCGTCCCGACGAGCACGAAGCGCGCCGCGTGCTCGACCGAGACCGCCTCGCGCTCGACGCGCGCGACGCCCGAGGCGGCCGCATCGAGCAGCGCGTCGACGAGATGGTCGGGCAGCAGGTTGACCTCGTCGACGTAGAGGATCCCGCGGTGAGCGCGGGCAAGGAGGCCGGGCTCGAACGCGGCCTCGCCGGCCAAAGCACGCGAGAGGTCGAGCGCGCCGACGAGGCGGTCGAGCGTCGCGCCGAGCGGCAGCTCGACGAGCGGCGCGGCACGGTCACGGACCGCGGCGCCGGCGGGGACGCGCCCGCCCGGCGCGAGCTCGCCGGGCGCGAACGCATACGGCTGGTTCTCGGCCGCGGCGACGTGCGGCAGCAGCGGCGCGAGCGCGCGCACTGCCGTCGACTTCGCCGTCCCCCGCTCTCCCCGCACCAGCACGCCGCCGACGTCGGGTGCGACGGCGTTCACGAGCAGCGCCTCGATCAGCGCCTCCTGGCCGACGATCGCGGAGAGCGGGTACGCGATGCTCATGCGCGCGCCTCCGGACGAGCCGCGCGCGGGCAGCAGCGACCGGTACACGGGCGGCGACGAGCGGCGCGCGGGCAGCAGCGAGCGAGCGCGCTCACGCTCCCGCCTCCTCCAGCTCGCCCTCCAGCGCCAGGAAGCGCTGGCGGATCCCGTCGAGCGTCTCCGCCGCGGGCTCGGCCCACATGCCGCGCTCGGCGGCCTCCAGCAGCCGCTCCGCGATCGACCGTGCGGCCCACGGGTTCGATCTGCCCATGAACGCGGCCACGTCGTCGTCCAACAGGTAGCGCTCGGCGACCTGCTCGTACATCCAGTCCTCCGCGACGCCGGCGGTCGCGTCGTAGCCGAACAGGTAGTCGACCGTCGCCGACAGCTCGGCCGCCCCCTTGTAGCCGTGGCGGATCATCGAGGCGATCCAGCGCGGGTTGGCGACGCGCGCGCGGAACACGCGGCGCGTCTCCTCCGACAGCGTCCGTGCGACCACGCGCGAGGGGTCGGACGAGTCGCCCAGGTACGCCGCCGGCTCCTGCCCGGTGAGCGCCCGCACAGTCGCGACCATGCCGCCGTGGTACTGGTAGTAGTCGTCGGAGTCGAGGATGTCGTGCTCGCGCGAGTCGACGTTCTTGACCGCGACGTCGATGCGCGCGTAGCTCTCGCGCATCGCCTCCTGTGCGGGCGCGCCGTCGAGGCCGCGCCCATAGGCGTAGCCGCCCCACGCCTCGTAGACGGCGGCGAGGTCGGCCTCGTCGCGCCAGTCGCGCGCGTCGAGCAGCTGCAGCAGGCCGGCGCCGTACGTGCCCGGCTTGGAGCCGAAGATGCGCGTCGTCGCGCGCCGCCACGCCGGCTGCGCGCCCAGCTCGGCGGCGAGCCGCTCGGCGTCGGCGCGGGCATGCGCGGCGACGTAGTTGTCGTCTGGGGACTCGTCGAGCTGCGCGACCGCCGCGACCGCGTCGTCGAGCAGCCGCACGAGGTGTGGGAAGGCGTCGCGAAAGAAGCCGGAGATGCGGACCGTCACGTCGATCCGCGGCCGGCCCAGCTGCTCCAGCGGCACGACCTCGATCCCAGTCACGCGGCGCGACTCCGGGTGCCACGTCGGGCGCACGCCCAGCAGCGCGAGGATCTCCGCGACGTCGTCGCCCTGCGTGCGCATCGCCGCCGTGCCCCATGCGACGAGCCCAACCATCCGCGGCAGCGCGCCGGTCTCGCGGCGGTGGCGCTCGAGCAGCGCGTCGGCGAGCCGCTGGCCGACCTCCCACGACAGCTCGGACGGGAGCGCGCGCGGATCGACCGAGTAAAAGTTGCGCCCGGTCGGCAGCACGTCGACGCGGCCACGGGTCGGCGCGCCCGACGGCCCCGCCGGCACGTGGCGGCCGTGCAGCGCGGCGAGCACGTGCGCGAGCTCGTCCGGCGTCCGGCGGATGCGCGGCACGACCTCGCGGGCGGCGAAGCGCAACGCGCGCGCGACGCCCGCGTCGGTACGGCCGAGCACCTCCGCGCACACCGCCTCGGCCGCGTCGGCCTGCCAGTCGCGCGCCGCGAGCGCGTCGAGCAGCGCCATCTGCGCCGCCTCCAAGCGGTCGACGAGATCCCCGGCGGACGCGGACGGCCCGCGGAAGCGCGCGAGCAGCTCGCCAATCGCCGGCCCGGCGCCGTGCGACGCGCCAGCGTCATCGCCCCGCGCCGGCGCCCCCGCGCTCGCGCGGGGAGCGTCGGTGCCCGGCGCGGGCGCGCCCGGCGCCGCCACGAGGGCCGGCTCGTCGAGCCCGAACGCGGCCCCGACGGCGGCGCGCAGGCCGGGCACGTCGCCGCTGCCGAGCCGCAGCATCGCCGCGGTCAGGCCGCGCAGCTGCTCGCCGGTCGGCGCGGCGCCGAGCACGTGCAGGCCGTCTTTGATCTGGATGTCCTTGACCTCGCAGAGGTAGCCGTCGATGTGCTCGACGAGCGCGCCGAGGTCGTCGGGGCGCTCGGAGACGCCGATCTCGGCCTGAAGGTTCGCGGCCTCGATCGCCGTCCAGACGCGCGCCGCGAGGCCCGGCAGCTTCGACGGGTCGAGCACCTCCAGGCGCGCGTACTCGTCGAGCAGCGCCTCCAGCTCGGCCAGCTCGTCGTACGTGTCGGCGCGCATCATCGGCGGCACGAGGTGGTCGACGATCGCGGCGTGCGCGCGGCGCTTGGCCTGCACGCCCTCGCCGGGGTCGTTGACGACGAACGGGTAGACGAGCGGCACGTCGCCGAGCGCCGCGTCAGGCGCGCACTCGGCCGACAGCGCGAGCATCTTGCCGGGCAGCCACTCGAGCGTCCCGTGCTTGCCGAGGTGGACGATCGCGTCCGCGCCCCAGTGCGCGTTGAGCCAGCGGTAGCAGGCGAGGTAGTGGTGCGTCGGCGGCAGCTCGGGGTCGTGGTAGATGCCGACCGGATCCTCCCCGTATCCCCGCGGTGGCTGGATCGCGACGAGCACGTTGCCCAGCTCCAGCCCGGCGATCACGAAGTCCTCGTTGTCGACGAACCGGTCGCCCGGTGGTGGACCCCATTTTTCCTCGATTGAGTCGCGCAGCGCGGCGGGCAGCGTCTCGTACCACGCGACGTAGTCGGTGACGGGCAGCCGCAGCGGCGCGGCAGCGAGCTGCGCGTCGGTCAGGAACTCCGGGTCGTGGCCGCCGGCGGCGACGAGCGCGTGCATCAGCTCGTCGCCGTGTGTGAACGGACGCTCGACCTGCATGCCGTCCTCAGCCAGCGCGTCGAGCAGTCTCAGCGCGCTCGCGGGCGTGTCGAGCCCGACCGCCATCCCGATGCGCGCGTGCTTCGTCGGGAACGCGGTCAGCAGCATGGCGACTCTGCGCTGCGCCGCGGGCAGATGGCGCAGCCGCGCGTGGCGCACGGCGAGCCGCGCGACACGCGCGCAGCGCTCGGCGTCGGGCACGTAGCGCGGCACCGCCACGCCGACCGGCGAGCCGTCGGCGTCGGAGCGCTCCTTGAACGAGACGACGCCGCCGAGCAGCCGCCCGTCGAACTCCGGGATCGCGACCTGCGTGGCGGCGTCGAGCGGTGAGAGGCCGCTGTCGGAGGCCTCCCACGCGGCGCGCGAGCCGGTCGCGCACACGGCCTGGATCACCGGCACGTCGAGCGCGGCGAGCGCGCTCGCGTCCCACGCCTGCCAATCCTCGCCGATCCCCTCGCCCGGCGCCGCGGCCGCGTCGGCGGCGCCGGATCCGCCGGTCGCGAGCATCGTCGTCAGCAGCGCGTCGACGCGCCCGTCGAGCAGCTCGAGCGCGGGGACGCGCCCGTCACGGTCGCGGCGCAGCGTCCCGCTCCAGACCGCGAGCGCATTCGCGCCGGCCGCCTCCAGCGCGGCGCACAGCGCGTCGACGAACGCGGTGTTGCCGGTGAGGCGATGCGAGCGGTAGAAGCAGATCCCGACCGTCGGCTTGGCCGGGTCGCGCCGCGCGAGCGCGTCCTCCACCGCGACGTCGCCCACGCCGGGGACGTAGACCCCCAGGTCGGGCAGCTCGCGCGGCGGCGCGAAGCCGTAGCCGTCGAGCAGGAACGTGTCCGCAAGGAAGCGCAGCAGCTGCTCGACGTTCTCGACGTCGCCGTGACGCAGGTACTCGCCCGCCTGCGCGACGGCGCCGGCCGGCGCGAGCGAGAGGCCGGTCATCTCCGCGTCCGGCTCCAGCTCGCCCCCGAGCGCGAGCAGCGGGATGCGCCGCTCCGCGCAGGCGGCGCGCAGCAGGTCGAAGCCGACCGGCCAGCCGCGGCGGCCGCCGAGGATCCGGCACAGCACGACGCGCGCGCCGTCCAGCACGTCCTCGACGAACGCGTCCTGGTCGATCGCCGCGGCGGGGTTCGCGCAGCGGACCGCCGGGAAGCCGTCGGGGAGCCGCTCGACCGCGGCGGCCGTCGCGAGGATCTCCGTGTCGGCGGTCGTCACGAAGCGCAGCACGGCGGCTCCTTCGGGGTCAGGACGGCAGGCACGGGCGCACCTCCGTCGTCAGGGTGGGCAGGCCGGCGGGGACGCCGCCCTCGATCAGCGCGCTCAGCCGCGCGGTGTCGAGATGCTCGCCGATCAGGTCGCCGAGCGCGTCGAGCCGGGCTGCGCGCGCGTCCGCGAACGCGGTCGTGCCCGGGACGAACCGCCGTCCCCGCGTCTCGGCGACCCAGCGCAGCAGCGCGCGGCGGAAGTCGTCGTGCTCGAGCGCGCCGTGCCACGAGGTGCCGAGCACGGCGCCGTCGCGGCAGCCGTCGACCTCGCCGTCGTCGCCCGTCAGCAGCGGCTCGCCGCCGTGGCGCGTCACGCGGCCGTGGCGGATCTCGTAGCCGCCGGCCGTGGTCTGCAGCCACGCGCACGCGCCGGCGCGGCGGCGCAGCAGCTTGTCCGTCTCGAAGCGGGTCGCGACCGGCAGCAGCCCGAGCCCATCGACCGTGCCGCGGCCGGACTCGACGTCGTCCTCGATGCGCGTGCCGAGCAGCTGGTAGCCGCCGCAGATGCCAAGCGTCGGCGCGCCCGACGCGGCGCGTGCTGCGAGGGCACGGTCGAGCCCGGCCGACCGCAACCGCTCCAGGTCCTCGACGGTCGCCTTCGTCCCCGGCACGACAACGAGGTCGGCGCGCTCCAGGTCGGCGGCCGAGCGCGTGAAGCGCACGCGCACGCCGGGCTCGGCCGACAGCGCGTCGGCGTCGGTGAAGTTGGACAGCCAGCGCAGCCGCAGCACGGCGACGTCGAGCGTGTCGCCGCCCTGCGCCGCACCCGCCTCCGGGCGCGGCGCCTCCAGCCCGAGCGAGTCCTCGACGTCCATCCACAGGTCCTCGGCGTACGGCAGCGTGCCGTAGACCGGGCGGCCGGTGCGCTCCTCGAGCGCGGCCAGGCCGGGCGCGAGGATCGCCGCGTCGCCGCGGAACTTGTTGATCACGAAGCCGGCGACGTGGGCCTGATCGTGCGGGTCGAGCAGCGCGAGCGTGCCGAACAGTGACGCGAACACGCCGCCGCGGTCGATGTCGGCGACGACCAGGACGGGGAGCCCGGCCGCGCGGGCCAGGCCCATGTTCGTCAGGTCGCGGGAGCGCAGGTTGATCTCCGCCGGCGAGCCGGCGCCCTCGCAGACGACGACGTCGTAGCGCGCGCGCAGGTCGGCGAGCGCATCGAGCACGACCGGCTGCAGCTCGCCCTTCAGCTCCTGGTACGAGCGCGCGTCCGCGTCGCCGTACGGCTTCCCCATCACGACGACCTGGCTGTGACGCTGCCCCGACGGCTTGATCAGGATCGGGTTCATCGCGGCCTCCGGCTCCAGCCCGCACGCCGCCGCCTGCAT
>Ga0207681_10001931_pt1 | contig 13280 bp, 11 predicted proteins | sample KBSS53metaG_FD_184324 | JGI IMG/M metagenome (GOLD analysis project Ga0207681, IMG submission 184324) | Switchgrass rhizosphere microbial communities from Kellogg Biological Station, Michigan, USA - KBS S5-3 metaG (SPAdes) (version 2) | ecosystem: Host-associated > Plants > Roots > Rhizosphere... | reverse complement strand
CCCAGCGAGGCCGGCAATACCGGCGAACCCGGTGCTCGGTATAGAAGGGAAAAGGGGCTACGCCTCCCGACGTAACCTCTTGAACATCTTGGCTCCCGGCGAGTTGTACAAGCTAACGCAAGTGAGCCTAGAGCAACGACATCTTCGGAATGCTGCTCTTGGGGAAGCTCAGCTCGGTGCAACGATGTTCCGTCTGAGCACTGAGTAGCTATCTCCCTCTAGCACGCCACTTCTGAAAAGACGCCCACAAAATGGCACCGATTACCGCGCCGATGGGAAAGAAGTCTTTGCCCACATAGAGGAAGTAGCCGGTGCTCGCCCCTCCGTACGGGGGTTTCAGAAAGAGTGCTGCCAACAGTGCCGCCAAGCCACCGGCTAGCGCTGCGCCTAGAACATGCCAGTTCTTGCCAACGACCGCTCCTGTTATCGCACCGCAAGTTCCCCAGAGCGTCACATAGACATCTCGCTCGTGATTGGCGGTGAGGTAGCCAGCGGCGGCGCAAATCGCCGCACACATTGACGACGAAATCAGCCTATCCCTGAATCGCTCTGCTGGAGATGTGGATGGAGGCGCGCCGGCGGCCTGGCGTATCAAACGGTCCCAACCGCCAAAGATGTTGCCACTGGCTCCTTCAAGGAGTGGATATGGGGGCGGTGGGGGTGCGGGTGGAGATGGCGATGGATGGAAGGAGCCGAGCGTTCGGTGCAGGCGAGGCGCACCGACCATCGCACCGGCTCCCGCCTCGCTCACGTCGGCGCTCCGGTGTGCCGGCGGCCCGATAGGTCTGGCATCGCGAGTCCTGTCGCCGAGCAACACAGCTAGTGAAGGGACTGTATGCGGAGAGCCAGCGTTGCGCTTAGCACGTTGGTCGGAGCGCAGCATCGCACGAAGTAACGGCGGACCGGCCGCGGAACGCTCGCGCTGGCGACGGCCAAGTAGGGATGGCGCTGACCGAAGGGCACGTCGAGATCGATGCACGAGCGCCCGTCGGCGAACACCCAGGGTCGAGGCGATGACGAAGAGATGGTCGAGCGCGAGCACGTTCAGCTCAGCCATGTCGCGAAAGCGCGCTGGATCGAGCCGGGTGTCCTCGCGGCCATGTACGCCAAGCCGGCGATGGCGCCGGCGATGTGAGCATCGTGGTTGACGCGGCCGATCCGGGCCGTGCTCGCGATCACGCTGTAGCCGAGATAGATGACGGCGAAGAGCGGCGCCGGGATCGGCACGGGGATCGGCAGGATGAAGATCGACGCAGTCGGCATGGCGACGATCGAGGCGAAAAGCACGGCCAGGATCGCGCCCGATGCGCCGAGGCTCGCGTAGGCGGGCTGGCGGCTGTGGATGAGCCACGTCGCGATGCTGCTCGCCAGCAGGCCGGCCGCGTACAGCGCCACGAAGCTCGCCGTGCCGAGGCGACGTTCGAGGCCGAAGCCAAAGGCCCAGAAGGTGAAGCCGTTGAAGAGCAGGTGCGCCACGTCCGCGTGAATGAAGCCACTGGTGACGAGGGTGTGGTACTCGCCGCGCTGCACGAGGCCGTGCGGCCGCAGCAGGTTGCGCTCGATCAGCGTCGGCCACTTGAAGAGGCCCGCTGCGCTGACGACGACGATCGTCGTCAGCAGCAGCGCCGAGGCCGGGGCACCGGCGCTGGGGCGAACGATCTCGTCCATGCCCGGACGTTAGCGCCCCAGGGCGTCGGCGCGCCCACGTTGCCTGATAGCGCTTAGCGCTTCTTAATAATGCTCATTGCTCCGAGGACGATGCGACGCGCGGCTGTTGAAACAGGAGAGGAGCATGGCGACGGCCCATTCGGAAGGCAATCGGAAGCAACCGGTCTGCGTTTCGCGCTGCTCTGCGCTCACCCGTATTTCGTGCCGTCCTTGTGGATAAACTGCCACTTGCCTTCGACGAGCAACGCCTTCAAGTCGTCATCGGGGTAGATGCCTTCGTCTCCCGCCGTCCTGTCGCCCACTTCGAGATAGACGACGTCTTCATTCGAGGGGTTGATCAAGCAGTGCGCGTTGCCGGAGCCGGCTTTGAAGCCTGCGCACATCCCCGGCGAAAGCCGGGTCAGTCCCTCGTCCGTTTGAAGAACAGGGGTGCCTTGCAAGATGTAGATGAACTCGTCTTGCTTCGTGTGCGCGTGCCGGAGTGCGGACACTGCATTCGGGGCCAGACGGGTGAGATTCACGCCGAAGTTCGTGAGGCCGAACCAGTCGCCCAGCGGGCGCTTTTCTCTGCCGGCCATCCTGCGTGCGAAAGTCTTCGGGTAGCTCGAAGGCTTGACTCGCGCTGGTGCGTCGGACGCCAGAACGGCGACTGGTTTTGCAGGGTCTGCCATCCCAACTCCCTCAGCCGGCGGCGGTCGAGCGTACCGCGTCGACCAGGCGCTGAAACTCCTCCCGGTTGACGTCGGAAATCACGCAGTGATGCATGCCGCCTTGCGCCCAGTGGGCGATCCGGTAGCCGCGCTCGGTCGCGAACTCGGGATTGCTGTTGCCAGCGGAGTCGGGCCAAACGAAGGAGTTGACGATGTGCTCGCCCTGCCGGTAGACGAGCGCCGCGACGGGTCGGCCATCAAGATAGTCGACCCGGCCGCCCACGAACAGGGAGCCGGGCAGCGGCAACTCGGCGACCGGTGGCGAGAACCCGAGCCTGGCCGACAGGAACGGCTTGACGGTGTGATGGTCGGAGGAGAGCACATCGACGAGATGCGTACCCACCGTCGAGCGCACATGGCTGGCGACCGCTTCGTCCATCAGCCGTTCCTGCTTCGATGACCGAAGCAGGACGGCGTTCAGCGTCACGGCGAGCATGACGGCGGCGGCCATCGACACGACGAGCGGGCGCCAGTCGAGCCAGCCGTTGAGCGCTGACGCCAGCTGCTGCGCGACGCCCTGTCTGCGCGGGAGGGTCGGCTCAGCCGGCGGCCGAGACGCCTTCGCCAGGCCGGAAATACGCTCGCGCAACGCAGCCGGGGCCTTGCTGCGATCCGCCTTCTCGCGCGCGGCGATGCTCAGCGCCCGGATGCTCGCGACGTGCGCGCGCAGCGCGTCGTCGTGCTCCATGCGCTGCTCCATCTCCAGCTGGCCGGCGAGGTCGAGCTCGCCGTCTACAAAAGCGTCGATCTTCCAGGAGTCTTCGTTCGTCTTCATGGTTCTACCCTGCCTGCGCCGGCCGCGGCACCGTTCGAAGTGCCGGTCGCGTCGGCGCCAGCGCCGAGCGCATCAGGCCCCGCGCCCGCGCCAGCCGCGACATGACGGTGCCGACCGGAATCTCGGCGATGCGCGCGATGTCGTTGTAGGAAAGCTCCTCAAGCTCGCGCAGCACGAACACCTCGCGATAGCCGACCGGCAGCGCTGCGATCGCGGCGTTGATCTGTTCTCGCTCGGCCTTGCGGATGGCGATCTCGGGAGGCTCGGTCGAGCTCGCGTCGGCGAGGTCGCGCCACGCATCTTCGGGGTCGTCGAACAGGAGCTTTTCCTGTGGACGGTTTTCCTTGAGCCACGTATAGCAGGTGTGCCGCACGATCTGCAGCAACCAAGGACGGGCGCTCTCGAGGCGAAGACTCCCGATGTAGCGCATGGCGCGCAGGAGCGCGTCTTGGACCACGTCCTGCGCATCGTCGGCGTTGCGCGTGATCCAGAGCGCCAGGTTGTAGGCCGCATCGAGGTGCGGCATCGCGAGCTGCTCGAAGCGTCGCCAGTCGTCATCGCCCATGTCTGGTCCCCTCCAGAGGCAAGACCGCGAACCGGGGCAATCTATTCCACATCCCTTCGGCGCGCTCGGGAATTGCCCGCCACTTCGGAATATTCGCCGCTCCCTCTCGGTCTGGAGGTGGTCTCGTCGATCGGCTCACAGCCAAGGAGAAGCCCATGTCCGACTCGTCCTCCCCGCCCACCCGGCGCCATGCGCTCAAGTGCCTCGCCTACGGCGGCGCGGGCACCCTGTTCACGTTGGCAGGGGGCATTTTCACTCCGATCGACCTGGCGCTGGCGGCGTCGGAACCGAAGGGCGCGGCGCCGACCGGCAAGCCGCTCTTCCTCCAGATCAGCGACACCCATATCGGCTTCAGCAAGGACGCGAATCCGGATGTCGCCGGCACGCTCCAGCAGACGATCGATCTCGTCAACGCGATGCCGGAGCAGCCTGCGCTCATCATTCACACGGGTGACATCACGCATCTGGCGAAGGCCGCCGAGTTCGACCGTGCCGAGCAGATGCTCAAGCAGCTGCGTGCCGGCGAAATGCACACGACGCCGGGCGAGCACGACACGCTCGACGGCACCGCGGGTGAATACTTCAACCGCTTCGGCCGCGCCTCGAACCGCAAGGGCTACTACAGCTTCGATCACTCCGGCGTGCACTTCGTCGCCCTCGTGAACGTCCTCGACTTTAAGGACGGCGGGCTCGGCACGCTGGGGCATGAGCAGATCGCCTGGCTCGCCGCGGACCTGAAAGGGCGCTCGGCGAGCACGCCGATCGTCGTCTTCGCGCACATGCCGCTCTGGACCATCCACGAGCCGTGGGGCTGGGGAACCGCCGACGCCGACCAGGCGCTCGCGATGCTGCGGCGGTTCGGATCGGTGACCGTCCTGAACGGACACATCCACCAGATCGTCCAGAAGGTCGAGGGCAACGTGACGTTCCATACCGCGCGCTCGACCGCGTATCCGCAGCCGGCCGTCGGCGAGGGGGCGGGACCGGGTCCACTCAAGGTGCCCGCCGAGCAGCTCCGCGCGATGCTCGGCGTGACGACCGTCTCGCTCGCGACGCCGCGCGGGCCGCTCGCGCTCACCGACACCACGCTGGCGTGATCCGCGCCTGGCTCGTTGAAGGAACTCCCATGCATCGCACTCATCTCCCTCGCCTGCTCCGGTGGACCGTGGCGTGCCTCGCGCTCGCCGTCGTGTCGACCGCTGCTCTTGCGCAGTCCGCCGTGCCGACGTCCAAGGGCGGCACGAGCGGTGACGCGAGTCGCGGCAAGACGCTGTACCAGGCGTGCGCGGCGTGTCACTCGATCGACGAGAACGACGTCGGTCCGAAGCACCGCGGCGTCGTCGGTCGGCGCGCCGGAAGCCTTGCCGACTACGGCTACTCGCCCGCCCTGAAGGCTTCGGGAATCATCTGGGACGAAGCGACCCTTGACCGCTGGCTGGTCAACCCGAGCGCGCTCGTTCCCGGCACCAAGATGTTCTTCAAGATCGACGATGGGCAGGCGCGCGCCGACCTAATCGCCTATCTCAAGCAGCAGAAATGACGCGTGCGGCGCCAATCGACCTGCGCGAACATTGCATCGCGTTCGCGCCCGAGCGGCACCGCTGAACCCCTCGGCGGTCGCCTGGCGGCCGACGCGGCGAGGATTGCGTCTGACGTCCCGCGAACACGGCGGGCACCGTGAACCGTAATGCCGCGTCAGCGCACCTGAACCTGATCTGGAGCCCGACCCCGAAGACCAGTCTCGGCATCGAGTACCTTCACGACATGGTTGAGCCGCTCATACTGCCCGGCGCGGAAGGCAGTCGGCCGCCAGCAGCAAGATCGACCGTTGGTTGAGCGTGCGGCCTTCGTCGAAGGCCTCTTCATAGGCGTCGACCGACATCGCTGAGCGCGCCGTCGTCAGGAAGGGCGCGAGGGGCGCCATGTCGAGCGGCTCGAGTCGCTGACCGATGCGCATCAGGTGCGCCTCGGCTGCTCCGTGAAGGCGCGCGGCCTCCTGCCCATTCCGGTCTGCGGCGTGCAAGGCTGCCGCGACGAGAAGAATGAACGCCACGCCGTACACGCCATAGTTACCTTGCGCGCGAACTTCGATGATGCGCTCGACCCACTTGCGCGCGGCGTCGAGATCCGGTCGCGCGAGGGAAAGCAGCGCCAGGTTGATGGCAGCGAGGATGATTTGGTGGGCATGGCCGCCGCTGACGGCTTCGTCCAGGTTCTGCTGATAAAGGGGTTCGGCGTCGTCCAGGCGACCCATGGCGCGTAACGTCTCTGCCTTCATGTGCCGCACGCCGCGAAGGCCTCCCTGCCAGTCTGCGGCCAGCGCCTCCATCGACTCAAGGTCTGACCAAGCCCCCGCTGCATCGTCCAGCGCCAGCCTCGCGGCCACCAGGCGTTCAAGTGCGTGGAACGCGCCGCCCTGGTCACCCAGGGATCGCGCCAGCCGCAGTTGCTCGTCCGCCAGCTGCATAGTGCGTTCAAAGCGGCCGGTGCGCACGGCCGTATCGATCAGGGCCGCCAGCGCCATCACCCGTGTTTCGCCGTGCGTCTCGGCGCCCCTCGCCGAAAGCATTGATTCGAGAAGGGCATATCCAATCTCGGCCGTTCCACTGGTCTCCCAGTAACTTGTCAGTGAACGCGCAAGCCCCCACGCAGTCCGCGGGTCGCCGCCGTTGGCACCATGGCGAAGAGCCGTGATCAGGTTGTCGCGATCGGCATCGAGCTGTGAGGGCGCGCTGGACCGAACCGCGGAGTCGGGGTGGTCGACCAGATCACGGGCCCGCTTCTCGAAGAAGGCCAAATGCCGGTCGCGCGCCTCGCCGGCGCGCCCGCTGTCGTCGAGCTGCTCCAGAGCAAACAGGCGCACAGTCTCCAGCATCCGATGGCGGGGTTGATGTCCGTCGGAATCCAGCGCAATAAGGGATTTCGCGACCAAGCCCGAGAGCGCATCGATCACCTGGGGCTCGGACACGTCTTCCCCCGAGACGAAGACTGCCGCCTCCACCGTCGAGTCGCCGCTAAAAACGGCCAGCCGCTGCAGAAGCCGTTGCTCGTCGACACTCAGGTGTTCATAGCTCCAACGCACCACCGCGTCGAGCGTCTGTTGGCGGGGCAGCGCGCGGCGCCCGCCGGTCAGCAGCTGGAAGCGGTCGTCGAGCCGGTCCCGTAGCTGGTCCACCGACAACACGCTGAGCCGCGCGGCGGCCAGTTCCAGCGCCAGCGGAATGCCGTCCAGGCGCCGGCAGACTTCGTGCACCGCGGCGGCATTGCGCTCGTCGATGTCGAACTGGGAGGTCACCAGGCGCGCTCTGTCGGCAAAGAGTCTGGCGGCGTCACAGTCCTTGAGCGCCGCCAGGTCCTCGGCGGCGGCGAGGGTCAGCGCCCCGACCGGCTGCACGCGCTCGCCCTCCAGTCCCAGTGCCTCCCGGCTGGTGACCAGCACGCGCAGGCCCCCGCAGTGGCTCAGCAGCGCATCGACCAGCCCGGCGACCGGCTCTAGCAGGTGCTCGCAGTTGTCGAGCACGAGGAGCCGCCGCGACGCCCGAAGGCACTGCAGGAGCAGCTGCCGGATCGGCATCCCCGGCACTTGGAGGAGACCCAGGCCACTGGCCACCAGGGCGTCGACGTCCCGCGGGTCGCCGATGGCCGCCAGATCTAAGAAGGCGACACCGTCCGGAACGAGATCGGGCAATTGCGCTTGAGCTTCTCGGGCGAGCTCCAGCGCTAGTCGCGTCTTGCCGCTGCCGCCGATGCCGATCAAGGTGAACAAGGAGTGATCGCGCAATGCGGCGAGCGCCTGGCGCTTCTCCCGGTCGCGCCCGAAGAAGAGCGTGCGGTGCTTGGGTAGCCCGGCGGCCAATCCGCGCCCGGCCTCCTCGGTCGCGTCAGTGACCTTCGGCGGGCCACCAGCATCGGGTTGGGCGACGAAGCGATAGCCACGCCCCGGAATGGTGGCGATCGCCCCGACGCCCAGGAGCTTGCGCAGCGCGCCGATCTGGACCTGAAGATTGTTCTCCTCGACGATACGGCCTTCCCAGACCTTGCCGATCAACTCCTCCTTCGTGACGACGCGATCGCGGTGCTCCAGCAGCACGAGCAGCACGTCGAAAGCCCGCGCGCCGATGGCCGCGGGGCGGCCATCGACCAGGACTTGTCTCTGGGCCGCGCGGACCTCGACTGCTCCAAAGTGCAAATCGTCTTCCATCGATGCGTTTCAGGGAACCGCGTTTCGTCGGCTCGATCCCAGCCGCGAACTGCGCAGGCACAGCGCGCCTCGCAGGCGCGCAGACCAGCGAAGCGAGCGTAGCTCTATCGCGCCAGCGCCACAACGTGTTCGGGGCCAGTACCCAGACTCAGGCCTCTCCTCAGAAGACCTCAGCACGTTTCAGTCAGGTACCTGCCCAAGGGCACCGACATCTCGAGTACTCACAAGCCAAGCTCAACGCTGTAGCGAGACCATTGAACGAGAGGCCAAGGAAAACATTTGGCTACCAGTCTTCGGCTGAGATGTTCAGCCACCGTTGCCTCGACCTGTTGAATCCGCCGTCAACACCAGACGGTCGCTCTCTCGACGCTAAGCGGTCGCTCCCGCCTTGCTACCGAGCGCGACGCTCCCGAGCGGCACACTCGATGACGCTGACTGCGGAAGTTGTGGGAACCACTCTGTCAACAACCAGCTCAGCGGCCTCGACGACGTGCTCGAACTCGGCGCGAGTGCGTACGCGCCAACCGCTTGCGCCATGTATTGCCAACATGTTGAGATCCATCGAAGCGGTGTCCCACACGATCGACTCATCCGACTGCTCGGCGCCAGTTGGCATGATCCATTCGACTATGAGGACCTTGGCGCCGTCTGCCATAGCTCGTCTACAGCTTTGCAGGATCTTCGCGGCGTCGTCATCGGCCATGCTGACGAGTACGTTGGACAGAACATAACAGTCTGCTCCTTCCGTCACTCGTTCGAGCGCGTTTCCTGCGTCCACGGAGCAGCGGGCGCTTTCCGGCGTCGCGGCGATTGCACGGCGGGTCCGTTCCGCGACCGCGGGCAAGTCAAACACAACGCCTTGAAGCCGAGTCGAGCGCCTGAGCATTTCCAGCAGAAAGGCACCATTGCCACCGCCCACGTCGACGACCTTGCGGAAACGGGAAAAGTCGTATGCGTCAAGCGCGCTTTGAACGCGATAGCGGATCGCGTCGGCCATGGTCCGATCGAATAGTTCGCCTATCTCGGGGCGCTGCTGCAGATATTCGTAAAACGGCATGCCGAGCGCACCCAACGCCCCGGATGTGCCTGTTCGGGTCGTATCCAGCATTCGTCCCCATATCGGCGACAAGACCTCGGTGTTGAAGATGGTGCGTGCCCTTAGCGATCGTGGATGATCCGCGCGAAGAAATTGGCCGTAGTCGCTCAGGATGTAGGCGTCCGGCTCGAGCTTGTTGCAGAGACCTAAGGCAACCAAGCCTCGAAGTACGCGACGCAACGTCGGTTCGTCCACTGCGGTTGCAGTCGCCAACTCGCTCGCGGTCCGGCTTCCCGCCGCCAGTAAATCGGGAACCCCAAGCTGGGTGGCGACATAGATGATTTGCGCCACCTGGGCACCGTAGACCAAGCGGAGGACGTGTGCGTGCCCCTCAAAGTGCGCTGCACTTCCGGCCGAAGAATGGTGCATCTCAGGTCCCTATTGCCTACGGCGTATTGTCCGATGCCCTCTTTGGCGCGCTCGAACGGCTAGCCGGATCGGTATGGCATCGACGTCCGCTTCTTCCACCCGCAAGGAATACGCGGCATCAAAGGCGCCATTCACTCTGTTCGCGCACTTCGCAAGAATCTGCCCGCTTTCGGGCAGATGCTTGCCGCAGCGGCGCCGCGCTTGATCAGAAAGGCTTCAATCCGGAAGCCCCGCCTTGCGAAGTGCCGCGTCCAGCCGCTCAGCGTCCTTCTTGTCCGCCAGTCGAATCAGCGCTTGGAAGTTGGAAATGGTGAACTCCGGATCCAGCCGCAACACCGTCGCCGCAGCCGCGCGCGACTCTTCCATCTGGTCCATCTGCGCGGCGATTGCCGTATGCCAGACATGCACCTGTGGCACCGACGCAATCCGACCTGCTGCGATGCGATGCATCTCCAGCGAGTTCGAATATTCCCCGGTGAAGAAGTAGGCGTTGCCGAGGTACGAGTACAAGTCTGGCGGATGCAGCGGATCGAGCCGCATCACTCGTCTGATGAACGGGATTGCCTCGGCAGAGCGTCCGTTGTGGATCAGCATCAGTCCATAGCGGCCATCGGCGAGATTGGGGTTGAGCTCGAACGCTCTCTCGAACTCGCGGAGTGCTTCACTGCGGCGATACTGCCAATGCAGGACGTACGCGAGCTGAGCATGGGCCTCGGCCATGTAAGGATCGAGCTCGACGGCACGCCGTCCATATTCGAGGGCCCGATCAAGCGTCGACGGTTGCCGATATTCGTCGTTGAGCCTCTCGCGCCAGGTGCGCACATAGGTCCCGGCGAGCGCGGCGAGCGCGCCCGCGAACCGCGGATCGGCCTCAAGCGAGCGATGCAGCAGACCCCGGGCCTTCACGATGCTCGCAAGCTGCGTGACGTGATCGAGTCCGATCGAGTGACGCATTTCCGCACGCGCCTGCAGGTAAAAATCGTAGGCAGCCATCGATTTCGGCGGCGTGCGCAACGATCGGTTGAGCTCGGCGGTCGTGACGTGCGAAACAAGCGTCACGGTGATCCGGCGCGCGACTTCATCCTGCAGCGCGAAGAACCCGGTCATCCGCTCGTCGTACGAGTCGGCCCACAGATTCGCGCCGTTCTCGGTGTCGATCAGACGCGCGCTGACACGCACGCGGTCGTCATCCCGACGCACGCTTCCTTCTACGAGGTAGCGAACACCGAGCTCGCGTCCGATCTGCCGCTCGTCCGTATGGCGGTTCCCATATTTGAATGCCGAATCCCGCGCGATGACGAAGAGGCCACTGAATTTGGACAGGCTCGTGATCAGCTCTTCGGTCATCCCGTCGCTGAAGTACTCTTGGCTCGGGTCGCCGCTAAGGTTCTTGAGCGGCAGGACTGCGATCGACGGCTTGTCAGGCAACGCCGGACCAGTCGATGGCCGCCAGGACAGGATTCCAACCGCGATTGCGACCAGCAGAGCCGCTGCTCCCCCGCCCAAGTACCACAGCCACTTGCGCCCGCTCATGACCGGGACGACATCGGCAGCAGCAGCGACTCGTCCCTCCGGGCTTGCTGCGCTGGCAGGACCCAGGCCATCGACGGCCGGCGCATCCGGTCCCCGCGATACCGGCGCCAAGAACAAGTAGCCGCGCCGCGGGACGGTCTTGATGATCTGCTGCGTTTCATCGCGGACCGCTTGGCGCACGTCGCTGACGCAACGGGCGAGCGAGTCCTCATTGACGATCACGTTCGGCCAGATGCGGCCGATGAGTTCGTCCTTGGGCACCAGCCGGCCGGCGTTTTCCACCAGGTATCGCAGGACCTCGAAGCTCTTCGGGCGCAAATCGATCTCGCGGTCGCCATCGAAGATGCAGCCACGGGCAAGATCGAGCCGGAAAGACGCGAACCGGAATACCTGGTGATCGAGGGTATGCATCGCCGGCCTCAACGCTGCGACGAAATTCCTGCTCCGTTTGTAGCACTCTTCAAGGCTAGTTGAAGGCAACTTTCAGGACTCGCTCTCCTGGGCGCTCGAGCATTTGCCGCACTCAGGCGAGGAGACGACGATGGAAATCAACCGCTGGAAACCAGCTCGGCGCGATGTGCTCAGGATGTCAGCGGCCATCAGGGGTGCAGCGCTGCTGCCCTTGGCGTCGTTCGCCCAAGCACAACAGTTGCGAACCACGCCGGACCAGATACTGGGGCCGTTCTATCCCGTCGGCTTGACGCCCAACCGCTCCGGCGACCTGACGGTGCTGCCTGGCCATGCGACACGAGCAAAGGGTCAGCTGATGGTGGTTACGGGGCGGGTGCTGAACAGGAATGGCGACGCGGTGCGGGGTGCGCGGGTCGAAATCTGGCAGGCCAATGCCGTCGGGCGTTACGCACATCCGAGCGATACCAACGCTGCGCCAGTCGACCCGGACTTCGAGGGCTTCGGCGTCGCGCTGACGGATGCGGACGGACGCTACCAGTTCAAGACGATCAAGCCGGCGGCCTATCCGACCGGGCCTAACTCGTTTCGTCCTGCCCACATCCACTTCGATGTCAGCGGACGACAAGACCGGCTTGTTACGCAGATGTACTTTGAGGGCGATCCGTACAACGACAAGGATAGGTTCCTGCAAAGCATCCGGCAGCCAGAGCGGCTGATTGTCAAGCTGCAACCCGCGAAGGCCGACGTCGATCCAGAGGCGATGGTGGCTGCGTTCGACATCGTCCTCGCGAAAGGATGATTGCTGGAGAATGCGTCCCCGCCGTCGGCCGGCCGTCCTGATCCACCCCGCCACCATTGGCAGAGGCCACGCTGGCAGACCTGTCGGCATGACTTGACGAGTGCAGCGAAATTTCATCGAGCTGCGGGTTTCGTCCTGCCCGGTAGCACGCAGCATCGGGATTGACCGGTCCATGCCGCGCTGCTAGGGTCGCCGATCCCTTCTGCTGGAGTGGTTCATGAAGACATCGCACGGCGCCGCAGCCGCTCTCGCCCTGGCGCTTCTGTGGCCAGCTATTGGTTACGCCGCCCGGAAGCCGCATGCCGAGGCCGAAGGCAAGTTGGAGGCTGCCGAAGCTGCGCAGCAGGCAGCGGAGGCTCGCAACGCGCCGGGATATATCCAGCCGGGCGCCTACAGCGCGGCCTTCGCATCGCTGTCGGGCCTCGGCGTATCGGGTATGAAGTGGAAGGAAGTCACGACGCGACCCTACAACGCCGACGACCCGCGCTATCGCGACCCGAACTTCTCGAACTCGAGCGGCGGCGCCGGCCTCGTCGCAGGACGCAACACCGGCTTGGCTGTCGGGGGCGGCTTCATCTACGCGGGGGGCGCCGACGGCGGCGTGTTTCGGTCCGGCGACAACGGCCACACCTGGGTGCCTCTCACCGATGGCTTGCCGACGCTCTCGGTCGGCTGGCTGGAACTCGCGCCGGACGGTGCGCTGTGGCTCGGCACCGGCGAAGCCAACACCGGCGCGACCTCGTATGTCGGCACCGGCGTGTATCGACTCGCCCAGCCCGGCAGCACCGTGTTCACGCCAGCCGCGCGCGTCGGCGGCATGGAGCTCGAAAGCACGACCATCGGCAAGCTGCGCTTCGATAATGCCGGCAACGTCTACGCCGCGACCTCGCGCGGCCTCTGGCGGCACGCTGCCGGCAGCGGCTTTTCCTCGGCGTGGACGCAAGTGTTCGCGCCGGTTCCCGGTTCCACGTCGCCGTACGACAATATCTGCAACGACGTTGCCGCGGACCCGCGCGCCGGCGGCCGGGTGCTGATCGCCAACTGTGCGTGGCGGGGCGGAGCCGCCTACAACGGCTTCTACCTGTCGACCGATGGCGGCAACCACTGGGCCCTCACGAACCCACTCGGCGCGCTCAACCCGCAGGATGTCGGC
>Ga0207681_10001930_pt1 | contig 13282 bp, 12 predicted proteins | sample KBSS53metaG_FD_184324 | JGI IMG/M metagenome (GOLD analysis project Ga0207681, IMG submission 184324) | Switchgrass rhizosphere microbial communities from Kellogg Biological Station, Michigan, USA - KBS S5-3 metaG (SPAdes) (version 2) | ecosystem: Host-associated > Plants > Roots > Rhizosphere... | reverse complement strand
GCAGAAACAGCCGGCAGCGCAAAGTCGCTGGAATGGCTCTCGCCCTTGCGCTCATGACTGCGCCTCCGGGAGCCGCGGCAGCACACCCCGCCAGCGCGTGCGTGGGGGCCTTGGCTGCTGAATACGGTGCCCGGCACATGGAGATGGGCGGCGGCCTCGTCCTGCGACCCGATGGACGGTTTCACTATGAATTGTCCTACGGCGCCCTCGACGAAATGGCCGATGGGACGTGGGCCTGTGATCAGGACTCCATTTTCCTCACCAGCGACGTGGTCAACCCGCCACGCTTCATGGTCGAAAGCCTGCGCACGGGCAGGAAAGGGGAGCTGCATGTGACCCTCGATATCCCCGAGGGCATGTCACGCCAATATTTCAGCGTGCTCATCCGTAGGGCTGACGGGACAGGCGAGCGGCAACAATTCGATGAGGATGGCCTGTCCTACGTATTCTCCGGTGAGCGCCCTCTCACCGTTGTCCCGGTCCTCGAAGTGTACGAACTGATCGGCGAACCGATCAAGCTGCCCGCCGGCGACGGATTCGATATCCGTCTGCGTTTCGCTGCCAACGATCTCGGCAAAGTGGCATTTTCCCGCACGGTGCTTGAGCGAGATGGAAGGAACCTGATGTTGCGGCGCTTTGGCACGACCATCCGGTTCGCACCGCAGAGCATTTAGGCCTTTCGCTCGAGGAGGGTCGCCTTACTGACGCCTTGATGAACGGACGGCGAGTATTAGCGGTGTCGACCGCATCCATGAACGGCGGCTTTGTCGGCGTCAGGCGCCCCAATGGTCCAGTTGATGCGTGGCGAGCTCGACCAGGCGTTCACGCCCAAAGCTCGGATCGTGGCCGGCATGCACGATCTGAATCGGCGTCTCCAGTAGGCGCTTCAGCGACCGCACGTAGTCCGGAATGCTCGAGTGGTGCAGAGCATCGATGAGTGGTCCATCATAGAGGGTGTCGCCCGAAAACAGTGTTCCCGTGGCTCGTTCGAGCAACCCAATTGAGCCCGGCGAATGGCCTGGCAGATGCATCACTTCGAAATGTCTGTCGCCGAGATCGATGATCTCGCCATCCTCAACGGGCTTGACGCCGGTAGCTGGGCGGATCGAATAGGCACTCAGGTTGAAGTCCGCGAATGGTACGGCATCGATAATGGGGCCGGCGATTTCGTATCCAGGCACCGGTGGAAATCGCAGCGTTCCTATCTCGAACGGGTCGAAATCCGCCTCGGCCAATGTGAAGGCGCCTGAGCACGAACAGAGTCCTTCAAGCTCGGAACTATGCACCAGGCATCGATCGAATTCGTGATGCCCACCGATATGGTCGATATGAGTATGGGTGGCGATGGCAGTGGCCGAACCGTCCAGAATGTCGCGCGCAAACTCGCGCAGGCTTGCGATTCCCATTCCCGTGTCGACGACGAGATCGCCATCGCGCCCTCGCACGTGCCAGATGTTGCAGCGTAGCAAGGCCGGAACGTGCGGCTCCCAGATATGGGTGATGCCGTCTGCAAGGGTGGCGCGCTCGAACCATTTAGTTGCGACCTGGAACGCCACGATTCACCTTCACATGATTTGAGGGCATCGCTTGGCAAAAACGCGAACACAGCGGCTCTCTTCAGCGCCTTTCAACCTTCAACACGAATGGCCGGCGGCTTTCAAGCTGCTACGGTCATGTGACAAATGACTGCTATGTCTGCGAAAGCCGCTAGTCGGCGTGCGGCCAGAGCCAAGGTTGCAGAAACCCTTCGCGGGCCAGCCAGGCTGGAATGTGGGCCGCAGGTGCAAATGCCCGGCTTAAATCAGCCAGCTTGTGCATCCGGCGCAATTTATTTGGATTGCCTTGGATGATCGCGGCCATCGCGACCGTCTGGTACTTGTCGCAGACGACCGCACCGAGTTGCACCGCATGGGAACGCCTCGCTGAATCGATATCGTAGTGGGGCCAAGATACCCTCATAGTTGAGGGGTCCTGAAACCAGCGCCGATCAATGCCGATCCGATCGGCCATCGCATGGAGTTCGTCTAGGTCGGGCGAAAACATGTGGCACATGAGCCGGTCGCGGAGGCGATGGATAGCACTGTCTACATAAACGCTCATAGCGAGACCCAGGTTGGCGTGGCTGGCTGCACCAGTCTGAATGCGCACCTCATAGTGGATGGCACAAGATCACTATGAATGATGGGCAGCCTTCGAACGTGCGGCAAGGCATGCTGAGAGTCCGCTCTGTTGGCGTAATTGGCACCCTAGTGATCAATCCCGCCGTCAGGTCCGGGCATGGCCACCAGCAGATCGCGATACTGATGCGGCTGAGAACGCAAGTACTGCGCCGGCGCCCGCACTTGTGCGCCGAGGTGGGCGGCTGCGTGCCACGGCCAGCGCGGATCGTAGAGCATGCCGCGTGCCAGCGCGATCAGGTCGGCATCGCCTGTGCCGACGATCGCCTCGGCCTGCTCGAAATCAGTGATCAGGCCCACGCCCACCACCGGAATGGACACGGCCTGCTTCACCGCCCGCGCAAGCGGTATCTGGTAGTTGGGGCCGACTGGGATCTTCTGGTCGGCGCTGAGGCCGCCGCTCGATACGTGGATGGCCGCGCGTCCACGCCGCTCCAGCTCCAGGCTGAAAGCGACAGTCTGCGCGATGTCCCACCCGCCGTTTGCCCAGTCTGTTCCTGACACCCGCATGGTCAGCGGCCGCTCCGCCGGGAACGCCGCCCGCACGGCGTCGAACACTTCCAAAGGGAAGCGCATGCGGTTCTCAAGCGAGCCGCCATAGTCGTCGTCGCGATGGTTGGAAAGCGGCGAGAGGAACTGGTGCAGCAGATAACCGTGTGCGGCGTGGATCTGCACCGCCTCGAGTCCCAAGCGTGCTGCCCGTGACGCCGCCGCGGCGAAGGCGTCGCGGATGCGAGGCAGTTCGTGCGGTTTCAAAGCCGCAGGCGGACGCTGGTCAGGCAGGAACGCGACTGGCGAGGGCGCCACCGTTTGCCAGCCGTGGGCGTGGCTCGGGGGCAATTGCGCTCCGCCGCGCCATGGCACCTCGGTGGAGGCCTTGCGCCCCGCATGGGCCAGCTGGATTCCGATGGGCATGTCGGACCAGCGCCGCACGCTCTCCAGTACCCGCGCGATCGCTGCCTCGGTGCGATCGTCCCACAGGCCCACGTCGGCATGCGAGATCCGTCCCTCCGGCACCACCGCCGTCGCCTCGATGGTCAGCAGCGCCGCGCCGGACAGTGCAAGATGGCCCAAGTGGATCAGGTGCCAGTCGGTCATGCCGCCGTCTATGGCTGAATACTGGCACATCGGCGCGATCACGATGCGGTTTGCGAGCTCGAGATTCCCCAGTCGCAAGGGTCGAAACAGCCTGGGTCCGGTCATGATTGGCTTCCTCGGGCATTGCGAACCCACCCGTGTGAACCCAACCAATACTCGAGCAGAGCACCGCGTTCCCATTGTGAGCAAATCGTTCTGCTCCTCAGGGGGGCCTTGGAATGTGGGCTCGGAAACAGAAGGAACATGAACAGACGACCGGTTTCGATCTGAAGTGCCACAGCTCCGAACGTCATCTATGTCGGCGAACCAAGACGTTACTCCAAACCGTGGGGCCGCTTCGAGTATATCGGTTGGGAACATGGCGACGATGGTGGAATTGTGTTCAACCCCAATCTCGCTCAGCGTTTGAAGCCTGCGCAGTTCGATGACGCCAGGCACTTCAGCGATGATCTCGGCCGCGTTGGCAAATGTCTGCGAGGCTTCCTTTTCGGCTTTGGCGGGCCACAAGAGTTTGTTGCATTTTTCTGTAGGCAGAGCACCCTCGAAAATCTCATAACCCTGCACTTTTAACGGATCCTTTGCCCACAGACGGGGAGGTCGGCATGAAGTACATGATCACGTGGAATGAGCGCTCCCAAGGCTCGGCCTTGGAATACGAAAGAGCTCAGCAGCGCATTCTCGATGTGTTTCGGAAATGGGAGCGGCCAGCCGGTTTCAAAATCGAGTTGTTCATGATCCGAGTTGGCGATTGGGGCGGCTACATGCTGGCAGCCTGTGACGATCCGGTTGAAGTGCACAAGCTGTGCTCCACGCTCCCGGCATTTGAATTTCAGGTCCGGCCCGTCATTCCCATCGAAGAGGCAATGCGCGGTGAGCTCGAGGTCATGGCTTGGCGTGATAATTTGACGTTCGATTGATGTTGGGCCCCAGACCGCTCAAACGATGCGGGCCAACAACAGCGTCTACCACGCTTTTGAACCTCCGGCCTGGGGGCACTGGCAAGTGAACGGAAGGCAGCTTCCGTGGTAGAACATAATGGCACGCAGCGACCGCTTTGTTGGCGGTGCCGGTCCCCGCACGAGGCCGGGACCGGCAGGCATTCAGATTTCGGTGCGCTCCGACAGGGTCAGTGCATCATCGATGTCGACGCCGAGGTACCGGACGGTGTTCTCGATGTTCGTGTGACCCAACAGGATCTGCACGGCTCGGAGGTTTCCCGTAGCTTTGTAGATTAGCGAGACCTTCGTCCGTCGGAGCGAGTGAGTTCCAAACGCCCTCGAATCAAGCCCGATGGCGGATACCCATTCGTCGACCAGTCGGGCGTACTGTCGCGTGCTGAGATGGCCCATATAGTCGACGCGGCTCGGAAACGCGAAATCCCGAAACGCGCCTTCCCGCCTGATCAGCCAGGCATCGAGACTCTTTCTCGCCTCGGCCATGATCTCGAACTGCACCGGGCGTCCGGTCTTTTGTTGGATCACCGTTGCCCGTTCGCGCACGCTACCGTGGCTGACGAGATCGCCCACGCGAAGTTTGACGAGGTCACATCCCCGCAGCTTGCTGTCAATGGCAATGTCGAAAAGAGCACGGTCTCGGAGGCGTCGATGTTCATCTAAGAAGAACCGAATGGCCCATATGTCTCGCGGTCGAAGGGGACGCTTCGGGCCGACATTCTTCCCGGCGTTCCACGGCCGCCGCTCATGGACGGCAGGGTCAAGATCTGAGTGTCCCATGGTCATTCTCCTGCGACCGAAGTTGGTCGCGTGGAGGGAAGGTCATGGCAGTCGTCAGGTTGCAGACGGGACGGCTGGACTTGGGTTAAGCGGACAGTCCGGACACGACAACATTTCAGACATTCGGAGTCATCCGGGGCTGAATTTGCCTGGGACACCGCATCGCCAGCGTGTCAGGAATTGTTGTCACAGCAGATTGCGTCACAGCATGACGTGTTCAGCTGCTCCGCAGCATCTGTGGCCGCGTATTCGTCCCCGCTTCTAGTGCTCGATGAAGGCAAGCTAGGAGCTCGTCAGGAATCCATGGCTTTTGGACACATGGAGCGTTCATCATCGCCGCGTCGTCTGCGACCCCCTTGATGTAACCTGTGACAACCACATAGGGAATGCCGCTTCGATTCAGCATTTCCGCTACTGCGGTGGTCCGCTCGCCATCAAGATTGCGGTCCAGAATGACTATGTCGGGCTGCCCGTCGGTAATGCTCTGCATCGCCTTGGCGACGGTCGGAACAGAGTCCAGAACCTCACACCCCTGATCCGTCAAGAAATCTTCGACGTTCATTGCCACCAAAAGCTCGTCCTCCACCACGAGGGCACGGCAGCCGGCCAGTCCGGTGGGCGGCATTGCCATGCGGGACATCCTTACGTGATGGGGAAATGCAACTCCACTTCGCAACCCTCGGCAGGGAACCTAAGTTCCACGTTGCCGCCCATTTCGAATTGGCAAGCGCGTTTGATGAACCGGCTGCCGAAGCCCGTGCGACGGATAGGACTAACCGGCGGACCGCCGCGCTCGATCCAACGCAGGTGCACGAGATCGCCATCGTTCTCCCGCTCAACGACCCAAGTGACATCCAAGCTGCCTTCTGGGCATGACAGAGCGCCATACTTGGCCGCGTTGGTCGAGAGTTCATGAAGGATGAGCGAGAGACCGAGCCCCTGCTTGGGTTTGAGTTGGACAGGTGGACCATCGACCCGAATGGCCTCGCCCCGTGTGGTCTCGTATGCGTGCAGCGCGGTTGAGACGAGTTGGCCCATGTCAGCCGAGTGCCACTGGGTGGCTAGCAACAGCCCATGGGCATTTGCGAGAGCTTGCAGGCGTCCGATGAAAGATTTCCTGAACGCCTCGACCGATTCCACGTCCCGACCGGTCTGACTGGCGAGGCCCTGCACCACCGCCAGCGTATTCTTGACCCGGTGGCTCAGCTCTTGGGCAAGCATTTCCCGTTCAAGCTCATCGCGCTTGCGCGCCGTGATGTCGTGGAACAGCAACCCCACCTGCGCAAGCTCCGGATCGCCGAATGGGAACGCATGGACTTCGAAAGTGCGGCCAAGCGCTTCGGCCCGCGCCTCGAAGTGTGCCGGCTCGCGCGATGTCGCGACGCGGCTGTAGGTGTTGAACCAGTGATCTTCGTGCTCCGGCGCCAGCTCACGCATGGTCTTGCCTACCGCATCGGTTATGCCGGTCTGTTCAGCAAAAGCGCGATTTACCTCGAGGAAGCGATAATTGGTGCCCTCTCCGTTTTCATCGAACAAGATCTCGACCACGCAAAAACCCTGATCGATGGAATTGAACAGCAGGCGATAACGTTGTTCCGTCTCAAGCTGACGTCGCTCCGCGCTGCGCAGATTGCTGATGTCTACGAAGCTCACTACCGCACCCTGTATGCGGTTTTCGACGGTGCGATAGGGCCTCACACGCATCATCAGAAGGCGCCCGTCATTGGTGCCAACCTCTACCTCAACCGGCACGAGTTCATTCAGCACCCTACGCACGTCCGCTTCGATCGCCGTATATTGCAAGCGGTGGGTGAAATCTGTGATCGGTCTGCCGACGTCGCTATCAGTAATGTTGAAGAGTGCCGCGATGGGGGGCGTGAACATGCGGATGCGGAACTGCTCATCGAGGAAGAGAGTGCCGATCTCTGTCGCAGCCGTGAGATTTCTGAGATCGCTGTGCGCGCTGGAGATGCTTTCAAGTTTGCTTTTGAGCTCGTGATTCACCGCCTGCAGCTCTTCGTTCATGGACTGAAGTTCTTCCTTGGATGTCTCCAGCTCCTCGGCGGTCGAGCGGTATTCCTCATTGATAGATTGCAGCTCCTCATTGGCCGCTCGCAACTCCTGAATGGCGAATTCATGCTCGCTTCGGCTGCGCGACAGGGATTCTTTTGCAGACTTCAATTCAACGTAAAGACGCTTGATCTCGTCCGGGGCTTCCTGGCGGTCAATGACAGCATCCTGCTCCGGCACGACAAGCCCGCCATCGAGGAAGAATATAATGGACTGGTCGATTGTCGCGCCTGAGCTGCGCATCGGCACGACCTGCATGGCGACGCTTCTGGTTTCTCCATCGAAAGCCACCGGCGTCGCCAACGTCAGGATCGGTTGCTTCGTTTCAATCGCCCGATCGATTGCATGGCTGAGATCGAGCCGCAGTTCGGGTCGGACCACGTGCGACAAGCGGCCGCTAAACGTTCCACCCGAATGGAGTATAAAACGGCCAGCGTTTGGCGAAAGATGTACAATGCGGTGTTGCGCATCCACGACGATACTGGGCGGCGCGCCTTGCTCTAGCGCTAGAGCATGGCTGCGAGCGGCCTCGTCAACCTGCCGAGCGGATGTTGGGTCCGGGCGATCCGGCACGGCAGAACGCAGAGCCTGGCTGAAATGATGGTCCAGGATCGGTAGCGAGCGGCGCGCGTGGGGGCGCGAGCGATACAAGCGCGCCTCGCGATCCACGGGTGTGAACAGCTCCCCATCCGCGTCGGCGGTCTCAGCCGATCCCAAGAACAGGAAGCGCTGTGGTCGCAGGCCATAGGAGAAAACGGCGCACAACTTCTCTTGTAGCGCCCGTTCGAGATAGATCATCAGGTTGCGACAGCTGATCAGGTCAAGGCGCAGAAATGGCGGGTCCTTGAGCACGCTGTGGGAGGCAAATAGCACCATTTCCCGGATCGTCTGCTTGACGCGGTAGTGCGAATCTTCCTCGATAAAAAACCGTTGCAACCGCTCCTCGCTGACATCAGCTTCGATCGACCGCGGGTAAATCCCTTCCCGCGCAGTTGCGAGCGCGCCATCGTCGAGGTCGGTTGCAAAGATCTGTACCGGTACTGAAGCACTTCGCCTGGCTGCTTCCTCGGCGATAAGAATGGCAATGCTGTAAGCTTCCTCACCGGTTGCGCACCCGGGCACCCAGCAGCGGATGCCCTCCTCCGGCACATCATCGAACAGGGGCTTTATCGCTTGCCTCGCCAAAACGTCGAACGCCGCCGGATCGCGGAAAAAGTGCGTCACCGAGATGAGCATATCTCGGAACAGCTCGCTTGCCTCTTCGGGGTTTTCATTGATGAATGTGGCATAGTCGCTCAGGTTGATCAGCCGACGTACCTGCATCCGCCGCAGCACCCGGCGCATCACCGTGGCCCGTTTGTAGCTGGAAAAATCGTGACCGGTTCGGGCGCGCAGAAAGCTGACGATGCGTCGCAGGTCGTTTCCGGCGCCGCTGACATCAAGCGATCGCACCGCTTCCTTGCTGCGGGCGACTTCCGCAATGCGCTCGACAAGCCCGGCGATCGGCGCAACGAAATCTGCCTGACCGGTGGCGATCGCACTGAGCGGCATCGAGGGAAATTCCGCTTCTCCTGGATCCTGAACGAAAATGACCCCTCCGGCCTCTTTGATCGCCGATACACCCGTTGACCCGTCCGATCCCGCGCCCGTCAGGATGACCGCCATTCCGTCCCCACGGGCCGCAGCCAGCGAGCGGAACAGCATGTCGATCGGTGCCCGTACGCCACGCATTTCCGAAAATGGCCGAGCATGGACGTTGTCGCCCTCGATCACCAGTTCACGATCAGGCGGGATGACGTACACGCAGTTCGGCTCAAGCGCCGGCGCGTCTGCCACCTGGTGAACCGCCATATTCGTCACGGACCCCAGAATGTCGACCATCGCGCTGGGCTGATCCGGCGCAAGGTGAAGAATGACCACGTAGGCCAGGCCGAGATCATTCGGGAGATTGCGAAACAGCGACTGGAGAGCGTTGACGCCGCCAGCAGATGCTCCGATTCCGCAAATCGGAATGTGATCGGATTTTGCTCGTATAGTCATTTCCGGCCGCTTCCGTGTGAACCGAGAATTCAACGCCTGAGGCGCCGGTCTGCCGGGGCTAAGATGCTGCAGCTGATGTAATATGGCAAATTTTCTGCATCTGCAGCCCCACTGCTGACGTCTGCTCTCCCCAACCTAGCCGTCGTCCATGAGGGACTCGCGACTCTTCAAATCCTGACAGTCCGGATTCACGCTGGCACGGCTGGGCGCGTAAACGTCCAGAATGTTGGGGCGAACGGACGGTATCGGTTCTAACCCGCGGCCATAGGTTGGCCGGACGAGTCGGTAACACCTTCAGGTCACGTCCTGCTGGTGCAGAGGGATGGCGAGCTGCACTGCGAACGGTTCTGCCCAGGTCACCGACATGTCGCCGCTCAGTTGCCGCTCGATAATAGAGTGCACCAAGCTAAGCCCAAGTCCCATCACCGATGGCGGGCTCCGGACATGAGCCCCATGCTCTTGCCACTGGACAGTGAGTCGGTCGGGTCTAACACCCCAGTCGACTTCCACCGTTCCGCGGTTGTTGAGCAGTGCTCCGTGCTGGATGGCATTGGAAACCAGTTCGTGAAAGATAATGGCGAGTGGCTGAGCTAGTCGCGGCGATATCAGCGTTGACGGGCCATGCATAACTACCCGCGCATCCCCTGCTTCTTCTGTGATAAGCTGCTCAATGGGGGCTCCACCCCAGCTTGTATGCGCGAGCAGCCGGTGAACTCTCGCGATGGCGGATATCCGTCGCTTCACTGAGTCTGAATATCGATTTACGTCATCAGCCCGCGTTAGGGAGAGAATGCTTTCGACGAGCGCCAGCGCGTTCATTGCGCGGTGGTCTACCTCCATGAGCAGAAGGCGTTCTACGGCTTCCAGTTCTTCGGCGCGGCGTTGGGCGCTTACGTCCTTTTGCGAAGCAAAATAGTAGATCGTTCGGCCTCGGGCATCGTGAACCGGGCTTATCGACAGCTGGTTCCAGAAGGTGGACCCATCCTTTCGGTAGTTAAGCATCTCCACGGTGATAAAATGCTCGTCTGCAGCTAAACCTTGCCTGACCGCTTCGATTGCTTCGGGTGCGGTGCCGGATCCCTGAAGGAACCGACAGTTGCACCCAATGACCTCCTCGGCCGAGTAGCCAGTCAGGTCGAGAAAGGCTTGATTAGCAAGCACAATGGGATTGTCTGGCTGGCGCGGGTCGCTGACGACCATGGGCATCCGTGTGCGTTCGACCGCTACAAGAGCCAACTCACGCCGATCAGATAGAGCGCTTTCTCGTGCGGCTGCGGGCGGATCCCCAGAAAACGACTGCACACGGTACGCCTTATGCTGTTTATCTCACTCGAAAGCACAGGTGGTCGCGCTGGTTCCCACGATGTGCAGCGCACCTTCGCCCGTCGACCCGCTGGGCCGGTGCGAGTGTTTACTAGCATTGCGGGGCTGCTCCATACGGGGCACTGTCGAGTCGTCTCAGGAGCTCATCGAAGGATGAGTCCTGAGCGAGCGGATAGACGCGTCTCAAAGACGAGCCCAGCAGCACCAAGTCTTCCTTGGTGAGCAGCGCGCAGGCCACGATCCTATCAGCGTCTTCATCCATTAAGCCCAGCTCCCAAGTGTAAATCCAAGCCTGCTAGAGATCGAACGTTCCACACACCCTCGCTGTTCACCGCATAGAGAAGTCACCGCATCGGCCCCATCGGGTCCACACCGGCTCAGCTTAGACAAGGGTCGATTCCGTGCTACATTCCTTGAGGGTTGATGGACCGAGGAAGGTTGCTTGACCAAGAGGAACGCCGCAGCTGATGCGATCGCATCCGGGCTCAATGTACCGGGCATTTGCTCGTGGGCATGGAATGCTCAGACCGGCGATCTCGCTTGGTCGGATGATCTCCTGGCCTTGTATGGCGTCGAGGCCGCTCCACTGACAGTTGAAGGCTTCTTTGCTGTCGTACACCCCGAGGACCGCGAGAGAATCGAGACGGAAACGTTTTCCTACATTGGCTCGGGCGAGTCATTCAGCCGCGAGTTTCGGGTACTTAGACCGGACGGCGAGGTTCGCCACGTGGTGGATAGGGGCCGAATTTTCCGAGACGCGGCGGGCAAGCCCCTGGGGCTGATTGGCGTCAATGTCGACGTTACAGAACTCAAGGCGACGGATGAGGCGCGCGAGTCCTCGATCCGCCGCTCAGCGTTCGCAGCGCGAATGGGCGGCCTCGCATCCTGGGAGGTCGACGTTGAAACCGGAACAGTCTTCGCCAATCCCGCTCTCGCGGAGATGTTTGGCCTGCCCTCGGGTGACACGCCGCCCGTGACAATGGACGCGTATATCGCGCAGGTTCATCCCGACGACATTGAAGACGTCCGCCGGGCGTTTGAGGCCGCCATGGCGCCTAATTGTCAGTTTGAAGCCGAGTACCGTGTCTTCCGCGACGGTGAATGGCGCTGGGCCCGAGCTCATGCGGAAGCCATGACGTATAAAGGTCGGCTCCGCCTGGTGGGGTTCTGCCTGGACATCGATGTCGAGAAACGCCGTAATGCCCGTACTGCACTGGTGGCGCGCGAACTCGCCCACCGAGTTAAAAATGTGCTCGCCACAGTCCAGGCAGTCGCCTTTCAGACGTTCCCTCGGAGCAAAGTTGCCGCGGAGCTTGACGCATTTTCCGGCCGCATCCGGGCCATGGCTTCGTCGAACGATCTGCTGCTCGCGCTGCAGGATGGTCCCGTGCCCATCCGCGACATTATCAGGCAAGTCATCGGTGAACCAACGGGAATGGGAGACCGCATCCATGTCTCGGGGGACGTGGCAGTTCTCTCGGAAGAACGTGCGCTGCCCGTGGTGCTCGGGCTGCATGAGCTCTGCACGAACGCTATTAAGTACGGCTCTCTGTCCAGCGCCACCGGGTCGGTAACGATCACCTGCTCGGCAGATCAACAAGGGAACATTGCGCGGATTGTCTGGCAGGAAGCGGGCGGGCCGTTGGTCGAGACGCCGAAGCGAGTTGGGTTCGGCACACGCTTGTTGACCCGCCTGCTAGCCCAGGAGTTTGGAGGAAAAGTCCAAATCGAATTTGCTCCGGACGGCGTCCGCTGCGCCATTGAAATGGCCATGCCGAAAACGCGCGCACGCACGGCCAAGCATACGCCTGTAGCTGGGCGCGATATGGTCGGCAAAGTGATGGGGGCCCGCGGGCGGGATTAGAGCGGCCTGAATGCGCGGTCGACGCCTGATCGCGACGTGCAAACTGACAAAGGTAGCCCCGCGCGCCATGTTCTTGGGAAACGCGCGGGGCTAGGTTGCAGGAGGCCATGTGGCACCTTCACATGAGAGTTGGACCGTAGAGCGGATCGGCGCCGGCGACGCAGCCAAGCTGTCGCAGATCGCGCCGGAAGTCTTCGCCTCCGCCGTAGAGGCACGTTTTCTCGAGGCTTGCCTGGCCGAGCCACTCATGCTTTTGTGGTAGCACGGGCCGGTGAACTCGTGATCGGCCAAGCCAAGTGTGCGGTTCACCGTCATCCAGAGAAACCGGCCGACGGCTACATCGACGATCTGCGCGTCACGCCTGAGTACCAGAGGCGAGGTGTAGCTAGAGCAATGCTCCGCGAGGTTGAGCGGTGGGCAGGTGAGAAAGGCTGCTCGGATCTATGGCTCGCGGCTGACCCCGACAATGCGAGCGCCACCATCTTCTATGACGGCTTTGCGACCGCCAAGGTCTGCCTGCTCTATTACTGGAACCTGTGAACGTTGGCTCAACATCTCCCGTAGCCGGCACGTCCGCTCTGTTGTCCCGTCCGGACGGTCTGGTGCTGGAGCAGCTTCCGCACAAGCTGCCGTACGGCGATGGGTTAACGGATGACCGGTATCGTCAATGGCCTTGCGGACAGTAAACGACCGCAATGTCGGCAACAGCAGCCAAGACGAGCGACTTGCGGTCCGGAGCCCGGGGCGAAGCCTTCAGCGCCTGTCAGGGCATCCGCCGCTGAAAGCCGCTTGGCCCTGGCATTAGGCCTCGCCATCGAGGCGCGGCATCCCCCGCTTGAACAGCCGCCTTACACAAGCGTCGCGCCGCCCTCGGAACCGCCGCCGGTAGGCGTGTAGCCGGGCCAACCTGAGGACGGCAGCTTCGGGCGCATCATTGAGAAACGCCGGGATTTGTTCTGCTCCCATTTGCTCCATGC
>Ga0207681_10001923_pt1 | contig 13295 bp, 13 predicted proteins | sample KBSS53metaG_FD_184324 | JGI IMG/M metagenome (GOLD analysis project Ga0207681, IMG submission 184324) | Switchgrass rhizosphere microbial communities from Kellogg Biological Station, Michigan, USA - KBS S5-3 metaG (SPAdes) (version 2) | ecosystem: Host-associated > Plants > Roots > Rhizosphere... | reverse complement strand
CACCCCACAACCCAATCGGATCACTCTGCGTATACCGTCCATTCTTCGGATCGTAATACCGAAACAAGTTGTAATACAGCCCACTCTCCTCATCGGCGTATTGTCGTGGATCCTCTTTTTCCGCCTAGATTCCTGCATGCTTCGTAAAATGATACGCCATTTTCATTCTTCCTCACTGGAACTACTCTTCCATCGGGAAGATAGCAAGGTCCCGCCTTGTAATCTCCAGAAAAACACTTAACCCCATATTTTACGGTGTAAAAATCACCATTTTTTTCACTGTAGCAATTTTCAAGGTTGTCGGATGAAATCCAATTACCACTAACATTTTCATTTTTTTTATCATCGCAGGGCATGGCCAGGTTTGGTAGCAACATAAAATATGAGGAGACAAAAAATAATGAATAAAATAACTTCAATTCTTCAACCTCCATTGACTATTTTCCCATCCTTTACCTTCAAAATTATTTCCATAACGTCATAATTCATTATTGTAGTCCCTGTGCCATCGCCCATTATACTCGGAGTGTCATTTGCTCGATCTGGCAATCCAAGCAAATGACCAGCTTCATGCGAAAAAGTATACTGCCCTTTTTTTGAGGATTGCAGGCGATGTAGCGTGTCGTATTTTTCCCGTTATTTTCTGGGAATTTCGAGCACTGTATGACCGCATATCGAGCGCATAAAAATAGGGGGTCGTATTGGGTGTCGTCGATCAAGGCTTGAGCAGATCATCACCTTGCCGCCACATCAACCAAAATACAAAAGCAGAACAAGCTCCCTCAAGCCCCAGAAAAAAAATCTCTTGAAGGCCAGCTAGATACGGCAACCTAAGGAGCATTGCTATTGCGGCACCAATCGAAAATCCCACTATCGGCCCAGACCACCATCTAACAAGATTGTGTCGCAATAAAAAATAAGAGTGGGTCGCCGACAAAAACCGTTATCAATATCGAAATAAAATAAAATAGTACGGCAAAAAAATACTGTAATTAAATCAAACTGACCTGCTTCCAGAGTCAGCATGACACCTACCAACAGAGGAATAGCTGGCGCCGTTAAAATGGCAAGTAAATTCGCATTCTTTTGCTTCATAAATAATTACCTGTTTGCACATCCGCAACCGGCTTTTTCAATGATGCCATCCATTTGCCTACCCCATAGCAACTCATCAGCAGCAATTTGAACTGGCGGGCCGATAACTAAAGGCGACTGTATTGCATTTAATCCTTCTCCTACCATATGGGCAACGCCATTAGATACGTATCTAGCAACGTAACCCGGATCAAACAGGCTACCGGGTCCCGTCATATTTACGACCACATCCATTCCAGTATTGATATCTTTGGTTAGATACGAAGTTACCGGGTTATTAAAGGGGGAAAAAAGAACTACAGTGTTATTTGCTGTCCCGCCTACTGTTGCTGGACTGGAGGTGTCCTGGGTGGGCGCATTGGTAATTCCCTGCATTACATTTTTAGCAGATGCGCAGCCTATAGATCGATCGACATCATAAATATGATAAAAAATATTTATCCAACCGAGTGTAGCGGGAAGTCGAATTGCCGATCGGCCGCAGTATTTTCGCCGGCAATTATTTTGATATTTTGGTAGAGGTCGTATTGATAACGTTGCGCCACAGGGTAGCTCCATTCGCTGTACCCACCGTGATGGATTGAATGCGATCATCCAGATCGGCGGCGGCCTTCTCCGTTAAATCATTGCCATAGGTCCAACCGATCGGTCCGCCGAACGGCGTGTAGGCAAAGTAGTCGCAACAATGGCGGCATTTTTTGCGAAGTCAATCCAATGATAAAAATTAATACCGAACATAGAAAACTCCATAAAAATCCCATTTTAAAACCCAACAGAAAATCCGTTCATACGAAATCCCGCTTTTAGCGAATCGACAAATTGTCTAGTGCCAATATCATCGCCTTGGCGTCCGCACTGTTGACATCGTTGGTAAGCAACGTGAAATTTACCAGACACCGTTCGGCGATCATTACACCTTCAACGAGCTGCCGGTATTCGTTGGGCTTGACCGTTTTATCCGTTGCCGAAAAATAGTATCCGCGCGCACTTGGAAAAAGCTTTAGCTCAATGGATTTTTCGGAGGCAATTTTTAATACGGTATCGCGCAGATTCTTTGCGAAATCGCGAAGTGATTTGTCATCCAGCGGCGTCTTCTGCACAGGCGTTATCGCGGTTATTTGCAAATGCTGAATTTCTTTTCCTTCGCGAAGCTGTGCCGCTTCTTCATATAGCACATTGTCTTTCACCTGCGACGCTTGCACTTCCCAACCAGCAGGCCACACAGCCATCAGCCGCTTGGGTAACAATTGCGCCTGCGCGGCCAATGCCACACATAGACCCAAGAATACATAACAGAGCTTTTTCTGCACGCCAACGAATCCTTTTTAAATGGTTTATTTCAGATGAATAACTTTGCCGCTCAAGCCGCAGACCTTTTTAGAAAAATCGTCCAACTGGCTGGTATCAACAGGGCAATCAAACATCTTGCCTTCGTTCGGATCTCGTGCGCCTCGACTCATCATCGTTAAATCGTGGCTATGGAACCAATACACATTTTTAGCCAGTAACGGTTGTGCATCCTTGGGAATTAAATCGGGGCGCAACACGCCGTAGTTGGTTATTTTCCAGGTCTTGCCGCCATCGATAGATTCAACATCACGAAAGAGCGCTGGCCCGCATTCATCGCAGTTCTTGCCCCTCAAAGCAAGCCACTCCATCAAATCCTTTCTTATTAGCTTTTCACCGCTACTATCGTAAAAAGGAGCGGTCATAAATGTGACTTGAGTTAGCTTAACTCGTGCACTTTCGGCACTTATATCTCGGGTTATCCACGACGGGTAAACCAGCGACTTTCCTTTTGAATCTAATAAATAGGGATAACCCTTTTCTGGAAAAAAAATCAGCTCAAAACTAGAGCCACCATCGGCGCTGATAATCGCACCATTACGATCCAATGCATCAATGCGGTATTCAAGAACAAAGTGCCTTGGCGCCGGGTGTACAACGATGATACCGTCTTTCACCGAAGATGATTCACACAGCTCTTTAGCACGCCCCTCAAATCCATCATACCGCTTCTCAAACAACCGCCTATTCCTCCACTTATTATTTGGATATTCAAGATAAACACTCCCAAATGTCTCATCCGGCGATGAGACGCGGCCAATAGGAATGTTGTAGCTCTTCCGCTTATACTCAATCATTTTCAGAATGAGATCATCACTCTTTACCTCACAAATAACTTTTTCACTATATTTAGCGCCATTGCAAGATATTAAAGAAAGCGAACACAAGAGCATAAAACCTATCTTGATGGCGCATTTATATCCATATAATTTCCGCCATTCCACGAGCCCAACGATGGACATAGAGTGCATGATATTGGTGTGACTCCTTGGCTTGTATTTTCATTGCTGTAGACATTTTTCGACTTCATATCACTCATGGACATCCCATAAATCTCCTTCAATGCTTCGTTATTTTTGGCAGCACTCCAAAGTTTTTCAATTTCTTTGACGATATGATCCGTCGCCAGTTGACGCGCCTTTTTATAATCAGGACTGTCTGGTGTGTCTTTAGCCCAATACGCATGCGTTGTTTTGTCCCAGTCGCCATTCATGTCTTTCCCACTAATCACATTGTGATAATAATCACCCGTTTTCAATGTAGCGGCGGAAGTTACGCATGCGATATTGACAGACTCGAACGACGAGCCACCACAGCCCTCTGCATTACCCGTGTACAGTTGGCCTATCCACTTGTTGTAAGCCGCTGGATCGTCAAAATCAAAAATTGTGGATTGCCCAAGGCCATTGGGTACCGAACCATTTTCTATTTGTCCTTTGAAGATGTTGACTTGTGAATAACTCCCTCCCTGGAGGGGTCATCCACCCAATTCGAATGCGCATAAAAATCCGCAATGGTATGGCTGTTCTGACCGAACGCTTCGACGATAGTACTGATATCGAATATGCCTTTTTTGTCCATCGTGCAGCCCGTGTGTGGATCGGCGCTGTAAGCCGAGCGCTTGCCTTGAATGCTCGCAATCGTGTTCGCAATCCAGGTGGCAGACCCAGAGGCTTGATTCCACGGCGTGTCATTGGGATTATCGAAGTGATTCGAACTACTGAATTGATGGTTGGTATCAAATATCAAATCGGTGCGTACGTTTGCAGCAATAAACAAATCGATCATGTCCTTGGAGAATGCATCATGGCCATCAACTTGATGTGTACTGTTAAATTGCTTAAACGCATCAAGCACGATCGTCTCGTGGATAGCATCCCCGAATCCAATTTGTGAAATAAATGTTGGCTCGACCTTGACCTTAAACAGCCCCAACGGGTCGACCATCGCCAGCGGGTTTTGATTCACGTAGCTCTGCCAGCGCCACACGATTTTTTGTTGTTCGTTGGTTGCGACGCGCGGAGTTAATAAATGGTCGGCGTGTAAATACGTGATCGAGCCTTTCTGACCTTTAAGTTTGTCAATCTGCGCGACCGGCGCCGCACCCAACCAGAGGTAGTGCGTCGTTTGCGTTTGATTGACGGCACTCAGTAACCGTGTGTCGGGTGCGTAGGCAAATTGTGTCGATTGCATTGGCGTACCGGTGACGAGTGTTTTCCGATCGCGCAGGCCGTTCGCGTTGTAATGGTATTGCGCACTCAGTTGACCGTCTTTGTAGAAATCAGTCAGGCGGTTTGCGGTGTTGTATTCAAAACGCCGTGAGGTTTTATTCGATGTTCCGGTTCCGGTTTCGGTTTCTTCGATTAAATTGCCGCGCCCGTCCAGTGTCATTTTCACATCGCCGCGCAGGGTCTGGCGGTTGCCGGTTGTATAGGCCAGCTTCATCGTTTTGCCGTTGTCGCTGTCTTCGATGCGGTTGCCCAACGGGTCGTAACTAAACTCGCTGCTTTGGCCGTTACGTTTTTCGGCCGTCAGGCGATGCAATAGGTCGTAGCCGAGCTATTTCGATGCAAAACTCATCTGATTATTTTTTTGTTATTAAAAAAGGTAGTCCCGCGATAAGACTAAAAGGCAATGCGACCACAACTCCAAAAAATGAGCCCCAAATAAGGGGCTCAAACGGCGAAATCCCGCTCATCGATGAGTCGAGGAAAATCATAAAAGCATACCCAAATAGATAATATATCCCTCCACCCAATGCCGCTGCGATTAAGACTAGATAAACAAGACATAGAAGCCCGATTTTATCCAGAATCCTAATCGACGGCGCTCCTATCAACAGGCAAGAAATGTAGCTGGTAGGTAACGAGAATAGAAAAATAAAGAAAATTTCTTTCTTCGAAGAAAATCCCTCTCCAAAAATATAGGCCACAAATAACATATATAGCGCTGGAAAAATTGGTGCGATGAAAAATGCCAGATTTAACCTGAATTTGTTCATAACAACTAATCTATCTCGAACATTCGTATGAGTTTATTATTCCGCTTGTTTGTCCATTCCAGACGCCGTTAATGAAATTCGCCACTGGACTATACCAAGCCTGAAGCCTGCCAACACCTTCGCCATAATTGTGTACCTCTGAGCCCGCGATAGTGCGAACCACATAACCCGTGTGTAGAGGGTGTCCAGGTTGTGTTACGTTGACCACCACGGAGCCGCCATTCAGCAGATATGAAATCACAGGGCTGTTGTTATACCCTCCTGCATCTCCGCCAAAAGAACTCAAATAATCGACCATATCAAAACCCGCTTGGGCCGTTGTCGGTGTTGCATTATTTGGAGTACCGCCCGGTGTTGCCGGCGAAGGATTACCCGGCGTCGGACTATTAATGATTCCTGTCATGACACATTGTGAGTCGGCGCCGTTGAGAGGCACCGGAATATCATAAGAATGATATCCGGGTGAATTTTCAGTTATTACATCCGGCCATCCAGCTGGACGTGGAAAAGTTACTGTGGGGCCTCCAGGAGGAGTGCATGTGAGACTCGCATTTGTAGCGACGCAATCCAGTCCGCTAGGATCTATATTGCTAAGCGGATTTTGATAAACGTATCCATAGGTATTCAAACCACCCCACAACCCAATGGGATCACTCTGCGTATACCGTCCATTCTTCGGATCGTAATACCGAAAGACGTTGTAATACAGCCCACTCTCCTCATCAGCGTATTGGCCGGGGAAGCGCAATTGTATTTGTGTGCGCGGGCCATCCTTATCCGGATCATTCTCGGCAGCTGTTTCGCCAAACGCATCGCTCTGCCAGCGCCACACGATTTTTTGTTGTTCGTTGGTTGCGGCGCGCGGGGTTAATAAATGGTCGGCGTGTAAATACGTGATCGAGCCTTTCTGACCTTTAAGTTTGTCAATCTGCGCGACCGGCGCCACACCCAACCAGAGGTAGTGCGTCGTTTGCGTTTGATTGACGGCACTCAGTAACCGCATGTCGGGTACGTACGCAAACTGTGTCGATTACATTTTCGCACCAGTGACGAGCGTTTTACGAGAGCGGGCGCCGGTTGCGGGGTTACAGTAAGTGGATGCAGCTACGAGTTGGATTGACAGACTTAGTACACCATGTGAAAGGCCAAATTTTGATGATTGGAATATCAACAGGCCACTAGAGAAAAAAAAATGTCAACATAGACAACACACCTCCTAGCGGCACCAACAACCTCATTCCCCGCCCTCTACATACCCGAAGGACAACCCACATAAAAAATAATAATATATTTACAATAAAAGCAAATATAAATTCAAAGCCGAAACTTACCATCCGCAAACATAGTTGCGTGTAATAAAAAAATACAATTGCAATAACTGTGGACGCATACATCCCAACAACAAATGAAATCTCCAGTATTCTTAAGCTATTTAAGTCCCGATGAAAACATTTCATTTGCAAAATCCGCCCTGCGCGATTTTCCCACGTTATTATCTGGGGCATAATAGAAATGTCCCGTCCCCGTGATCATTTGCTTAATCAAGGTTGGGGTACTCGATAACAATGAGCCCTCACTCATTCCAGCAGAAATCGGATCGCCCTGGCCAGTTAAGTTTTTGATAATTACATGCTTAATATTTGGATTGGCTTGAAGGCTAGCCAAAAAGCCAGCATCAATGGGAGAACCAATCAATACTAAATTATCAACAACCTGTCCATGATTGGCATAATAATTCGCAGTTTGTGCTGCAACTAGAGAACCGTAAGAATAACCAATAAGATTAAATTGCTCTGGCTCTGCTCCCGGCTCTGGGCAGGGATTTTTTTGAATTCCATCCCTTAACTTAAAGAAATCACTATTTATTTGATAACGAAATAAATTTACATGCACGGCATCAAATATAGTCCCTCCCGACCCTGTACCGATATGCACATTTGAAACTCCGGCAGCTTCTAAAGCACTCACTTGATCGGCAATATATGAGCCATCTAGCCCAGCACCGCCCCAGTAGGTCGTGAAGAGCCCTAGACTATCGGCAGAGGCTAAAGGTCCCCCACCCACATACGTAAAACTATTCACCCCCCCGCCCAATCCAATCGGATCACTCTGCGTATACCGTCCATTCTTCGGATCGTAATACCGAAACACGTTGTAATACAGCCCACTCTCCTCATCGGCGTATTGGCCGGGGAAGCGCAATTGTATTTGTGTGCGCTGGCCGTCCTTATCCGGATCATTCTCGGCAGCTGTTTCGCCAAACGCATCGCTCTGCCAGTGCCACACAATTTTCTGTTGTTCATTGGTCGCGATACGCGGGGTTAGTAGATGATCCGTGTGCAGGTAGGTGATCGTGGCTTGTGCTTGTTGTGGATGGGCTGGTTTTTCAATCTGCGCTATGGGTGCGCCACCGAGCCAGATGTAGTGTGTGGTTTGCGTGTTGCTGCCCGCACTCAGCAAGCGTGTGTCGGGCGCATACGTAAATTGTGTGATTTGTGTTTGGGGCTTTGGTTGCGCTTGAGTTGCGTTGACGAGCGTTTTGCGATCACGCAGACCATTGGCGTTGTAGTGATACTGCGCAGCCAACTGACCATCTTTGTAGAAGTTGATCGGGCGGTTGTTGCTGTTGTAGTCAAAGCGTCGCGAGGTTTTCTTTTTGGGCTCCGGTCCAGTTCCGACTTCTGTTTCTTCAATTAAGTTGCCGCGACCGTCCAGCGTAATTTTCACATCGCCGCGCTGCGTCAGGCGGTTGCCTTCGGTATACGTGAGCTTCGTTGGCTTGCCATTTTCAATATCGTTGAGTCGATTACCAACAGGATCGTAATCGTATTGCACAGCTTGCGTTGGGCTTTTCTCGCCGGTGAGTCGGTCCAGCAAATCGTAATCAAACTGTTGTGTTTGTTTTGTTTGATCGCTGCCAGCGCGTTCGATTTTTTTAATATTGTTGTAGCGGTCGTAGCCATACCCTTGCGCCCATATCGCTGGGTTGGCGCCATTGCGCAATTCGATGAGCTGCACCCGTCCATCCAGATCGTTGCCGATGGTCTGGGTTAGGCCGTTGCCATAGGTCCATTGCTGCGGGCCACCGAACGGGGCGTAGGTGATTTTTTTTAGCAGCGGTTTTTCCGCTTTTGCCGGATCGTTGCTATCGGTGTAGGTGACATCGCTGATGCGCTCGTTGTCGTAGTGGTAATGCACCTCGCTGCCGTCGGGGTAGGTGAGTTGATCGAGGCGGTTGCCGGCCAGATAACGATATTTGAGTATGGTGATGTGGGTGTATTGCTTGCCCTCTTTATCAACACTTCTTTCTTGAATCCGGCGCCCCAGGTTGTCGTACTGGTAGTCGATGATCTGGTCTCGAGTTTCTATTCGCGTCAGTTGCTGAATGCCGTTGCCGTGCTCGGCATCGGTTTGATCGTAGGTGTAATGAATGTCGTCCGCTTCGCCGGGTGCGTCGATTGCGGTCAGTCGATTCAGTGCGTCGTAATGCAGTTGCGTTTGGTTGTGTTGGATCGGATTGCCCAGCGCGTCGTAGCGATAGGTGTCATTACCGCGTGCGGGGTTGTTTTCTTGCAGGACTTCACCAAAGCCATTGCGCACATAATGCGTTGCGTTTTTGTTGGCATCGACAACGGTTTCGATCTGGCCGCTGTGGCTGTAATTCACTTGTGTGGAATAACCGGCGGCATCGATCAATTCGGTCAGACGATGCAGCGTGTCGTATTTCGCCTGGGTGGTGCGTGGGGTTTCTTTATCCGTGTTCGCTACCGAGGTGGCCGTCGTGTTTTCGGCGCCTTCGTGCACGGCGGCCAGGTCGCCCGCTTCGTTGTAGGTCAGTTCGGTCAGTTGATTGCTGTTGCCGAGCCATTTCAATAACCGGCCCCATTCATCCTGCCGGCGTTGTTGTTTGAGCGCGAGTTTGCCGCTGGCATCGCTGAGGGTGCGATTGAGCCAGTCGCCGTTGAGTTTGCTGGGGTCGAGGGTTTGGGTTTCGCCGCGGCCGTTTTTGATCGACGTTAATTGCCGTGCGGCGTTGTACGTAAAATAAAATTCGTTGCCATTGGCCAAGTGCAGGTGCGAGACCAGTCCATTCGCTAAATAGTCGATGCGGGTTTCTTCGCGCTCGGTATTGTCGCCGCGTGTGATGGCCGTGATGCGGTGCTGGTCATCATAGTGCAGCGCGATGCTCTGCCCGTTCGGTAGCGTGAGGTGTTGCGGTAAATAGGCGGCGGTGTAATCGGTAAAGGCGGTGATTTGCTGCAGGGCATTGGCCGTTGTTGTCAGCCGCCCTAGCGCGTCGTAGTTCAGTTGTGTGGTATGGCCGAGTGGATCGCTAATGCTGAGCTGGGCCAGGTTGCGCTGCGCCGCATCGTGATATTGCCGGGTGTATGTCCACTGGCGTTTGGTTGGCGCCGAATTGGCAGCGGCGGATGACAGTAAATCCTGCGTCGTATCACTCTGCACATTGCCACGCGCATCGTAGGCGTAAGTATTTTGCAGCACCGGTTGCCATTGGTTGGCACGATAACGATAGGTGGTTGCAGTTGTTACCAGCGGCAGTTGCGCATGCCAAGTGCGTGTAATTTTTAAACTGCCTTCGGCCGGAGTCCAGCTGTTGTCGGCTGCAACGTGGACACCATCGTATTCAGTTTCGATCAAGCCGCGCGCGTTACGCTGCATGATGCGCCCCTGCTGATCGTTGTCGGCGGCCAGGTCAAGAAATCCATTTTGATTGAAGTGATTGCGCTGACGAAGTTGCGGACAGGTATTGCCGGCTTTACCGGTGATCGCCACCACGCGACGACGGCCGTCGCCCATGGGTTCCAATGTGTAAGTCGCGACATGACCTACCGCGTTGGTAATGATTGCGGTCGTTTCGTCGCGATAATTGATGGTGATTTTTTCAGCGCCATCGCCATGCTGACTCATGATCGCGCGACCAATGGCATCGTAAGCCCAACTTGCATAGCGGGCGCCGGTCGCATCGTCTAAACCGGTCAGCGCATTTGGGAAACGCGCATCATCATAGTGATACCGCGTGGTGGGTTTGCTGCGCCAGTGTGTAATGGCCGCGAGCAGCCCAACGGGACGACGGTAAATGCCAATCAAATGACTGGCGTCGTCGTAGGTAAAACTCAGTACTTCGTTGCTAGGTAGCGTGACGCCGCTGACATGTTTGCCGCTGTAACTGAAATGAAGTCGACGGCCGCGATCATCAGTGACGGCAACGAGCTGCTTGTCATTGCCGTATTGCAGTGTGTGGGTGCGGCCCGACGGCAAACGCAGCTCTTGCAAATCGCCAGTCGCATCATAGGTCTCGACTTCGCCGCGCCCGGTGAGATAGCGCCAACCTTGCGCGGTTTTTTCGAGCCGATCCACAACACCGGGCGGCGCAACGTAGGTCGATTCCTTCTGAAAAATAAAATGCGCGCCATCGGGACGAAAGGCTGTCACCAGTCCCGATTTGTCCTCGCGAATCCGGCGCAACCAGTTGTGGCGCCAACCGTGTCCCATGCCAACATCTTTGTTACCTTGAAACGAATTGTAACTACGGACAAATTGCAACCCGTCAGGCAATGCATCGCGATAATCGCGCTCGATTTGAAATTTGTTGCCCGTCCCCACATCAATCGGATTACCCGCATTGGACAAAGTCGAACTATTGCTGCCATCCACCGGACAACTGCTCGGATCGGTGCTGCCGCTTCCCCCTCCAGTCGTAGGATTGTTAAAGGTGCAGCCATGTGAGAACGCGTAGTTGTTTCTCGCCTGTTGAGTCTGGAAGCAAATTCCAGGTCTGCACTGCGGTGTCGTGGATGAGGATTGTTGCGCCAATACCGCAGGGGCTAGCACGATATTTAGGCAAATAAAAAATAACAGGCGATTCACAAAATCACTCCCTGACCAATTCATAAATTGATGAAAAATCCTATTGCTCGTAAGCGCCCATGGTGCGCTCGGTGTCGTGAGCTTGTTCGCTTGGCAAACCCAACTGAACCTGTAGAGCACCCAATTTATCGCGGTAAACAATCATCGGCGTTCCCGGTGAGCTGCTCATCGCCGTCCACGCCGCTATCGATGCATCGATAGCTCTTGTTTCTTCGGCTGTTGGCGTCACTCCCTCAATGGAGCCCGTATATTTTGCATAGTTGAAATTCCGATAGTTTTGAATGATCGCCTCATACGTTCCCGAGCGTAACAGCGCTGCCGCCTTACTTGCGCTAGTTGGCCGCAGATAAGCCACTGGAATCCACATCACTCTCTGCGAATTCACTCCAGGCAGGCCAAAACCATTGGTATTTAATTTGGCGCTATAAGGGCAGTTGGGATCAAAAAAAATATACGCCGTTGGTGTCCCGCTAGTGTTTCCCGAAAAAATTCCTCGCAATTCTTTTAACTGCAGCCACTGCGCTTCAGAAATAGTTTCACCCCAAGCACAACGGGTTGTCAGAAGCAGAAGTAGCGTTGCCACAGAGAGAAGACGCCTTTTGCTGGATGCTGTCGTCGAACTTTTCATCCGTCTATTCCTATGTGAACACGCTACTCATTTTAAAGTCGTCCCAAATTCCGGAAACTTCACCCGTTACCATCGCAAGTCACATCGGGCGGGTTGTTTGCAGCCGTATCACCATTGCCGCCACCGCCGGTATTATTCCCACCCGAATTATTACCACCGGTATTCCCTGTATTTCCCCCGTTATTGCCGGTATTGCCATTGCCCGAATTGCCACCGGTGTTACTGCCGCCACCTGGGTTCGCGCCGGTGCCATTATTCCCCGAGGATGCCACCACGCCACCCGCACCAAGATTGCTGCAGCTCGCGCCCTCACACCGCACTGGCGATTGCATCCGTACAAGGCTGCCCGCACTCAACGGGATGTAATAAATCGGATAACCGAACGCCGCGTTATGGGCGATGGTTTTGGCTTGGCACGAGCGTGTCTCGGCGCTGGTGCCCAATAAATTCAGCGTTTGGTAAATCGCGATATTGACGACCGGCACTTGCAGCGGGAAACACCAGTGCGCGCGGATCTTTAATAAATTCGCATCTTGAATATTGACGGTGCTGGCGTTGTTGCCCGTGCCCACTGTTGTGGTGGTGCTGGGGCGCACGCTTAAATTGTCATTCGGAATTTGTTTAATGCGAGCGCGGGCTTCGCGCATCGAGCCGCCGCCTGGACAACTGCGGCCAGTGCATGCTTCCAACACGTATTGGTCTTTCGCGAATTGATTGAACATCGCGCGGCTAGGCGAGAGGATTTCAATGTCCGCACCGCCCACTGCCAGCGGCAGTACGAAGTTTTCCGCGTAGGTGGTACCCGGAACCGAACCCGCGCCCGCTGCGAGGACATAGTTCGCGACGTTGGGGCTGGCCTTCATATCCAGCGGCGCCATCGCCGACGCCAACATTTTTTTCATCGGCGCTTTGAAGGCGTTGTTGATCGAGCCTTCCCGCGCTGCCATAAAGGTGGCGTGCTCCAACGTCACTTTGCCGCGATACAGCAACCCCAGTTGAATGACCGCCATGCTGATCAGAATGAGCACTGGCCACAGCACGACATGCTCGACCATAGCCTGCCCGGAATTCCATTTCCTGATCATTACGTCCGTTCCCTCTAATGTGTTTCGCGCACGCCGTTCCGATTAATCGTTTGTCGCCAGCGCCAACACGCAGATCGCTGGGGCGGGCTACCCCTACGCGCTGCCGGGCGAATACCTGCCCGGCTACCGCGCCACACGTATTCGCCAGCTCATCACGCAAACTCCGCAGCACAACGCAGCATCGTTCAGCGCAATCCAGGGTGATCAGCGCTGCCTGCCCGGCCTGGAGCTGGCTGCCCTGGCCGGGAGG
>Ga0207681_10001920_pt1 | contig 13306 bp, 7 predicted proteins | sample KBSS53metaG_FD_184324 | JGI IMG/M metagenome (GOLD analysis project Ga0207681, IMG submission 184324) | Switchgrass rhizosphere microbial communities from Kellogg Biological Station, Michigan, USA - KBS S5-3 metaG (SPAdes) (version 2) | ecosystem: Host-associated > Plants > Roots > Rhizosphere >... | reverse complement strand
AGGTGCCGGTCTTGGTCAGCGTCGCCAGCGCGTGCTTGCCGCTGGAATCTCGCAGCGTCTGGGTGCCGTCTTGCGAATCGACGTCGCCGGTGTCGCCTTCCAGCTCGTCGTCGCCGCCGCCCGCCTGGCGCGCGATGCCGAAGTCGACGACGCGCGGCCGGCTCTCCTTGTCCAGCAACACGTTGTCGGGCTTGAAATCGCGATGCACCAGCCCCGCCGCGTGCGCGGCCGCCAGCCCGCGTCCCGCCGCGATGAAGACGTCGAGGATCTCGCGCCACGATCGGGTCTGGGCGGCGAGCCAGCTCTTGATCGTCCCGCCGGCGACGAACTCCATCGCCAGGAACACCTGTTCTTCGTACACGCCCACGTCGTGCACGGCGACGACGTTCGGGTGCTGCAGGCGCGCGATCGCCTTCGCTTCACGCAGCAGGCGCGCCCGCGCCGTGTCCTTCCCCTGCCCCGGTTTGATCAGCTTGAGGGCGACCTTGCGATCCAGTTCCGGATCGTAGGCGCCGTAGACGACGCCCATCGCGCCCGTACCGACGCGCTCGACGATCACGTAACGCCCGATCCGCGCGCCTGTGTCGAGATCTCCGGCTGTCACGCTTGCGGGTCGTGCGGTGGCGCGACCGTCCTGCAATTGATCCCCCGTTCAAAATCCAGGGCGTAAGGCGCCCCACCTCGCACTGCAAACGGAAGATCGATCCGATATTCCGTTTTCTCTCCCGCCTGGCGCCCCATTTTCCACACAGCGACGATGCGGGACGGTCGCATTTCCGGAACGATCAAACAACAACATTAAAAAAACGTTTCTGCGCTTACGATCGACCTCTGTTGGTGGCACTTTGTCTCTGGCTCCCGACTGTCTGACCGAATCCACCGTCCTCGCGTTCGTCGAGGGTGGTCTTGCCGCGCCCCGGCGATCGGAGGTGGAGATCCACCTCGCGACGTGCTCCGCGTGCTCCGAGCTGGTCACGTGGACGGCCTCGGAGGCGAGCGCCAGCGCCGGAATGGAGGCGCGCGGCGTCGCCGCAGCGCGGCTCGCCCGCGCGCTCGCCCCTCTCGAGCCCGGCGCCCACGTCGGGCGGTACCAGATCCTGGGCAGCGTGGGCCGGGGCGGAATGGGCGAGGTCTACGCGGCCTACCATCCGGACCTCGATCGCCGGATCGCCCTGAAGGTCGTTCACGAATCAGCCGGCGAAACGGCGGAGCAGCAGGCGCGCCTGCTGCGCGAGGCGCGATCGATCGCGCGCCTCTCGCACCCCAACGTCATCTCCGTCTACGACGCCGGCACCGTGGCGGACCGCGTCTACGTCGCGATGGAGTTCGTCGAGGGCGTGACGATGGATCGCTGGCTGGCGGCCGAACCGAGAAGCTGGCGGCAAGTCCTGGACGTGTTCGTCGCCGCCGGGCGAGGCCTGGCGGCCGCGCACGCGGCGGGCGTCGTCCACCGCGACTTCAAGCCGCAGAACGTCATGATCGCGCGCGACGGCTCGGTGCGCGTCATGGACTTCGGCCTCGCGCGCATGACCGGCGACGTGCCGGCGGTCGCGCCCATCCTGCTGGCGCTCACCGCGGAGAGCGCCAGCGAACCGATCCAGACCGTCACGCGGGCCGGAACGATCGTCGGAACGCCGGCGTACATGGCGCCCGAACAGTTTCGTGGCGAGGCCGCCGACGCGCGCAGCGATCAGTTCAGCTTCTGCGTCGCGCTCTACGAGGCGCTGTTCGGCGAGCGGCCGTTCGCCGGAGAGAACCTGCTGTCGCTGACCATGAGCGTGACCGAGGGCGAGCTTCGCGTGCCGCGCGCCGCGAAACGCGCCGAAATTCCGCTCTGGATCCGCCGGCCGCTACTGCGCGGCCTGCGGACCGAGCCCGGCCAGCGTCACCCGACGATGACCGAGCTGATCGACGCGCTGGCACACGACCCGGCGTCCAGGCGCCGGCGGTTTGTCGGTATCGGCGCGATCGCCGCGGCCGTCATCGCGAGCATCGTTGTCACGTGGCAGGTGACGTCGCGCCGCCGCGCTGCCGCAGAGCGTGAGATCAGCCGCCAGGTCGACGACGCCGCGCGGACGACCATCGACGCGCGCGCGAAGGCCGTGGATGCGACGGCGCTGCGCCGTCAAGCGTTCGACGCCTTCGACCGCGGCGATCGCCGGAACGGCGAGCTGCTCTGGCGGAAGACCCGCAACCTGCTGCCCGTCATCGACGCCGACTACGATCAGGCGGAACGCAGCCTGGACGCCGCGTCCATGCTCGATCAGGACCAAGCGCGGCGCCGCGCCGCCCTCGCCGACCTTCGTGCCGAGCACCTTCGGTTCGCCGAGGAGTTCCGGCTGACGGGCAAGGTGATCGTCCTCGCCGAGCGCCTCGCCGCGGTCGACGCCGACGGCAGCCGGCGAAAGGCCCTCGCCGCGCCCGGCACGCTGGTCGTCCGCACCAGCCCACCGGCGGCGCGGATGCTGCTGGAACGTTACGAGCGAGATCCCGTCACGGGCCGGGGGCGCGCCCTCGCGGCCGGACCGCTCGCGACCGCAGCGGCGGAGACCAGCCTCTCTCCCGGGTCGTATCGCCTGGTCATCGAGGCCGAAGGTCGGGCGCGCGTCGTCTACCCGTTCGAGATCGGCCGCGGCGCCCGCACCGACGTCGAGCTCGCCCTACCCGCCGCGTCGGTGGTGCCGAAAGACTTCGTCTACGTTCCGCCCGGCAAGTTCTGGTACGGCGACGGTGACGAGCAACTGCGAACGCAGTTCCTCGACACGGTTCCCATTCACCGCCGCGCGACGGGCGCCTTCCTCGTCGCGCGCTACGAGACGACCTACCAGGACTGGCTGGAGTTTCTCGACGATCTGCCGCCGGCCGAGCGGCTGCGACGCGCGCCCACGATAGCGGGAACGATCCGCGGCGGCTTGGCGTTGCAACGCCTTCGAGACGGCTGGCAGCTCACCATTCAACCGTCGGCGCAGCGCTACCAGGCGAAGCTCCACGAGCCGATCGCCTACCTCGGACGCCATCGGCGGGCGCGCCAGGACTGGCTGCGATTTCCCATCGGGGGAATCTCCGCCGATGACGCGGACCGATACCTCGCCTGGTTGCGCGAGAAGGGGCGGCTTCCCGGCGCCCGTCTCTGTTCCGAGCTGGAATGGGAGCGAGCCGCCCGCGGCGGCGACGATCGCGTGTTTCCGCACGGGGACGATCTGGCCGAAGACGACGCGAACTTCGATCGAACGTACGAACGGATCGACGGCGCGTACGGGCCCGACGAGGTCGGCGCCCATCCCGATTCGCGCAGCCCGTTCGACGTCGACGACCTGTCCGGGAACATCATGGAACTGGTCGCATCGGATGTCACCGCGGGCGGTTTCGCGGTGCGCGGCGGCTCCTACTACCTTTCGGCCGCGACCACACGCCTCACCAACCGCACCGATGTCCCGCGTTCGTTCCGCGATGTCAGCGGCGGCCTGCGCGTATGCGCCGACGCCCCGACCGTGAAGTGACCGCCGTCAGCCCTTGCGCTTGCGGCTGAACAACCCGCCGAAGCGGCCCGTCGGCGCGTCGTCGGCCGGACCGGTGGGCGCGGCGCCGGTCAGCGCCGCCTCCACGTCCGCCGCGGTCTGGTAACGCTTGGCGGGCGCGCGTTCGAGCAACTTCATGATCACCGCTTCCCAGCGCGGATCGAGATCGGGGACGCTCTCGCGCGGCGAGACGGGTCGTTCCTTCAGCCTCTTCAGCGCCATCACCGTCGTGGAATTGCCCTTGAACGGCATGTCGTCGGTGACCAGCTCGTACATCACGATGCCCAGCGCGTAGAGATCGGTCGCGGGCGTGATTGGCTCGATACCCGAGTGCACCTGCTCGGGCGCCATGTAAAGCGGCGTTCCCAGCGATTCGCCGGTGCTGGTGATCGTCTCTTCACCCAGGCCGTGGCGGCGCGCCAGGCCGAAGTCGCTGATGACCAGGCGCTGCGGATCCTCGGGCCCCGCGCCGGCCTCGGGGACCAGGACCAGGTTTCCCGGCTTGAAGTCGCGGTGGATGACGCCGGCGGTGTGGGCGGCCTGCAGCCCCGCCGTCATCTGCAGGACGAACGGCAGCGCGTCGTCGGTCGTCAGCCGCCCGCGCCCGCGCATGTACCGGTCCATGCTGGTGCCGCGCAGCAACTCCATCGTCAGGAACATGACGACGTTGCCGTCGGGCATCTCGTGACGTCCGAGGTCGTACGTGCGGCAGACGTTGCGGTGGGTCACCTTGCGCGCCAGCTGGATCTCGCGCCGGAAGCGCTCCACCGTCACCGCCTGGGATGCCACCTGCGCGCGCAACGTCTTCAGGGCCAGGGGCTCGGCCAGGGCTTCATCGAAGGCCTCGTAAACCTCGCCGATCGCCCCCTCGCCTATCAGGGTGACGATGCGGTACCGGCCCGCGAGCTTGTCCCCCGGGTTGAATCGGTGATCCAGGCTCGCGGTCGGGGGCACGTCGTCTGCTCTCGTCATTGCCAGGATACGCCCATTGGAACGATGCGCTCGAAGGGCCGGTGCTGTCAACGACGCAGCAGAGATTCAGCGACGCGCGCGCAGCGTGATCTCGACGGTGGCGGCGGCAGGCGTCGTCCCGTTGGCGACGGTCGCGGACGACAGCCCGGCGAGCGCCGCCCGCAGGCAGTGGGCGGCGTTGCGATCGCCGGTGATCAGCTCGACGCGCACGATGCGCCCCTGCGCATCGACGGTCAGGCGCACCCGGATCGGCTTGCCGACATCCGTTTGCGACGCCGCCAGGCAAGACGCCCGGCCCGAAGCCAGCGCCGCCCGGATCGCCTCGACCAGCGGCGCGGTACCGCCGACGCCGCTCGCGTTGCTCGCCGTCACCGTCCAGGTGACCGCCGCCGGTCCCTTGGACTTGGTCTTCGCGTCCTCGTCCTTGCCGCCCTTCTTGTCGTCGCCCTTCGCGAATGACCGGCCCCGGTCGTCGCGGGATTCTTCGCGCGACACGCTGGGGGCTTCCTTCTCGGCCGCGCGACGGCTGTACACCGGGGGCGGCGGCGCCGGAGCGACGGGAACCGCCATGCCCATCTTTCCGTGCCCCACCGAGCCGTATCCGCTGCCAAATCCATTCATCGCCTTCATCGGCGCAGACTGCTCGGCGACGGCGAGGTTCGACACGCCCTCCGGCATGGGCAGCGGCTGCCGCACGTTCATGCCCTGCCCGCCGGCGTTGACCACCTGCGAATCGATCGCGACGAACGAGGTGAACGCCGTGAGCAGCCGGTAGTCGAGGCCCAGCGCCGTGATGCCGTCCTCCGCCGGCTGGCCGGCGCCCATCGCGCGTTCGTCGTCCAGCAGCTCGACCCAGCGCCGCGCCCACAGCCAGCGCAGCGCCGCGTTCTCCGCGCGCACGTCGGCGGCGCGGACCTCGACGGCCTGGCGCAGCGGCCCGCCGCCGCTGGTGCCGCGGACCTCGATGCGGCCGCCGGCGGTGCCGCGGTACTTGCCGAACAGCACCAGCGGCCGGCGCGCCATCAGGTCGGGCAGCTTCTGCGGCGCGACCTCGTAGGCGTCGAAGCCCGAGAACGCGACGTGGACGCCGGACAGCACGGGCTGCTCGATGTACGCGCGCAACTTCTCCGCCTCCGCGGCGGCCTTCTCGGGCTTCAGCACGACGAACGGCTCGCCCTGCCCCGCGCGCGCCATCCCCTCGATGAGGCCGCGGTTCACGCTGCTGCCGATGCCGAACGCCCACAGGTTCGCCTCAGACAGCCGCTCACGTATGAAACGGAATGCCTGTGCCTCGACACCAACGTATCCATCAGTGACGACGACGACCGAGCGCGAGAGCTGGTTGTTCGCCCTGGGAATCTTGTACGCCAGCTCCAGTCCACCCATCAGCTCGGTACCGCCGCCCGCGTGAACTTGCTCGATATCGGCGATGGCCGCGGCGATCGCGTCCTTGCGCGCAGGAATCGATCCCTGCGGGCTACGCACGTGCGCAGCTCCTGAAAAAAGTACGATGTTGAATGTGTCGGTCGGACGGAGCTTGCCCAGCAGGTTCCGCATCAGCGTCTTCGCGGTGTCCAGCGGGAACCCGTGCATCGATCCCGACACGTCGAGCAGGAAGATGTACTCGCGGCCCGGGATCTGCGCGGCGGTCGGCCGGCGCGGCGGCTCCATCATGAGCGCGAAGAAGTTTTCCTTCCGGCCGCCGCCACCCTCGCCCTCCCACAGCAGGAGCCCGCTCTCGATCTTGTCGCCGGACAATCGGTAGCGCAGCACGAAGTCGCGGTTTCCGCCGCCCGGCACGCCCAGGCGCACGTCCGCGCGCGCCGGACCGGCGTAGGTCGCCGCGATCTGATGCGACGGCGACGACAGCTCCTTGATGGCGATGCCGGTCTCGAGGTGGACCTTGATGTCGAACTTGTACGGCTCGGCCGTCCCGGCCGGCAGGTGGGGATTGGCCATCCACTGATCCTTCTTGGGATCCGCGCCGCCCGTGTAGCGCGGGCCGACCACCGTCGGATAGACGAACTCGTAGATCGCCTCGTCGGGAATCAGCATCTCCGAGTAGTCCATCTCCACGGCGATGCGATCGCCCGGCATGATGTTGGCGACGCTCATCGTGAACACGTTGGGGCGCTCCTGCTCCAGCAGCGACGCGCGCTTGCCCTCGCGGCGCGCGGTCTCGTAGCTCTCGCGCGCCGCCTGCTTGCGATCGATCTTCGCCTCGATCACGCGCTGGCCGCTCTTCATGCGCACGCCGTGCACCGCCGCGCGGGTCGACGCGGGGAACACGTAGACCGCCTCGATGGGAACGCGGCCGGTGTTCTCGAACACCTGGAGCACCTGCACGCGCGCGATCACGCCGGCGATCGACACGTCGGCCGACGTCTCCTTCAGCGGCACGCGCTCGGTTCCTTGCGGACCGCCCTCGCCCACGACGGTCAGGTACGGCGCCAGGCTGCGATCGTTGTCGGGACGCTCGCCCTGCTGCCCGAACGACGCGTACGAGACGTTGCCCTTCCGTTCGCCCAGCTGCGCCAGCACCTTGCTGGGACTGAAGGGCGTCGCCACGGCCGCGGCCGGCGGCGCGGCCGCGGGCGCGCGGCCAGACCACCCCGACACCGACGCTGTAACCAGAGCAACCAGGAACATCTTCTGCCGAGCGCGCGCCATGATCGTGACCCTCCTCGGCCTGTGCGGCCGTGGGGTCTCTCGACGTGCCTCGTGCGCGAAAGATCTCGTTTCTGTGCCGGCCGCCGACCGGTCTGTGCACCGGGGTGCACAGCGTCCGACAGCCTCAGCCGCGTTGTGGCGTCGGCACGGTGTTTGCCGCCGAGCGCCCGCGTGGACGTGTATTCTCGGTGGGCGATGAGCACCCAGAGCTGGGTCACCCTGATCGCCTGTGTCGGTGAGCTGGCGGTCGTTCTGCTGGTCGCGCTGCGCGCGATGGGCAGCCCCCTGGCCACGCCGCTGCTGGCGCTCAGCATCGACCTGGCCGGCTGGAACTTCGCGCAGCTCGCCTATCACCGGTCGGGAACGATCGGCTGGCACCTCGTCGACATGGTCGCGTCGCCGCTGGCCACCGCGATCGCGTTCCACTTCATGCTCCGGTTCCTGGGGCGCGCGCGCCAGCTGCGCTGGGCGCTGGCCGCCGTCTACTTCTACTTCGTGACTGTCGCGGCGACGGCGGCCGCCGGCCTGGTGTCGGACGCGGCCCGGCAGCTCGCGCTGTCGCCCGTCTGGAGCTGGTGCTGGCTGGCCGGCTTGCTGCCGCTCTCCGCCATCGTGGTCGCGGCGCTCACCATCCACATTCGTCGCGCCGCCACCGTGGAGGAACGCAGCCGGACCTGGCTGCTGCTGGCGGCGGTGGTCGTGATCTCGCCGCTCGCCTCCAGCGAGGTGTGGGCCGACCTCGGCTTCGCGGTGCCCCGCCTGGGTAGCGTGGGGATCCTGTCATTCAACGCGATCCTGATGCTGGCTGCCCTGCGCTTTCGGTTGTTCGACAAGGCGCTGTCACCCGCCGCGGCGTTGTCGGCGACGGTGCTCGCGTCGGTGGGCGGCCTGGCCTATCTGTCCATCGTCCGCCTCACGGGCACGAACACCGCGCTGCTGGTATTCGGAACCATGACGGTGACGGTGTTCCTGGCCGCGCTGGCGCGGCTGATGGTGGTGTCGCTGATGTTCCGGCGTGATCAGGTGGTGCGGCTGGCCACGATGGGCCGGCTGTCGGCGCAGATGGCGCACGATCTGAAGAACCCGTTCGCGGCGCTGAAGGGGGCCGCCCAGTACCTGCGCGAGGAGCGTGCCCAGGGGCGTTCGATCGACGACAAGAACGACTTCCTGGACCTGATCGTCCAGCAGATCGATCGGCTGAAGAACGTGGTCGACAAGTATCAGCGCATCGGGCGGGTCGAGCCGGTGCGGACGCCTGTGCAGGTCAACGAGCTGGTGCAAACGCTGGTCGCGCTGCAGAAGTTCGCCAGCCCCGAGGAGATCGCGGTGAAGGCCGACCTGGCCGACGACCTCCCCACCTGCTCGATGGATCGCGATCTGGTGACGGGCGCGCTGGAGAACCTGCTGCAGAACGCCTTGGAAGCGACAGCGACAGCGACGACGACGACTAGGGCAGCGCCGGCGGCGCCCGCGACGGTAACGGTGCGGACCGCGCTGGTGAACGCGGGACAGACGCGGGGCGTCCTGCTGTCGGTAGAGGACGTCGGCATGGGAATGAGCGCGCGGACGCGCGAGCGCGCGCTCGACGATTTTTTCACCACCAAGGCGACGGGGAGCGGGCTGGGCCTCGCGTTCGTGCGCCGGGTGGCGGAGGCGCACGGTGGTGACGTTTCGTTGATCAGCAAAGAGGGCGCGGGCACGACCGTGCGAATGTTTCTTCCTTTGGGGTAGCCATGGAGGCAGACGTGGAGGACAGCAATCAGGGCGACGTTCTGGTCGTCGACGACGATCCGGCTGTGGGCAAGGTGCTGAGCGCGCAGCTCGCCCAGGCGGGCATCGCGTGCCGCCACGCGTCCGACGCCGCCGCGGCGCTGGCCCTGCTGCGCGAGCAGCCAGTCGACGTGGTGATCACCGATCTGAGGATGCCGGGCGCGAGTGGCATGGAGCTGCTGACCGAGATCGGCGCGCGCTGGCCGGGGATCCCCGTGATCCTGTTGACCGCGCACGGCACTGTCGGCGTCGCCGTCGAGGCGATGAAGAAGGGCGCGGCCGATTTCCTGCTGAAGCCGTTCGACCGCGAGGAGATCCTGTTCACGGTGCGCAAGCACATCGCGGCGGCGCGCCACGGCGACCAGCCGGCGGCGGCCGAGGTGAAGGCCGACACCGTCCTCACCAGCTCGGAAGAGATGCGCGAGGTCAACGAGCTGATCCGGCGGGCCGCGGGCAGCACCGCGACGGTCCTGATCCGCGGCGAGAGCGGAACCGGCAAGGAGGTGACGGCGCGGGCCATTCACGAGAGCGGCCCGCGGCGGAGCGCGCCGTTCGTGAAGATCCAGTGCGCCGCGCTGCCCGACACGTTGATCGAGAGCGAGCTGTTCGGGTACGAGAAAGGCGCGTTCACGGGGGCCGCGTCGCGGAAGCCGGGGCGGGTCGAGCTGGCCGAGGGCGGCACGCTGTTTCTCGACGAGATCGGCGACGTCACCCCGGTGATCCAGGTGAAGCTGCTCCGCCTGCTGCAGGACCGGGAGTTCGAGCGGCTGGGCGGCAACCAGACGCTCAAGTCGAGCGCGCGCATCCTCGCGGCGACCCACCAGCCGCTGGAGGAGCTGATCAAGCAGCGCCGCTTCCGCGAGGATCTCTTCTACCGGCTGAACGTGCTGCCCATCTGGATTCCGGCGCTGCGCACCCGGCCGGGCGACATCGAACCGCTCGCCCGCGACTTCTGCCGGCAGTTCGGCGCCGCCAACGCCCGCGGTTCGATCGAGCTGGCGCCCGACGCCGTCGCGCTGCTGCAGAAGCAGCCGTGGCCGGGCAACGTGCGCGAGCTGCAGAATTTCATCGAGCGCCTGGTGGTGCTGTCCGATGGACAGGTGCTGACCGCGGCGGACGTCATCCGCGAGCTGGCGCGCCGGCCCCCGGTCGTCGCCAGCGCCGAGTCGTCCATCAGCGGGGACCGGCCGACCCTCGCCGACGCCCCGGCGACCGGAACGGGAACGCTGGAGGCCACCCGGCGCGACGCCGAGCGCGAGGCGATCATCACCGCCCTGGCGAAGTCGGGGAACAACCGCGTGATGGCCGCGCGCCTCCTGGGCATCAGCCGCCGCGGCCTGTACCACAAGCTGGGCGAATACGGACTTCTTTAGCCACTCCCGCGCGAAGCGCGGGTGTGTGGCTACTTTTTCAGATGTTCCACGAAGCTGTCAGTCGTCTGTACCCCGCCGTCGTGATAAGACGGGGCCGCCAAACATGTCGCTGAAGATTGCGGTCGTGGGCTGCGGAAAGATCGCGGACGGCCACGTCGAGGAGATCAAGAAGCTGCCGACGGGCATGGCGGAGGTCGTCGCGGTCTGCGATCGCGAGATCTTGATGGCCGAACAGATGGCGACCCGCTACGGGTTGCCCGCCTACTACGACTCGTTCGAGCAGATGCTCGACAAGGCGCGCCCGGACGTCGTCCACATCACCACGCCGCCTGAATCGCACCTGGCGCTCACGCGCGCCTCGGTCGCCGCGGGCTGCCACGTCTACGTCGAGAAGCCGCTGGCGTTGAACCACACCGACGCCCAGGCGCTGGTCGACGCCGTGACGAAGGCCGGCAAGAAGATGACCATCGGCTACACCTTCCTGTTCGATCCGCCCGCGCTGGAGATGCGCCGGTTGATCGACGAGGGCGCGCTGGGCGACATCGTCCACGTCGAGAGCTACTTCGGTTACGCCCTGCGCGGCCAGTTCGGTTCAGCGGTGCTCGCGGACCCGGCGCACTGGGTGCACAAGCTGCCCGGCAAGCTGTTCCACAACAGCATCGATCACATGCTGAACAAGCTGACCGAGTTCATGGACGACGAGGAGCCGCGCCTGCAGGCGACCGCCTGGCGACGGCGCGCCAACACCTTCGGCGACGTGCGCGACGACCTGCAGGACGAGCTGCGCGTGATCATGTTCGGCAAGCAGGTCACGGCCTACAACACCTTCAGCGCGCACGTCAGCCCGGCCGCTCACTTCGTCCGCGTCTACGGCACCAAGAACATCGCGCACGTCGACTACGTCAGCCGCACCGTCACGCTGGAGCCGGGCGCCACGCAGCCGTCGGCGATCGGACGGTTGCTGCCCGCGTTCGGGCAGGCCTGGCAGTTCGCCCGGGAGGGCCTGCGCAACACGCGCGCGCTGGCCGGCGGCGACTTCCAGTTCTTCTCCGGCCTGAAGCGCCTGTTTCACATGTTCTATCAATCGATCAGCGACGGAGCGCCGCTGCCGATCTCGACGCGCGACATGCTGCGGATCTCGCGCTGGATGGACGAGATCTTCGCGCAGGTCAAGGCGGGAGGACGCTCGTGAACATCGTGGTCACGGGGGCCGGCGGCTTCCTGGGCGGCGCGCTGGTCGAGCGCCTGCTGGCGCACGGCGTACGCGAGGTCGGCGTGGTCACGCGTCCCGGCGGCAAGCGCACGCGCCTCGACGAGGCCGCCTCGCGCTATCCCAACTCGCGCCTGCGTTTCATCGAAGCCAACGTCATCGCGCCGGCGGACGCCCGCAAGGCGGTCGAGGGCGCGGACGTCGTCTACCACCTGGCCGCGGCGATGAAGGGCGCGCCCGCCGACATGTACCTGAACGGCGTCGTCGGGACCAAGACGCTGCTGGAGGCGATTGCCGCCGGCAAGCGGAAGACCCGCGTCGTCCTGGTCAGCTCGTTCGGCGTTTACGGGGTCGCGGACCAGGGACGCGGCGCGCTGGTGAACGAGGACACGCCGCTGGAATCCCACCCGGAGCGGCGCGACGTCTACTCGCAGGTGAAGCTGCGGCAAGAGCAGCTCGCGCGCGAGCTGGCGCCGAAGCTGGGCCTCGACCTCGTCGTCTTGCGTCCCGGCGTCATCTACGGACCGGGCGGCAGCGCGTTCTCTTCGCGCGTCGGATTGAACTTGTTCGGTGTCTTCCTGTCGCTGGGCGGCAGCAACCTGCTGCCGCTGTCGTACGTGGACAACTGCGCGGAGGCGATCGTGGTGGCCGGCCAGGCGCCCGGCGCGGCCGGCCAGGCGTACAACGTCAACGACGACGACCTGCCCACGTGCCGCGACTACCTGCGTGAGTACAAGAAGCAGGTCACGCCGGTGCGCAGCGTGCCGGTCCCCTACCCCGTCCTCAAGATGTTGTCTGTCGGCGTCGAACGTTACCACCGCTGGTCGAAGGGGCAGCTGCCCGCCATCTTCACGCCCTACAAGAGCGCCACCACGTGGGGCGGCAACCAGTTCGACAACAGCAAGATCAAGACGGTCGGGTGGAAACAGCTGGTTCCGACGGAAGAAGGCATGCGCCGTACGTTTGAATGGCTGCGAAGCCAGCTGGGCGCTTCGCACTGACCTCGTCCTGGGAACTCAGTTGCACCGCTGGGGAAGAGCACGCTACGGTAACCCGCGATGATCGCCGCCGCGCCAACGCGCGTCTACCTCACGGTGGACGTCGAATGTGCGGAGGAGCGGGTCCGCAACGGGCGCGTGTCGCCGACGCTGGGCTACGACCTGCGCGTGTGGGGTCGCTTCAGCAACCAGTCGGAGGACCTGGGCATCCCGCTGATCCTTCGCGAGCTCGGCCGGTACGGACACAAGGCGACGTTCTTCGTCGAGGCGCTGGGCGCGCGTCACTTCGGCGAGGACGGCCTCCAGCAACTGGTGAAACGGCTGCTCGACGACAAGCAGGACGTGCAGCTGCACACGCACCCGATCCAGCAGCGCGCGGACTGGCATACGCGCGGCGAGCCCGCCGCCAGCGACGACATCGCGTCGTACGACCCGACCCAGCAAGAGAAGCTGCTGCGCGACGGGATCGACACGCTGGTCCGCTGCGGCGTCGACCGATCGACGCTGCGGGCCTTCCGCGCCGGCAACTACGCGGCTAGCAACGCGACCTGGCAGGCGATGCGCGCGGTGGGCCTGCGCGTGTCGTCGAACCTGAACATGTCGTACAAGGACAAGACCTGCTACATCCGCTGGCCGCGCCAGGCGAACGCGTTGTTCGCGACCGACGTGCCCGGCGTCTGGGAGCTGCCGATCAGCAACTTCCACGATCGCCCCGGCCGGCTGCGCCACGTGCAGATCACGGCGATCTCGCTGCCGGAGATGAAGCACTACCTGCTGGAGGCGCGGCGCCTCGGG
>Ga0207681_10001912_pt1 | contig 13335 bp, 15 predicted proteins | sample KBSS53metaG_FD_184324 | JGI IMG/M metagenome (GOLD analysis project Ga0207681, IMG submission 184324) | Switchgrass rhizosphere microbial communities from Kellogg Biological Station, Michigan, USA - KBS S5-3 metaG (SPAdes) (version 2) | ecosystem: Host-associated > Plants > Roots > Rhizosphere... | reverse complement strand
CGCAGTTAACGTCTCCTCCGACGCGACGAACGTTCCGTCGTTGATCTCGAGCACCCGCCAGATGTCCTCGAATCGGGACAGCGCGTACGTATCCCACTTCGGGACGTAATACACCGGATGCTCGTTGCGCAGTACCCGATAGAACGGCAACGGATCGGCCATGACGGCTGGGTCGAAAGGGTCGTAAGAGAACGCGTTCACAGCAGCGGAGAGGGGGTCAGGGCCTGCAGTATCGAATCCTCCCAGCCGTCGCGCAGCGCGGGTGCGACGGCCATCCACGTGGTGAGCTCCGCGGGAGGGGTGCCCTTGAACGACGGGTAATGCTCTGCGAAGCAGTCCCATTCGCCCTCGAGCGCCCAGTAGTGGATGACCTCGTTGAACCTGAACGTCGTGATGAAGGAACCCAGCCACAGCTTGCCCGTTCGCTCCGACCACGGCACGTAAAGCCGTTCGAGTTCGCGGATGTAATCGGCCTGACGCCCAGGCTTGGTCTCCATGATCTCCTGGATGACGAGGGCCGCCTTGAAGCCACTGTCCGTCAGCTCCGCAAGCGTTCTGTTCTTCGCGCCGGGGTACATGATGCGGCCCTCACCAGAGGCGCCGGTCCCCGCCAGGAACGCCGACCATTCCGCTGCGGCAGCACCGTGGCTGCCTCCGCTGCCCTGGGCCCGGCCGATGCGCGCATAGTCGGGGTAACCGTCGAGTTCCCAGATGATCGTCACCTGAGGCCAGTGGCCGTTGTAGATCGTCGACTCCCAGATCGCGAACAGCCGGGCGCCGAGCTCGGCCATCATGGGGTGATAGACGCTCTCGAAAGTTCGTGTAAACGCTTCACTGCTCCCAGAGCCCAACCCGATCGTCTCGTGGAGGTACAGGTGCGCACGGGGTGCACGGGGGTGGTCTTTCGTCATAACTGTGCGAGCGTGACACTTTTGCCGAGTTTTGTAAAGCCTCGGCGCGTCCCCGCAGCTCCTACACTCGAGGCGTGACCCCAGAGGACAACTCGGAACCGCTATCGCCCGACGACGCGCGCATCCTCGGGGTCGAATCGGCGGTCATCACCGGGCACACACTGAAGTTGAACCTCATAGCGCCGGGCGCCTCTCCCCTCGACCTCGACGCCCTGAGACATGCCGTTGCGCAGCGGCTTCCGAGCCAACCACGCGCCACCCAGCGGGTCGATACCTCGGGCCCCGAACCCCGTTGGGTGCAGGCAACCGACTTCGACATCCGCAACCACGTACGTCGCCATGTCGCCACCGACTGCCGGTCGCGCAACGATCTCTGGCAAGCCGTCAGCTCCTTGATGGGCGAGCACCTGGATCGCGCACGCCCGTTATGGACGTTCGACGTCATCGGGCCACTCGACGACGGGCGTGAAGCGATCGCTGTGCGCATACATCACGCGATGGCCGACGGCATCGCCGCCGTCAAGTTCCTTCACTCGGTCCTCTGGGACGTCCACGACGATGGCGCGGCCAAGCCCATGCACCCGGCGAACGCGGAACCCCGCGGGCTCGTCGAGGTCCTGCGCATGCCGGGGGCCGCGGTTCGTGAGCTCGGCCACCGCGGATCGGCGTCGCCATTCGACCGTCCGATCACTGCGTCGCGCCAGCTCGCGTTCACGGTCGCGCGGTTGGACGAGATGAAGGCGATCGGCACATCGCGACCGCGGCGCGCAACGGTCAACGACGTTCTGCTCGCGATCATCGCGGGCGGCCTGCGGGACTGGTTGGCGGGGCACGACGGCGTGGTACGACATTTGCGTGCCCAGATTCCGGTCAGCCTGCACCACCGCGACGAGGCGTCGGCAAACCTGGGCAACCGAGACTCCTTCATGAACGTGGATCTGCCTCTGGCGGAGGCTGATCCGCTCGTTCGGCTGGATCGGATATCGGCAGAGACCAGCGAGCGCAAGCGCCTCGACGATGCCGGCGAGCTGTACGACCTCTTCCACGCGATCGGCAGGGTGAAGAGTGTCGGCGCAGCCGTGCAACGACTCGCAGGCAGTGCGCGTGAGTTCAGCGTCTCGATCTCCAACGTCCCAGGCCCCTCGGAGGGAGTGAGCGTTGCGGGACGCAGCGTGGTGAATCTCTTCTCCTCGTCGGAGCCCGCCATGCATCACGCGCTGCGCATCTCGGCGATCTCCTGCACGGGAAACATCGGGATCGGACTGTGCACCGACCCGCTGGCACTGCCCGACATCGATCGTCTGGCCGAGGCCATCGAGCGGTCCTACGTCGAATTGCGCTCCGCCGCAATGTAACCCCGCGATTCGTGCACCTTTACCCGCGCGAACCGCGGGCTAGCGTGCACAAACCGCAGCCAACGCTAAGACCCGACGGCCACCTTGGGCGGCCTGTCCCCGTCGGCCGTGTCCAGTACCAATTCGGCGACCCTCGCCCTGTGCTGTTCGGCGTTGCCGAGGAGCACAGCGTCCGCAGTCGCACGCTTGAAGTACAAGTGCGCCTGATGTTCCCAGGTGAACCCGATGCCGCCGTGCGTCTGGATGGCGTCCGCAGAGATCCTGCTGAAGGCAGCCGAACACGTTGCCTGCGCGATGCTCGCCGCCAACGCCGGATCGTCCGAGCCGTCGGCCAACGCCCACACGGCGTGATACGCGGTCGACCGGGCATGCTCCAGGTCGACGAGCATGTCGGCCAGGCGATGCTTGACCGCCTGGAACGACCCGATCTGCCTGCCAAACTGCAAGCGTGTCTTCGCGTAGTCGACCGACACGTCCAACATGTGCTGCGCGGCGCCGACCTGTTCGACCGCAAGAAGCGCCGAACCCACTTGCAGCGCATGGGTAATGACTCGCCGTGCCTCATCCGGTCCCGCGACGAGCCTCGCCGGTGCGTCGGAGAACTGCACCGTCGCCATCGGCCGCGTCAGATCGATGGTCGCCAAGGCCGTGCGGTCGACCCCGGTCGACGTGGCATCGATGGCATAGAGCCCGACACCGTCGGGTCCCTTGGCCGCGACGAGTACCTCGTCGGCCACGACACCGTCGACAACGCGCTCTGCCGTGCCACTGACGGTGTATCCGTCATCGGATGCGGTCGCGGTGACGGTGACCGCATCCGGGTCGAAGGCCCCCGCTTGGTCGGCGACGGCGAAGGCCGCGGTCCGTCGCCCCTCGACCACCTCACCGAGCAACCCGTCGCGCACGGGCCCGGCCTCGGCTGCGACGAGTGCCGGGATCGCCAGATAGACGGTACCGACGAGCGGCCCGCAGGCCAGCGCCGCTCCGAGCTCCTCGACTGCGACGGCTTGATCGACCAGAGTGCCGCCGACGCCGCCGTCGGCCTCGGGAACCGAAAGCCCGAGCACGCCGAGTTCGCCACCGAGTCGCGCCCAGACCTTCGGATCGAAGGTCGGGTCGGACTCCATCAGCGTGCGCACGGTCTGCTCGTCGAAGTTGTCGGCGCAGAACTTGCGAACCGCCTTGCGCAGGTCCGCCTGCTCCTCGGTGAACGCGAACGTCGTACCCGTATCAGCCGAGTTGACCGGCTGATCCGCAAGCTCCTCAGCCACGAGGAATCTCCTTCCACGGCATGCCTGCATCGGCACGCAAGTCACCGGGCAGGCCAAGGACCCGCTCTCCGAGGATGTTGCGCATCACGTCCGACGTGCCGCCTTCGATCGTGTTGGCGCGGCTTCGTAGGAACCGCTGCTGAATTGGACCTCGCCAGTCGTCCTCGCCACGTTGTTCGCCAGGTTTGGAATAGCGCTGGTACAGAATCCCTTCTGGCCCAAGCAAATCCATGCAGAACTGGTAGATCTGCTGGTTGAGTTCCGCGCCAACCAGCTTGCCGATCGACCCTTCAGGACCTGGGCCGCCGACAGTGGCGGTCGCGCGGGACCGCTCGGAGGTGAGCCGCTGCGCCTCCGATTTCAACCACAATTGGGTGAGCCGGTCGCGCAGCACGGGCGTCTGCAGATCGGGGCGCGACGCCCACAGGGACACCGCTTCGGAGATCGTTCCCGCACCGCGTCGGCTGCCGCTGCCGCCAAGCGCACTGCGCTCGTTCATCAGGGTCGTCATCGCGACGGCCCAGCCGTTGCCGACGTCACCAAGCCGGTGCAGGTCGGGGATCCGCGCGTCGGTGAAGTACACCTCGTTGAACTCCGCGGCACCGGTGAGCTGACGAAGCGGCCGCGTCTCGACGCCTGGCCCGTGCATGTCGATGACGAAGTACGTCAGGCCCTTGTGCTTGGCGACGTCGGGGTTCGTGCGCGCCAACAGGAGTCCCCATCGTGCTCGGTGCGCCAGGCTCGTCCAGACCTTCTGCCCGTTGATCACCCAATCGTCGCCGTCGCGCACCGCCGAGGTCGCAAGACCCGCCAAATCAGAGCCCGCGCCCGGCTCCGAGAATAGCTGGCACCAAATGTCTTCGGTGGTCGCGAGCGGTCGCAGCCAGGCTTGCTTGACGTCGTCGGTCTGCGCATGCTCGCGGATCGTCGGCGCAGCCATCCCGTACCCCATCGGGTTCAGGCCCAGAGGCACCGGGCCGCCTGCGTCCTGCAGGATCCGGTCGGCAACGGCCTGGAGTCCGCGGGATACGCCGAGACCACCCATGCCGACGGGAAAGTGGACCCACGAAAGACCCGCGTCGAAACTGGCTCCGAGGAACTCCGGGATCGGCACTGCCTTCGGGTCGTGATCGGCGACCACCTGCTTCGCGAGGTCGGCCACCCTGTCTGAATCAGCAGCGGTGCTCATGGATGTCACCATAGGGCCGGCGATCCGCGTCATCTCGGGTGGTTGACACTGCGTCCCACTCACATGACACTTACCGCGTGTTTTGTAAAGTCCCCGGGCGTCGCGAAGCTGCGCGATGATTCCGGCTCCGCTTGCCAAGGGGTTTTGTTTCGGGGAAGGCCCACGCTGGTTCGAGGGCCTGTTGTGGTTCTCCGACATGTTGGGCGAGGCGGTCCACACCGTCGACCTCGCCGGTTCGATGACCACGCTTCCCTTGCCCGGTCGCGCACCTTCGGGGCTGGGTTTCCGGCCCGACGGCACTCTGCTGATCGTCTCGACGGAGGACCGTCAGGTGTTGAGCTACGACGGTGACGTCGTCGCGAGCATCGCGGACCTCAGCGCGATCGCGCCTGCGAACCTCGGCGACATGGTCGTCGACAAGGCGGGCCGCGCGTTCGTGGGATCGCAGGCACGCGGCGACGGCGTGGTGGTTCGAATCGACCTCGACGGCTCAATGGCAGTCGTCGCAGCCGGTCTCGACTTCCCGAACGGCATGGTGATCACGCCGGCAGGCACGCTGATCGTGGCCGAGTCGACGGGACGTCGGTTGACGGAGTTCACGATCGACCCCTCGGGCGAACTCTCGGATCGACGCGTGTTCGCCGAAGGTCTAGACGGGCCGCCCGACGGCATCACCCTCGATGCCGAAGGAGCGGTCTGGGCGTCGATGACGTTGGCCCATCAGTTCCAGCGCATCACCGCCGGTGGTGCCGTCACCGACCGGATCGAGATGGGCGATCGGATCGCGATCGCATGCACGCTTGGCGGCCCAGAGCGGCGGACGTTGTTCCTGCTCTCGAGCACCGAGGCCTATCCCGAGCGGCTCGTCGGTACCAAGTTCTCCAGCGTCGACGCCGTAATCGTCGACGTGCCAGGCGCCGGCTTTCCCTGATGACCATTAGCTCCGACGAAGAGGTCTAGATGTCCGACTCCTATTACGAACTGATCGACGCCGACGACCCCATCGGCGAGAGGTTCGCGGCGACCGACATGGTCAGGAGCACCTGGACCGCGGCGATCCAACACGGCGCTCCGGTGTCATCGCTGTTGGTCCGCGCGCTGGAGCGGTGCGCACGGCGCGACGAAACCCGGCTAAGCCGCGTAATGATCGACCTGCTCGGCGGCGTTCCCGCTGCAGGCGACCTATGGGTGCGCAGCCGAGTGGAGCGGCCCGGCAGGCAGATCGAGTTGGTGACATCCGAGATGCTCGCACCAGGAAAGGACGGCGAGCCCCGCACGGTCGCACGGGCGAGCGGTTGGCGCATTGCCACTCTCGACACCACCGCGCTCGTCCACCAACCAGCGCAGCCGTTGCGTCCGCTGGCCGAGGCCAAGAACCGGAACATGGAGAAGGACTGGGACCCCAACTACGTCCACAGCCTTGACTGGCGGTGGCTGACGCGACCGATGTCCGACGGCCCCGGTGAGTCATGGCTCAAGCCGACGGTGGACCTGGTCAAGGGCGAGACCATGACACCGCTGGAGCGTCTGTTCGCAGTCGCAGACTCCGCCAACGGCATCGGTACCAAACTGGACATCCGCAAGTGGACGTTCATGAACACCGACCTCGTCGTGCACGTGCACCGCATCCCCGAGGGCGAGTGGACCGGCATCCGCGCGGAAACCAGTTACGGCCCGGACGGCATCGCCACGACCTACGGCACGCTGTTCGACGAGAAGGGCCCGGTTGGCGGCAGTCAGCAGTCGGTGCTCGTTCGTCCGATGCCAGGGCGTTAGCGCGAGATTCTCAGTCCTGCAGGCGAAGTGCCGCCGCGGGGCACTGCGTCACGGCCTGCTGCATCAAGGCGCGGTCGGACGCAGCCGCTGCATCGTCGTGGATCTCGACGCTGCCGTCGTCCTGGACCTCGAAAACGTCCTCGGCGATCGACTCGCAGATGCCGTGTCCAGTGCACTTCGCGAGGTCGACGTCAACCTTCACGTTGGCTCCCCTCCTCCATACCGCTCACTCGATGACTGTCGGGAGCCGCTTGACTCCATGAACGAAGTTGCTATGCAATAGGTCCGGCTCGCCGAACTCGATACGCTTGAGCCGAGTAAGCAACTCGCGGAACAGGTTTCGCAACTCACTCTTGGTCAGCTGGTTGCCAAGGCAGAAGTGCGGCCCACCGCCGCCAAAGCCGAGGTGCGGGTTTGGTGAACGGCTGAGGTCGAAGGTGTGCGGCGCGTCGAAAACGCTCTCGTCTCGATTGGCGGAACAGTAGAACAGCGCGAGCTTGTCGCCGGCTTTGACCTGTTGCCCGCCGACCTCGGTGTCCTCGACGGCGAATCGCGCGAACTGAACGACCGGCGACGCCCAACGGACGAATTCCTCAGTCGCCAAACCGATCCGGTTCTCGAAGTCCGCCATCAGCCACTCACGCTGCTCCGGGTTGGCGACCAACGCCATCATCGCGTGGGACGTGGCCTGCTTGGTGGTGTCGTTGCCTGCGGAGGCCAGCAGGATCAGGAACGAGCCGATCTCCTCGTCGGTGAGCCGATGCCCATCGACCTCGGCGTTGACCATGCTGGTCATCAGATCGTCGCCCGGGTTCGTGCGTCGGAACCTCGCCAACTCGACGCCGGTGTTGTTCAACAGCATGATCTGGGCGACCGGATCGTTCGCCCGCTCGTCGGCGGTGGCGTACTCGTCGTCGCTCATGCCGAAGAGTTTTTCGGCGGCGTACGCGACGGCGGGCTGATCGGTCGTCGGCACACCGAGCATGTCCATGATGGTCAGCATCGGCAACCGCGCCGAACATGCGGAGACGAAGTCGACTTCACCAGCGCCGACCAGATCATCGACGACCCTGACCGCAGTGGCGTGAATCTGTTCGTCGATGCGCTTGACGTTTCGCGGAGTGAAGGCCGAGCTGATCAATCGCCGGTAGGTCGTGTGCTGGGGCGGGTCCATCGTGAGGAAGAAGGACGCGAAGCGCTGAATCTCGGCGGGCATCGGGCTGAGCGCCACGCCCTGCGCAGAGGTGAACAGCTCCGGATGCGTACTGATGTGTGCGATGTCCGCTCGCCTGGTAACCACCCAGAAGCCCGGCTCCTCCATGCCGAACAACGAAGGAAGAGGCCGTTGCCACGACAGCCCCTCGGTTGCACGGAGCTGGGCAAACGTCTTGTCACGTTCGTCGAACGTCTGGTCCCAGAAGTGATCCGACGTGATGTCGATGGGGCTGTACTCACGCACGGGTGGCGAGCTCGCGATCGTCACAGAACCTCCATCGTCACCGGGCAGAGTGCCGAAATAGCGTGACACTTTGCCGATAATTTGTAAAGCTAGGACCATGACTGGAGTGCGCGGGGCTGCCGAGCGCGCCGAGTCCGCCACGGTTGAGGCCGACAACTCCACCCGCGACCGGATACTCGCTGCGACGGCGGAGGTTCTCGGGCGCAACGGCATGACCAAGCTCAGCCTGTCCGAGGTCGCCAACCAGGCAGGCGTCTCGCGGCCCACCTTGTATCGATGGTTCTCGTCGAAGCGCGAACTCCTCGACGCGTTCGTGGTGTGGGAGCGCCAGTTCTACGAGCGTGCCGTGGCGAAGGCATCCGGCGGACTGGCGCCGACGGATCAGCTGGAGGCGACGCTGCGAATCATCGTCGAGTACCAGCAGTCGTATCCCGGACTGCGGATGGTCGACATCGAACCTCACCACGTCATACGACGGATGGCGCAGGTACTCCCCCTGATGCGCCAGCGCTTGGAGACGATGATCTCCGGTCCCGATCGCAGGGAACGCGCTGCCACCGTCGTTCGAGTCGCGGTTTCGCACTACCTGGTACGCAGCGACGACGCCAACGACTTCCTCGCGCAGTTGCGGCACGCCTCCGGCCTCAAGCCCCGGCCGTCGGAGCCCTAACCGCGCCCGGCCAGCTCGGTCAATATCTCGTCGGTATGCTCGCCCAGTGCCGGGGCAGGTGAACGTGGCGCCCACGGAGTGCCCGAGAAGTCGACCGGCGTCGCGACCATCGGACCGCCTACGGTTCCGTGCGGACCATCCGGTACGTAGACCACACCGCCCGCCGCGTGGAACTGGTCGTCGGCCACCACGTCCTCCAGCGAGTTGACCGGCGACCAAAAGAAGTCGGGTTCGCCGTCGAAGACCGCCGCCCATTCGTCGAGCGGCTTCGTCACGAAGATCGCGTCCAACTCCGCGATGAGCGTCGTCGCGTTGGTGTAGCGCCCGAGCGGGCTATCGAAGCGAGGATCGGTCAGCCACTCGGGCCTACCGACCGCGCGGCACAACGGCGGCCAGTGCCGTTCGATTTCCAGGCCGACGATCCAAAACCGTCGCCCGTCCGAAGCGGCGTAGTTGTTCATGCACGGGTTGCCCATCGAATCCCGTTGTCCGACTGCGATGTTGCGGCCGGCAAGCAGAAACGTGTTCAGGTCGAAGCTCACCGTATAGGCGCCCTGGCGATACAACGAGGTGCTGACGAGTTGGCCCTCTCCCGTACGGGCGCGCGCGACGAGTGCCGCGCAGATGCCTGCGGCGAGGCTCATGCCGACCGAGTGATCTCCCATGCCCCCACGCTGGAACGGCGGAACGTCGCCGGGTCGGGTCAGGAGATGCGCCAGCCCCGCGCGCGCCCAGAATGCCGCGACGTCGTAAGCCGCCCGGTCTGCGTCGGGCCCCGAGATCCCGTAGCCGGTGATCAGACCGTAAACGAGGCGAGGGTTTCGGGCCGTCAAGGAATCGACGTCGAGACCGAGCCGCTCGAGTGCGGCAGGCCGCACGTTGGTCACGAAGACGTCCGCCGTGTCCAATAGGTCGAGCGCGCGTCGACGCCCTTCGTCGTCTGCGAGATCGAGCACCACGCTGCGCTTGGAGCGGTTGTCCATTTCGAACGGCGGACTCGTCGAGGGATCGAGCCCCAACATCCGGCCGAACATGCGCGCAGGGTCGCCCGCTGGAGGCTCGACCTTGACGACGTCGGCACCCCAGTCCGCGAGGATCCCGCCCGTCGCAGGTGCTGCCACCCACACGCCGATTTCGACGACCTTGACCCCAGCCAGTGGACCGCTCACGGCAAATCTCCTGTCTCGATTACATTCACCGCTGCATCTGTAAACTAATCGGGCGCGCTCACCCGAGGATGCGCCGCGATACCCACCCCAGCATCTACCATCCCCTTGGAGGTGAACGAAGCCATGACCGCAGTGAACGACACCAGCGAGTTCGGTGACGACACCTCGACTCGCCGCCGTCTGCTCGCCGCGACCATGGAGGTACTGGCCCGAAGCGGCCAGACCAAGCTCAGCCTGTCCGAGGTCGCGATTCAAGCAGGCGTGTCGCGACCGACGCTCTACCGCTGGTTCGCCTCCAAGGAGGAACTCCTCGAGGCCTTCGGTGTCTACGAGCGCGAGATGTTCGACTCCGGGATCAGCAAGGCGACGGCCGGCCTCCGCGGCAACGAGAGACTCGAAGCCGCACTGCAATTCATCGTCGCCTACCAGCAGTCCTACTCGGGAGTGCGGCTGATCGACATCGAACCCGAGGTCGTGATCTCCCAGCTGGCCATCGTGATTCCCGTGATGCGGACGGCGCTGGAACGCCTACTGACTGGCACCAACCGCCAGGTCAAGGCGGCTACCGTCATCCGCGTGGCGGTGTCGCACTACATCGTGCGCAGCGACGACGGCAACCAATTCCTCGCCCAACTCCGGCACGCGGCGGGAATCAAACCGCCCGAGTAACTCAGATGTGGCCGGGCATGCCCATGCCAGTGGAAATGTGGGGCATCGAATCGATGTGCGGCATCGAGTCGATGTGCGGCATGACCGGAACGTGCGGCGTGTCGTCGATGGGCGGCATGTCGTCGATGTGCGGTCCGAGCGTGTAGGTGTCGAAGTCCGCGCCAGGGTCGAGCGGCGGCGGTGAAACCGGCGGCGGAGGCGGAGGCGGCGGAGGCGGAAGATATGGACTCCCTACGCACGCGGCATCAGCAGGATTCTGCATGCACGCGGGATCCAGCGGGCCGGTCGGCGGACCCGGAGGCGGCGGCGGAGGGGGCGGCGGCGGTGGCGGGGGGACATCCGACGGCGGCGACAGCGAGGGCGCCGCATACGGGCCGCCCTGACAAACGGCATCCCAGGGATACTGCTGGCATCGTGGATCATTCGGGCCGGTGGGCATGCCGGGATCTGCGTTGGCCGCAACGGCAGAACTAATAGCCGTCAATGCGATGAATACCGCACCTGCTAGGGGTTTCGCGATTGTCCAAAGTCCAGAGTCCATGTCACTACTCATCTTTTGCTGCCCTTCGACGCAGTCCGTTCCATAGGTAACAACGCGATGGCCATCGTTTCACATTTGCTATCGCAGCACTGGCAAAACGAACGAGCTCGCAACAGCGCCAAGGGGTTCCGCACCCCAAGGCGAATTCGCAAGACCGATCGACGCAAGACCATGACACTCAGTCGATACTTTGTAAAGCTAGGCATATGTCGAGCGGGCAGAGCGATACAGGGGTGTTGGCCGGCGACGAGCGGATGCTGATCGACGGTGAACTACAGCACACGAGCAGCGGTGCCAAGTTCGAGGTCATCCACCCGGCCAGTGAGCAGGTGGCGGGTCAAGCAACCGACGGCACCGTGGCCGACATGGAGCGCGCGGTCGGGGCGGCGCGACGCGCTTTCGACGAGACGGACTGGTCGCGCGATTTGGACTTTAGGTACCACTGCCTGACTCAGCTGTACGAGGCATTCGAGCGCAACAAGGAACGGCTACGGCGGGTCCTGATCACCGAGGTCGGCTGCCCGATCACGGTGTCGGGCAGTCAGATCGAGAGTCCGATCGAAGAAGTCAAGCACTGGGCTGAGCACGGCAAGGCGTTCGAGTATCTGGTCGACACCGGAGTGCATCCGACGCAACTCGGACCCGCCCGCCGCAAGATCCACTACGAGCCGATCGGAGTGGTCGGGGCGATTACGCCGTGGAACGTTCCGTTCTACCTCAACGTGGCCGAGACGGTGCCAGCACTGATGGCCGGTAACACCGTGGTGCTGAAGCCCGCTCAGCTGACCCCTTGGTCGGGCAGCGAATACGGCCGCATCGTCGCCGAGGAGACCGACATCCCGCCCGGTGTGTTCAACGTGGTGGTGTCCAACGCCAACGAGGTCGGCGCCGCGTTGAGCGCCGACCCGCGCGTCGACATGATCACCTTCACCGGGTCGACCGCGACCGGCCGGGCAATCCTGGCCGCAGGCGCCGCGACCGTGAAGAAGACGCTGCTGGAGCTCGGCGGCAAGTCCGCCCACATTGTGCTCGACGATGCCGACTTCAATTCCGCGCTGCCGATGGCGGCGATGATGGCGTGCGTGATGTCGGGCCAGTCCTGTATCTTGCCCAGCCGAATCCTATTGCCGCGCAGCCGCTATGACGAGGGCATCGAGAGCGGTATCGACTCCGGCGCGCGACTGGTAACCGGGGGCGGCATCCCGGAGAATCTACCGGTCGGCTACTACGTCTCGCCGACGCTGCTGGCCGACGTCGACCCCGATTCCCGAGTCGCACAGGAGGAGATCTTCGGCCCCGTTCTGTCGGTGACCCCGTACGACACCGACGACGAGGCCGTGGCGATCGCCAACAACTCCATCTACGGCCTGTCCGGCGAGGTGTCGGGTGGCGACGTCGATCGGGCCTTTGCGGTCGCGACCAGGATGCGCACCGGCAACGTCACCATCAATGGCAAGAGCCACTTCGGCATCACCAGCCCGTTCGGCGGTACCAAGCAAAGTGGTCTAGGCAGGCGAAACGGCGACGAGGGTTACCGAGAGTACTTGGAGGGCAAGACCATCGGGATGCCGGAATGAGCGACGTCGACGAAATCACTGCGCTGCTCTACCGTTATGCCCGCGCGGTCGACACCAAGAACTGGGAGCTGTACAAGTCGGTCTTCACCGAGGACGCGGTCATCGACTACTCGTCGGCGACGCCCATCGTCGGGTCGCCCGAAGAGGTGGCCAACATGTTGCGCGAAGGATTCGCTGTCATCCCGTGGGGCGTGCACTACATCTCGAACGTCGAGGTCCTCGAGTCCACCGACGACACCGCGCGCGTTCTCGCCATGTTCTACAACCCAATGCAATTGCCTGGGATGTCGGAACCAAGTACCTGCGGCGGTTACTACCCCCACGAGATGGTTCGCACTCCCGATGGTTGGCGCAGCCGAAGTCTGCGTGAGGACAACCTCTGGTTCGTCAATCCGCCGACGGGCTGACTGGGCGTCATCCGCCACAGTCTGAATTCTCTTGTGTCACTTTCGTTTCAGGTTTCACACTTTTGCTGGACCGACACCGTTTTGTCGGCTGTCGAATGTATGTTCGAGTCATGTCTGGGGCGGCCGTGCGAGAAGCGCTTTCGGCGTTGCTCGCTGCGCACGATGCCCTGGCGGCCTGTGACTTCGACACGTTGACCAAGGCCGAGTCTGTGGAGTTCAGCGACGCGCTGGAAACCCTGGGCTGCCGGTTGCCGACGTTGTCGCATCGGTTGTTGGCTCAGTTGCAGGCGGTGAGCACAGCGCGGGAGATGGGCGAGCGGTCCTGGAAGAAGGTGCTGTCG
>Ga0207681_10001909_pt1 | contig 13353 bp, 11 predicted proteins | sample KBSS53metaG_FD_184324 | JGI IMG/M metagenome (GOLD analysis project Ga0207681, IMG submission 184324) | Switchgrass rhizosphere microbial communities from Kellogg Biological Station, Michigan, USA - KBS S5-3 metaG (SPAdes) (version 2) | ecosystem: Host-associated > Plants > Roots > Rhizosphere... | reverse complement strand
CACCGACAACGTCACCGGTGACGCGCAGCGTGGCGCGCAGCAGTTCGCTCGCAGCGCGTGCATCGGCTGCCACGCCATTCGGGGAACGGTCGCCGCGTCGCCGATCGGACCGAACCTGACGCACATTGGAACACGCTCCACCATCGCGGCGGGGCTGTTTCCGAACGACGAGCGCCACCTGCGCCTGTGGATCAAGAACTCTCGACTCATGAAGCCGGGCGTGGCGATGCCCACGCTTGGCATGGGACAGCGCGATCCGATCACCGGCGCGACGGTCACCGCAGGCCTTGGCGGGCTCACCGACCAGCAGATCGCCGACATCGTCGCCTACCTGCAGGCTCTGCGGTAGGCCAACCGGGGCGAGCGCCGCACAGGCGCTCGCCCGCTCAGCACCACCGACGGTTCACCGGTCGGACCTAACGACGCCGACGGACTTCACCCGCAGGAACTCTAGACGCAATGGCCACAGTCGCCGCATCACCGACGTACGCCGGCACCGAATCCGGAGAAGTCACAGGACTCTGGAGCTGGCTGACCACGGTCGACCACAAGCGGATCGGGGTGCTCTACCTCTATACCTCGCTCTTCTTCTTCCTGTTTGGAGGCCTCGAGGCGGTCATCATCCGCGCGCAGCTTGCCGGGCCGAACAAGACGCTCGTGTCGGCGGAGATGTACAACCAGCTGTTCACGATGCATGGCACGACGATGGTGTTCCTCGCCATCATGCCGCTGTCGGCCGCGTTCTTCAACTTCCTGATTCCACTCCAGATCGGCGCGCGCGACGTCGCGTTCCCGCGGTTGAACGCGTTCAGCTACTGGGTCTACGCCCTCGGCGGCCTGTTCATCACGTTCCCGATCTTCTTCAGCGTCGCGCCGGATGGTGGGTGGTTCGGGTACGCACCACTCACGACACGCCAGTTCTCCCAGGGCGTCAACATCGATTTCTGGGTGCTCGGCCTGCAGATCCTCGGCATCTCGTCGCTCGCCGCGGCCTTCAACTTCATCACCACGATCATCAATTTGCGCGCACCAGGGATGAACCTGATGCGCATGCCGATGTTCACGTGGATGTCGTTCGTCGTCCAGTTCCTGATCGTGCTCGCGTTCCCGGTGATCACGATCGCGCTCGTGTTCCTGCAGTTCGACCGCTTCTTCGGGACGAACTTCTACGAGATCGGCGCCGGCGGCGACCCGCTGCTGTGGCAGCACCTGTTCTGGATCTTCGGGCACCCGGAGGTCTACATCCTCATTCTCCCGGCGTTCGGCCTCGTCTCCGAAGTGTTGCCCACGAACTCGAAGAAGCCCCTATTCGGATATCCGGTGATGGTGTACTCGGGCATCCTGATCGGCTTCCTCGGCTTTGGCGTGTGGGCGCACCACATGTTCTCGGTTGGCATGGGCCCCATCGCGGACACGGTGTTCGGCCTAACGACCCTGCTCATCGCCATCCCGACGGGCGTGAAGATCTTCAACTGGATCTTCACCATGTGGGGCGGGTCGATCCGCTTCACGGCGGCGATGAAGTTCGCGATCGGCCTGGTGGCCCTGTTCACGATCGGCGGTATCTCGGGCGTCTCGCACGCCTCGCCGCCCGCAGACCTGCAGCAGACGGACACCTATTACATCGTCGCGCACTTCCACTACGTGCTGTTCGGTGGATCGATCATGGGCATCTTCGCCGGGATCTATCATTACTTCCCGAAGATGTTTGGCCGCATGATGAACGAGCGTCAGGGCACCTGGCACTTCTGGCTCAACTTCATCGCCATGAACCTGACGTTCTTCCCGATGCACTTCTCCGGGATGCTCGGGATGCCGCGACGCATCTACACATACGACGCGGGTCAGGGGTGGGACACGTTCAACTTCATCTCGAGCATCGGCGCCTTCATGCTCGTGATCTCGACGTCGATCTTCGTCTGGAACTTCTTCCGCAGCAAATCGCACGGCGCAATCGCTCCGGACAATCCGTGGGATGCGGCGACGCTCGAGTGGTCCATCCCCTCGCCGCCGCCCGAGTACAACTTCGCCGAGATTCCGCTCGTCGAGTCGCGGTATCCGTTGTGGGACCTGACGCACCCCGAGCGCACGTCGGAGATCCCACACACGCACGAAGGGTGGGAGGAACAGGATAAGGCCGCGGACGCGAAGGCGGTGCACATCGAGAAGGATCGGCGTACCGCGGCGGAGCTTGGCATTCCCATGCCGACGCCGACGATCAAGCCGCTCATCGTCGCGGCCGGCATCATCATCATGTTCTCGGGGCTGCTCTTCATTCACCGGCCGAGCAAGGCGATTGCCTTCACGCTGATCTTCAGCGGCGCGGCAATCCTCGTCGGCACTCTGTACGCGTGGCTCCTGACTCCGCTGGAGCCGGAACACCACTAGTCGGCAACATGCAGCCTCCAGCGACACCCGGCGACCGGCCCGAGCACTTAGCAACCAGCTAGCCTTTCCTTAATGTCAGCGTCTCCTGCGTTAGACCACATCGAAGCTGGTGCCCACGGGCACCACTACACGACCACCGGGCTGGATAGCCGGAAGATCGCCATCTGGGCGTTCATCGGGTCGGAGTGCATGCTGTTCGCATCGCTCATCTCCACCTACCTGATTTACAAAGGGAGAAGCGTCGTCGGGCCATTCCCGCACGAGGTCTGCAACCCACCCGCGTGCGCGACGACGCTCAATCCGATTCTCAACATTCCCGTCACCTCAGCGTCGACGTTCGTGCTGCTCATGTCGTCGCTCTGCATGGTGCTCGCACTGGCAGCGGTCGAGAATCGCAACCTGCCGAAGCACACGTTCGGCGATCGCCTGCTCGGTTCGTCCAAGCTCTGGCTGTGGGCGACGTGCCTTCTTGGCGCGATGTTCCTGGGCTTTCAGGCCTATGAGTTCACGTCGTTCGTGCACGAGGGGCTATCCATTCGGACGAACCTGTTCGGGTCGTCGTTCTTCACGCTCACCGGCTTTCACGGCGCACACGTGACGGCTGGCGTGATCTGGCTCGGGACCCTGCTCGCGATCGACTACAAGCGCGGCCTCGAGCCCGCCGACGCCATCAACGTCGACATCGCCGCGCTGTACTGGCACTTCGTCGACGTCGTCTGGATCGCGATCTTCACGCTCATCTACCTCATCAAGTAAGAGACCGCTCATGGCGCACAAGGATTCGGTACCGCACGAAGCGCAGGGCGGTCATGGTGCTGCGGCCGCGCCGGGCGCACACGGCGGCCCAGCACACACGCCGGGACACGGCGCCCACGCGCACCCGACGTGGAAGCAGTACAAGTGGGTCGCGCTGATCCTCTTGGTGATCACCGTCGTCGAGGTGTGGATCTACTACATCCCGTCGTTCGTCGCCTCGAAGCTGTTCGTGCCGAGCCTCCTGATCATGTCGGCCGTGAAGTTCGCGATCGTCGTGATGTTCTACATGCACCTGAAGTACGACGCCCGACTGTTCCGTGCGTTGTTCATCGGCCCGCTGATCATCGCTTTCGTGACGATCATCAGCCTCCTGTTCCTGTTCGGACACATCGCGCTCAGGCTCGGGTCCTGACTTTACCGCGCCAGCCCGCTCGACCGTCTCGTAGCCGTTGCACGTCATGATGCTCCCGTTGCCGATCGCCGCCCTCGCCGTCGTCCACCCCGTTGCGCAAGTCGGGTGGACGAGCTGGACGATCCACTGGAGCACCGTCATCGGACTGGCCGCGTTAGGTGGCCTCTACCTTTGGGGCGCACGGCGCGTCCAGGCGCGTGCCGCTGCGGCCGGCGTCGACGTCCCTGCGCTGCGAATCGGCCAGCGGGTCGCGTTCTTCTCCGGCCTGCTCGTCACCTTCGCGTCGTTGAACGGTCCGCTCCACGATCTGAGCGACTACTACCTGTTCAGCGCCCACATGGTGCAGCACCTGCTGTTGAGCCTCGCTGTGCCGCCACTGCTGCTCGTCGGCACGCCGGGCTGGCTGCTGCGACCACTGCTCGAGCATCGCGTCATCGGAAGCATCGCGCGCGCGATCACGCGTCCCATCCGCTGCTTCATCATCTTCAACGTCGTGATCGCGGCGTGGCACCTGCCGCCGCTGTACAATACGGCGATGGCGCATCACTCCGTCCACATCGTGCAGCACCTGACGTTCATGGTGGCATCGGTGCTGATGTGGTGGCCGTTCCTGAGCCCGCTCCCCGAGCTGCCGAGGCTGGCGTACCCGGGCCAGATGCTGTACTGCTTTCTGATGGTGATCCCGATGTCGATCGTCGCGATCTACATCGCGATGGCGGATCACGTGCTGTACCCGGCGTACTCCGTCGCCCCGCGCGTCTGGGACATCACCCCGATGAGCGATCAGCAGATCGGTGGACTGATCATGTGGGTGCCGGGTGGTCTCCTGTTCTACGTGGTGATGACGTTCGTGTTCTTCAAGTGGGCCGGGCGCGACACGGATACCACCGCCGGCGCCCAGGTCGACTGGCGCCCGGCGCGCCCGACCCGCGCTCCAGCGCCTTCTGCCCGGCCGCCGGTCACCGTTCGCCACGATCGCTCGTCCTCGTATTGAAGTCGACAGGCGGTCAACGGTTGCCGGCGCGACAGACGGTCGCACGAACACGATCGATCCGATGCTACCAGACCTGGTGATGCGGGGTATGAACGCCAGAAGCACTCGTCACGAAGGCCCGTAAAGTTCTCGATAGCCCGCCCGCGACCCGTTCCGGGAGCGACAGCCCGATCTCGTAGCGTCTCGCGCTCATCCAGCGTGTGGCGCCCCTGGAGTGGAAGCCCATGAGTGCTGGCACGTTGGCCCCCGAGCGAACGGCGACGCCCGTCGCGACCTACGGGCCGCCGCCAACGTCACGTCCGCCGCGCGAGCGATTGCTCTCGCTCGACGTCTTCCGGGGAATGACCATCGCCGGGATGCTGCTGGTCAACGATCCCGGCAGCTGGGGAGCGATATATCCACCGCTGGAGCACGCGGCGTGGCATGGGTGGACGCCGACCGACCTCATCTTTCCGTTCTTCCTGTTCATCGTCGGGATCACGACGCACCTCTCGCTCGAGGCGCGTCGCGCGCGTGGCGATGATGAGGGGGCGCTCATTCGTCAGATCGTACGCCGGGGGCTGCTGATCTTCCTCGCCGGGCTGCTGGTGAACGGGTTCCCATTCTTTACGTGGGGGGCGGTCGACGGGATCGCGAACCCGTCATTCCTCGAGCGCGTCGTCGATCGGTTGTATCACTGGCGCATCATGGGTGTGCTTCAGCGGATCGGCCTGGCGTACCTGTGCGCGGCGCTGCTCTGTTTCCGCACTACACTCAAGCAGCAGGTCGCGATCGTGGCCACCCTGCTGTTCGGCTACTGGTTCGCGATGACGCTGCTGCCGGTGCCGCCTAACGGGTTCCTGGGGATCGATCTCCTCCACAACCCCTCGGCGACGCTCGCGGCCTACTTCGACCGTCTGCTGCTGGATTGGGGCAGGTATGGCAACCACCTCTGGATCAATAGCCTCACGTGGGATCCGGAGGGTCCGTTCTCGACGATCCCCGCGGTTGGCACCGCAATGCTTGGCATCATCTGTGGCCGATGGATCGGCGCGCCTCGACCGTTGAACGAGAGATTGGCGGGCATGTTCGCGGTGGGCAGCATCGCGATGATGGTCGGTCTCATGTGGAACTGGTCGTTCCCGATCAACAAGAGCCTCTGGACGAGCTCGTACGTACTCTTTACGGCGGGCATGGCCGCCGTCGCCCTGGCAACGTGTATGTGGGTCATCGACGAGCATCGCGTGACGGGCTGGACCAAGCCGTTCGTGATCTACGGGATGAACCCCATCGTGGCCTTCGTCGGGTCAGGCATCACCGCTCGGCTCATCTATTCCATCTTCAAGGTCGAATCCAACGGGCGGCCGATCGCACTCCAGGCGTGGATTTACCAGACCTTCTACGCCTCCTGGCTCGCGCCCCGGAACGCCTCGTTGCTGTTCGCCATCACCTTCGTCCTCGTGTGGTTCGCGATTCTCTGGGTGCTGTACCGCCGGCGTATTTTCGTAAAGCTGTAGCTGCTTGGCTCGAAGCTCGTGCGCCACGTCACGCGGCAGCGCACACTGCTGTACTCGCCTGCCGTACCACCGATATTTCCTTCCGTGCCCGGAACGCCTGTTGCCACGTCTTACATCGTGCCCCTGACAACGCTCATTCGAACGATTCTGCCTCGGTGCGCTCCGCGCGCGGCGGTGGCGCTACTGGCTGCGGCGCTGGCGACAGCTCCACTGGCGACCTCTACCGCTCAGGACGGTGGTAGCACAGCTGGCGGCGTCAAAGGGGGCTCCTCCGCGAAGCCGAAGACTCGGCCAACCACGGGCGCTGGCGCCCGCGCGAAGAAAACGCCAACGCGCCGGACGACGGCCGTGCGTCGCACTCCGCCACCCGCGCTTCGCCACACGGCGCCGTTGGGCGCCAGCGCTCTCGCGGCGGACATCGGCACCTTTCTGAATGCGCGCGTCCGGAACGGCAGCTGGGGCGCGATGATCGTGTCACTGACGCGCGGCGACACGCTGTACTCCGTGAACGCGGGCGGGCTCCTGCTCCCGGCGTCCACGATGAAGCTGTTCACGGCGGCGCTCGCCTTCGACACGTTCGGGCCCGAGCACCAGTTCACGACGAGCGTCCTGCGCGACGGAACCCTGGGCGCCGACGGCACGCTCACCGGCAACCTCGTCCTTCGCGGCGGCGGCGATCCGGGACTGTCGACACGGTATTACCGGTCGCCCGCCGAGGGCCCGATGGCATCGCTGGCGCGAATGGTCGCGGCGAGCGGGATCAAGCGTGTATCGGGCGACTTGATCGCGGATGCGAGCGCGTTCGAGTCGAAGCGTGTGCCGGATGGATGGCTCGCGCGCTATCTCGAGTCCGGCTACGCGGCGCGCGTGTCCGCGTTGTCGATGAACGAGAACCTGGCAACCGTCGTCATCGTCCCCCAGCCTAACGGGAAAGCGTCCGTGAGTCTCGACCCCCCGTCGAGCACCGTCCCCGTGATCAACAACGCGCGAACCGTCGCGGGCAGCAAGGGTGCGAAGCTCACGATCCGTCGGCTCGCGGATGGACGCATCGATGTTCGTGGATGGATCGGATCGAGGGCCGGCTCGCGCTCGTATCTCGTCGTGATCGACGATCCCGCGCCGTGGGTGGCCGGCATGTTGCGCACGGCACTCGCCGCGCAGGGCGTCGCCGTGACGGGTCAGGTGCGAATGGGCACGGCGTCCTCGTCCGCGGTTCCCGTGGCATCGCTTCCGTCCCCACCGCTGACGCGGCTCGCGTCGGCAATGAATCGCGAGAGCATCAACCATTTCGCGGAGCTGCTGTTCCGTGACGTCGCGCAGACGACGAGCCCGGACCGCATCGGTTCGGCGGAGTACGGGAACACCGTGCTGCGAAAGTTCATGGTCGACAAAGTGGGCGCATCGGGTGAGGACGTCATCGCCGCCGACGGCAGCGGCCTCTCGACGCTGGATCGCGTGACGGTTCGCTCACTCGTGCAGCTGCTCGGCTACTCGCACCGCGCTCCGTGGGCCGCGGACTTCCACGCATCGCTGCCAGTCGCTGGCGAGTCGGAGCTGCTGCGTCATCGCATGCGATACACGCCGGCGCAGGGCAACCTGCACGCGAAGACGGGGACGACGAACGACGTGGTCGGTCTGGCGGGCTACGTGACGGCGCGGAACGGCGAGGTGCTGGCGTTCGCGTTCCTCTACAACGGCCGCGATCGCTGGAACGCAAAGGAGGCAATCGACGTCTCGGGCGCCACGCTGGCAGGGTTCGCTCGCGAGTAATCGAGTCGTCGATCGGCCGGAGAGTCGATCGGTAGCGGACCTTCCTTTTCCGTTCGCACCCGCGATCAAATACGTCCTCCGGAACAGGCTGTGCGTGTGGGCCAGAGTGTTTCGCCCACGTGAAGGTCTCGTACCGGAGGTAGTCGTATGGCGCTCCTCGACATGCTCGGACAGCAACTGCAGGGCAACACGCTCACGCAGATCAGTCAGCAGCTCGGCACCGACGAAGGCACGACGGCGAAAGCCGTGTCTCTCGCGCTGCCCATGCTGGTGAGTGGTCTCGCCCGGAACGCCTCGACCGATCAGGGTGCCGCTGCCCTCGACCAGGCTCTCACGCGGGATCACGATGGGTCGCTCCTCGACGCGCCACATCGCGCCGTCGCGGACCCGATGGCCTTCGGTGGAGGCGGCATCCTCGGGCACATCTTCGGGCAGCGCCAGGCACCCGTCGAGCAGGGTGTTGCCAAGGCCACCGGTCTGGACCCACAGGGTGCCGGCAAGCTGCTCATGATCCTCGCGCCGATCGTGATGGCGGCGCTCGCGCGCGCGCGATCGAATCAGGGCACCGCCAACACATCCGCCGGCTCGGTGCTCCAGCGCGAGAAGTCGAACATGGAGCGCCAGGTGCCGGGACTTGGCGGGCTGGCGTCGATCCTCGACCGCGATGGCGATGGACAGATCGCGGACGACATTGCGAACCTCGCGGCCGGCCGGCTCGGTGGAGCGGGCGGCGGCGGGCTGGGCAGCATCCTCGGTGGGATGCTGGGTGGCGACAAGCGGGTCTAGCACTACCGGCCGGCAACCCCCAGTCGCGCGTTAGGCTCCGGCGTCAGACCACGACGCCGGGGCCTTCCTCGCGAAAGGCGATCATGATGCCGCGCTTCGCGAGCTCATCGATGTAGCGCTGCGGCGGAATGCACTCGTCGGGCGTACACACGCCCGCGGGTACGATCTCGCCACGCGCCTGCATCTGCCCGGTGATCGACAACGAGTAGCCGGTCGTCCGCATCATCGCGCTGATGCCGTGCCGCTCGTCGTACCGATCGACGAGCTCCCACGAGAGCGTGCGCGGCGTGCCGTTCTTCGTGCCGGTCACGATGACGCGCAGCGCAACGAGGTCGCGCCCCTCGGGCTTGCGAAGCTTCGGCCCTATGGTGGCGACGACCGCGTCGCGGGGAACCACTTTCGTTCCCTTCACGTCCACCGGGTCCAGCGAGAGCAGTCCGAGATCACGAATCGCTTCCATGATGTGCGCGTGCCCGGGATAGCGAAGCGTCTTGTACTCCATCGTGGGAATCGTGCCCTCGTAGCGGAACGCCATGGTCGACAGACCGCCCGCCGTGTGGAACGCCTCGAGCTCGCCCAATGGCGCCGGGAATGCCACCCGCTCACGCTCCGACAGCGCCTTGACCTTATGACGCGTTCCGTCGCGCAGCACCCAGGAAAGCGTCGTGTAGTAGTCGAGGACGCCCTCGAGCGAGTAAACGATCTGATAGTTGAGCGGCGGTTCGGGCTGCTGAGGCAGACCGCCGACGAACATCCGCACGGCGCTTACCGAGTCGAGCTGGCTGATGCCGTGCTGGGCAAGCACGTTCACCATGCCCGGCGCGACACCACAGTCCGGTATGACGGTCACGCCTTTTGCCGCGGCCTTTTCCGACAATCCCTTTTGCTGGAAAACGATCTCGGTATTGCCCCCGAGGTCCGAGAAGTGGACGCCGGCTTCGACGGCCAGCTCGGCCAACGGAAAGTTGAAGTAGTACGGAATGGCGCTCATCACGGCATCGCACTGCCGCATGAGCGCGAGAGCGGCATCACGCGAGCGGACGTCGACCCGCGTAGGAATCAATCGCGGCCCGGAATAGGGCGCGAGGAATCGCGGCAAATGTTCGACGGTCAGACCGGCGAGGCGAACCTCGCGGTCGAAAGCGCAGGCTGACCCTTGCAGGCCTGCGCCGAGGACGAGCATCCGCATCCGGTTTTCTCCACGGCGTCGAGTGAGAGCGAGCCGTATAAGTTAACCAGCCCCAGCCTCGGCTGTCATCCGCGAAAACACGGTCACGCGCACGATACTGGCAGCGCTCGACGGCATGCCTACGACGCCCCTTACTGCCTGGCGCAGTCATCTGATCGAGTCCACGAACGAGATGCGCGCGCTGCTCGAGCAGACACGCCGCATCGCAGTCCTCGGCATCAAGCCGGAGTCCCGCGGCGACCAGCCGGCCCACTTCGTCGCCGCGTACGTCAAGGAAGCGGGCTTCGAGGTTGTGCCCGTACCGGTCTACTACCCGGAGGTGACGCGGATCCTCGGGGAACCCGTCTATCGCCGTCTCGTTGACGTGCCCGGCCCGATCGATCTGGTCAACGTCTTCCGCAGGCCGGAACATGTCGAGCAGCACGTGGACGACATCATCGCGAAGCAACCGCGGGCGGTGTGGATGCAGCTTGGCATCCGGAACGACGACGCCGCCGAGCGACTGGCTCGCGCGGGCATCGATGTGGTGCAGGATCGATGTCTGAAAGTGGAGCTGATGCGGATGGGCCTCTGACAGCCGTTGCTCACGTCCTGCGCCTGCGCGTTTAACGCCGCAGAACCCGACGTGATGCGCACGCGCGCCACGATCGCCGATTCGAACTTGAAGCCGACGAACGAGTGACCAGTCGCGTCGCTGCGCACCGGCGCGGGCGCACGAAGTCAGCGCGGCGGCGACGCCCCTTCGTGCTTGGCGACAAGCAGCGCGGCCTGCGTGCGGTCCTCGACGCCGAGCTTCTCGAAGATCGCGCTCACGTACCCTTTCACCGTACCGATGCTGAGGTTGAGCGCAGCGGCGATCCGCTTGTTGCTCTCGCCCTGCGCGATGAGCGCCAGGACGTCCCGCTCGCGTGGGGTCAACGCTCCGAACGGCGAGGGCGACTCGGGCTCGGCGATCCCGCGCATCAGATGTTGCTGCGCGCGCGGGTGAAGGGTCGGAACGCCGTCGGCGGCCAGGCGAATCGCCGTCAGCAGCTCCGACTTGAGCACGTCCTTCATGAGGTAGCCGGTCACGCCAGCTCGCACCGCGTCGCGCACGCCCTCACCGTCCGCGAAGCTCGTGAGGATCAGGACCCGCGCCGGAACGCCAGCCTCGCGAAGGCGGCGCGTGGCCTCGAGTCCGTCCACCCGCGGCATGCTGAGATCCATCAGCACGACGTCCGGCTGGACCTCCGTCGCCAGGCGAACGGCCTCGTCGCCATCGGAGGCCTCGCCCACCACAACGATCTCACCGTCGGACTCGGCGAGGATCATCTGGAGCCCCTCGCGCACGACTTGATGGTCATCGGCGATGACGACCCGGACAGGCTTTCTCATGATCCATCCTTGCTCGCGACCGCCGACGACGAGACGGTGACCTCCACTGTTGTCCCGCCGCCCGGCGATGACTGCACCGTGAAGTGGGCGCCTAACGACTCGGCGCGCTCGCGCATGGTGCGCAACCCCAGGCCCGGCCACGTGCGCCCCGAATGGGCGTCGGGCATGCTGCCACCGAATCCTGTACCGTCGTCGCGTACGCGCAAGACCGTCCCACGCATTCCGCTGGACAGGGAAAGCTCGACCGTTCTGGCTGAAGCGTGCTTGGCGACATTGTGCAACGCCTCCTGCGCGATACGAAACAGCTCGTATTCCTGCTCGCTCGACACCGGTACGTAGCCCCGGGCGCTGAACACGACACGCAGCCCGTCGGCGCTCAACTGGCGTGCGTGACGCCGCAGCGCGCCGATCAGACCGTGGCGGCGGATGGCATCGGCCGCCCGAGCCACCGGCGCCGCCTCAAGGTCGCCCGCCGGCCGAAGCTCGCTCAGCAGCGCTCGCATCTCGGCGAGCGCAGTCTGGCTCAGCTCGAGCAGCCGCGCCACCCGGCGTTCCCCTTCCTCGGGGTTCCGCTTCCACGCCGCACCGAGCGACTGTGCGATGAGCGTCATGCTGAAGAGCAGCTGATTGACGGAATCGTGCAGCTCTCGCGCGAGTCGGTTTCGTTCCTCGCTTGCCGCGAGCTCGCCCGCGACGGCGTGCAGACGCGCGTTCGCTATCGCGACGCTCATCTGATCGGCGACGAGCCGCAGCAGCTCGGCGTCGGATTCCGCAAGCGGTTCGTCCGTCTCGACGTTCAGCACGCCCAGGACGCTATCACCGATCAGCACTGGAACGGCCACCTCGGCATACACGTCGGGGGCCCCCGGCGTGCGCAGGTAGCGCGGGTCTCGCACCACATCGTTGACCAGGACCGTCTCCCGGGTCCGCGCGGCAGCACCCATGATGCCCTGCTCGATCGGAAACCGATACTCGCCATGGATGATCGCGCGGTAGTGTCCGCCGAGCGTGTCCAGGACGAGCGTGTGCGGGTCCTCCGGGTCGATGAGCGCGATCGCCACGTTAGGGTAGCCGAGCAGCTCGTGGACGGCATCGGCGGCCTTCTTCAGCAGGTCGCTGAGCCGCAGATCCGATGTGATGATGCCGCCGATGCGGGTGATGATCCGCAGCCGTTCTGTCCGCTGCTGCTCCAGCTCGTACGTGCGGGCATTCTGGATGGCGATCGCCGCGTGGCGCGCGAAATCACCTAACGCGGCCACGTCCGCTTGCGTGAACCGGCGCGCACGGGGACGCCGGGCGGGCCGCGCGAGTCGCGGCCCGGCCCGTTTCCTGGCGGGAGTCTTCGGCGACCGGCCAATGCCGAAGAACCCGATCATCGCGCCACGCCACACGATCGGCATGCCGATGATCGCGTCGTTCAGCATGCCGGGCTGAGTTGGCTGGGGGACGTCGCCGTAGCGGCTGAACGTCAGCGGACGCTTCGCCGCCAGCACCAGTCCGGCGATCCCCTCACCGGTCCCGAGCTCCGTTCCGAGCTCGTTCGGTGGCATGTTGAACCCCGCCTCGGTCCGGACGATACCGCGAGCCTCGTCCACGAGGCCGATCGTCCCATGATCCGCTTCGAGCAGCGTACACGCCTGCTCGACGATGCGTGTGAGGAGCGGCCGAAGCTCGAGCTCGCCGCTGATCGATTCGATGACGGCGCGCAGGCTGCGCTGCCGCCGGAGGAGACGGGTGCGTCGTGACCGCTGCGTGGTCCGCCCGGCAGTTGTCACGAGCGATTCTTCACCGTGCGGTGAACGTGGCAAGCACGCGCACGTCCGGGTCGAAGGCGACAGCCTGCGGCGCTCCGTCCAGCTCGAGCGGGACGCCGATCGTCGCCGACGCGCTGGCCGGGACGTCGATGGTCACTCGGCGCTCTCGACCCGATCCGTCGGTCACCGCAACCGTCAGCGGAAAGCGATAGGCGCCGAAGCGCCCGCCCTGCGCGATGGTGGCGACCACGCGACGCTGCGAGGCGTCGTACCGCCACGACGTGGTGACCTCCGCGAAGCCAGGACGTCGCAGCCACTGGTCGAAGAACCACCCTAGTGAGCGCCCCGAGCTGTTCTCCACCGCGCGCCGGAGATCGTCCGACAACGCGGTAGAGTGTCGATTTGCGAGATAGTACGACCGAATTCCGCGGAAG
>Ga0207681_10001908_pt1 | contig 13354 bp, 10 predicted proteins | sample KBSS53metaG_FD_184324 | JGI IMG/M metagenome (GOLD analysis project Ga0207681, IMG submission 184324) | Switchgrass rhizosphere microbial communities from Kellogg Biological Station, Michigan, USA - KBS S5-3 metaG (SPAdes) (version 2) | ecosystem: Host-associated > Plants > Roots > Rhizosphere... | reverse complement strand
GCCCGAGCCGCCCTCCTGCATGACCGTCAGCGCGACGCGCTCGTCGGACGCACCCATCGCGAGCGCGCCCTTGCCGGCGTACGAGCAACCGGTCACGGCGATCTTCTTCGGGTCGATCCCCGTCGCCGGCAGCTTCTCGATCGCGTCGATGATGCGGCTGGCGCCCCAGGCCCAGCAGATGTCCGAGCCGGCCTTGGCGGCTGCGGTGCCGTACAGCGTGCTCACCAACCCGGTCGTGGGAATCATCTTGTTCTGCGCGGCGAACGTGCTGGTCGTCAGGCTGATGCTCGCGACGCTGCTGGGGAAGGGAACGCCGGACCCGTCGCACTTGATGACGCAGGCCTTGCCGGCGCCCGTGCTGCCGCCGCCGCTGATCATGAACGTGAACGATCCGCTCTTGCTGCCGACGGTCATGTTGACGGTGACGGTGCTGCCGCTCAACGTCGCCGTCAGCGTGTCGGGCGGCGGCATCTTCGGGCCGTAGACGGCGGCCTGGGCCGCCGCGCTCAGCTCGGCGCGCAGGCACTCCCAGTCGGCCTTCGAAGAGATCCGCATCCCGTTCCTGAACTTGAACGGATCAGGGAGCTTGGGCAGCGACGGACCGGGGACCGTGGGGAGCGATGGAAGCGGAAGGCAGTTGTTCTCCTTCCAGCCGGTGCCCGTCATGCTGCCCATCGTGCCGCCCGCCCCGGTGGTCCCGGCGGCGCCGGTCGTACCGGCGGCACCGCTGGTCCCGGCCGCGCCAGTCGTACCGCCGCGGCCTCCGGCACCGGTCGTGCCACCCGCGCCAGTCGTGCCGCCGAGCCCGGTCGTGCCGCCGAGTCCGGTCGTGCCGGCTGCGCCCGACGTACCGGCTTCGCCCGATGTCCCCGCCGCGCCCGACGTACCGGCTGCGCCGCTCGTGCCCGCCGCGCCGGTGGTGCCGGCTGCGCCGGTCGTGCCGCCGGTTCCGGTGTCACCGCCGCCGGCCGGCACGCATGCCGCCGCCAGTCCCGTCACGACGACGGCGCCCATCTGTAAAAAACCGCGCCGTGACGCGTTCAGTGCGTCGTCGTTCTTGTCGTCGGCGTCCTGGTCGCTGCCGTTGCTGCCCGTTGAGCCGTGCATGGGTCCCTCCCGGACGGGGTGGCTGTCCGGTCCCAGATTCCCGTCCGGCCGATCGCCGATCACGAGAGATCACACGGCGCCTCCCGCAAATAGGTGAGCCGATTCGCGCCGCTCGTGATCTGCCACGTCAGCGCCTGGGTCCCGTGCATTATTCGTGACGGAACGCGCCCGTTCTCGACACGAGGCGATCGTGATGATGAGGCAACCAAGGTTGTTCCTGACAATCGTCGCCGCGATGGCGGTGTCGGGAGCGGCGGGCGTTCGCGTCGCGGCGGCCGCGGACCAGCGCGTGGCGCTGATCTGGAATGCGCCCGCGGGGTGTCCGACGGCTCAGGCCGTGCAGGATGAGGTGGATCGGATCCTGACGATATCTCCCAGAGACGTCGCGCCGGTCGCGGCCGCGGTGAACGTGCTCGCGCCGTCGTCTTCTCCCGCCCAGGACCGCTGGCGGGCGAACCTCATGGTGCATTCGCACGGGAAGCGCGCCGAGCGCCAGTTCGACGCCGAGAGCTGCGATGCGCTCGCGGCGGCCGCCACGCTGATCATCGCGCTCGCCGCCGAGGGCGTCGATGAGAGCACGCCGGCGCAATCGGCCGGCGGGCCGCGGCACCCGACCGACAACGTGATCGCCGCGGCGCCCGGCGGCTCCGATGCCGGTTGGGAGCGCTCGGAGCCGCGTGTCGTGATGGGCGCGGTCTTCGACAAAGGCACGATGCCCGGCCACCCGGCGCTCGGTTTCGAGGCGGCCGCCGCGCAGATCTGGACCGCCGGCATCTGGCGTCTGCAGATGAGCGCCGGCGCGAGTTTTTTCATACCGCAAGACATGGGGAACCCGATGGTCTACGGCGAAGCGTCGGGCCAGTACTGGATGGTTTCCTTTTCGGGCCGCGGCTGCCTGACCACCGTGCTCTCTCGCTTCGAGATCGGCCCTTGCCTGGGCGCCGAGGTGCCCATCATGCACGGCTCCAAGCTCTACGACTTGCCCTCGACGGACACCACGCAGTACTGGCTGTCGGCGATGGGCTCGGGCACGGCCACGTTGACTGTCTCGGACAGGCTGGTGCTGTTCGCGCGCGCGGACATCATCGCGCCGAGCACGCAGCGCGCGTTCGTCGTCACTGACCCGGTGTCCGGGGGCAAGTCCGACGCGTACAAGGTTCCCAGTCAAGCTCTTCGCGGCGCCATGGGCCTCGAGCTACGCTTCTGACGGGATCGGGAAAGTTGCGACGATGAGACCAGGTTGGCTCAGAAGGACCCACACGCCGGCGAGCGCGTTCGTCGCCGGGCGCGCGCGCCGCCGGACGTGGTTCGCCAAGGTCTACGACGCCCACTTCACCTTCGTCTGGCGGTCCGCCCGGCGCCTCGGAACGCCGGAGGCCAACCTGGACGACGTCGTGCAGGAGATCTTCATGGTCGCCTTCCGGCGGCAAGACGAGTTCGAGGGCCGCTCGTCGGTCAAGACGTGGCTCTACGGGATCGTCTTCAACGTCGTTCGCGCCCACCGGCGCGAGCTGGCGCAGAAGCATCCGGAGGTGATCGACGGCGATCGGCGCGCCGATTCCGATCGGCTGATCGACGGCGGCGAGGGTCCGCAGGAGCATCTATCGAAACGCGAGGCGGCGCGCTTCATCGATCGCTTCCTCGACAGTCTGGATGAAGATCGCCGTGCGGTGTTCGTGCTCGCGGAGCTGGAGCAGCTGACCGCGCCCGAGATCGCGCTGGTGGTGGGCGCGCGCCTCAACACCGTGTACTCGCGACTGCGGCTGGCGCGAGTCGAGTTCACGCAGGCGATCGAACGTCAGCGGGCGCGCGACAGCAGGAGAACCCCATGAGCGACCTCGACGAAGCGGGACGGGCGCTGATCGCGCTCGCCGACGATGCGCACGATCCCACCGACATGGATCGTGCCCGGGTGAGAGCGGCGCTCGCGCGGCGCCTCGGCGCGGCGGCCGGGCTCGGCCTCGGAGCTGTGGCGGGCGTGGGCGCGACGGCCAAGGCCGCGGCCGGCGCGGGTACCGTCGCGTCGGCGGGCGGCGCCACCACGGCGGCGGCGGGAAGCGCGCTGGCGATGAAGCTGATGGGCATCGTGGCGATCACGACCGCGGTTGGCGTCGGGGCGGGCATCAAGATCGGCCGGCGCTCCGTCGAGCCAGGTGCCGCCGCGAAGATCTCCGAAGTCCACACGCGGCGAATCGCGGCGCCGCTCCCCGCGCCGGCGCCTCCGCCTCTGCCCGCGCTCGCGCTCGCACCCGCGCGCGAACAATCGACGATCGCGTGTGGAGCCGGCGAGCTTTGCTCGCCGCGCAACGTCGCGGGAGGGTTTGGGAGGGGACAGGGTGGGGGCCCCCACCCTTCCCCTCCCATATCGATCGAGGAGGTGCCGCCGGCGAAACCGATCGTCCAGCCGGCGCCGCGCCACGAACCGCGGCGCAACGAAGCGTCACCGATCAAGGCGCCGCCGCACGAAGCGCCGAGCGAAGCGCCGCCCGCGGCGACGACGCCGCCCCCGGCGCTCGAGACCCCGGCGGCGACCACCGCCGCCAGCGATCCCTGCGCGCCTGCGCAGACGTCGCAATCCGGCGTCGCCGGCGAAGCCCGGCTGGTGACCGACGGCGTCCGCGCCCGGCGGTCGGGACGGTCAGCCTGCGCGCTCTCGCTGCTCGACGCGCACGCCCGCGTCTTCCCCGACGGCGTCCTCGCCGAGGAGCGCGACGCGGAACGCGCGCTCGCGCTCGCCGCTCTGGGACGAACGGCGGAGGCGCGGACCGCCGCGACCGCGTTCCTGCGCAAGTATCCGGCGTCGCTGCTGGGCGCGCGGTTGCGTCACCTCGCCGACGCGTCCCGCTGACCGCCGCCCTCAGCCCACCGGGGGCAGGCCCAGCGCCACGCGTCCGGAGAAGGCGAGCTGGCGCTTCTCGGGCAGCGGGTGGAACGGCGCACCCTGCACGTCCCGCCACAGACGCTCGATGCCGACGTTGCGGAACAGCGCGCGGCCGCCCGCCACCTCCACCGCCTTGTTGACCGTCGCGATGGCGGCATTGGCGGCGATGGTCTTGCGGATCAGGACGCGGTCCGCGTCCTCGGTCTTTGGCGCGAAATCGAAGTTGTTCGCGATCTCGATCATCTCGCGGAACGCCATCTGCGCGGTGGTCAGCGCGTTCCCGACCTCGCCCAGCGTCTGGATCACCGCCGGGTCAGAGCTGCGGCGGGACGCGGCCTCGCGCGCCAGCACCGCCGCGCGCTCCGCGATGCCGATGTAGGGCGCGATGTAGATCGGGCCGGCGACGGTGATGGTGACGCTCCACGACGGGTGCCACTGGCCGCGCGGCCGCCGCACCGAGATCGCGTCATCGGCGACGAACACGTCCTTCAGCTCGACCGAGTTCGATCCGGTCGCGCGCATGCCCATCGCGTCCCAGTCGTTGCGCACGGTGACACCCGGCGCGTTGAGCGGCACGGGAAACACCAGCACCTCCCAGCCGCGTTCGGGATCTTGATAGGGCGCGCTGGTGAGCAGAAGGTTGCCGACGGGTGATCCGCTGCCGAACCCTTTGACCGCGCTGACGCGATAGCCGCCCGTCGCACGTTCGACAGTGCCGTGGCTTTCGACCCAGTCGCCGGCGCCCGTGCTCACCAGCACCAGCTCCGACGCCGCGACCTTCCGGAGCAGCGCCTCGGCCGGCTGCCCATGCTTGTGGCGCCAGACCGCGGCGGCCACCAGGTGCGTGTGCATCGACAGCGCCAGCGCGGTCGAGCCGCACGAATGCGCGATCTCGCGCAGCAGCTGGCACACCTCGCCGTGCGTCGCGCCGCCGCCGCCCAGCTCGGTCGGCACCAGCGCGGACATCAGGCGGGCCTCCTTGAGGTCGGCGTAGTTCTCGCTCACGAAGCGTCCTTCCACGTCGGCCGCGGCGGCGCGTTCGGCGAAACGGGGCGCCAGTTTCTGAACGATCTCGAAAAAGCGGTTGGCGGTCGTCATGTCTCCCTCCACCCCACCGGTTTAGTTTTTGGCCGGAGCGGTCACAAGTTCGAAAAATGGACTGCCGCCGGTAGACCGTTGCGGACCCGCGGCGCGCTCTGCATGCTGGGCGGTATGGGCGTTTACGGTCAGTTCTGTCCCGTGGCACTTGCGCTCGAGGTCGTCGGCGAGCGCTGGTCGCTGCTCATCATCCGCGAGCTTCTCTGCGGCAACTACCGCTTCAGCGAGATCCTGCACGGCGTGCCGCTGATGTCGCGCAGCCTGCTGTCGCAGCGGCTGAAGGCGCTGGAGGACGCGAACCTGATCGAGCGGCGGGAGCGCGCGGCCGGCAACGGCCACGAGTACTTCCTGACGCCAGCGGGCCAGCAGTTGCGCCCGATCGTCGACGGGCTGGGCAACTGGGGACAGCGCTGGCTGCGCCGCAACCCGAAGGACAAGCTCGATCCGGTGCTGCTGATGTGGGATCTGCGGCGCAACCTGGACCCGCGCTGTCTGCCCGAGCACCCCACCGTCGTGATGTTCTGGTTTCGCGATCTCGCCGGCAAGAAAAGCCGTTACTGGCTGAAGGTCGAGCGACCCGAGATCGAGCTGTGCCTGACCGACCCCGGCGTCGACGTCGAGCTGACCGTCGAGACCACCCTGCGCACGATGGTGGAAGTCTGGATGGGCGACCGCGACGTGCGCGAAGCCGTCGGCGGCGGCCAGATCGCCCTCAAGGGAGCGCCCGCCCTGACCCGATCCTTCCCGAGCTGGCTGCTCCTCAGCCCCTTCGCGCCTGTCGAACGGGCTGTCCATTCTTGAACAGCCGCGCATGAACCACCCGGTGGTGGGCGGACGCGGGTATGACTCGCCCGATCTGCACGAGAGCCTGACGCTGCTGCCGCGCGTGCTGCTCGGCTCCCGGGTCCGCCTGCCCGGCGATACGTCCATCGCCCTGCTCGCGGGAACGACGCAGATCGTTTCCGGCGCGATGGGTGGGCATTCGATCTTCCCGTTCCCGACCGGCGCCGTGGAGATCGAGACGCGCTTCGGTTCGCACGCACGCTACGGCGTCCGCGCGGGCGTCCGCTACATGCGCTGGATTTACGGCGACCCGCGCTCGTTCACCTGGGGAACGTAGCGCGCGGGCGATCGCAGTCGCGCGCGCGACGCGCGCGGGTTGCTTTGCTGGCGCACGCTGTCATCATTCAACGCTGGGATCGCGTCATCGACGCTTGTTACAGTGCGCTCCTTCGGCGGTTCAACGCCGCAAAGAGGTGCGTGATGAAGAGCGTTGCCGGATGGCTTGTTGCTATTTCAACGTTGCTGGTCGTTGGTTGCGGCCCAAGCCAGACCGGAACGGGCAGCGGTACGATTCAGCCGGGGTGCAACGGATCCGGATTGGTCAACGATCCGACCGACGCCGGCGCTTGCCCGCCTCCCGTGTCGCCCACCCAGGGATGCATGACGCCGATGTTCACCCTGCAGCGTGGCACCAATCCGCAGGGAGTGACCAACAACTTCATGGAGGCCGAGCCGTCCGTCGCCTTCGATCCCCGTCCGGACTCGCGGCTGGTGTACGCCGCCACGGTTCAGTCCACGACCTTTCCCGCACCCGCGCCGAATCCGACGGGCGTGTGCATCGTTCAGAAACGCGTCCGTGTCTACCAGTCGAACGATCTGGGCGTCACGTGGCGGGAGATGGATGGCAACGACGATCTGCTGAGCAGCCAGATCGGGCCGGATCCCGACACCGGCCTGACCGGCTTCTGGGGAACGGATCCGGACATCGCCGTGGGTGGAGACGGGACCGTCTACGTCTCGATCATGAAAGCTCGTGGGACCAACAACTGTCTCGCCAGCAGCGTATCGCCGATCGACGAACAGGCGAGCGTACAGCTCTGGTTCGCGCCGCCCGGCGGCAAGCTACAACCCGCCCTGCCGACGCCGGGGGGCTTCCGTGGCGTGAACCCCGCCGTGACCACGCTGCCCAGCAACGAGGAGACCGGGATCGACCATCCGAAGATCGCCGCCAGCCTGGTGAACAACATGGTGGCCGTTTATCACTGCGATCCTTTCGGCGACCAGGTGGTGACGTACCAGAAGCAGGGCTCGGGCTTTCTGACCGAGATCAATCGGTTCAGGATCTTCGACTTCGATACCCGAAAGTTCGTTAGCTTCAAGTTCCTGGCGATCGCCTTCGATCCGGATGGCGATCTTTACCTCGGCGGCAATACGGGGCTGGCTCCGAGCCCGCGCTCCGTTGCACGCCTGCATTTCCAGAACGGCCAATGGCAGTTCAGGACGGCCGGCACCATCCCGCTGATGGGTTCGCTGTCGGCGCCGCCCATGATTCCGACCACCCGGGTCAAGATCGCGAACGACTCGACCCCGGGGCTCGTCGTGACGAAGCTCGGCTCCAGCTCGGACCCGATCGTGTACATCGCATCGAAGACGGCCGTCACGGTCAACGGCGTCGAGAAACGGCAAATCGAGATCGCGGCGGCCAACGGAAACAATCTCACCATGTGGCGGGGACCGGTCGTCGCGCCGACGCCACCGGGCTCGTTCTCGGGTCCCTATGCCGCTCATCTCAGCGTGTCCGGCGCCGCAAACTTCCTGGACGTCATCGCGTTCGACGCCAAGCTCCGTCCCGGTGCGCCGACACCGCCGGCCGGCAATGTCCCGCTGGGTGACATCGCGATGACGACCGTTCTGTATCGGTTCGACGCCGCCCGCCTCTTCACACCAAACACGACGGCCGCTAACTGGCTTCTGTCGGGCCCCACGATCGTGAACCAGACCGCCCCCCTGATAGGGCTGCTGCCCGCGCGGCACGCCCACACGCCTGACGACGTCTTCATCGGCGAGTACCTGGGGATCGCCAGCAAGGGCCGCTCGCCGGTCTTTGTGTGGCCCGAGCTGCGATCCGGCGTCGCCAATCCAACCACCAACACGATCGACCTGGGGCTCGCCGTTCACAACAGCGTCTGCTCCGACCCGTCGACGACGGTCAGCCCCGATTCCATGTGGTCGTGCGACTGCAATTGCAACTTCGGGAGCGGGGCGAAACCTGTCAAGGCGCGTCGGTGCGCGTCGGGTCAGACGGCCGCGCAAGCCTGCCCGTCGGTGTGCGCCAGCGCCGCGGGTTGCGGCGCCTCCTTGAATTGCTCGGAGAAGGTCCCCGTTTCGTGCGGATGGGCCGGCACCGGGCAGGTGGTGGCGCCCCAATCCTGCTCCATGGCCGACGGCATCCCACCGGGAGGGCCGGCGACATCCCAGGCTGACTTCGCCGCGACGGACAACGGCTCGTCATCGGCGACGCTGACCCTCGGCGGCGTCAACAGCACCTCGCAACTGCCCGGTACCGTCTATGTCAATGCGTCGACCAGCCCGCCGACAGCCGGCGCGATCGCCGAGGTCGCGCTCCTGGATCTGCGCCCGACAGACGTGTTTCTCGGCGGCTCGATCAACGCCTTCATTCGCAACATCAAGGTGGCCGAGGGGATGAGGATTCGCGGCACCTTCACGGACGCGAGCCACTTCAGCATCGATCCCGGGGCCGTCGATCTCATCCTGTCGTTGCGGACCCAGGGGCCGAATGAATTCGATCCGGTCTCCGATCCGTTCAACGTCAGATTCTCGAACACGACAGCGGCGACCGGCGAGCTCAACACCGCGACGTCGTCGGTGTCTTTGGATGCGACGGGCAGTGACGCCGCGGGTAACGCCGTCACGATGCGATTTCGCGGTGCGATCGGCACGCGGCCCCCGGACAGCAATGGCAACGGCATCATCGATCCGGTCGACACCTGCCCGGGCGCGACGGTCGGTCCCGATCGGACGCCGCCGCAGTTCACGTTCGTACCCGCCTCGTTCATCACGTCGACCTGCGGCTCGGTGAACATCGGGCAGGCCCAGGCCACCGATCCCTGCGGCGTCACGATCACGAACGACGCGCCCTCGCGTTTCGCGCTGGGAACGACCATCGTCCGCTGGACCGCGCGCGATCTGGCAGGAAACACGGCGGTGGCCGTTCAGGCTGTCACGGTCACGCTTGGCGACGACCCGTCGTGCTGCCCTTCAGGGTCGAACGTGATCATCGGGACGTCGAACAACGACAACCTGACCGGAACGTCCGGGGTGGATTGCATTCTCGGCAAGGGCGGCCAGGACACCATCAACGGGTTGGGCGGAAACGACTTCCTGTCCGGCGGCGACGGCGACGACGTGATCAACGGCGGCGACGGCAATGACACGATCTTCGGCGGAACGGGCCAGGATCGGATCTCCGGGGGAACCGGAAGCGACAACCTGAACGGCGGCGACGGGACCGACACGGTCAACGGCGACGACGGCAACGACGTCATCAGTGGCGGCGAGGGTCAGGACATCCTGAACGGCGGCGTGGGCAACGACACCATCGTGGGCGGCATCGGAGACGACACGATCTCGGGCGGTCCAGGGAACGACATGCTGATCGGCGGCTTCGGGAACGATCGCCTGTTCGGCGAGGATGGCGACGATCGGCTCGCGGGCGAAGACGGCGACGACCGGCTCGATGGAGGCTCGGGAATCAACACGTTCAACGGCGGTCCAGGGCATAATGTGTGTATCGACGGACCGATGACGCTGTCCGAGTGTCCGACGGAAGAAGTGGTGGAAGATTAATTGAAGCGCACGTCGCTGCGATTCATCGTCCCGGCCGTGCTGGCGGCGGCCAGCTGTAGCAGCTCGTCCCCGTCCCGGATACCGAGGCCCAGCACGTGCGGCGGTACAGTCACGGCTCAGGGACAGATTGATTCGGCGGCGTTCTCTGCAGACTACGTGAGGGTCACGGGCGTGAACGGCAACGCCATCGTGGTCTCCCTCGCCGACACGACCAAGCCGCCCGTGCTGACCCTGCAGCTGATGCGCGACACGACGACCAGCTCGTTCCCGACCGGCACCGTGCAGAGCGAGGCCGTCCTCTACGATCCCAATCGCGTCGGGACCGCGGAGCTGAACGTCACCGCCGTCGTGGATCCGTACGACGCGAGCGGGTCCCCTGCCCTCAATGCGGACGGTGGCAGCGTCGGATCGGTCGAGGCAACCTTCACCGCCACCTTCACGGGCGCGACGATCACGGGCAGCTTCTCCAGCCCGGTGTGCGAGACGACCGACCACGTCTGACGTGACCGGCAGCTGTTCGTCGGCGCCGCGCAGTACAGCTGCATCTCGAACCAGCTGAATCAGAAGTGGACGATCACCGGCGCGCTGCAGTTCGGCGGCGCCGCGAAGGTCGTGCACCGCGACGGAAACAGCGAGACGACCGGCACGATCCCGACCATCTACGACCGCTGGTCGCCGCTGCCCCGCTCCGAGACCTGGGACATCTGGCGAGAGAGGAGGTACCTGAGTAACCGTTGACAACCGTTGAGCAACGCCCCGGTTCGAACCCGTCTACCGTGTGCGGGTTCGGGCCGGGGCCGTTGCGTTATCATGGCGCCATGGGTGCTTCGTCGTATCGAGCTGCTGCGCGGCGGGCCTGGCTGGTCCTCTTTCTCGCGCTCGTGTTGACGCCGCTGGCGGGCTGCAAGAAAGCGTCGCCCGCGGGCCGCTACCAGAAGGACGGCCTCAGCTTCGAGCACCTCGCCGGGTGGACCGTGACGAACGATGTTCAGAAGCGGGCGCGCACCGTGACGGTTCAGGGACCGTCACACGCCGTTCTCACCATGTCGGTCTTCGCGCCCAACCTCAAGGTGTCGCTGGAGACGTTCGTCTCCGCGGCGTCGAAGGCCCGGAGCGAAGGCGTCAAGAAGGAGCTCACGTTCGCCGGCGTCAACCTGGGCGCCGAGGCTGCGCAGGCCGAGGCGCCCACGTCGATCGAGCGGCAGGTCGCCGGGGAGACAGTTCGCGGGTTCGAGGAGCACTTCACGGTCACGGTCGTCACGGTTCCGGTGCCGCACACGTCCGAGTACCTCATCTTCAACGTCGGCGACCGCGCCGTGATCGTCATGGAGCAGGCCGCGGACAAGGAACGCCCCAAGGTGACCACGGGCTTCCAGAAGATCGTCGATACGATCGCCGTCGGCCGCTGAACGCCCCGAATTCGCTGCGCTGAAGCCCGAAATCCCGGCCCTGACGGGGCCGTGAGCCGCATGGGGGCCGACCAAACACCTGTGGGGCGATGACAACTCCTACCGGGCGCAACCTCCTGTTTCTTTGCAGTTTGTTCGTGATCGCCTGCGGTTCCAATAACGCGACGAACCCGACCCCCGGCGCCGGCGGCAGCGCGGGCGGGACCACCGGACAGGCGGGCTCGAGCGGCGGCGGCACCGGCGGCGGCTCCGCCGGCACAGGCGGATCCGGAGACATCATCGTTCCAACGCCCGAAGGCACGCTGTTCATGGACGACTTCGAGAGCGGCGTCGCGAAATGGGACGTGACCCAGGGGACGTGCAGCGCCCTCGCGGACGGCACCACCGTCTTCAACTGCATCAACGGCGGCAACGAGGCGCGCGCGCTCGCCGGCGACATCGGCTGGGGCGAGTACAGCGTCTCGGCGCGGGTCAAGGTGAACGCGATGGACGCGGGACGGCGCATCTACCTCGCCGGCCGGTTCACCGACTCCAACAACTGGTACGGCGCTGGCATCTACAACGCGACGCCGCCGGAGGTCCAGATCCGCAAGAAGGTGGCGGGCACGAGCAGCGACGTCGCCAAGGCGACGTTTCCGATCGCCGTGGGCACCTGGTACACGTTGAAGCTCGAGATGAAGGGCTCGACGCTTCGCCTGTTCGTCGACGGCGTTCTTCAGCTCGAGATGACGGACGCCACGTTCCACTCCGGCAAGATCGCGCTGCTGGTCGACCGCAGCGACATCAGCTGGGACGACGTGATCGTGACCAATCCCTGACGTCGTACACTGATCGGCAAATGCCGATCGAGCTCCGCACCGTCGAGGCGCTCGTGGCCGCCGCGAACGCCGCCACGGATCCCGGCGAGGTCGAGCGACACCTCGCCGCCGCGTGCGCGCAGGCCACGAGCTTCACGGACTGGGACACCATCTTCAGCGGTCTGCCCGCGTCCATCAGCGAAGAGCGTCGCCGCCAGGTGCTGGCGTCGACGATCGAGTGGGCACGAACGCGCGAAGAGATCTGGGGCTTCAAGAACGCGGCGGTCGCGCAGGCGCGGACCCTCGGCCAGCCCGACGTGGCCCGCGAGACGCTGCGCGAGGGCGAGCGCATGCTGGTGGCGCTGGGCGCGCGCGGAGAATCGCTGGGCTTCTACTGGGGCGTTCTTGCGCAGGGGTTCAACGAGGCGCTGGGCGACGACGCCGAGGCGGCGCGGGCGCTCGAAGCCGGCTGGGAGCTGGCCTGGAGCCAGCAGGACGTCGAGAATCTGGGCCGGCTCGCCAACCAGTGGGCGCACCTGATCGATCCGAAAGCGGCGCTCGACCGGTTGTCGCGCGTCGAGCAGGCGGCGGGCGAATGGGGCCAGCTGGGCGGTCTGATTTACTGGTGGCACGCGCTGGGCGACGCGGCGGCCGGAAACCGCGTGCGGCAGACGGCGCTGGAGAAGGCCACCGGCTTCGAGGACGTGCTGGATCTGATAATGCACTGGACGCTCTACGAAAAGGATTCGCCCGGCATCGAAGCGGCGTTCGCCAAGGCCGAGGCGCTCGCGGTGACCGCCGAGCAATGGTTCGACCTCGCGCGCCAGGCGCGGACGATCGACGACGACGCGCTGATGCGTCGCGCGCTCGACCGTGGCGCGGCGGTCGCGGAGGACGCGGAGATCAAGGCCCGGATCGCGCACGCCTACTTCGACTGGTTCGGCATGGAGGGGACCGCCGCCGGGCCTCCGGGCATGCGCCCGGATGACCTTCGTCCGGTTCAAACCAGGCTCGACGGATGGGAAGGCTCGGCGTCGGGGCTGCTCGACTGGCTGCGCGCGCGTGCGACGCGGGAGCAATTGCTCGATATCGCCCAGGCGGACTACGGCTCCGACACCGAGCTGCACCTGGCGGCGCTCGAACAGATCTGCGCGAGCGGGCTGGTCCCGATCGAGCTCGCCTGGCACCCGGGAGAAGTCGTCGCGCTCAGGCGGTGGTCTGACGGCGACGACGTCGATCACATGGCGCGGGCGCTGAGCTGCGTGCTCCTCTGTCTCAGCGACCGGGATGACGAACTGAGCAACACCGCGGCGCCGCTGGTCGGCAGCCTACTGGCGCTCGGCGCGGAAGCGATGTCGCTGGGCGAGCGTCTGCTGGTGTGGCGATGGGAGACCGCGGGCCCCGACGACGGC
>Ga0207681_10001905_pt1 | contig 13363 bp, 6 predicted proteins | sample KBSS53metaG_FD_184324 | JGI IMG/M metagenome (GOLD analysis project Ga0207681, IMG submission 184324) | Switchgrass rhizosphere microbial communities from Kellogg Biological Station, Michigan, USA - KBS S5-3 metaG (SPAdes) (version 2) | ecosystem: Host-associated > Plants > Roots > Rhizosphere >... | reverse complement strand
GCCTATGTGCGGCCCGATGCGCCCTTGAGTTCCACCCTGCTGGCGACCGCGCTGGTCCTGTTCGCGCTGAGCGCCTTCGCCATGGACGCCATCGGCATCCACGCCGTGTTCGGCGGCTTCCTGCTGGGCGCGGTGCTGCCGCGCAGCGCGCTCACCGAGAAGCTGCGCGCGCAGCTGCAGCCCTTCGTGGTGGTTTTCCTGCTGCCGATGTTCTTCACCTATTCCGGCCTCAACACCCGCCTGGGCGTGCTGCTGGACCCGGGCATCCTGCTGGCGGCGGTCGCGATTCTGGCGGCCTCGTTCTGTGGCAAGGGCATCGCCTGCTGGGCCGCGGCACGCGCGTCCGGCGAGAGCAACCGCGACGCGATGGCGATCGGTTCGCTGATGAACGCGCGCGGGTTGATGGAGCTGATCATCATCAACATCGGCCTGCAGGCCGGTGTGATCGAGCCGGGGCTGTTCTCGATCCTGGTCCTCATGGCGATCCTGACCACGCTGATGGCCACGCCGTTGTTCAACTGGGTGACGCGTGCGCCCAAGGCCCCCCCGGTGCGGGCGCCTGTCTGAGTCGAAGAAAAGCAACCATGTCCCAGTTGACCGATTTCGAGTCCATGTTCGACCTGGCGCCGGTGTCGCTGTGGGTGGAAGACTTCAGTGCGGTGCGACGGATCTTCGAGCGCTGGCGCGCAGAAGGCGTCGAAGACCTGATCGCCCATCTGCGGGCCGACCCGGCGCGCGTGGGCGAGTGCATGTCGTCGATCCAGGTGCTCAAGGTCAACCAGACCACGCTCGACCTCTTCGGCGCCGCCGACCACGCCGCGCTGGTCGCCGGCCTCGGCCAGATCTTCAGCGGCGACATGGCCGAGCTGATGACCCACGAGCTCGACCAGCTCTGGCAGGGCAAGCTGCTCTACGAGAACACCACGGTCAACTACACGCTCGACGGCCGCCGGCTCGACGTGCAGCTGCGCGTGCGCATCCTGCCGGGCCACGAAACCACCTGGGAACGCGTGCTGGTGTCGCTCGACGACATCACGGCGCGCATGAAGGCCGTCCGCGAACGCGAGGCCAGCGCGCAGTACGCGCAAGGCCTCTTCGAGCATTCGCCGGTGTCGCTGTGGGTGGAAGACTTCAGCGCGGTCAAGAAGCTGCTGGACGACATCCGCAAACGCGGCATCACCGACTTCAACACCTTCCTCAAGGTGCATCCGGAATTCGTCACCCGCTGCATCGAGGAGATCCGGGTGATCGACGTCAACCGCGAGACGCTGCGCATGTTCGCGGCCGACGACCGCCGCATGCTGCTCGAGAACATCCCGCGCATCTTCCGCGACGAGATGCGCGACTCCTTCGCCGAGCAGCTGCAGGACCTGTGGGTGGGCAAGACTCTGCAGCACCGCGAGGTGATCAACTACTCCCTCAGCGGCGAACTGGTCAACATCCACATGCAGTTCGCGGTGCTCGAGGCGCATCTGCACGACTGGAGCATGGTGCTCGTCTCGCTGATGGACATCACGGCGCGCAAGAAGGCCGAGGCCTACCTCGAATACCTGGGCAAGCACGACGTGCTGACGCAGCTGCGCAACCGCACCTTCTACACCGAGGAGCTCAACCGCCTGAACCGCAAGGGGCCGTGGCCGGTGTCGGTGCTGCTGATCGACCTCAATGGCTTGAAGCAGGTGAACGACGAGGACGGCCATGCGGCCGGCGACGCGCTGCTGCGCCGTGTCGGCGAGGTGCTCGGCCAGGCGGTCGAGAGCCCGGCCTGGCCGGCGCGCGTCGGCGGCGACGAATTCGCCGTGCTGATGCCCGCCACCGACGAGCGTGGCGCCGAGACGGTGCGCGAGCGTATCCTGTCGATGGTCGACCTCAACAACCAGTTCTACGCCGGCCGCAGCGGCCACGTGCTGAGCCTGGCCGTCGGCATCGCGACCTGCGAAGTGGGCGAGCCGCTCGAGGGGGCCCTGATGCGTGCCGACAAGGCGATGTACCGCGACAAGGCGCTGCACTACGAGACCCATGTGAAACATCGCAACGGCGACGTGCCGTCCCCGACGCCTCCGGTCTGAGCCGACAATCCCACCGTGTCGACCCCATCCATGCTCGCCCGCACCCTGTCCGGCCACCTCACCATCTGCGAAGGCCAGATCCTGTGGGCCGACGAGGATGCCCATCAACTGCTGGGGTATCCCGTGGGGGCGCTGATCGATCTGCCGTTCTCCGACGTGTGCACCAACGCGTCCGGCATCCCGGTGCCGGCGCGCGGCGGTGTCGACGGCCCCGACCTGCTGCTCAAGACGCATGACGGCGGCACGGTGCGCGTCGACGCGCGGGCCGAGCGCATGGACGATTTCTGCGTGCTCTGGTCCTTCAGTCCGGTCGCGCGCGGCGCACGGGCCGGCCGGATCGACTTCCTGGCGCGCCACGATGCGCTCACCCGGTTGCCCAACCGCATCCCGGCGGTCGAGGAACTGCGCGAGCGACTGAACCTGCGCGACGGGCGGCTGCTGGCCGTCTGCTACCTGGACATCGACCGCTTCCGCGACGTCAACGATCGCTTCGGCCCGATGGGCGGCGACACCGTGCTGCGGGAGGTGGCGCGCCGCCTGAAGGCGGGCCTGCCGCACGAGGCCGTCGTCGCGCGCGTGGGGGGCGACGAGTTCGCGCTGGCGGTGTCCGTCGGCAGCCGGCAGCAGTGCGAAAACCTGGTGGCCCAGCTGCTCGCGCGGCTGGCGCACCCGTTCCGGCTCAAGGACGACACCGCCCGCCTGCGCGCCAGCGTGGGCGTGGCGCTGATGGCCGACGCCGAGCAACCGACCGAGGTGATGCTGCAGCACGCGCAGCATGCGGTCTTCTTCGCCAAGCGGGCCGGCGGCAGCCAGCTGCATTTCTTCGACGCCAGCCAGGCACTCGAAGAGCAGGAGTCGCTGGAGCTTCGGCGGGCGATGGCCGAAGGCATGGCGCGGGGCGAGTTCTGGCTGGCCTACCAGCCCAAGGTGGACATGCGCTGCGGTCGCGTCATCGGCGCCGAGGCGCTGATCCGCTGGCGGCATCCGGCCTACGGCCAGCTGCAGCCGGGCGACTTCATCCCGCACATCGAGAACCACGAACTGGTGGAACAACTGGGCGACTGGGCCATCGGCGAAGCCCTGCGCCAGGCCGCGGCCTGGCAGGCCGCCGGCACCGGCACCTCGGTGAGCGTGAACATCAACCCGCGCCAGATGCAGCGCTCGGACTTCATCGAGCGGCTCGGTGAACACTTGGCGCGCTACCCCGACCTGCCGGCCGGCACGCTCGAGCTCGAGATCCTCGAGACCAGCGCGATCAAGGACTTCGCCACCGTCACCCGCTTCATCGAGGCGTGCAAGTCCTTCGGCGTGCCGGTCGCGATGGACGACTTCGGCACCGGCTATTCGTCGCTCACCTACCTGCGCCGGCTGCCGGTGGCCGCGCTCAAGCTCGACCAGTCCTTCGTCAATGGCGTGATCGACAACGCCGAGGACCAGGCGATCGTCAAGGGCATCCTGCTGCTGGCCCAGGGACTCGGCCTGAAGGCGATTGCCGAAGGCGTGGAGTCGGTCGCGCACGGCGGCGCGCTGATGGCGCTGGGCTGCACCCTGGGCCAGGGCTACGGCATCGCGCGGCCCATGGAGCCCGACGCGTTGCCGGGCTGGATCGCCGACTACGAGCGCGCCCCACTCTGGGGCCGCGCCGGGGACTGCAGCTGAGCCGGGCCCGCGTTCGCACCGCGGGCCGCGCTCAGAGCAGCGGCGTGTACGGCGAATTGAACGGGCTCAGGCCCGGCGTGGCCGATGCATTGCCCAGGATGCTCGAGCCGCCGAACAGGTAGCGCAGGTAGATGCTGCCGGTCAGCTGCCGGTAGTTCTGCGCGTTGTTCAGGCCCAGCGCGCCGCCCAGGTAAAGCGACGGTGCCAGCTGGTATTCGACCGCGCCCGCGAAGTTGTAGGCCAGGCCGGTCACGGTGCTGCCCGCGTACATGCCGGTGTAGCTTGCGTTCGTGAGGTTGGCGCCGGCGGCCTGTCCCGCCGCGGCGTAGCTCGCGTTCTGTCGCACGGCGTCGGTCGGGAAGTAGGGCGAATCGTCCTGGGTGAAGGACTGCACGCCGAGCGATGCGTTGACGCGCCACGAGAGCCGGTTGGCGCGGCCGCTCCAGTCCACCGGGAAGGCCACGCTCACGTAGCGCTGCGGGCTGAAGTAGCCGCCCTGCCCGAAGGTGAAATAGCTCAGGTTCTTGTCGTAGTGCATCAACCCGATGTTCATGCCGGCCGTGAGGTTCGAGCCGGTGCCGCGCAGGATGTGCATGTACATCCCGCCGCCCACTTCGGCGCGGTTGTTGTCCTCGACGTTGAGGCCGGTGAGCACGTGGTAGCCGCCGTAGCCGTAGAGGCCGTAGGTGCCGTCGTCGCGCGTCACGTCCATGCGGCCGCCGCTGGCGACCACACCGCCCCATTTCTCGCCGCTCACCGGGTCCTTGGTGCCCGCGAAGGACAGCAGGCTGTCGGTGATCGGGCGGCGCGAAAGCTCGCCCTTGAGCGACACGGTGTCGGTGATGGCGCCACCGTAGCTCACGCTGCCGATCACGTTGGTCTCCTGGAAGCCGAGCGGCGTGGTGCCGACGCTGGCGTTCAGGTTCTTGCCCTCGTAGCCGACCGCCAGGCCGACGCCGCTGGCGTTCTGCGAGCCCGGTGCGTTTCGCTGTGCGTCCGAGAGCGAGCCTTCGGGCCCGATGCCGAAGCGGCTGCGGGTGCCGTAGTCGCCCGACACCTTGCCGGCATCGAGCACGGTCGGCGTGGCGCTCACGACCATCTTGCCTTCGCCGACCGGGATGCGGGCCTGCACCGGCACCTGCAGGTCGGTGAGGCGGCTGAGGCCGCTCTCGCCGGCGCGGTTGCGGTAGACGGTGCCTGCGCTGATCGACGGGCTGCGGTCGACTTCCAGCGCCTGCAGTTCCGACTGCAGCGGGCTGACAGGTTGCGACGCGTTGCGCAGGGCCCCGTTCCAGTTGCTGTCGCCTGACATGGCCGACGTGCCGGAAGCCGCGAAGGGCTCGTTGTTGCTGCCGGGGACCGGCAGTGGATAGCCCCCGGCCAGCGTGCCCGGTGCGGCGGAAGGTTGCGGTGAGAAGGGCGTTGCAGCGACAGCCGGCGTGGCCGTTGCCGGGGTGCTGCGGTTCGTCGCGGCAGCGTTGCGTCGCGCTGCCGTGCCGCTGGCGACCGGCGCCGGTGCGCGCGTCGACGTGTCGGCCCACGGCAGGCCCGCGGTGCCGGCGGGCGCGTTGACGTTGCCGTAGGTGGCGGGCGCCGGCTGCGGCGCGACTGGATAGGCGGCCTGGGCCGGGAACGACACCGGCATTGACACCGGCTGCATGGCAGCGCCGCCCAGCACCATCGCCGCCGAGGGTGCGCCTCCGGTCATGCCGGCGAAGGGGTTGGCCACCGGGGGCGGTGCAGCGCCGGGCACCGGCGTGCGGGCCTGGCCGCTCGCGACACGCGTCTCGGCCGCAACGGCGGCGCGCAGGTACTGCTCGGCCCGGCCGTTGTCGCCCGCGTTGCGGTACACGCGGCCGGCCGCGGCCAGGGTGCGCGACTGGTCGGGTGCCTGCTTCAGCGCGGCCAGCACGTAGGCCTCGGCGTCGCCGTGCTCCTTCAGCGCGCTGGCGCTGGCGGCAGCGGCCAGCAGCGTGTCGAGGTCCATCGGGCTGCGCTGCAGGATGCGCTGGTACAGCGCCAGCGCCTGGCGCTCGTCGCGCGCCGCGGAATAGAGCCGTGCCAGCGCGGCCATCACGCCGGGGTCGTTCGGCCGTTCGGCCAGCACCGGGGCCAGTGCGTTGTACGCGGCCTCGAGGTTGCCCATCTCGCGCAGCGCGTCGGCCTGGCGCAGGCTCCAGGCGGTGCGCAGGTTGTCGAAGTCGCTGCGTTGCGCGGCGGTCATCTGCGTGGCCTGCAACTGGCGCAGCACGGCCGTGAGTTCCACGTCCTGCTTCGTCTTCATCAGGATCGACGCATACAGCAGCCGGTCGCCGATGCTCGGGTTGGGGCCGCGCGAGAGCAACTGCCGGCTCATGGCCAGCGCGCGCGGCGCGTCGCCGATCTCGGCATAGGCGGTGGCGAGATCGCCCCACATCTCGGCCGGCATGTCGCGGCCCAGCGTGGCCTCGGTCTGCTGCAGCACGTTGCGCGCGACCGCCGGCTGGCCCTGCTTGGCGAGCGCGATCGCCTGCTGCGTCTGGCCCTGCGCCCACAGCTTGCGCTGCAGCTGCGTCATGTCGCGCGTGCGGGCCGCGGCGGGCACCTTCTCGAGGTACTGCAGGCCGGCCACCGGGTCGCCGGCATCGGACGCGAGCAGCGCGCTCGCGTACAGCGCGTCGGGCATGTCGGGCTGCGACATCAGGAGGCCGTCCATCACCCCGCGCGCCTGCGGCATCAGGCCCTGGCGGCGGTAGATGTTGGCCAGGTCGAGCCGCAGCCAGGGGCTGTCGGGGTTGGCGAGCATCGCGTCTTCCAGCGTGCGCTGGGCGCCGGCGGCGTCGCCGCGCTCGTTCTGCTGGCGCGCCACGGCACGCACCTGTTCGACGCGCACGTTCTGCAGCCCGCCGATCTGCGCGGCCTGCTCGGGCGTGAGCTTCTGCGAGAGGGCCAGCGCCTCTTCGGCACGGCCTTGGCGCGTGTAGACGTTGATGAGCCCGCGCAGCGCTTGCGCGTCGTTCGGCTTGGCCTCCAGCACGCGCTTGTAGCCTTGCTCGGCGGCCGGCAGGTCGCCCTGGGCCGCACGGAGGTCGGCCAGCGCGATCTGCCCGACCGGCTCGCGCGCATCGAGCCGCACCGCGCGCTCCAGCAGCGCCTGCGCGGCGGGCAGGTCGTTGCGGTCGCGTGCCGTGTTGGCCTGGCCGACCAGGTTCCAGTAGGTGGCGCTCTGCAGGGCCGAGGCCCACTTGCGTGCACCGGTGCGGCTGGCCTGTTCGAGGTAGTCCTGCGCCTGCGCGAAGCGCTCCTGGCGCAGCCGGATCAGGCCCATGCCGCCGAGCGCTTCCGAGTCGCCGGGCTGCACCCGCAGCGCCTGCTGGAAGCGTGCTTCGGCGGTGGTGGTGTCGCCGCGGTCGAGCGCGCGGTAGCCCTCGCCGAGCGGCTGGGCCGCGGGCGACACGGGCGTCGCGGCGGTGTCGGGCTTGGTCAGGCTCTCGAGCCGGGCCGTGACGGCCGGGTCGCTCTGGCCGTCGAGGTAGGCCTCGTACAGCGGCGCATCGGGCGCCCGCGCGTCGAGCCAGATCAGCGCCTGCCGCCAGCTCGCGCGGGCGGCGGTGCCCACGCCGGGGCGCTTGGCCAGATCGGCCAGGGTGCGGATGCCTTCGCGTCGCGAGGGCTCGCGGTAGGTCTGCAACTGCGCCAGCGCCAGCCTGTAGTTCAGGTTGTCCGGCTTGTCCTTGACGAGTTGCTCGAGCCCGCGCCGGCCCTCGTCCCAGCCCTGCGGCGTGCCGCCGAGCAGCTGGTAATACTCGACCGCCAGCGGTTCCGGCGGCGGCCGGTTGTCGAAGATCGCGCGGTAGAGCTGGATGGCCTCGGCGCTGCGGCCGGCCTGCGCCGCGGCGCGTGCGCGCTGCAGGTCGGTCTGCGGGCCGCCCGCCTGCTGCGCGCCCTGCTGGAAGCGCGCCAGGCGTGCGTCGGTGGGGTGCGCGGTGCGCAGGCGGCCGATCCATTCGCGCGCGGCGTCGGGCTTGCTGCGGGCCAGCTCGACCTGCGACATGCCATAGAGCGCGTCGGCCGAGTTCGGGTCGACGCGCAGCAGCTTGCGCCAGCTCTCTTCGGCGAGGTCGGCACGGCCCATGCCCTGCCAGTAGTTGCCCTGCTCGATCAGTGCGGCGCTCGCGTCGTTCTGCGCCCACAGCGGGCCGCTGGCGCACAGCGCGCCCACGACGCCCAGGCGGGCGATCCACTGGCCGGCCGTGGGCCGCCGCGCGCCGGGCGGGCGCGGCGAAGGCGTTGCACCGCGCGTCAGGCGGTCCGGGTGGATGGGCATGCGGGTCTCCATTGGGGTTGCAGCGCACCGGTCTTCGTGAAGGCATAGCGGCCGTCGAGCCAGCCTTGCGCGAAGAGCAGCAGCATGCGCTCGTAATAGGGCAGCGGCCTCGGGCCGGCCGGGGCGGTGCCGCCGAGGTCGACCGGAATGCGCGCGAGTTGGGCACCGAGGACGGCGGTCGCGTCCTGCGCCTTCAGGTAGGGCAGCAGCGCGCCGCTGAAGCCGGCCGGGCCGGTGCCGCGCGTGATGCCGGTGCCGGTGTCGACGTACTCGGGCGGCGCCGGCGCTTTCTCGAGCGCGCGGCGCGGGCCGTACAACGACTTCAGCAGCGTCGCGCGTGCCGGCTCCTGTGGGCTCAGCATGCCGGCCCAGAGGTAGACGCGGATCGCGTCGTAGCCGCCGGTCGCGCCCTTCTCGGGGTCGACGACGAAGGCCTTCTGCTCGGTCGACCAGCCGCACCAGTCGGGCGCGAAGCCCTGCGGTGCGGTCGCGCCGATCATGCGTACGGTGTTGGTCGCGATCTCGTTCCAGGGGCCGGTGGGCTCTTCCTGATGGAAGCGACGCAGCAACTGCAGCGGCAGGTAGCTCGCGTTGAGTCGCCAGACCGGCCCCTTGCCCAAGGACTTCGGCCAGGGCAGCAACATGCGGCCGAGACCGGGTAGCACGACGACTTCTTCGCGCACCACCAGCGCAAGCAGCGCGCGGCCCAGCGTGCGGTAGCGCGGCTCGTCCCACAGGCGGGCGGCCTCGAGCAGCGCGTAGGCGATCCACAGGTCGGCGTCGGAGGCGGGATTGGGGTCGAGCACGCCCCAGCCGCCGTCGGTCTTGCGGCCCCATTGCCAGGCAGGCAGGCGCTGCGCCAGGCTGCCCCCGCTCAGGTTGAATTCGGTCCAGGCCAGCACGCGCTCGAAGTTGCGGCGGTCGTCGTGCACCAGCGCGAAGAACATCGCGTACGACTGTCCTTCGGAGGTGGAATGCTGCTGCGGCGTGTCGAAGTCGATCACGCGGCCGTCGGGCTGGATGTGGCGTGCGGCGAAGCTGGTCCAGTCGCCCATCGGCATGCAGCCGCCCAGCGAGGTCTGTGCCTGCGCGGGCAGGCCCGAGAGCATGGGCCCGAGCAAGGCCGCAGCGAGCGCGTCGCGTCGTCGGATCGTCATGGCCGCAGTCGCTTGCGGGCGCGCGCCTGCAGGCTGGCATAGGCCGCGGCCGCGCCGAGCAGCGCCACCAGCAGCGCACCGCCGGCCAGCAGCAGCGGGCTGCGCGAGAGGTTCCATTGCAGCCAGGCCAGGGGCGGCAGGCGGCCGACGTAGTAGCTGTCGCCGGCCAGCAGGCTGTTGACCTGCGCACCGCGCACGATGGCGGTACTGCCCTGGATGCGTTGCAGCAGCTCGGGCGTCATCAGCGCGTTGAGCAGCGAGGGTTGGGAGGCCGCATTGGTGACCACCGCGACCACGCTGCGACCGGCCCGCAGCGGCGACTCGAAGCCCGCCAGCACGGCGTCGCTGCCGTCCTCGGCCACCGTCATCTGCACCGTGCTGGGCAGGTCCTCGCGCTGGCGCGTGCCGGTGATGAGGTGCAGGTTGTCGTCGATCCATTCGCCCAGGCTGAAGGTCTGAGCGGGCGACGTGCCCTTGCGCTGCAGCGGCATGCGCGCGGCCCATTCCGTGAAGAGCGGCTGGTTCTGCAGGCTGCCGATGACCAGCAGGTCGCGGTCGGCGTGCTGCGCCACGTTGGCCGCGCGGGTCACCGCCACGCGCAGCGCCGGGTAGCCGGTGGCGTTGCCGACCTGGCCCAGCAGCGCCAGGTAGGTCTCGGCGTCGGCCGCGCCTGGCTGGTCGGGCAGCACCACCGCCGTCTCGGCCAGGTCGGCCAGGCGGGAGAAGGGGAAGCCGCTGTTGGCGTAGGCCGCCAGTTCGGGCATGGCCATGTAGTGCGGGAACTTCGAGATGTCGACGGTCGAGGTCGGGTCGATCGCGCCGCGCACGTTGTCCAGCAGCGTCTGGCAGTTGCCGGCCGCCGGCTGGAAGTAGTAGTGCATGCGCAGCTGGCTGCGCGAGCCCAGCGCCAGCGGCGGCAGCAGCACCTCGCGCTGCTGGGCGATCACACCGTCGGGCAGCAGCTTGGTCGCGAGCGGGTTCCACCAGCGGTCGCCGCCCGGGTTCGCGGTGCGCAGCGGCAGCGAGCCGATGAAGCTGTCGTCGACGCTGACGTTGAGCGTCGACTGGTCGTTGCGCACCCGCGGCGTGTAGCGGTAATGCAGGTCGAGCGGGATGCCGCGCGAACGCCAGGTGAACAGGTCCGGGGGCATCTGCAGGTTGACCTTGACCACGTCCGGCGAATAGCCGCTCACGTTGAGGTCGGCCGCCTGCGTCAGCTCGCCGAGTTGCACCGGGCGGTCGCTCGCGATCCAGCGCGGCGCGTCGTAGGGCTTGCGCGCGGGAATGTCCTGCAGGCTGGGGATGGTGACGCTGGCGCCGGTGAAGGTGCGCGCGTTCAGCGTGAGTGCGGTGGCGGCGCTGCGCAGTTCGCCGGGGTTGCGGCCCAGCACCAGCAGCAGCTTGCGCGTGGCGTCCTGCGGGTGGTCGACGACCGTGACCGTCGGGCCGGCGATGGCCGGCAGCGTGAGGCCGGGGATGGCGGTCTCGGGCGTGGCGAACACCACGGCGTTGGCCGCGGGCAGGGCATCGCTCGACACCGGGAAGGTCGCGCCACGGTAGCCCGCGAGCGCGCCGAACCACGACGACACGATGCCGGCCACTTCGAGCGTGGTCGACGACGGGGTGCCGCCGAAGACGAAGGGAATGCTCGCGCGGCGCACGTCGCGCCGGTCGAAGAAGGGCTGCGGCAGCACCGCGAGGTCGCTCGCGGTCTTCAGCGGCACGACGTTCAGCCGCAGGGTGCTCGACGCATCGACCTTGGCCCACAGGCTGCTGTGCTGCGGGTCCTCGCATTCGCGCGTGTAGTGGCCGACCAGTTCGACGTTGATGCGGTTGAAATCGGTCACCAGGCGGCGGTCGATCGGGATGTCGGCAGTCTGCGGCTTGCCGGCGCCATCGCGCGGCAGCGCGATCGTCGACACCAGCACGTCGTTCACGCTCACCTTGAGGTGCGACAGCTCGGGGATGAGCGCCGGCGAGTAGGCGTAGTTCAGCCGCAGGCCGGCGCTGGTGACCAGTTCGTCCGCGCGCACGCTGAACGGGATGCCGACGGTACCGTTCACGCCGCGCAGCTGGATGGCGTAGTTGAGACCGAGCTGGGTCAGCGTGAATTCGCGGGCGGTGCCGACGGGTGCGGCGGCCACTGCAGGCGCAGCAGTGGGCGCAATGGCTGCAGGGGTCTGCGCCGCGGCCGGGTCGGCGGCGCCGCCGGCCCAGGCCAGCAAAGCCACCAGCACCGCGGTGCCACGCAGCAGCTGCGGTGGCATCGAGGAAGAACGAGCGAAAGCGGCCTGCATCATCAGGTGGGTTCCTTGGCGCCGACGGCGGCCTGCGGCGAGCGGGGAGCGGCCGGGCGCAGCTTGCGCAGACCGGCACGGTAGTAGTGGGTGAACATGTCCTTGAAGCCGATCGCGCTGATGCGCGCGATGTGGCCGATCACGCGGTGCACCGCGGCGCGCGGGTGGTTGCCCCAGCGCGCGGCCCAGATGTCGGCGCGGGCGGTGGTGCATTGCACCAGTGCGCGCTCCTGCTCGAAGCTCAGCGGCGCGAAGGCCAGGCCCAGGCGCTTGCCGCGGCTGAAGCGCACCGTGGCGGGAAAACGGAACTCGGTCTCGCCGCGGTAGAGCGCCACCTCGAGCGGCGCGTCCTGCGCCAGCGACAGGTCGGCGGGCAGGTCGAGCCCGAGGCCGCCGGTCGAGAAGTCGGAGGTCTGGCCCTGCAGCGCCTGGCCGTCGGGCAGGTACAGCGTGGCCGGGATCTGCAGCGTGATGCGGTGCGCGTTGCGCAGCTGCCGCGTCTCGTTGGCGGCCGCCACGCAGGCGCCCAGGATCACCAGGTTGTAGAAGGTCCAGGCCAGGTTCAGCCAGACCGTGGCGATGTTGTCCGGGTCGACCCAGGTCAGGCGCCACAGGCCGGCGGCCACGCCCAGGAAATTGAGCGCCAGCAGGAACAGGCTGGCCTTGGCGATGCTGGTGTCGAAATACTCTTCCTGGATGAGGCCGCCCTTGGCCGTCACGTTGAAGCTGCCCAGCTTGGGGTTGATCAGCGCCACCAGCGTGGGCCGGAAGATGTACCAGGCCAGCACCGCCTCGTACACCTCGTTCCAGAACAGGTAGCGAAAGCGCCCCTGGATGCGGCTGTTGGTGAGGTTGGCGTGGAAGATGTGCGGCAGCGCGTAGGCGAAGATCATCGAGGCCGACGCGTGGATCACGCTGGCGCCGAAGAACAGGTAGGCCAGCGGGGCCGTCAGGTAGATCAGGCGCGGCAGGCCGTACAAAAAGTGCAGCATCGCGTTGACGTAGCACAGGCGCTGCGCCCACTGCAGCCCGCGGCCGAACAGCGGGTTGTCGATGCGGAAGATCTGCGCCATGCCGCGCGCCCAGCGGATGCGCTGGCCGACGTGGCCCGAGAGGCTTTCGGTCGCGAGGCCCGCCGCCTGCGGCAGCGCGAGGTAGGCGGTGTTGTAGCCCAGGCGGTGCATCTTGAGTGCGGTGTGCGCGTCTTCGGTCACCGTCTCGACCGCGATGCCGCCGACCTCTTCGCAGATCGTGCGGCGCAGCACTGCGCACGAGCCGCAGAAGAAGGTCGCATTCCAGAGGTCGTTGCCGTCCTGGATCAGGCCGTAGAACAGTTCGCCCTCGTTGGGCACCGTGCCGAAGGTGCCGAGGTTCTTCTCGAAGGGGTCGGCCGAGAAGAAGTAGTGCGGCGTCTGCACCATGCCCAGCTTCGGGTCCTTGCCGAACCAGCCCATCGCGATCTGCAGAAAGGAGCGCGTGGGGATGTGGTCGCAGTCGAAGATCGCGATGAACTCGCCGGTGGTGTGCTTGAGCGCGGCGTTGATGTTGCCGGCCTTGGCGTGGCGGTTGTTGTCGCGGGTGACGTGGCTCACGCCGACCGCTTAGCAGAACACGCGGAATTCCTCGCGGCGGCCGTCGTCGAGCACGAAGATCTTCAGCTTGTCGCGTGGCCAGTCGATCGACTGCGCGGCCAGCACCGTGGCGCGCACCACCGACAGCGGCTCGTTGTAGGTCGGGATGAACAGGTCGACCGTGGGCCACTGCGCGACGTCTTCGGGCATCGCGACCGGCTTGCGCTCCAACGGCCAGGCGGTCTGGATGTAGCCCAGCAGCAGCACCACGAAGGCATAGACCTCGGCAACCAGCAGGCCGGCG
>Ga0207681_10001887_pt1 | contig 13410 bp, 4 predicted proteins | sample KBSS53metaG_FD_184324 | JGI IMG/M metagenome (GOLD analysis project Ga0207681, IMG submission 184324) | Switchgrass rhizosphere microbial communities from Kellogg Biological Station, Michigan, USA - KBS S5-3 metaG (SPAdes) (version 2) | ecosystem: Host-associated > Plants > Roots > Rhizosphere >... | reverse complement strand
ATGATTGAAACTCTGCGGGTCGGCGATGCTTCCGGAAAGAGCATCGGGACTGGTCCAGCGACCGGCGAAGCTATCGTACTTCCGAAACCAGGTGTGGTCCAGGCCAGTAGCTTCGTCACGCTCCATGACTGCAAAGCGCTGGCGCACTTTGTTTGAGACAGAATACTTTTGCGTTGTCGTGCGCAGGCCAATGCCGGCCCAGATCTCCTCGCCAAACGGCAGGTAGTCGTGGCGCGCGATAATCGCACTGGTGCCACTGCCTGTGTTGTCCATCATCGCGCGGGCTGAACCCTGTGCGTCAGTCAGTACGTACTTCAAATTCGCGCTCGTGCTTGTGCTGCTGGCGCTCGTCGGACACAAGCGCATCACATTGCCCTGAAACTCCAGACTATACGCAAAACCATTTCGCACATCAGTCCGGCTACTGCCACTGCTCAGAGCATTCAACCAGGTATTTAAGCCTCCCGAATCGGGAGAGCGTTGCAGATACCCTTCGTAGAGATCCGTAACGTAGTCGTTGGGAGAGTTACTGTGATTATAGCCGCTGGTGGTAAAAATGGCCGTTCCTAAGTCCTGGGCCACCTTTATCAATTTGCCGAAACCCTGCGCCTGTGCCTCACTCAGCTTGCCTGTCCAGTATGACAACTCTGTCGAGTTCGGATTTCGACCCAACGCCCCCATATAAAACGCCGTTACGAAATCAGGCACAGTCATGTAACAGCTAGACGCGGCTTCATAGACCGCCAGCACCTCACCGCCGCGATAGATGTTTTCCCGCTCCATGGTCGTGCCGATGAAATCAGCGACAAGCTGACCAAAGGTGTCGTAGACCATAGTGCGCGTGACGCCGTTCGCGGTGGTCTGCACTCGTTGTCCGGCGCCGTCGTACACCGACGTCTGAGATAGATCGCTGTTGGTTGCCGTGACTGCAGTCTGACGCCCGTTCGCATCATAGCTGTAGTTCAAATAGCGGAACTTGGCATCCTGCGTGATGTTGCCTGAGGCGTCGTAGGTGACTGGCGTGGAACCCGACGAGATAAAGCGATTTGTGGTCGCATCGATGTCGCCAGAGACTACTGCGGTGTAGTAGGGATCAGTAGTGTTACCGCCGCCTGACTGGAAGCGATTGCCGTAGCGATCGTAAGTAAACTCCTGCTTCCAGCTCAGCGTGCTCGTGCCCTGCTGATATTCCGCCGCAGTTGAGAGTCGATCAAGCTCGTCATAGGAGAAGCGTTGCTCCCACTCTTTAGTGGAAGAGCCGTTGATGATCCCATCGATGCGACCAATTTGCCCAGTGTTTTTCGACTTATCTACGCTCCCATTGCTCTGCGTAACCTGACCATACAAGTAGTCATAACGCTGCAGCTCCGATCCGCTGCTGCTCTGTTTCAACTTGACCTGACTCACCTGCAACGCATTGTTATATGCAAGTGAATGCACCGCGCCGTTGCCCCAGGTTTCAGACAGCATTCCGCCACTTGGCGCGTAAGTGAAACTCGAGGCAAAGGTCGTGGTGCCATCGCTGATCTGCGACAGTCGTCCGGCGTTATCGTAAGAATTTGTGAGCACCCGGCTGGTCGGATAGGTCTCGGTGGCGAGCAACCCGGCGAGGTTATAGGTATAGCTGAGTGAGTAGGTGTTTGCACCGGTCACTTGTTTTTGCACATTTACACGGCCCATGCTGTCGTAGCCATAGTAAGTGCCGGTAATCGAGCTGCTGCTGCCATATGTCATCGCAATCAAGCGACCATTCGCGGAGCCGTGCGTGTAGCTTGGCGCACCGCTCGGAAGAGTTTGTGAGTCGTAGTAGTAACGTGAATCCGGCGTGGAATCGGAATAGTCGATCAACGTTACTCTATTGAGGTCATCGTAGTACAAGTCGGTTTGAATGCCACGCGCATCGTAACTGTGAGTTAGCTGACTGTTTGAGTTGTATTCGAACTTTTTGGTCCAGGAGCTGTTGCTGGTTAAGGAATCGCTGAGATTGTATGAGGAATTTGGGGTCTGCTCCACGTGCCGCTCGCGAATCAGGCGCGAAAGCGAATCGTATTTGAAATAACGCTGCTGGTTACTACCCTGCGTGATTTTCACGAGGTTATCAAGCACATCGTACATGTAAGAGGTTGCCTGAGCTGGTGAACCGACCGTGCCCAGACTGTTGGAAGAATTTGGCTCGTCTGTGCGAATCACGCGACCGAGCGCATCGGTAACTTGTCGCCTCTGCTTCCCTGCTGCATCCGCAACTGTAATTACGTCGCCCTCATACGTGGTTTGCATCGTAATGGTATCAGTCGGGTTCGCGTCATCGCCGCGTGGCATTGTTACCTGCGTCACCCGGCTAAGAATGTCAAACGTGCTCGTGGTCCAAATGCCTGAGGGATTGATGGAACAACTGCCATAATCGCCCGTGCAGTAGTAAGGATTACTTTGCTTATAAGCCCGGCCCATGGAATCGTATTCAATGTCAGTGATAGACCAGCCGTTACCGGAAGTGTAGCTGTTGAACGTTTGTGTCAACGCTCCCCTGCCATCAAAGTAACTCCTGGAGTCGACCCAACGGCTTGTGTCGAGCTTCGTAGACTGCACCACACTCGAGTGATAACGACTGGCGCTGTCTGGATCGAGCTTATTGGAATAGGTGTAAGTGACCTCCCCACCATCAGGATAGTCGATTTCATCAAGGCGTAATGAATCTGCGTTATACCAGAAGTAAGTGTGCTGGGTGTTCGCGTCGGTCGTGTTGTCCACCAGACCGGTGTTCATGTCGTATTCGATACTGGTCGTTAAGTGCAGGCCGGCAGGATTACCCTTCGTGATTGAAATCGGATAGGCGTAATCGTGATTCGCTGATGAATAAGTGAACGATTGTGATTGGCAGCAATCAACCTGCGCCGTCATCACATTGCCGGCGATGTCGTAGGTCGTTCCCTGCGTTATTGCGCCGGTCGTGGTCGTCGCATCAGGGTACGTGGTGACACTCGTGACGTTGCCTCGATAATCGGTGCTGGAATCATATGGATTGTAGTAGTTACAAACCCATTCCCAGTTCAGGCACTGGTAAGGCGATTCTGCATCCGGATAGCCCCAGATGGTACAGTCCCAGTCACAACTTTCCTGTGTTTCCTGAAACGGATCGAAACTGACGTCGTGCATGATGATGTCGTTACGCGCCGTCATATTCGCATGATTGGTACCGTAATCATCGTAAGCGTAATCAATACGCGCCGCCGGTGTGGACGAACCGCCCGGAAAAACTTTGACCATCGAAGTCAGGCTCAGCAGCCGCCGGTTCAAGTAGTTCGACGAGGTGACGTAGGTGGTTTCCGTGCGTCGCAGCTCTGTTGACGAGATGCTGCCATCGCCGGTGAAGTCGCGTTCACTCACGACTGAGACATTGTTGTACGGCGTGTGCGCATCGTCATAGCTAAACACTGTCGCGGTTGTTTTCCCGGATTCATTAGTCACTCTGACGCTGGCTAACCGCGCTGTGCCATTGCTGGAATTCTGTTCCCACGTAAGCACGGTCTTGCTGAAGACCGTTGAAGAAGAATTCTGCACGCGCGTTTCGGCTACTAATCCATCATTCCACGACCCCGGATTCTTGGTCGTATGCGTTTCCATGATGGTGGGGTTGCTCCCCGGAGAGGTGACAGTGGAGATCACTTCGCTCGATTGTTCTGACACTGCAAACGTATACTGCGGCGCACTACCGCCGCCGGTCCGTCCCGCCCAGTCGTCGGTGCGATGCGCAAATACTGGCACATCCGAGAGAGCGTTCGCTGTCGTGTCGTAATCGTAACTCGTCGTTGCTGCAGTCGTGCCTTCAGTGGCGGTGCCGGTACTGCTGGTAGACGTGGTGCTCGCGGTCATGCCGTGAGACTTCACTATCTGATAAATCATTCCATACGCCGAGTAATCGAAACGATAACCTACATCGCCGCTGGTGCTGCTGCTTCCCTCAGCACTCGTTGGCAGGTAGATGTATTTGATCACACGAGCGGTCGCGGGCTTGCTGACGTTGATTCCCGAGGCAAACAGTCCCGAAGGCAAAGTGAGCGTATCGTAATAGAAGCGCATAACTTGCAAATCTGATTGGCCCGTCAGTCCCGGCTTGGTGATCGTGACCAGCTCGTTATTCGAATCGTAGTAGAAGCGAACATAACGGCCGAGTGTGTCCTGAATGGTACTGATCCTTGGTCCAACCCCATTCACATAACTGATCGAGATGTAATTACCGTTTGGATCCGTAATGCTGGTGGGATAGCTACGATAACCATTGCCCGCGGCGCCATAACTGACTCGCGTGCCGCCCGGGTAATAAACCGTTCCCCAACCGCTACCGCCGGTGAAGTGAATGAACGTGCCATCGTTGGTGTCGTAGTTGTACTGGCTGGAATAGACCAAGGCGTGCCGCGTGCCATTGCTGTCAGTGAGCGTAAAGCCGGCGCTGCCCTGATCTTCGATCTGACCGTAACCTAAACGAAAGCCCTGCGCGGGGAAACCGGAGTCCACGTCGTAAGTCATCCAGGTGGAACTGTTGATTGGATTGGTCGACTTGTTCCAAATAAGACTGTTGTAGGTTAGCGCCATTGAGACGTCGAGCCCACGTCCGGGTAAATTGACGACCGGCAGACCAAAGTTGAAGTTTCGATTGCCACTCTCGGTAACCGCTATCGTCGAAGCTGCGCTCAGCGCGCCAGGCTTCTTCTTTCCCGGCGGGTTCCCGATCAAATTGTTGGGTTGGTACAGCGAACTGGTTTCATTGTCAGGTAACGGATCGTCATTTGGATCGCGAATAAATGGCATTACTCCAGCAATGCTCGACAAGTTGCTGACCGAGTGCGCTCGCTTTTGTCGTCGCATTCTGTTTTGAGCCACATCATTACTCTTGATGGCCAGCGCTTGTTCCTGTGGACTTCTCTTTGAATCAACTCTCTTCTTGCCCCCGAACGGCTCTTTTGTTCCTTCAACTACGCGGACGCGAACTGTCGCCTGCTTGTTCCCGGCACTTGCTTTCAACGTGGCCACTCCCGGTTTACCAGCAACAACTTCATCGTTTTTCCTGACAAAGATCACGTCTTTGGCGTTTGACTCCCAATGGGCGACCAAACCCTGAATGGCGTTGCCGTCCGCGTCTAAGGGAATCGCTGATAGTTGCAATCGTTGTCGCGACTGCAGCTCTATTTCCGCGGCCACGTTCAATTCAAGTTTAGCTACTCTTGCCTCGCGTTCTGCCTGGGTAGGGGCAGGAGCCGGTCGCACTCCTTTCCGTTCGCGATTACGTCCTCCACTCGAGCCGCCGAAAGCAGAAAACACCCAGGCCCACGTCTGGCGAGCACCTTCACGAACCGTCTTTTCTGTCGTGCGCAGGGCCGCTGCTGCTACTGGTACAGGAACAAGCGACACAGCAATCAAAGAGATAACTGCGATTGCGATTAGTTGTCGGTTTGAGAGACGTGAAATCTGGCGGGTGTATCTTGACATGGGAACAACACTCCTCTGCTGGAAGGACACAGATCTTTACATTCGAAGTTCGCGTGAACTTCACACGATTCTTATATGAAAATTTTCCGCTTGGTGGGCCGTTTTAGTTGACGTCTACGCGAGACTGAGTTGGGAAGCAGCACGTAAACGGGGGAATTGACGAAGCTCCTTGGGTTGAACTTGCGGATACTATTACTGACTTGGACCAAACGCAAGATCTTTTTTTAGGACGAATGGGCCAACGTCGATTAGTTCACGCAAAGACGCAAAGAAACGCAAAGAACGCAAAGGCAATCAAATTCCTCTTTGCGCCTTTGCGTGAAACCTTTCTCTATTATTGCCTTGAGCTAACCGAGGTCTTCTTCGCGATTTCCACCGCAAACACGTGTGTGGGGCCAAACATGTTCGAGCGGAAGACGATCCATTTCATGTCAGGGGTGAACGTTACGTTGGGCTCGAGGGTGTAGTTATGTTTCGAAAGATTGACGAGTTTCTCAGCTTTGAGGACGCCTGGCCTGACGAGATCCTTTGCGTTCGGTAACCCGCCGTCCGTGCGGTCAGGCACCAATTCGGGCCGGAACAAGTAAATCCACTGCCCGTTTTCAGGCGCCGCCACGCTGTTTGGACCACCGCCATCGCCGGCGAACAGAGTCCCATCCGGCGACACGTTGAAATGAACCGACCATTCGCTCTTTTGCAGGTGATACCAGATTCTCTCACCGCTGTTGACGTTATATCCGGCGACCCAGAAGACCTGGCTGCGCGGCGTCTGTAAGTCGTACCAGATCCATTTGCCGTCAGCGCCAAACCATTCATGTCCTTCGATCTCCATCAGCATTGTGCGACGGTGGACCTGCGTCAACTGAGTGCCGTCGGTGCGAATGGTCCAGGTGCGATCGACTTTGTGCCACGGTCCTTCATGACAGAACATCAGCAGCGTCGGATCGGTTGGTGAGAACTGTAGATGGTTGTACCAGTCGGTACCGCGCAAGAGTGTTTTTATCTGGCCTGTTTTTGTGTCGACCGTGATCAACTGGAGCGGCCTGCGTTCGGCGAGCCGGTTCTCCATCATCTGACCTTTGCCGGGATAGGCGTCACCGCGGGGAGCCTGTTGCCCCGGTGGCGGCGGGGTGGCTTTCTCATCAATGATCCCTGCCAGCAGCGTCTCGTCGGCGTTTACTGTCGAGACAGACGTCGCGGGCGGCAGCTTTACGATTTCGCGTGTTGTTTTCGTGTTCAGGTCGGTCGCATAGACTGTGGTCGAGCGCACGTTATTGTTAGTAACACTGCGCGTGTAATAAACCTGACCTGTCTTTTTGCCGACGATGATGATACCGACACGGCCCTCAACGATCTTCTCGATAGCGCGCGTGCGCAGATCAATCGTGGAAAGGCCGGTCGGCGTCGTGATGATCAACTTCTGACCGTCAGGCGTGTAAGCATTCTGATGAAAATACAAACTCTGGCTACCGGGTTCGTCGGACAAACGCACCACGCGATGACCTGTGTCCTGGTCGATCCATTCGCGCGGCACTTCTGAGTGTTGGGCCAACGCTCCCGGCCACAAAAAGGCACAGAGAGCGCAAGCATTCAGTAAAAGTCTTTTTGTGCTTTTTGTGCCTCTTTGTGGCAAAGGATTTCCTCCTAAAAGAAAACTCTGATCCCGAACTGAATGTAGCGCGGCAGAGTATTTGAAGTATTGCCCGTCAGCGTTCCAAAGTTCGCATCATAAGTCTGCCGGATACGATACAACTTGAAACCCTCCAGATTTCTGATATCGAAAGACAGCGGGTCTCTGGTAGCGAATCCCTGCGGCAGCGGAACGTGGAAGAAATCCAACGGCAGACCACCCGACTGCGCACCGGCAGGACCAGGCTGGCGCGTGGCATTCACGTTCCCTCGTATCGACGCCAACATTGCTGCACCGGCTGGCGTCGTAGACAGCGGCTGTCCATTGAACGTGGCCCATGCGTTGTACTCCGCGGCAGTGATCGCCTGAGCGATAAATCGGACTAACCAGTCGGCATATGAGAGCCATTGCGGACTGTCCACTACTACACCTCTGCGTATCCTCTGCGCCCTCTGCGCCTCTGCGGTAAAAGAAAACGAAAACGCATGTAAACCGCGGAGGCGCAGAGGACGCAGAGGATACGCAGAGGGGTTTACCGCGACATCAACCAAATCGGACCCAAGAGGCCCGAGGGGATTGGCTGCACCTTGTCCATGTCCTGTGCCTGGAAGCGCTCTCCGTAGCGGAGATTGAGAAGTCGATAATCAGGAAGACGGCGCCCGGCCATGTAATTCAATGCCGTGTTCGCAACCACGATTCTGATCTTGTTATTGCCGGGTCGTAGAAAACTGGTGACGTCGAGCGCATAAGGCGGACACCAGACGGAGCCGACGCGTCGATCATTGATATAGACCACAGCCGCGTCTCGCACGGGCGCGTCAAGCCACGCTTGCATGCCTGCCCTGAGATTCTGTTCCGGAAGCGCCTTGCCTTCGCCGAAATCCAATCGAGCAGTCAATCCCGGCTTCAGAAAAACCTCAGGCACCATCACATCTCTCTCGTACGTTGCAGTTCCCGAAAAGTAACGCGTCGCTTCGTCATCGGTCCACGAACGTAGCTGGTCCATCGTTTGTGTCGTCTCGCCGAACGAAACGCGCCACCCACCGTTCAGATCGATAGCGACCCCTACGATAGCGGGAATGCCATCGACCGGCGCGGGCAAAGCTCGCTTTGAAAAGACGAGCACGCGCGAACCATAAGGCTCGAGCTCGAGCGTGATCGTAGTTCCCGGACCAGACGCCGTTTCGATTTTCGCCGCCGTCACTGCCCCCGAAAAAGGATCCCACCATTCAGCTTTCATGCCTGTAACTCGAAAAGTCGCCTTGATCGTTTGCCGCACGTTTGTTGTGTTAGCGATGAAATAGATCTCGGCGTCTGTGGTGTGTCTGTGAACGAATCCGATATCGGCGAGCGACGGAGTCAAAGACATGTCCGGTTGCAATAAACCGGTTAGCTTAGCTCGGAGTGGTTGTTTCTCGTCTTCGACAAAGTGCAGTCGCTTTACGATCTCGCGGAGCTCCGCAGTTTCGGCTGCTGTAGCTTTCATACCCGGAACAACTCCCGGCAGGCGGCGCGTCGCGATCACGATGCCGCCGCCGCGCACAAACTCATCGAGGGTTCGCATCGTCTCGAGCGAAATACGTTCCACATTTGGAAGAACCACTACTCGATAACGCGCGGCGCCGAGCACTAAATTTTTCTGCTCAACGCGACCAGTTTTCAGCAACACATCGTCATCAAAAAAATCAAAGCCATAACCTGAGTCGAGAATCGTGCTGATGACGTCAGTTCCGACTCGTTCGCGAAGAATCTCTATCAAGTGTGGATTGCCACTCGTGAAATGCGCGTAAGCGTCATCGTTGGGTAAGTAAACCGCCACGTCATTGGCGGCAGTTCCCTGTCGCAGCAGGAAACTCGCGCGCTGCAGGTAACTCGCGACGTCGGGCATCACGATCCACCACGGATTCTTCTCGTCAAAAACCGCAGCCGCATAAAAACGCCAGCCGGGGTATTCGACACCTTCTGCGGTGTAAGGCCAACCGTGACCGATAAGCTGGTTGATGCCCATCAGAAAATGACGATCCGCCTCCGCCTTCATATCGAGCGGCGTGGCGCGGAATGACGGTGAGTGCAACCACGTCCACGTTTCTGACGAAGTCACCGGACGTCCATAAATATGACTGGCGGAAGAAGCCCAACGCGTACCGCGCACAACTTTCCATTGCGCACCCTCGCCCTCAGGCAGATCGACGTCTTTATAACCTGAAAGTGAAACTGCGGGAACTCCATAGTTCTGAACGCGCAGCAAAGTTTTATTTCGCCTGGACCAATCATGCAGCGGTTGCAGAAAACGTTCGTTGTAAAGCTCAGTAATTGTCTTTCCCCAGTCGCGCCTGATTTCAAGTGTCTTTGGTCCAACGTCAGCGATCAGTGCGGGCAAATGAGGCCTGAGATCGTAGCCTCGTCGCTTCCGAAACTCGTCGAGAAAATCGGGAGTCCAATCCTGGTTGTACACTTCAAGACTGTCGCAGAAGACGGCGTAAGGAGGGTTTGAGCCAAACGCCTGCAGCAATCGATCGCCGACGTTTTTTAAATAGTTTTCTGTTGCTTGTTTGTCGAGATGATTGAGAACGTAACCTTCTGCGCCGACAGCCGGACGCTTGACCTGCATTCCCGTCCGGCTCGAGGTGAAGAAGAGCACTTCCTGCGGGCCTTGCAGCTCAGCCGGAAGCCAGACCGCTCCGTCATGAATTTCCGTTAGCTCGCGCAGGCCATCAGCAAGAAACACGGCCAGCAATTTATCGCCTGGCATGATGTTTGGCAGCGGAACTCGACGCGTACCCGGTTGAACTTTCACGCGCTCTGACCGCAGCATTCCGGCCGCTTCGGTGATCGGCACACTTGGCCCGCCATACGGCCAGCCGCTTCCAAGCGTCAAATCCATTCGCAAGCCAAGCTCGCGCGCTTTAATGGATACAAAACGCAAAGCGTCGATGAACTCATCAGAGAGATAGGGAAAGTTTCTGATCCCGGCCGCCGGATTATCAGGCAGCAGCGGATAGACAGGCTGTACTTCGAACCCGCCAATGCCGCCCTCCTTCATCAGTCGCATCTCGCGTTCGAGTTCTGACTTTGTGACTGATGGTCCAAACCACCACCAGCGCATCATGATTCTGGCGTCGTCTGGCGGTCGTTCGAATCCGCGTTGCAGCTCAGTGATGCTCTGTGCCTGAACAGTAGCCACAAAAAGGCACAAAAAGCACAAAAGAAAAAGCAGCAGCAAGCTAAAGCTTGAACTCTGAACTTTCTCTTTTGTGCTTTTTGTGCCTTTTTGTGGCATATCTAAAAGTTGAATCGATCGATGTTGTCTTTGTTAAAGATGAATGGCGCGCCGAGTCGCACCTCGCCGGGCACAACTTCAACCGTACCGAGACGACCGGCTCGCAACTCTTTATCCGCCTGCGTCAGCTCTCCAGTGATTAACGAGTTAGCCGCGTAGACCGTGAGATAACCGAGATCGACCGTGTTCCACAGCACCACGCTCTCAACCACACCGGCATGAACATATGGTTTATTCATGTTCGGAAGTGATAGCCCCGTGACCTTCACGTCCGTGCGACCCGATTGCTGGACGGCTTCAGCCGCGCCGGGAACAGCCGGGGCCGCGATCGCCATTACTAACTTCACGTTCGGATGAACCTTCAATACAGTCTGCGTCTCGGCAAACGCACGATCGCGATCACCTTCGCTTGGCTGAATGGCGACGAGTTTCAAATCGGGATACTTCTGCGCCAGCCGTTCCTTGATGAATTTGATCCACTCGTTTTGATTGGCCGCGCTCAATGAAGCGGTGATGATCGCAAACTCGCCTTTGTTGTTGAGAATTCTGGCCGCCTCGTCCGTCAACGTATAGCCGATGCCCTGCGGCGTCGCCTGGTTGATCAAGAAGTCGCGGGCGTCGCGTTCGGCATCAGCGTCCCACGTAATCACTTTGATTCCCTTTTCCCTTGCCTTCCGGAGCACGGTTGAAATGCCGACTTTGTTTTCCACGCTGACCGCGATCACATCGACACCTCTCGTAATCCATGCTTCGACTACTTCGTTTTGCTTCGCCGGATCGAGATCAGTCGGACCATCCCATAACAATTCAACGCCTAACTCTTTCGCCGCTTCCTCTGCTCCCTGTTTGCAACTCACAAAATAGGGATCGCCTTTGGCTTTCGGCATCAACGCAATCACCGGTTTGTGTCCGGTCGCTCCTGTCGTAGTGTTGCTCGGTCTGCTCTTTAATTCTTCTTTGAGCGAACGCATTAACCACCAATTGCTGCCGGCGACAATCAGTGCGGCAACGAGAACCACGCCACTTAAAACGGCAAGTTGTGAATTTCTCAATTCAAACTCCTCCTCGGACAATTGCTGATCTCTGACTTCCCGTTTTGATAACTGCGCCACACGATCGATAAGAATCGTTCCTACCAGCAAGACTCCCGTGAGGATTCCTGCCAACTCTGCCGGTTGCGCACTGAGCCGCAAGCCATTTTGAAGTATCACGATCGCAAAGAGACCCAGCACCGTTCCCAGAATCGTGCCGCGGCCGCCAAATATAGAAGTGCCACCCAACACGACAGCCGTGATCGCCATCAACTCGTAACTCGTACCCGCGTCTGACTTCGCCTGCCCCAGGTGCGCGACGTAGATGATCGCAGCGAGACTCGAAACCAGTCCGGAAAGTATGTAAACCAGAGCCAGGCGCCGCGCGACCGGAATGCCCGCGTAACGCGCGCCGTCGGCCGAGAAACCGATTGCATAAAGGCTGCGCCCATAGATCGTGCGATGCAGCCACCACGCAAAACCTGCCACAGCAAAGATGAGGATGAATAGCTGTGTGGGAATCAAACCAAAAACATAACCCTGGCCCAGAAACAAGAAGCGTGGTGAGAAGCCGGAGTAGTTCTCGATGCCACGCGTCAGACCTTCAGCGACTCCACGAAAAAGTGAGAATGTACCGAGCGTCACGATCAGAGGCGGAAATCCAAGCCGCGAAATCATGAAGGCGTTCAAACCGCCGCCAGCGATGCCGACGAGCAGCGTGGCCAGTATTGCTACCGCCATCGGCAAATGAGCGTCGCGCCACAAGGCGCCGAGTACGACGGCTGAAAGTCCCATCATCGAACCGACTGAAAGATCGATCCCGCCGGTGATGATGATCAGTGTGAGCGCGAGGGCGAGTAGACCAACTTCGACGCTGAGGCGTGTGATCTCAAATGCGTTCGCGGCACTGGCGAAATTGTTGCCGGTGATACTGAAGACCACACACTCGAGTGCGATTACGACCAACAGTATCCATTCGTTGTTTGGAAAAACCCGCCTGGGCCACGAGGGCGCCAGTTGCAGTTTCGGAATTGAGTTTGCCAGTTGCATTTAAGAGATTAGCCGCAAAAAGGCACAAAAGACTCAAAATCAGCTAAACCGTATTTATGATTTTTGTGCTTCTTTGTGGCAAAAACACTGTTGAGGCAGCGAGCGCGGCCAGGATTATTGCGCCCTGAATTGCCTTCTCCCAAAACGGATTGATACCGACGAATGTCAACGCCGGGCCGATTGTTCCGAGCAGAGCCACGCCGATGAGCGTCCCGATCAGCGTACCGCGACCGCCATTGATCGCTGTTCCACCAACGACAACGGCTGCGACCGCTTTCAATTCCAAACCCAATCCCGCATTGCTCGGCACAGTCGAGAAACGTACCGCGTTGAGCAAAGCGGCCAAACCAACCAACGCGCCCATGACGGCAAAAACCGTAGTAGTAACTCTGGCGGGATCAATGCCTGTGAGTCGTGCTGCTTCTGCATCGGATCCAACCGCGTAAACTGCACGGCCAATCGCGAGACTATGCAGCGCCCAACTCAACACGACGAGCACTGCTATTGAAGCGAGCACAATCATCCATTGGCCGAGCGTTTGCCCGAGTCCGAACCATTGAAAGTCAGCAGGCAGGTTTTGCACCCATTCGCCGCCGGTGGTCCAACGCAAGGCATCACGCCACGCTACCAGCATCGCCAACGTCACAATGATCGAAGGCAGGCGCAGCCATCCCACCAGAACACCGTTAATCGCGCCCATCGACGCGCCAATCAAGACCACGATCGGCAACAACAACCCGATCGGAACACCGCTCTTCGCGAGCCAGCCGGCAGCCACACTCGCCACTGCGAACAACGAACCAACAGAGATGTCAATTTGCCCCGTCAGGATCACTAACGACATGGCCACGCTGACCAACAGAACCGGTGCGTTGTTGAGCGCGAGATCGCGCAGATTCGCGCCACTAAAAAATGACGGCGCGACAATCGCCACG
>Ga0207681_10001883_pt1 | contig 13423 bp, 9 predicted proteins | sample KBSS53metaG_FD_184324 | JGI IMG/M metagenome (GOLD analysis project Ga0207681, IMG submission 184324) | Switchgrass rhizosphere microbial communities from Kellogg Biological Station, Michigan, USA - KBS S5-3 metaG (SPAdes) (version 2) | ecosystem: Host-associated > Plants > Roots > Rhizosphere >... | reverse complement strand
AAGACCTGGCTCAAGCACCATCGCCCGCCGTACCTGGTGGAAGTCGAATACCCGCACCAGCCCACCGAGCCGACCGACGAGGTCAAGGCCTACGGCATGGCGCTGATCAACGCGATCAAGGAACTGCTGCCGCTCAACCCGCTGTACAGCGAAGAGCTGAAGAACTACCTCAACCGCTTCAGCCCCAACGATCCGTCGCCGCTGACCGACTTCGCCGCCGCCCTCACTTCGGCGACAGGTAATGAGCTGCAGGAAGTGCTGGACTGCGTGCCGATGCTCAAGCGCATGGAAAAAGTCCTGCCGATGCTGCGCAAGGAAGTCGAAGTCGCGCGCCTGCAAAAAGAAATCTCCGCCGAAGTGAACCGCAAGATCGGCGAGCATCAGCGCGAGTTCTTCCTCAAGGAACAGCTCAAGGTCATCCAGCAGGAACTCGGCCTGACCAAGGACGACCGCAGCGCCGACCTCGAACAGTTCGAGCAGCGCCTGGAAGGCAAGGTCCTGCCGACGCAGGTGCAGAAACGCCTCGAAGAAGAGATGAACAAGCTGTCGATCCTCGAAACCGGATCGCCGGAATACGCGGTCACCCGCAACTACCTCGACTGGGCGACCTCGGTGCCGTGGGGCGTGTACGGCGAGGACAAGCTCGACCTCAAGCACGCGCGCAAGGTGCTGGACAAGCACCACGCAGGGCTCGAGGACATCAAGGACCGGATCCTCGAATTCCTCGCGGTCGGTGCCTATAAAGGCGAAATCAGCGGCTCCATCGTGTTGCTGGTCGGCCCGCCGGGCGTGGGTAAAACCAGCGTCGGCAAATCCATCGCCGAATCCCTCGGCCGGCCGTTCTACCGCTTCAGCCTCGGCGGCATGCGCGACGAAGCCGAAATCAAGGGCCACCGCCGCACTTACATCGGCGCGCAGCCGGGCAAACTGGTGCAGGCGCTGAAAGACGTCGAAGTGATGAACCCGGTGATCATGCTCGACGAGATCGACAAGATGGGCCAGAGCTACCAGGGCGACCCGGCCTCGGCGCTGCTGGAAACGCTTGATCCGGAACAGAACGTCGAATTCCTCGACCACTATCTGGACCTGCGGATGGACCTGTCGAAAGTCCTGTTCGTCTGCACCGCCAACACCCTGGATTCGATCCCCGGCCCGCTGCTGGACCGGATGGAAGTGATTCGCCTGTCGGGCTATATCACCGAAGAAAAAGTCGCCATCGCCAAGCGTCACCTGTGGCCGAAACTGTTGGAAAAGGCCGGTGTGTCCAAGGGCAGCCTGAGCATCAGCGACACGGCGCTAAAAGCCTTGATCGACGGTTACGCCCGTGAAGCCGGCGTGCGCCAACTGGAAAAACAGATGGGCAAACTGGTGCGCAAAGCGGTGATGAAGCTGATCGAGGATCCGAAAGCGGTGATCAAGATCGGCCCGAAAGACCTCGAAGCGTCCCTCGGCCATCCGGTGTTTCGCAACGAGCAAGTGCTGTCCGGCACCGGCGTGATTACCGGTTTGGCGTGGACCAGCATGGGCGGCGCGACCTTGCCGATCGAGGCCACGCGGATTCACACGCTCAATCGTGGTTTCAAACTCACCGGGCAACTGGGCGATGTGATGAAGGAGTCGGCGGAGATCGCCTACAGCTACGTCAGTTCGCACCTCAAATCCTTCGGTGGCGATCCGAAATTCTTCGACGAAGCTTTCGTTCACTTGCACGTCCCTGAAGGTGCGACACCGAAAGACGGCCCGAGCGCCGGCGTGACCATGGCCAGTGCCCTGCTCTCCCTCGCCCGTAACCAGCCGCCAAAAAAAGGCGTGGCGATGACCGGCGAGCTGACGCTGACCGGACATGTCCTGCCGATTGGCGGGGTGCGCGAGAAGGTGATTGCGGCGCGGCGGCAGAAGATTTTCGAACTGATTCTGCCGGAGCCGAATCGCGGCAACTTCGAAGAGCTGCCGGATTACTTGAAGGAAGGGATCACCGTGCATTTCGCCAAGAAGTTTGCGGATGTGGCGAAGGTCTTGTTTTAACCCGATGTAACCAAGGCATTGCCTCTATTGGAATGCCTTGGTCTAAATAACCAAGCGAAGATTCGATATCGCAAAAAACGATAAAAAACTGTCAATTACTACAGTAGCCTGTCGCCACACCTCCCTCCAGACTTCCCTTTCGAACTTAGTCATTCAGGGAGTCCATCAATGTCAACACAATCGAATATTTCCGATTATTTTACGGTTACACAAAATGGCCAAAAACTCTTCGAAACCGACCATATCGCGGTAAAGCAAGAACAAGGCTACATAACAATCGAAGGTTCCAAGGAACTGGGTTTTCCGAATGGACAGGCAATCAAACTTACAATTGATCCATCAACGCCTGACGGCGAGCACGAATTCAAGAGAGGTGAGAAGCTACTGGAAGTTTTCTACCTCAACATAACGGGAACACAGTACGCCTACAGGGGAACGTTTACTTCCGAGTTGGACAACACCAACAGGAAATATCGAATTGGTTTTGAACTTGATTTCCACGGCCATCACGATCCTATTCAGGTGCAACTCGACGTTAGTGGATAAACACTCCCCAGACTCAGGCTGATCGACAGCGCGCAGCCTTGGCCTGCGCGGCTTTGGTCACACTTTGTCTCATCTTCAGTTATGCTCGCCGTTCGTCGCCAACGCCGGAGCCACTGAATCCATGTCCCCCCTTCGCCTGTTTGTCCCCCTGTCCCTCGCCCTGCTGGCCGCCTGCGCCACGCAACCGAAAACCAACGTGACCGTGGAAAAACAGAGCGAATGCCCGGTGCGCCTGACCAACGGGCAAAACCTGATCGTCATGCTCCCGAGCAACCCCACCACCGGCTACCGCTGGGCCATCCAGGATTCTGCCGGCGGCATATTGCGCGCCCTCAGCCCCGAGGTTTACAGCAATCCGGAAGATGCCGGCGTGGTCGGCGCGGCCGGCCTCTCGACCTGGCGCTTCCAGGCTTTCGCCCCCGGCACCGGGCGTCTGCGCCTGACTTCGCAGCAACCCTGGGCGCCGGAAGTGTTGCCGGTGGAGACCTTTGACTGCGCCATTTCGGTGAACTGATCGTGGGCTGGCTGATCCTCGCGCTGATGGGTGCAGTGACCTTTCTCTATGGCCTCAGCACCCATGCGGCGCTGCTGTGTCTGTTGGTCAAACCGTTGCCGGTGCTGGCGTTGCTTGGCTGGCTGCATGACGCGCCACCCAGCGACTATCGGCGTTGGATCAGCCTCGGCCTGATTTTCTCGCTAGTCGGCGATGTATTGCTGGCGTGGCCGGGAGACCTGTTCGTGTTTGGTCTGGGTACGTTTCTGCTGGCGCATCTGGCGTACCTCAAGGCTTACCTCAGCGATTGCCGGCGCCTGGCCCTGCTGCCGCTGGTTCTCGCCTTGGGCGTCGGAGCAGTATTGCTCGGGATTCTTGTTTCCAACGGATTGGGGCCATTACTGTTTCCCGTCATCGTCTACGGCACGGCGGTCAGCGCGATGCTGTGGCGCGCACTCGCCCGTTTGGGAACTGCTGTGCCTAAACGCTCGGCGTTACTGGCGGCTGCGGGCGCACTGGCATTTGTGTTCTCCGACAGCGTGATTGGCATCAACCGTTTCGTCTCGCCGTTCCACACTGCGCCGTACATCATCATCCTCAGTTATTGGCTGGGCCAATGGGGTATCGCTGCTTCGGCCTTTAATAAAAGCGAACGACTCAAACAGTTTCCATAGCAATAACCTTAATTTCGATACGTTATAAAAGACTGTCAGATCTGACAGTGGCTCAGTTTTCGCTCCCTGATTACTCTTCCCTTGGCATCAATCAACCCCAAATGCAAAACAAGGAAGAGAACCATGAACGTATTCAAAAATAGCGCATCGGCGAATGCGGCAGAACCCTTTGTATCTGTCAACTGCGATTTTAAAGCATCGATTTCAGACCGCGTGGATTTCCGCAGTCAAAACATTCAGTACTTCGAGGACTACACAAGCGATGATATCGCACTTATTGCACGGTCATACGAGACTGGTTTTAATGATTCCAAAAAAGGGATGTTTTTGATTTTCCCCAAAGACATCCAATCGGGAAGTTACAAGCCATCTGATGAGAACTTTCCGTTTAAAAAATTCGAGTATTATGAAAATGCATCCAATGGAAACTATACAACTTCCTATACCTACGAAGCACAGAGCGGCACTGTTAATGTCGAAGTCATTTCAAACGACTCCAAGGCATTGCGCTACCTGATCAAATTTGATTTCAAAGGCAAAGACAACAGGACCGAAGAACTGCGCGTACAAGGCGAAGCACAAATAAATATCTTCACACGCGCTTTATGATCTGGCGCTAGACAATGAATGACCAGTCGTCCCTTTTCGATTTGGTCATTCATCAGACTTTTCGGGTTTTACCCGCCGCCAAGCCCCTCTTCACATCCTCTGCGGTTTCCCACGTTTTATCAGACAACCCGCGCATCTGCGCGTCAGTTTGGCTAAAATGCCGGCCTTTTCATCGACACCGCCGGAACCGCCGTGAGCAAAGAACCCGATCGCATTTTCGCCCAGCCGATGGCCCAGGTGCCTGACTTCGCCTTCAATGAGGACGTGGTGCGGGTGTTCCCGGACATGATCAAGCGCTCGGTGCCGGGTTATCCGACCATCGTCGAAAACCTCGGCGTGCTGGCGGCACAATTCGCCCAGCCGAACAGCGTGCTCTACGACCTCGGCTCATCGCTCGGTGCGGTGACCCAAGCCCTGCGTCGCCATGTGCGCACTGACGGTTGCCGGGTGATCGCGGTGGATAACTCGGCGGCGATGGTCGAACGCTGCCGCGAGTACCTCAACGGTCAGGATTCGATGTTCCAGGAGTTGCTGCCGGTCGAGGTGATCGAAGGCGACATCCTCGCCCTCGACTTCAAACCGGCCTCGGTAGTGGCGCTGAACTTCACCCTGCAATTCATTGCTCCGGAACAGCGCACGGCGTTGCTGTCGCGCATCCGCCAGTCGCTGCTGCCGGGCGGCGCGCTGATTCTGTCGGAGAAGCTGCGCTTCAACGATGCCGAAGAACATGCGCTGCTGACCGATCTGCACGTCGCGTTCAAGCGCGCCAACGGTTACAGCGAACTGGAAATCGCCCAGAAGCGCAGCGCCATCGAAAACGTCATGAAGCCCGACAGCCTCGAAGAACACCGCGAACGCCTGCTGGCCGCCGGGTTCTCGAAAGTCGTGCCGTGGTTCCAGTGTCTTAACTTTGCCTCGTTGATTGCCTTGCCATGATTGATCTGTCCCCCCTCGCCCGCCGTCTGGCCGGCACGCCGCTGGCCGAATGGGCCAGCACCCTGCAAGTGCAGCTCGACAAGAAAATGGAGAAGGGCCACGGCGATCTCGAGCGCTGGCAAAGTGCGCTGGACGCCCTGCCGAAGATCCAGCCAACCGAAGTCGACCTGCTCGACGGCCTGAAACTCGACACCGATTGCGACGACGAAACCCGCGCCCAGATGCGCACCGCGCTGATGGGGCTGTCGCCGTGGCGCAAGGGGCCGTTCGATCTGTTCGGCGTGCACGTCGACACCGAATGGCGCTCGGACTGGAAGTGGTCGCGGGTCTCTCCGCATCTGGATCTGAAGGGCAAACGCATCCTCGATGTCGGTTGCGGTAACGGCTATTACATGTGGCGCATGCTCGGTGCCGGTGCTGACAGCGTGATCGGCGTTGATCCGAACTGGCTGTTCTTCTGCCAGTTCCAGGCGGTGCAGCGTTATCTGTCAGAGCCGAATGCCTGGCACTTGCCCTTCCCGTTCGAAGACCTGCCGCCAAACCTCGAAGGCTTCGACACGGTGTTTTCCATGGGTGTTTTCTATCACCGCCGCTCGCCGATCGAGCATTTGCTGGCGCTGAAGGATTGCCTGGTGAAGGGTGGCGAACTGGTGCTGGAAACGCTGGTGATCGAGGGCGACAAGCATCAGGTGCTGGTGCCGGAAGACCGTTATGCGCAGATGCGTAACGTGTGGTTCCTGCCGTCGGTGCCGGCGCTGGAATTGTGGTTGCGTCGTGCCGGTTTCACCGATGTGAAATGCGTGGATGTCAGCACCACCACCGTTGAAGAACAGCGCGGGACCGAGTGGATGAAGTATCAGTCGCTGAGCGATTTCCTTGATCCTGAGGATCACAGCAAGACGATCGAAGGACTGCCGGCGCCGATGCGGGCGGTGATTGTCGCGAAGAAGTAAATCTTCCAAACACCACAAAACCTGTGGGAGCGGGCTTGCTCGCGAAGGCGGTGTGTCAGGTACATCAATGTCGCCTGGAACTCCCTATTCGCGAGCAAGCCCGCTCCCACATTGGTTTTGTGTTCAGTCAGCCGGTTTCGCGCGCCGCGCCCGGAAGAACTCGGTCAGGACCGCCCCACACTCCTGCGCCAGCACCCCACCTTCATACAGCACTCGATGGTTGAGAAAGCCCTGAGTGAAGAACTGCCCCTGGCTCTGCACAATTCCGGCCTTGGGCTCCAGCGCGCCATACACCACCCGCGCAATCCGCGAGTGCACGATCAGCCCCGCGCACATGCTGCACGGCTCGAGCGTCACGTAGAGCGTGCTGCCCGGCAGGCGATAGTTATCCACCGCTTGCGCGGCGGCGCGGATCGCGACCATTTCTGCGTGTGCGCTGGGATCGCTGGTGCTGATCGGGCAGTTGAAACCACGACCAATGATCTCGCCGTCCTGCACCAGCACCGCGCCCACCGGCACTTCGCCGAGGGCCGCGCCTTGGGCCGCCAAGGCCAAGGCTTCACGCATGAAGTCGCGGTCTCGGCTGCGGTCGATGATCGCCTCGGGGCGAATCTGGCGCATCACTTCACCTCGATGGCGGCCATCAGGCCGGTTTCCATGTGATCGATCACGTGGCAGTGGAACATCCACACCCCCGGGTTATCCGCCACCAGCGCCACTTGCGCGCGCTCGTTCTTGCCCAGCAGGTAGGTGTCGGTGAAGTACGGCACGATCTTGTGCCGGTTCGACGCAATCACCTTGAAGCTCATGCCGTGCAGGTGGATCGGGTGCTGGTACTGGGTCATGTTCTTCAGTTCGAAAATATAGCTCTGGCCCAGTTTCAGGCTGGCGATCGGCCGGTCGGCGCAGGTCTTGTCGGTGATGTCCCAGGCCTTGCCGTTGATCTGCCAAAGGCTCGGCGGCTTGCCGTTGTCGACATTCACCGACACCGACCCGACCCATTCGAAATTGAAGTTGAGTTTCTCGGCATTGGCCAGGTCCGGCTCGGCCACCGGGTTGGCCGGCAGCGCTTTCGGCCAGTCGGTCGGCGCATCATTGTTGGCCACCGAACGCAGGGTGCCCAGACGCACCGGGCCATTGCGCAGCGACAGTTCCTCACCGGCCGGCGGTGCCTTGATCGCCAGGCAGATGCGCATGCCGGGACCGAGCCAGTACTCCTTGCCCAACGGGCGCGGCTCGACCGGGTTGCCGTCCAGCGCATAGATCTGCGCTTCGACGCCGGGAATGTTGATGCGATAGGTCAGCGTGTTATCGAGGTTGAGCAAGCGTACGCGGGTGATCTGCCCCGCCGGTAACTCAATCACCGGCGAAGGCACACCGTTGATGGTCGACAACCGCCCCGCCGTACCGCCACGAGCCGCTTCACGGGGAATGCTGAACTCGACGAAGCGACCCTCGTCGTCGATGTGCCAGTTCTTCAGGCTCAGCGTCTTTTCGTACTTGAATCCGGTCGGCTCGCGCTCCTCGACAATCAACGGCCCAACCAGCCCGCGACCGAGTTCTTCGCTGCTGCTGACATGCGGGTGATACCAGTAGCTGCCGGCATCCGGCACACGGAATTTGTAATCGAAGTATTCGCCCGGCAGCACCGGTAGTTGCGACACGTACGGCACGCCGTCCATCTCCAGCGGCAGGCGAATGCCGTGCCAGTGAATGGTCGTCGCCACCGGCAGATGGTTGATGAAGCGCACCCGCAGCCACTCACCCTGACGCACGCGCAATTCGGTGCCCGGTGCCGACGGGCCGAAGGCCCAGGCTTCAGTCTTGTGCCCTGGCACCAACTCGACATCCAGTGGCGCGGCGATCAGTTCGTAGTCGTGACCGGCGTTGGCATCCGCAACCTTGCCCAACCAGTAACGCGTCGCGCCGCCGGCTCCCGCGCCAACCACTGCCAGACCGGCCAGGCCACCGAGGATTTGTCGACGGGAAAAGGACATGGACACAACTACCTCACAGATCAGCCGCAGGCCAGGGCGCCCGCAAAAGGCGAATACGATACACCTGCGCCTGGGAAACAGTAAGGGTGACGCGGCGGATGGCCGCAGATTCGCTCACCTGCGGGTGGTACATATGTACCGCACTGTCCTGGAACGAACGGCTCATTCTCGAGCTCTCTTCTCAAGGATCAGAGCCAATGAACCCAGCAGAAACCCGCACACTGCCGAACGCCGCCGACAAGGCCGCCCTCGGGCACATGGCCACGCAGGTCGTCACCGCTTGCCCGAGCCTGAACGACACGGCCCGTCAGGTCGCCACAGAGCTGATGACCAGACACGGCATCACCGGCCTCGACCCCGATCACGTCTATTACCACCGGTTCAGAACCGCGCAGAGCCTGTCCGTCTCCTTCACCGGCTGGCAGCACTATGGTGAAAAACCCTATGAGAGCCTGACCCTGACGCAACTGGTGATTCAGCGATTCCGAGTCACCGATCAGGACAATGCCGACTTGCTGGATCTGTACGGGGGCTTTTACAGCGCTGGGCCTGACGCCGAAAACTTCGATGCAACCAACGAGGTTCGCCTGCACGGCAACGAGGTGCTCAGGGCGTTCTGGGACATCAACTTCAGCGAGCGTTACCGCAACGAACTGCAAACCTTCTGGAACAACCACTCCGGCGAGTTCCGCACCCTGGCAAAATGCAGCTTCCTCGGCAAAGCCGTCGAAGCGCGGGAGCTCGGTCACCTGAGTGACGATGACTTTCTGACAGTGGTCAATGCGGTCATCGGCCCGCTGACCTGGCCCGTCGACCTGCACACCCTGCAAACAGAAACCGGGGGCGTCCATGGCGCGCAGGTCTACACCCTGGATATCGCCGGTCATGTCGCCACGGACATCCTGCGCATCATCGATTCAAAGGGGCGGCATATCGTTTACGTCCCCGGAGACACTCAGGCATTCCATGTACTGAATACACCTTACGAGCTGCACTGGTGGGCTCTGCAACAACTGAACGAAAACGCGCCGCGCGAGCTGTTCCTCAAACACTTCCCGCTGGCCGACCGGCACTCGATGACCGAGAACATCAGCGATCTGATGAATCGCCTGGTCGCCACCTGGGGGCACGGCGATCATCACCTTATCAATCAGAATGAACAGGCAGTCAGCGAGGACGCGTTCAGCTGGCTTCGTGATTCCACCCGCAACGCCATGTTCGCTGAAGCCGACCTTTCCCTGACCTCAAATGGCGATCTGCGCAAGAAACTGTGGATCGGCTACTTGAGCGCCGGTCTCAAAGTACTGGGTCCGATGGCCGTCGTCGGCTGGCCCGTGGCATTGCCGGTGATCGGCGCCAGCCTCGCCAGCATGGGGCTGAACATTGATCAGGCGGTCAACGGCAAGACTGCCGCGGAGCGCAAGGATGGAGTGATCGGAGCAATCGTCAGTGGTATCGATGCGTTGTTCAACCTGCCGTTTCTTGCGGAGTTCGATGGTGCGTCGCCAGCCGTCGAGACCGGAGAAATGGCCGAGGCCGATACGGCAACCGAACTGGAGCCGGAACATCCGAATGAAGTGTTTCCGGCCCTGGAGGAGTTGTCTTCGACAGCGCCTGAAACCGTGCAGGTGCCTGAGATTCCCCCACACTATCGATCGAACGAACTGCTCGAAGGTCTGACGCCGGTATCCGAGACTGGCAAGTTTCAGGGTATCTACAGGCTGAATGCCGACCCTCCCTACGCCATCGTCATGAACGACACGGCTTATTACGTCCGCTACTTCACCGACTCACAGGGCGGCGGATTCTGGGCGATCGTCGATCCGGTGAGACCCAATCAGCTTATCCATGCAATGCCGGTGCGCTTGAATGACGAAGGGGTTTGGGAGCGCATGACTCAGTTGGGCCTCAAGGGCGGCGGTCAATGCCTCGGCAAACAATGCACCGTAGACGTGGTACTGGAACTCGACGAGCTCGAGCCGACACCCGAGGAATCCGCGCAGCCCTCAGAACCCGTCGCTTCATCTGCCCCACCCCCTGCCGAACCCCAGCCTTCGACCTCCAATGCGATCCATCAGGTCCAGACGCCCTACGACGTTGCCGGGGCACGACGGCTCGAGCTGAAACGCTGGGCGCTGCAACTGCGCGAAACCCATGTCCGTCTGCAGATTGGTCCCGATGGCGGGTTTATCGCTCCAGACCGTTATGCGCTGTATTGCGCCGACAAGGTGAGCGCACTCCTGACTTCCGCCAGACGCTTCTTCGGCAACCTTCCATGGGCGAACCTGCCTCCACGCCCGCCGATTCCGGCGGTCACGCCCTCGACGACCTTCGCCGACTTCATTGCACAGGCACTCGAAGAAGCGCCCGGCCTGGTCATTGGCGAGACCCCGGACCGTATCACCAGCATGCGATTGATCATCCAGAACATGCCCGTGCTGGCGCGCAATGGAGTCAAGACACTCTACGTACGTCGATTGCTCAATGACTTTGCCCAGGTCGAACTGAATGACTACTTCAGGTCCGGCGTCATGTCCGAAGACCTGCAACTGTACCTGAGCCGGCTCGGCACCGATCCCGCAGCGCAGTTTGACGAACTGGCGCTGGTCAGGACGGCCCGACAAAACGGTATTCGGGTCCAGGCCACCGATTGTGCGGCGACCTACAAAAAACCCGTTGCGCTCACGCTGCCTGAACAGCAGATGGCGACCACCCACCTGACAGCCGACATCATGTTCATCGACGAGACCATGAATGACGTTGGCAAGTGGGTGGTGCTGACGGGAGTCGAAAATACCAATACGTTCAGAGGGGTGGCCGGTATCAGCGAACTGAAAGGTGGAATCGGCGTTCGGATCGAGGAAGTCGATCCGGGACAGGGCGAGCGCATTGAGCCAGACCCAGGCGTTGCGATAGAACGCGGACCCCATCCACAGACACAGACATTGCGCGGAACCGTCGATACCCATTTCGCCGATCTGCTATTGCGCGCAGAAGCGCCTTTGGTAAGCCGCAGCGAGTTGCAGATCCATCAATTGCTTTATCGCGCAGGCATGTATGTTTTCGATCGTTTCGAAGGGGTCTACCGATTGTTTCACCGCAGCCAGACGGGCGAGGTTGTACAAACCCCCGTTCAGACTTTCGCGGATGGGCGCTACTACATTGATCGACCATCCTGGGGGACGGTCAACCGCGTTCCCTACGATAATCTTGAACAGTTATCCAGCGCACTGAAGCAGATGGGACTGCAACTCCAAAGCCGTCTTCCAGCTTGATCGGAAACCGGGCGGGTCAATTTCGACCCGCCCGGGTTACGGATCGCTCGTTCGCTGCGGAGTTTTCCTATCCGGTTTTCCCCAAATACGACAATCAATCGTCACCCTAGCTGACAGACGTGTCGTGCCTGCACTTGAAATGATCGCGGTGTTTTTTTCAACCACCACGCTCAAGGAAAGACTGTGGACACAACAAAAGACATCGCCCTGCCCAACGCCGACGACCGCAAGGCGCTCAAGGCATTGGTGCCGACACTGGTCGCGGCCTGCCCCGACATGTACGAAATGGCCTGCGCCATCGCCAAGGACATCCTCGCCAGACATGACCTCGCCCACCTGGAACCCGAACAGGTTTATTGGCATCGGTTTCACGCAGCACAAAGCAGCTCTCGAACGTTCACAGGCTGGGAGCACCTGTTCGAAACTCCGCGTGAATCGATGACCCTGCCACAGCTGGTGATCCAGCGATTCAGCGTTCACGACCAGGACAACGCCGACCTGCTCGACGCCGATGCCGGTTTCTACACCGCAGGACCGGAGGCGGGCACCTACAACGAGAGCAACGAGGTACGCCTGCACAGCAGTGATGTATTGAAAGCGTTCTGGGGAATCAACTTTGCCGATCGTTACCGGAAAAAAGTCGATGCGTTCTGGAGCAAACACGCAAAGACCTTCAGGGCCCTGGCCAAATGCACCTTTCTGGCAAAGGCCATGGAGGATCGTGAAAGTGGTCGGCTGTCGGATGACAACTTCAGAACGGCCGTCAAAGCGGTCGCCGGCAATGTGAGCTGGCCGGTCACCCGCCAGATGCTCGAAGACGAAGCCCTGCCGGCTGACGGCTTGCGGATCGGCCTGCTGAAAATCGGCGGTTTCGTCGCGACCGACATCCTGTGCATCACCGATGGCCATGGCGGCGTGATCCTTTACGTACCGGGGGAAATCTGGGGGGTGCATGCCTTGCAAAACGCTCGCGACCTGCATTGGTGGGTGCTGTCGCAAATCAGAAAACCTTCCGATCGAAAACGCTTCATGGCGCATTTCCAGGTCGCCGATCACGACATCATCGAAGACACATCATGGCGTGCGGTCGCGAAACGGCGATGGCTCTGGGCACTAGGCCCGCTCGCCGGAGTCGTCTCGGAACTGTGGCGCGCCCCGCATATCGAGAATGTCGGACTCAATCATGCGCTGGATCTCTTGGTCAGTACCTGGGACAGCGACGATCACTCCCTCGTCGCCCGTACAGGCAATGCACTGACCACCGATGTGTTCACTTTCCTGGGAACCGCCACCCACGCCCGCATGATCAGCGATGGGGAATTCATGATGCATTCCAATGGCGATCTGCGTAAAAAACTGTGGGTCGGCTATCTGAATGCTTTCAATCGCATGTTCGGTCCCATGGCAGCCGTTGGCTGGCCGGTGGCGCTGGCGGTGGTCGGTGCAGGCATCGCCAACGTTGGCCTGCAGATCGACCAGGCAGTCAATGGCAAGACGCCAGAGGCGCGCAAGACTGGCGTGACCGGGGCGATATTCACGGCCATCGATACCGTGTTCAACGCCCTTTTCATCAAGGGCGGCGAGCTTCTGCCCGAAATTGCCGAAACCGAAACATTTATCGAACCGGAAGAAGAACTCGCTCAAACGGCGCTGTCCATCGCACCGCAAGAAAAACTCGCCGAAGCGGCACTGGCCCGTTCGCCGCTGCCAACGCTGGCCGAGATCGCGCCGAAACAGGTATTGCCTGCGGCACCGGAGGATTTTCTCGCATCGTTCAAGACCGAAATCGGCGAAAGCACCCGGATGGAGACCGGCAATCCGAAACTGCAGGGGATCATTCAAACCGCTTCCGGCAAGCATTACATCTATATGCGCCGTGCCGGATCCGACGACTTCTACCAGGTGCGCTACGTCG
>Ga0207681_10001882_pt1 | contig 13430 bp, 17 predicted proteins | sample KBSS53metaG_FD_184324 | JGI IMG/M metagenome (GOLD analysis project Ga0207681, IMG submission 184324) | Switchgrass rhizosphere microbial communities from Kellogg Biological Station, Michigan, USA - KBS S5-3 metaG (SPAdes) (version 2) | ecosystem: Host-associated > Plants > Roots > Rhizosphere... | reverse complement strand
GGACGCCCAACACCGGAAGGAGAACCCACAACCAACCTAAGAGAATCACCGCACGGGGTGGGGACTTTTATCTGGCCACCAGCGGGGACTTCTACTTGGCCATTGACACGCGCTACCTTCGGGCATTGCGGATATGACGCATCCTCCAGCACCCGCGCCACATGTTGTCCAACATTCACATGTGCACTTGGAAAAGCGTGAACTTAGAAGAGAAGCCTCAACGAGGCACAGCCCTAATGCACTAACTTGGCGCTCGGGCTCGACCGTCAAACCGGCGAGGACGTCGGCGATCAAGGTGCCCGAGCGAAGCGAAGTGTCCCCCTTGATCGCGGGCCTGGCCTGGCCTGCGCAGGCGACATCGTCCCATGGGAGCCGGCGACTCAGATACCTGTAGGCAGTCGCTCGGCCGATCCCGAATGCCTTGGAAGTGCACGTCGATAATTGCGGCCCCGCTCTACTGGTTCCGCTGGCTTCTCTAGCGATCGACGCGGCAAGACTCGCTGCTAAAATTGTGTAATTGCCGTCAACCCTGGAGCCCATGCCTTGACCGAACCCCGCAGCAATGTGCCGGAGGACCTTCCCTCATCTTCTGAAGATGACCTAGACCACACCAGCCAGGCGCGTTCCTCCGATTGCAATGATGTGCCGGCACAGGGAGCCACGACAGCCCGGGGCCGCGCCCTTAATCGCCTCAAGCGCACCTTCGGCCACCTGGGTGGCAACTGACCATGCGTCCTGTCTTAAAGCGTAGAAGCGCCGTCGCCGCTGAGGATGCGGCGCCTGCGCAAGTCCGGATAGCGAGCAAAGAGGAACTAGCACCGCTCAGTGACTACGTGGATAAAGAGGTATCGTCCGCATGGTTGCGAAAATCCTCTTTTGAGACTCGCGCTTTTTCGCTAGTAACTTTGAACATTGGTGCGGTAACACTGTACTTTGCTTTGCTCAAAGGATTCAACTTAACGCTTGTTGCCAATAGCTTTTCGTCGCGGGCTTACTTTGTAGTTATTCTGCTCGCAGCTACGACCTCGATAGCAGCCGCAGCGTACAGTGCCCTGCCTGCCGACTATCCGGCGCTTCGAGACGCTGACTTTCAGGAATTCTTGACTGAAATTTATGATGGAAAAGGCGGCGACCACGTCCAAGTTATGCTTGAGCTTAAGATTGGCCAGCTCGCGACTGCTACGAGATCTAACCAGCGCAAAGCAGTAGCAATTTTTGTGTCGTTCGCGGCATTCGCACTGTTAGCTCTACTGTTAATTGGAGCCCTTCTCACGGATCTTGTGTCAAGTTGACCCTGCTGCGGCGAGCTTTGAATGAAGCCCTACCTGCGGATTTTGATTGTGTCGGTAATGCCATCGTCCCGTGTAATAGGGTTCCGTGCTCGTCAGAAACCAGCCGACGCCGGCAAAGCTGACTCCGTCAAACTGCGGAACTACAAATGCCAGGCCAGGAATATGGATTAGCAGGGGCTCAATGTCTTCGTACTGGGAACGCCCCTCGAGATGAACCGCAGTTGCATCAAAAATAATGGTTGCGCGAACAGATGGATGATCAGCTGCACGCAACTCGCGGTCGATCACTTCACTGACCCAAACATATTTGGGTAGTTGGAGATGACCCAAGTGTCGCGTCAGCTTGGGCTCGCCGACGCGTGAGCTGAGATCAGACTTGAAATCCGAACCCGGTTTAACGTAGCTGCGGACAGCGAAATGCCGACCTTCGGACTGCAGAATGCGCTCACAAAAGTCGTCGACCGCGCGAGACACCTCCGCTCGTTTGGATGGCGCGGCGCCTTCGGTGAGGCGCGTCACTTCGTCTTTCATCCCGGACTTCGCCACCGCATCAATCCAAGTGGCTGCGGCTTGCTCGGCGGAGTCGCCAGACAACCAGATGGACCGCGGAAGCGGGATTACGACCGAAGACTCGTCGCATCGTTCAGATGTGTATTCATCGACTAGGTTTTCGACTGATACGATTTCGTACGGCCCGTCTTGATCGTCGCTGACTATAAATGCAACAACGTCTGAGTGCGTGGATTCTGCTGAAGCTATCTTCGGTTTCGCCAGATCAACGTCGCGCAGATATCCCACTACCACCTGCGCGTGTCCAACCGCACCTTCGCTTTCAGGCAGGCGAAGAAGAATGGCGGGCATGGCCGAGTTTAGATATCGGCAAATTGTTGCGGTTAAATTCTCTCGGACCCATAGCTTCCGCGCTTCATCTTTCGACGCCTTCTTAACGGCGTCCACGAAAAGTTTGCGGTCTTGCCAATGGAATGTCCTGCTCTTTCGCAACGTGTCCGCATCTAACGCCTCTGGTGGGAGGTCCACCACTCTCAAAGTGGCGCAAAGCGAAAATGTGCTTAGGCCTTCGGAAGGATACGGCCGTCCAAACGCCTCGGTCGGCTCGACCGCACCGTGGAATTGGCCAGAGGGCCTTCTAGGCACGAATCCCCGGAGAACAGCTGCGTAGTGACACATCCACGCTGCTACGTGCGGGCATCTGAGGAGGTGCCCATCCTGCTCCATGAAGGGTACCCCACGGGCAACGAGTGGAACCCCAAACACTTGCACAGGCTCGGCCACAATTGTTCGCACCTGCTCGGCCAACGTAGTTGATGGAGCCAGTTCAATCGTCTTCGAGTTCGGTGACACAATGGAACGACCAACTCTCCCAACGCTTTGAGGTCGTATCACCGTGTAGCCGAAGTATGATTTCGCGCGCTTGACCGCGTCCCTTAGATGCCTATTGCTTTTAGGAACACTTCCCTGGAAGAAGTGCCACCTGCTGGTGTCGGGTGACTTCGCCGCAAACGACAGTTCGTGCGTCTTGCTAAATTCACTTCGGTAATCGATATCGAAATACACGTCTTCGATCACAAGTAGATTTGCTTCAGCCGTAAAAGCCTCGAGGAGTCTGCGTAAAGGCTTGTCGGCGTCGGGCTCGTCGGCGCCGTCCGACACGGCGTTGCCAGCAGAATCCTCGGCGCCCCCCGCCTCCACCTCTTCCGTGGGCTCGTCGCCTATGCCGAAAAGATAGTAGAGGAGGCAATCTACTGGCCGCTCCGAGCACAGGGCCCAAATCTCGCCAATGTGCTGTTCGGTCGCCAGCGTCAGTTCATCGCACAAACTAGATCCCCCGTGGACGCGCAAGCCGTGCAGGTACTCCCGAGCAGATTAGCCCCGCCCGCTCCGCACAGCGCCCGCGGCGCTCCCCATCGCGGTGTCGAACCGCTCCGCCCGTTGTCTTACGAAGGTTGACGCAGAGACCGGCCGATACTTCGTGAACGCACGCTTGGCCTTGAATACGTGCGTACCGCTCGGCGACTCCAACGCCTCGCGGTGGGTCGTATTCCTCTGCTTCGCCTGTGCCACTAGTCCATCCCTCTTCACCCGTGCAGACCTACGCTTGTGCCCGATAACACGCTTCGCCATCAGTCCAGAGCCCCCCATGACCTGGAAACAGACGACGCTACCCTGTCGGCTTCCGTTACTCGCGGGCGCCCCCTGTCAAGCTCGGTGGCATGAGTTCCTAGGCAATTGGTGAGCCGGTCCGGTTTGTACCCGTTCGGTACTGAACGACCTAGCACAAGCATGCCCAGATTAAGTCGGCGGCCACTGTCATGGTATTGACGATAGGCGAAGAATCATGCCTCGCTGTATTCCGGAACATCTCCGCTTTCGGCGTGTCGCACCGTTCATTCCGGAATGAGTACTGGAGTCAGCCAGTAAGTACGGGCGTTGCTTTCCGGAATAGAATGCACGGATGTCGGGATCAGCCATCGGTGTTCCCTGGCCAGGGAACACAAACGGCGAGATTTGCAGCCCATCTGGTCAGAGGGCCTACTCGGCGGCCCGGGCCGCGGCGCTAGCCGGCAAGACCCCCCGTTGGGCCACCGATCTGGCGCGAAGGCATGACGTCGATGCCGAAACCGGCCGGACTCCTGGTCAGCGGGGGCCTAACTCTTGGTTCATTCTTGCCGACAGTTTCGAGTCGTACGGCAGAACCGAAGGGTGGTGGCCACCCGATCCGCAGCGGACCTCGCACTCAGACGTCCTATACGCGATGCAGGGTGCGGACCTGGACGCCGCGCTCAATAAAATCCGGGCGCTTGAGCGATCGATTGAGGAACTGAATGCCGAACGCGGCGATCTCCTCGACGCGATAGACGCTCTCACCAGATCGGCTCGACGTCGCCAGCACTCAAACGGCAACTAATCGGGTCCGGCCAAGCCCGCTGCGACTGAACCTTCTTTTCCAAGGAATCGGCAGCACAGCTGGCCTACGTTTAGGTATCAGGCGGGCCCAATGGTTCTACCTCTGCTGCGCCTAACTCAAGTCTAACCCGCCCAGCCAATACGATTTCAGGGATCTGCGGACCGCAGTCCCGGCGACCCGTCGAGTCGACGACATTAACAACGACTCCACCATAAGAAGAGGTCACGAACCGTTTTGAATTCGTGACCTCTTGCGTCGCAGTTCGTAGAACCGCTCATTGTGTGGGGAACGTTTCGGCTGTTCAGAGCGCCCTTTGCGGAATCGGTTCCAGCGGTTTTCTGCGGAATCTCCAGCGATTTATCCGGCGCACGTAGCGCGAACTGGATGACCCTGCGGTGCGGGCTGATGAGGCCAGGTACCGGCTTCTTGTGCGGTTTCAGCGCCGATGCAGGGTTGCGGATCTGCCGTGGGAGACGGCGCTGCCGGCGATCTTCCCCTCACAGGTAATTTTTGGCCGGGATTTACCTGGCGCATCGGACATGGCGCAGCGGGCCGGCGCGTTGTTCGCGCGGCCCGCTGCGGGTTGGGTCTCGTCAGGTCAGGGGCGGTGTTTTGGCGGGTTCGTGTCCGAGGTGGTCGCGGAGTTGGCGCCAGCGTACGTCGATGGATTCTTCGCGAGCCTGGCGTGACCGGTACGTCTTCTGGATGCGGTGATTGGTGCTGGCGACGGCCAGCGCCAACAGGAGTTTGACCATGGGTTCGCGTCGGGGACCCCATTTGAGGTCGACGAGCTTGGTGACGTGGGCGGATTTGAGGATGCTGAAGGTCTGTTCGGTTCGAGCGCGCGCCGCCTCGAAGTACAGCGTGTGTTCCCAACTCGCGCCGACCGGTCCCCACTGCGCCTTCTTGACCTGGCTGGGTGTCAAGGTGACGGAGACCATCGACTGGGCGCAGCATTGCCGGTCGCCTGCTTGCCAGGTCGGCGCTGCCGTCGGGGCGCCGAAGGCGGCGCGTGTCATGGACGCCGGTTTGAGTGGGCATCGGACGCGTAGTTGCACCGCCGGGCAGACCTGTTCGACTTTTACGTCGAGTCGTGGCTCAACCCCCAGGGGTGGGCGCCCGCGTGGTCGGCTCAGTCGTGGTCGGGAGTTCAGGCCCATCAGGAAGGGCAGGACACTGGCCAGACGGCGGTCGTGTGCTTCCCATCCGTTGTCTTTCAGCAGGTCGCGGGTTTTGGGCATGTGGTGTTGGCTGAGCAGGCCGGCGGCGGCTGGGCAGTAGAACGAGCCGGCGAATTGTATGGGTCCCGGTGGGACGTCTGCGGTGCTGCCGGGTGGGTTGGCCGCGGTATCGGTGAGTGTCCAGTGTCGTGGGTAGCGCACGACGGCGGCGTATTGGTGGTCGAGCATGAGGCGGGCGAAGCCGTCCTTGGGGTTGTAGCCCATATCCGTAGTGAGATGGGGCGAGCGTGCTCGGCCAGTTCGCCTGGTGTCGAGGCCATTGCGTTTGGCGTGGGTGATCGCGACGTCGAGTCCATCGACGCTCCCGGAGGTGGGTGGATGGACGTCGATTCCGATCACGACGGGGGCGACCGCGTGCAGTTGGTCCGGTGGTCCAACGCGGATGACGGCGGTCAGTCCGACGCCGAAGCCCCGCTTGCCGCCGCCGCTGGCGTCTTGGTGCACGGTGGTGGAGTGCTTGTCGCGGGAGTAGTAGCTGCCGAAGTATGCGGCACCGCGCTGTTTGTCGGGTTTTATCCCTAGCCCTGCCGAGGGGCCGGCGAGGTCGAAGATCGTCTCGTCGGCCACGATGTCACCGACGGCGCCGAGTGGCTGCGGATCGACGATGGACCCGAAGACGATGCGGTTCATGACCGTTCGCAAGCGTTCGGTGGCTTCTCCGCTCGCAGCGCGTTGTTGGGTGCTGCGGGCGGCGATGATGCGGCGGTGTTCGGCGTTGGTGATCCGTCGCGCCGGTTGGTCGGGGCTCGGATCGAGTGAGGCGAGGCGGCGGTTGAGCCAGGCGACGAAGCGTGTCCGCTCGCGGCGTTGCTCGGCCCGGTCGGCGAAGATGCGGGAGGTGTCTTGTCCTGCCATGCCGACTTCGGCGAGTTGTCGCGGGGTGAAGTCGCCGATGGCTTGCTGGATCGCCTTGTAGGTCGGGGTTCGCCCCAGCATCAGCAGTCCCAAGGCGGCGACCAAAACGGCGGAGATGGTGTAGAGGATGCCAGTGCAGACCTGTCCCCCGCTGCCGCGGTGCTCGTCATGGATCTCGTCGATCATCTCAGCCGCTCGTGAGCGTTCGATGATGACCTTGGCTTCACGGAAGAGCTTGTCTGACAGGCGGTATGAGCTCTCGAAGTCGGTGATCATGGTTCAGCCTTCCGTCATGAGGGCGATCGCCCGGTGGATGCCGTAGGTGGGTAGTTGGCCGCGTTGGTCGGCGAGGACTTGGACGTCGATTACGTCGGCAAGTTGCAGCAGAAGTGCTGCCGGGACGCGTTCGGCGAGGTCGAGGATCCAACGGTTGCGCAGCGCGGCAGCATTGATGGTGCGGTGACCGCGGACGCGGAGTTGCTCAGCGATGCGGTTGGTCGCGTTGCGCTCCACCTCTCCCTTCGCGGCCGGTAACAGGTAGTCAGATCCCTTGCTCCGCGCAAGAGCCAACAATCGGCGCGAGATGTCGGGATCGGTTACCGGAACGAGCCGTGTCCCACCAACTCTGTTCTGCAAGCGCACGATGGCGACTTCTCAACCGTCGATGGTCTCGCTGGTGATGGAAGTGCCGCGCAAGACCTTGAAGTCGGGCGGTCGCGCGCCCGCCCCGTAACAGAGATCCAGTAGGAGGCTGGGGCGTCGTCGAATCCACTGCGGCAGAGTCGGAGCCAGGGCGTACCAGTCACGAATGTCCTGCGGCGAGGCCGCATCGATTCTCTTGGTGCGGGGCGCCGGCAGGGTGCGTGCCTCCGGGTATTCCCGGGGGTGCACCAATCGGCCGGCGTCATACAGGATCCACCTGATGGTGCGCATGGACCGGCTGGTTTTCCGAGTCGCGATGTCCATGAGGTTCCGGTCGACGTTGGCTCGCCGCAATGCTGTTCGATAATCGAAGGTGCCGACGCGTTCGGCCTCGAACGCCAGATACCGCGCGAGATGCGCTGCCGAGATGCGGTCGGTGGACAGCGCGAAGTCCCCCAGACGGCACCACAGACGTTTGGCCGATTCCAGCGCGGGCACCAGGTAGCGCGGATCGACGCCCCTGATCGTGAGGCCCGCCAACGCTCGATAGCGCTGCTCATCGACGTCCTGGTGAAACGGCGCGAGCACGTGGCGGTGGCCGCCGGCTCGGTCGTGTTTGGCCCTGGACATTGACTTCGCTGGCTCCGGCTCGTCTGCGGCGGAGGCCATGGCGCCGTGGCGGCCCATCAGCACACGCTCCGCGACACACCGGCGCAGCCGTTGACATGAGCATGCGGACACGATGAAATCAACAAAGTTCCTCCTGAGCGGATCTGGTGAAGGTTCCGAGGGAACGAAGTCGCCGCGAATCTGCGGCGGACGGAGAGCCGGGCTGCAACCCGGCTTTTCCCGTTTCTTGACGGTTTTCCGACGAAAAGTGCCTTACATCAACAGTTTCTGGTAGCCGTTCCTCCTCACTCTGTGGGCGCTCAGCCGGATGGCAGCGATCGACCGCAAGGAACAGGGCAAGGGCCTCGTCGCTGCGCTGCTGCGTGACGCGATCACCCGCGCGGTGGTGGCTGCGGAGATCATCGGCGTGGGGGCGCTGCTGGTGCACGCGCTGCACGATCAGGCGCGGGCGTTCTACCCCCACTTCGACTTCGAGCCCTCACCGACCGACCCGCTGCACCTGCTGCTGTTGATCAAAAACGCCCGCGCCCAACTCGACCCGCCGCAGAGGTGACCCGCGGATTCCGGATGACGCGGTGCCGCCGTCTTGTTCGTTGCCGCCGGGGCGGCTCCTGTATCTTGCATTTCCCGGCTCTCCGCATCGTCTGGTCCGGGAGGAGTCTGCAACGGTAAGCTAGCAGAACGTGAGATGACGCTAGCCGCCACACCCCGGCAGTCCGCGGTGATGCTGCGCCGCGTGGTCGCAGTCACCGCGGCCGACGCCGAGATGGTGCGTTGCGCATACTGTGCGCTGCCCGTCTCCCACACCATGAAGCAGGACAGTCTTGCCGAACCGAAATAGCCCACGTGGTCTCATCGCCATCTGGTTACCGGGCCGCCGCCGCTTTAGTGCTATCGCGGGGGCGCTGCTCATGACAATCGTGGCCGGATGCACGACACCGACTCTCGCGCCCACCGGACCGCCGGCGCCGACGCCGGTGTCAGCGCCGGCCACCCTGACCACCGATCCCACCCCCGACGCCGGAGGGTGCGCGCCTGATCGATTGGTGCGGTGCGTACCTGGGCTCGCCGATATCGAGCCCGGCCTGTTCGACATGGTGAGGGTCGGCCCGGCCGATGAGAGCTTCGGCTTCATCGCGTCGTCCGCTGCGAGCGGTGCCGTGCCACAATACTGCAGCCACCTGCCCGATCTGGGCGCCAAAGGCGCCCAGACGCTCGACGTCGCTTACCGGCCCGTGACCGATCCGGACCGGCGGCACTCCGATGACCGGTTTCCCAACGGGGTGTACTTCAACGTGCGATTCATGGCCGCCGGCACGGGCGAGGGCATCGCTGCCACGATGACCAACTGGGCTCACCGGTGCCCCATGTGGAGCTTCACTCCGGCGTTGAACGACGACCGTCTTCTGGGCTGGATGATCGCCGAGTCAGCCGACCGGTTCAAGCAATACGAGTCGGGAAATCTGGACGGTAACTGGCAAGGCGTCACGCACACAGCGGTCGCGGTGCTGGCCAACGGGGTCGTCGTGCAAGCAGCCTACGAGACTCCCGATCCCTCTGCGTCGTCGCGTCATCACATCCTCGCAGCGATACTGCAGTCCGCAGGCCACCACCGCGCGCGCTCAGCGCTGCCCGCAGAGTTGGCACGGTGGAGTCCGGGCGAGATCTCCACGCTGCTACCACCTTTGGCGTCCGACGTGACCATCGACCTTCATGGCAGCCCGATCGATAGCGGATGGCTGTTGTGCCCGCAGGCCGATCATGGGCAGGTACCGCTGTATGACAGCGTGGCGAGCTGGAAGGGACCACCGCCTAGCTCTGGGCCGTACGTGACGATCGACCGGTCACGGCCCGGCGTTCATTATCTGGACCAGATTCGACGTGAGATCACCACCTGTACAACGCATCTAGCTGACAACCCGCCGCTGTGCGCCTACCAGCCGTTTCACCAGTCGCTGACCTCGGATTCAGCGGTCGCCGAGGGTGAGAACGTGCTGCGGATTGTCCAGCGCTGGATTCGAGTCGAGAAGGTTCAGGGCTATGACCGATGTGTCGAAGGCACGCAGGCCCTTCGGATCGCCCAAGTTCGCGGACTAATCGTGACCAGCAGGGTCGACTACAGCGTCGTCAAGGGAGTAATCGGCGATCCGCCGCTCATGCTGGAGGACCTAGATCGTCTCATCGCGGACACGGTGCGCGCCGTGAAAGCTGCCTAGGAGGCTCGCCCGTCGAGAATGGGTGGCCGACGTGGTCGTCTTCGCCCGCCGCCAATTCATCAGTGCCCCAGGACCACCGCGGGCTGCTGCACCGTGCGGACGCCGACCCGGCTGATCAGGCCAGCACTGGTGCCGACGCTCCGGGACTCGGCCGGGTCTGGCCGAAGGAAACGTATGAAGCCAATCGGTAGACGCGGGTTCAAAAGGCGGCTGCCGTTTGCGGCATCACGCAGTGGTTCCGGTTTGTTCGCGCGGCTCGGCATCGGTGTCGTCGGTTTGGCTGCAATCCGGCTTCTCGATGCTCGGGTGTCGCATATTCGTCCCGCCCGAGGGGGGCGGCCAATCGGGGGCCAAAGGAGTCGCCCGAACTTTGCGCGCGCATCAAGGATTCGGTGTACAAGCGGCCCGACCCCATGATCTATTTGCAGCCGTTCCTCGGTAGTCAGGGGCTCGCGGTTACGTGGGACAATCCGGACATCCATCTGGAACGCAACGGCGCTGTGGTCAACTCGTCGTCGTTGTCACCGGCGACGGAGTACGACATCGTTGCGCGCATCTGGAACGGATCGAACATTGCGCACGCCATCGACTTTCCGGTGACGTTCTCCTACTTGGAGTTTGGGAGCCCGCAACAGATCAGCGCCTGACTGCGCTCGGAGTATCCCGATCGCCCCCAGTGGCACATCTGTCACGAAACGATCTACCAGGCACTGTATCTCGGCCACAAGGGGGGTGGAGCAGGTCGTTGACGGCCAAGCTGCGCACCGGTCGGCCGCTGCGAAAGCGGCGCCGTAAAGCCGCCGAACGCACACCGCGCTTCATCGCTCCGGCGCTGTTGATCCATCGTCGACCGCCGATCGTCGAGACCCGCACGCGGATCGGCGACTGGGAGGGTGACTTAATCGTCGGTAAGCACAGCCGTTCGGCGATCGGGACTTTGGTCGATCGGACCAGTCGGGCGGTGTGCCCGATCCATCTTCCTTGCGGTCATAGCGCTGAGCGTTGGTCACCGGGGGATCGCGGGGAATCGGCGCCGAAGTCGCTACACAGCTCGGGGCACTGGGCTATCACGTCCTCATCAACTATCGAGAGAAAGCTAAGCGAGCCAACGCTATTGCCGAGGCCATTCGCCGTGCCGGCGGCTCAGCGACCGCAATGCAGGCTGATCTCGTCAACGCCGATGCCGTCGAGTCGATGTTCGCCGACATCGCTGACCGCTTTGGCCGACTGGACGCACTGGTGCTCAACGCATCTGGTGGCCTGGAGCGAGGCGCCGATCCCAACTATGCCCAGCAGCTCAACCACGACGCCCAACTGCAACTCTCCCGCTTGGCGCTACCGCTGATGCCTGTAGACGGACGCATCGTATTCGTCACCAGCCACCAAGCCCATTTCCACGGCAAGAAACCCGTTCCGCCCCTCTATCTACCGATCGCCGCGAGCAAGCGAGCCGGAGAAGACGCCTTGAGGCAGATGCGTCCCGCGCTCGACCGGCACGACATCAAGCTCGTCGTTGTCTCCGGAGACATGATCGACGGCACGATCATTGTCAGACTGCTCGAACAGCAACAACCCGGCGCCACAGCGGCACGCCGCGCCGCGGCTGGCCATCTGCCAACTATCACCGAATTCGCGCAAGCGATTGCCGACGCCGTGTCCGATCCCTCACCAGGCGAAACGATTTACGTGGGCGGCCTGGACTATCTAGCCGAAACGCATCTCGAAGGAGCTAACGACCCAGACGTGTCTCAAATGTAAAGATTTTGGACGGTCCACATCCTGTCCTCGCCGCCGCGAAGGCCGCTAGCGTGAGCCGGTGAAGGTCTTGACATTGTGTCCGACGCGACCCGAGAGAGTTGTCCTCTTCGCGGCGGGAGCCGGCGGGGATCCCGAGCGCCACCTACCCCTGCTCGAGTATCTGGCAGTCGGCGGGTGCGAGGTGGTGGCTCCTTACTTTGAGCGGCTATCTGGACCGGAAGCCAACCAAGACGAGTTGCTCGCGCGCCCGAATGGATTGATCGAAGCGCTACAGGAGCGATCCTCGTCCGATGTGCCTGTCGTGGCCGTTGGCCACTCCATTGGCGGCTGGGCAATTTTATGCCTGGCGGGTGGGAAACCCGTTGGGAGGAACGGTCATCGGATCGATGTCCCACGGGAGCCGCGCCTGAGCCGGCTGGTGCTAATGGCGCCCGCTGCGGGTTGGTTTGCCACTCCAGGCGCGCTAAGCGATGTGAGCGCCCCGATGCTCGTCTACGCCGCGGAACTGGATACCGTCACCCCGGCCGAAGAGGTCGAGCTGCTGAAGAACGCGCCTGTCCCTGTCGACCTGCGCGTAATCCCGAAGGCGGGGCATTTCAGCTTCATGCACGCGCTCCCTCCGGGAGTGGTGGAGAACAGCGAGTTCGATCGCGACGCAGCGCTCGCAAGGATCGCCGACGAAACCCTACAGTTCTTGAACGGCTAAGCAGCGGGTCCGCTGCGCCACGACCAAATCGAGGCATGAACGCAGAACGTGTCTCACATCTAGAGACCTCCGATGAGGTTAGGAGTCAAGTGTGTCTGGCGTCGGGGCTGTTTGGGCGGGTGTGCGTTGGAGTGTGGTGCGGGCGATCTGAGAGGGCTGGTGGTGAGCCTGGGCGATCAGCGTCGAATTTGCTGACCAGATCGCCGAGTGGGCCCGCGGTGGCGAAATGCCCTGCGCCGGTCGAGCCGGGCGAAACTGGCCGTGGCCACCGGAGCACGGCAGGTCGCTGCGATGTTGCGTGCACGGCGTTGCTGTTCAGCAAGTTCCCATTCGTGATGAACGACGCTGCAGGCGTAGAGGTCTACGCCGAGTCGTGCTGTGCGGCATCGCCGCCTGGTTCCTGACGGTTCAGGCTTGAAGGGACGCCTCGTCGACCCACTCGACAAGCTGCCACACAAGGCCGTTCGGGTCGGCGAACTGACAGAACCGCTCGCCCCACGGCTCCGTCTCCGGTGATGTCACGACTCGCGCACCGCCGGCCTGGATCCGCTCGAACTGCGCATCGAGGTCGTCGACCACGAACGCGAGGAGTAGCCCTTGTCCGGCCGAACCGGCGATTTCTGCGGGCTTGAACGTCGGCAGGCCGGTCGCGAGGAAAACCAGGTTCACACCTCCGGTCGGATGCGTCAGCGAGACAAAGCCCTCGGCAGCCATCTGCTCGGTGAAACCGAAGTTGGTCTGCGCGAAGTTGGCGGAAGCATTCACGTCCTCGACGTTGAGAGAAATGGCGGTTTGGCTGATCTGCATGTGGACTCCCTCAGGAATTACTATGTACGACGTACATAGTAACGATGACTCATGGAAAATGTCGTCATGCCCCAACCACTGGTGGACCTGCTTTGGCGAACACACCCGGACGCCCCGGGTGGTGGGACCCGAGGGCCGCGTGCGAAGCACTCGATCTCCAACGTGGTCGAGCGCGCCATGGCCCTGGCCGACAGGTCGGGCCTCGACTCAGTGACCATCCGCGCCCTGGCCGAATCGCTCAGCATCTCGACGATGTCTGTCTACACGCACGTCAACAGTCGCGACGACCTCGTTGTGCTCATGGCGGACGCTGTTTACGGCACGATGACCCTGCCTACCTTCGGCCGCGCAGGCTGG
>Ga0207681_10001876_pt1 | contig 13453 bp, 17 predicted proteins | sample KBSS53metaG_FD_184324 | JGI IMG/M metagenome (GOLD analysis project Ga0207681, IMG submission 184324) | Switchgrass rhizosphere microbial communities from Kellogg Biological Station, Michigan, USA - KBS S5-3 metaG (SPAdes) (version 2) | ecosystem: Host-associated > Plants > Roots > Rhizosphere... | reverse complement strand
ACACTTCACCCCTTTCAGCAAAGAGGGTGATCAGTTTTCGGAGCGGCTTAGTAGCGGATTAACGCGATGGGTGATCGGTTAGGTCCGAAGGACCGGCAGTTAGTAGCCCCGCCCGTAAGGGCGGGGTTATTTGCCCTAGCGCCGTGAGGTCCGAAGGACCGGCAGAGGCGCGGCTTAAATCGTGTCGCACCTTCGGCGCTCAAACATATTCCTGCAGCTGTCCACGCCCTCACGGGCGTGGCTACTGACTGCCGGTCCTGCGGATCTCAGGCCTAGCAGCCGGGTGAAATCGGGGTGAATAAAGCGGACGGCCTCTGCTATGCTCTCGGGCGTTCTAGTTTTGATAATCCGGCAACGGCCAAATGCGTAGCTCAACCCTCCCAGAAAGCGAGTGATGAGCATCGCCGTTGAGAGTGGAAGGTTCCAACTCACGGCGAATTGTAAACGCAGGCGCAGTCTATCCCTAACACAGGATAAACGCAAGGCTTGGTCTTGGGGTGTCCCCATAGGAGGTAACTCCTGATGGGCAATGCGCGGCCCCGGCCGAAGCGACTGGCAGAAAAGCTAAGGCAGATTCGTCTTGGCCTTGGACTTTCGCAAACGGAAATGCACCGGCGTTTGGAAACGGAAGAGGAGATTCTCTATACGAGAATATCTGACTACGAATTGGACAAGAACGAACCGTCGCTGATGACTGTGATGGCTTACGCTCGCGTCGCCGGCATTCACATGGAAGACCTTGTTGACGACGGACTAGACCTGCCCGCGAAGCTTCCCGGTAACGTGAAGTATCAAGGCCTTAAGCACCCGTCGAAATCCCACCGAAGTCGTTAGCCTCTTTTACATTCGATGGCTCTGCCCAGCCGTTAGTAAGGCGGGTCAAGTTGTGGCCGGAAGCGCCAAAGGCGCGAAATGTAATAGCCTGGGCCAACGGCCCAGGAAGAACAGAAAGAAACAAGGCAAGCGCTGAAAGCGCGAAATTCATGATTAGCTACCTCGCAATTCTTGCCCGTTCTCGATTGGATTTCGCGCTTTCAGCGCTCCAAAAACTTTTTGGGCTTCAACCCAGGGCGTTGCCCTGGGCTATTACATTTCGTGCCTTTGGCGCTGAATAGGGGCGGACCCTGTCCGCCCCCTGGGCGCACACATAGGTGCATTCTACCGGCTCCGCCGTCCGATGTGCGGAAGGCCTACGGCCTTCCGTTGGGTAAGTAAAATAAATCGGGGCTCCGCCCCCACCTCGGGGCGCAGCCCCAAATAATTTAACAACGCATCCGGAAAAGCACAGTCTTTCCGCACATCAAGCGAACCAGCCGTGACGACTAGGTCATGGTTAAGCAAGTGACCAGACATTTTCAGGCGCAAGCACTCGCGTCGCAAAGAACTCCGGTCAAGAGATTTTTGGTTGCTGTTCCGTGCATGAAAACACTACCCAAAAGAAACTAAATGAGAGTTATGCTCGCGGGTGACTAGGTGGTAACTGGGCAAAAAGGGCAATTGCAAAACTTAAATGATCTTTGCAGTAGCGCCAGGATTTGTTCGGTGCTACGGTTAATCAACTCATCTATTGTTTTGCCTAACCCAAGGAATTAGATTATGGATTCCGATAGCAGCGTGAAAATTTCTAAGGCCCCTATTCAAGTCTCCGTTGCTCGGGATGTTATTGGTCTAGGTGTAATAGCAAAATGTTTTATCCATTCAATTCTGGTGCTTGTTAAATGGAAGTCGTCCAGGGCCAAGCGTGAAATTCTGAATGAAAGGGAAAGGCTTCGTAATGAGGCGATTCGAATTAGAAACGCCGCTCAGATGGCTAAGTTGGCAAGACAATTTGGTTTCTCGCAAGACGAGATGAAAACACTCTTTAGGAACCGTCTTTCTTGATGCGTCAGAAGAACTATACTTAGTGGCGGACCTCCTTGTCAGGGTTAATGAAGATGTCTGAAAATACCCTCTACTTCGGCGACAATCTACAAATTCTCCGCGAGAACATTCGCGAGGAAACGGTCGATCTCATCTATTTGGATCCGCCCTTCGTTGGCGGAGCCGACTCGACCGATGAAAGAGGAAGCTGTAGGAGTGGGTTACTACGAGAGCCCTAGTGGCGCGAGTTTTCCCAAACTTCAAATACTAACTATCAAGGGATTGCTGGATGGAACGGAACAAGCTCGCTATCCTGATCTAATGTGCGGCGGACTAATGTTTAAGGAAGGAAAGCGGGAGAGTTCCGAAGAACAGGATCGTCTTTTTCCAAAAGGAGACTGAATGGAGTTTGGTAGTCTCACTGTATCAATAGCGGCGCTATTCCTCTCTCTTCTATCATTCTATTTCGCAAGAAAATCCTGGAGAGAGACAAACCGGCCACTCATAACCGCGAGAGTTACGTCTTTGGGAATGGGTGGAAACGTCTCTATTCCATTAACTCTTTTGGTCGAGAACAGCGGCAACAGACCGGCCAAGGATATTAGTCTTACCGTTGACCGCCACACTCTAGAACGATTCTTGATTGGCGATAAAGCAAACGGCCTTAGAGAGCAGATTGAATTATGCTTTTCTAGCGAAGGAGTAATTCCGATCTTAGCAAATGGAAAATCAATTTCGAATAGTTTCGGAATATTGGGTGACACCGAGCATCGCACTTGGGAAGGTCGCTGCAGGTTTGAAATTGAAATTTGCTATCAGGACTTGGACGGAAGAGTTTTTAAACACCGGAACCCCCTACGCATTGGCGAAGACTCTGGTTTTGCAAGTGGGTTCTGGGAACTATCCGAAAAGGAAACACGATGAAGCCGCATTCGTGGTCTACGGTTGGGAACCAACTTTATCTGATGATGAAATCCTTACCCTTTTGCTTAAAATCAATCATCAAAGGGCGCAAGTAGTAAGGAGGCTAATCCTTGAAGCCATCTTGGGACTGGGAAGAGTCCGACATTCTTAGCATGATCGAGGATCGGGTTCCTGAAAACCTGAAACTCGATTTCAAAGCTTGCGATGCATTACGGCCCACCAACAAATTCTGGAAGTCGGAACTAATAAAGGATGTCTCTGCTCTGGCAAATACCGTTGGTGGAACAATAATTTATGGCGTCAATGAGGATAGGATAACGCACCAGGCCGCAAGCGTCGATGAAGGTTACGATCCGGCGGAACTCAAGCTGGAAAGAATTCAACAAATAATCGATGACAACATCGAGCGGACTATAGAAGGAATTCGCTACAACTCAGTTCACCTTGATACAACACGACCGGGCAAAGTGTTGTTGGTAATTTCGGTGCCGAAAAGCGGCCGCTCGCCTCACATGGCGAATCATCGTTACTACAAGCGATTAGAGTTTGAATGCAAGCCGATGGAAGAATACGAGGTTCGTGAGCGTTACGGCCGCGTTTCATTTCCCGGAAAAGATGTTGTGGAGGGTTGGAGGGACGACGCGATTAATCCCCTCTTAAGCACTCTAGAAAGTTTGGCTTACAGGTTAAGAACCGAAAAATGGTCCTGGAACCACCGCTCGGGCTCCTTTAACGGCTTGGATAAGATCACTGAACCTGTACAGTCTTCGCCAAATGGTGAAGATTTTGTTAGCAGGCATTCTGAAGTGCTTGAACTATTGCAGCAGCATGATGCGGCTTTGGCTGTTCTCAACAGCAAAGGGAAAAGATTGTTTGAAGAGCTAGCAAAGAGTACATTCATTCGCGAGGTTTTCGCTTGGGTTACGTCGGATGAATCTCTCGCTAAGCTCGGGGCAGACAATCCTGCTCAATTTCGTAACCGCACTGCACAAGAAATCTATGCTCAATTATTTCCGAGCGACAGAAAAGAACAGGACCGCTTTGATGACTTTGCGGAATGGGCCATAAACGGGGAGGCGCCCACGGATCGAAACTACGAGCTATATATTTTCTGGCAGACATTTTTTGACCGGTTTCGCAATCTGGTTATTTTCCCTCCCATTAGCGACTTCCGAGCCGACGTTGAAACGACGCGTGGGCAGTTACTTGAAATAGGTCAGACCCTGAAGACTACACTAAGAAAAATCCGAAGTGAGCTGAGCGAGAAACACAACATTGCTCAAGGTTCACCTCCACCTAGCGAAAGCGTTTATGGCTATCCGAAGTTAACTAGATGGTGAGTTGATTCGTAGCTATGTCACCAAACCCGCAAGCTCTTTCATCACCTCTACTTTCGGATTCCTCGCGCCTCTTACAGTCACTGATGCAGTCGCTTCGGCGTAACGGTTGCGTGTAACTAACGCGGTCGATATCACGGCTCTGGATCAACGCCGCGGCAGCGGCGATCAGACGTGGGAAGTCTGGATCAGGACATATCAGAATTTGAGCGCGTTGAAGACGCGCGAAGACTATCTTTGCGCACCTTCAGTGCGCCATCCTTTGAATCGTCATCCAGACGTTCCACGTCTGGCTACCTTCTCATCGCCGCTCCGCGGCACCCGTTAGAGCCGCCGACCCATCGAGGGTCGGCGAAGGATTTATGTAGCACGTAACCGGGGGTGGCGCGCTGCGCGCTTACCCCCGGCTACTCTCTGTCACGGCTACGCCGTGCAATACATCAACTGCCGCTGGGTGGTGTGCCGCCGGTGGGTGAAGTTACTTCTCCGCCGCGCCCGCCTTCCCGTTGACGACGCGGCGGCGTTCCGTATGACTGGCGCTGGTCCATTCCGCAATCGTGGCGCGGTCGTTCCCATACTTATTTCTAATAATGGCATCCAGCTTGCGCGCTATCACCGTGCCTCGTTCGATCGCATCGTCGATGACCGCGCTCGCCGCCACCCGGCTACCCAGTCCACCCGATTGATCGCCCATCGCTTCTTCCAGCGCCGTGATATCAGCGTCGAGGTCCTCGAGAAAATCCGCCGGCAACTCGTGCGCGATGAAACGGGCTTTCAAGGGAAGTGCGTCAGCCGCAAAAGCACGCGCCGCACTCAGCAGTTGCTGATCGTTGTTGCCGCGAGGCAGGCGAAACTTTTCGTTCAGGCCCGGCTCGTCGTCCATGGCGCGCGCGGTGCGGTTGATCGCTTCCAGATCTTCGCGCAGTGCACCTCTTGCTTCTGCACGCGTGACGGTACCTTGTCGCGCGGCGCTGCCACCAGAAGTTCCAGCGGCAGTGTGACCGTCCAACTCAGAAATAACCGCAGTCAGCTCCGTAGCGAGTGTTTGCCGAGACTGCCACTGGCAAAGTCCGACGAGCGGCTGGCCAGGAATTGCTGCGTGCGAACAAACATCTGATATTTTCTGTTTTCGTTGTCGTTCATGAAACCTCCAGAGGAAATACGGCGGTGAAAGGTTTTCACTTCCCGGTCGGAAAAGAGGAGCGAGGAGTGAGTTTTCCAACTGCGCTGCTTGAGGTCAGCAGTGTCATGAAGGCTGGCGTCAGTTCAACCTGAGGGTCGACTGCATAACCCGTGTTCGTCGGTAAAGAAGCAACTATCGCGGCGCATTTTATCCCAGTTTCCGGCCGTTGGGGAGAGAAAAAGGCGTTTTTGCTGAGCATTTTGGGGAATTTGTTGCCGGATACCGGTACTATGAGGCTGTACACGGAGGTTTTGCACGTGTACGTGGGCGTTTTGCGGTTGCACGGCGGCAATTTGCGACTGTACGCGGCGTCTTTGTAGGTGCACGTTAGGTGTTTGCACGTGTACGTGGGCGTTTTGCGCATGTACGCGGATATTTTGCGCATGTTCGCGGGCTCTCTGCGTGTGTTCGCAGCCTGTTTGCAAGTGTACGCGGAGGCTTTAGCGTTGTTCGTTAGCTCTTCGTAAATGTTCTCCGTTGACGCTGATTGCGCCAAACAGCTATATTCTTTGGGCGTTATCCAGCAGCTACGGATAATGCGCCCCGCAGTTCCCAAGCGCTCCTTCCAGCGCAAATTAGCCACCCAATCGCCAGCCCAGTTCCTGAAGTTCGAAAGGTCCATGCCGCATGTCCGTAAAAATTGACGATCTGTTACGCGTTGCTGCCAGTCATAACGCCTCCGATCTCCATCTCAAGGTCGGAGCCTTTCCGGTCATGCGCATCGCCGGCGAACTTCACCCGGTCGCCGACGCGCCGCGGCTGAAGCAGGAAGACACGCTCGACATGGCTTTTGCCATGATGTCGAATCGCCAGAAGCAGCGCTTCAAGGAAGTTTCGGAGGTCGACATCGGCTACGGCGTCAAAGGTCTGGGAAGGTTTCGTGCGAATATTTTTCAACAGCGCGGCACGGTCAGTGTGGTGTTGCGCGTCATTCCTGATAACACCAGAAGCTCGGCTGAACTGGGACTGCCACCGGTAATCGATCGCATCACTGAAGAACGGCGCGGACTGATTCTGGTAACCGGCGCCACCGGTTCGGGAAAGTCGACGACGCTCGCCGCCATGATCGATCGAATCAACGCGCGGCGCAGCGGACACATCGTCACCATCGAAGACCCGATCGAGTTTTTGCATCGCGACAAGCTTTCGTTTGTGACTCAACGTGAGATCGATGTCGACACACGCTCGTTTGCTGAAGCGCTCCGCGGCGCCCTGCGCCAGGATCCGGACGTGATACTGGTCGGCGAAATGCGCGACTACGAAACTATCGAGACTGCTTTGACCGCCGCCGAGACCGGTCATCTCGTGCTTTCGACGCTACACACGCTCGACGCCACCGAGACGGTAATGCGCATTGTCTCTTCGTTTCCCTCTCATCAACAGAAGTCGGTGCGTATTCAGCTGGCGGGAATTCTCAAAGCTGTTGTTTCGATGAGACTGGTGCGCGCGGCGAAAGGCGCGGGTCGCGTGCCGGCAGTCGAGGTGATGATGTCAACTGCTTTGATTCGCGACTACATCGTCAACGAAGAAAAGACGAATTTGATTCGCGAGGCGATTGCTGCCGGCGCATCGCAATATGGCATGCAAACTTTTGATCAGTCGCTCTTCCACCTGTTGCAGTCGGGACTGATTACGATGGAAGAAGCGCTGCACAACGCGACGAATGTTGATGAGTTTAGAATGCGCGTTTCGGGCATCCTCTCAGCCGAGCAGGCGATGAGCTCAATGCGAACAGTGCCCGGAGCGGCACCAGCTGCGACTAGCAATCACGTGCCAGAGGACATCTTCGTAAAACACTGAAGAGCAGGAGGCATGGGCGAGCGGGCAAATGAAAAGGAGCCGACTCTTGTGAAGACCCGGCAGACTGAACGCAGCTAGCGGCACTACAAGGAAGTAGCAAGCTGCTGATGTTTGCCCGTTTGTTGCGGCGGTCGGCCTCCTCACGCGAGTGTAATTAGACAACCGAGGTTCTTGCTAAGTCTAGTTCAGACGTCGGCGCGCGATTCCATCGTGGAAGGAGGTTAAAGCCGAAGGCCGAGAAGTTCATTACGAACATTACCAGCGAGAATATCCAGAGGCCCATCAGCAAGCCAATGCCGACATGGAGAGCAATCGTCGCTCCCAGCCAAAACGGACGAGTCTTCGCCGGCCAGATGAATATGACGTAGCCGGTTTCGATGATAATCACCGACCAACACATGACCAGCGCCAACCAGGGAACGCTGGCCAACCAGGACATATCAAATACGGCGAACTGCGGCTGCATCAGCGCGTGCCAGATGGCTTCGCCGCTGCGCCACTGGACACCGCGAAGTTTGGCCAATCCGGTATTGAGATAGATGATGCAAAGGTGGAGTTGGAGAGCGCGCAGCCCCAGGTTTGCGATGAAGGTTGGCGCCGCCGAGCTGCGTCCACGGATTTGATCGAGCGAGAAAGCACTACCTACCGGCATCCAGGCGCAATAGAAAAGGCAGATGTGCAGCATAGTGTCGACGCCGTAGAGCGACATGAACCCGCTATTTACCGTCATACTATGCAGCAGCCATACGGTCACAGCGCTCAGTCTGGTCCGCCAGCCGAGCAGCAGGCAACCCAGTCCCACTGCGTAAAGGCCGAACACGCCAAACACGCAACTGCTCGCGGAGACGCCATAGGGCTGTAGCCAGAGACACAGCTTGCCGATGCTGGGCAGCCAATTCCCGCTGTCAGCCTCAACGATTATCCATTGTACGAAACCAAAATTGCCGTAGAGTTGCAGCAGGTAGGGCCAGAGCAGGATTACCTGTATCAGTGCCAGTGTGCTTACGGCTAAGCGAAAAAAGCCGAGCGGGCGCGGAGACGCCGGTGCTGTGAAAAAATCCGCGACCCTGGTCCAAACAACGCGCATCACGGTAGCCCCGGCGGGGTTGAAGCGGACGGCTCCACCGTTTTGTTCCGCTCATCTTCACGGCGAACAAACTCCCCGGCGTAGACAGTCACCCAGATCGGTCGCTGCCCCTGGCGATATTGGCTCATCGTCGGCAGATGGTTTCGCTTCGCCATCACGGTGACTTTACGCGCCTCGGGATGACTGCCCAGCAATAACGCCGCCCATGATTGAGCGAAGACGTCGCGAAGCTCCTCATGCTGCATCCCGACGGTGATGAGGCACTGGTAACGAAAATCGACCTCCTTGTTCGCCGAAAGGAAGTCGATAACCTGCGCCTGCCCGTGTTCATCTTCCAAAATGAACGCGGCCTTATAACCGTCCCCCACTGCCGGGGCGAAATACGTGTAATCTCTAAAACTGCCAGACAGGTTATTGTACGTGCGGAGCGCTTTACCCAACTTGCCGGGCACGCGGGCAGGCAGGCCAACCCAGATGAACGCCGCGACCAGAAGTAAGTGAAGTAACACCAGGGATGTTCCCAGAACTTTCTTGAGGCGCATCGCAGGCGGTCCTATTAGGCGCTAGTGGAGGAAAATGAATTCGTTACGATCCTTTTTGGATAGAATTCCCTCGAGTCTTTTGATTATCTCCTGCCCCTCGTTAGAATTTTCTTTCCCACCCGTCTGCGAACTGGCTTTCGAGGTGTCTTCGGTGCCGGGCGTACTCATGAAAATCGCTTGCAGATTGCCTTCTTCGGTAAACCGGACACCTTGTTGCGAGGCAACCCGGCGTACTTCCGCAACGGAGAGCGTGCCCAATGTCTGCGAGCCTACCTTTCTATCGGCCTCGAACCTGGGAACAATGATGCGGTAACTTGCGGGGTTCGCGCCCTTCAGTGCTGCTTGAATCTCGCCGACTTCCGTGGCGGTAAACTCCTTAGTGCTTACATTCGACCCCGGACAACTGCTGAAGCTGAGACTCAACATGCCCAGAGCGAGGACGACGAACAGCGTTGACAACTTGGCCGAGGGTGAGAAGCTGTTTTTCATGATGTGCTCCTAAATGGTTGCTTGAAGTTCAAGCCTGGAAAACTCGAAACGGGAACCAAACATCGTTTGGCGCGAATAGCCTTTCAGAACTTAGAGAAGAAACCAACAGACCAGATACGGGCGCAACTACGCAGACTCTTGAATTCGCTGGTTGAGAAGGGTGTGAGTGTCGAGTGTCGCCGAGACTTTCGACATTCCATGCGTTGCAATGTCAAGAATATTTTCGGGGCACAATCTATCGCCATGCAATCTTCGTGTCAAGAATTATCGTGGCGAAAATCCCCTGTCAGGTCGTCTTGTGAATTCAGAAAGATGAAGAGCACCTTCTGTCGGGTCGCAAGGCGTCGTCCACTCTGGTCTGGCCCAGGCGAAGGCGTGGCGTCTGTCAGGGTCGAGAGCGCGGGCAGGGGTAAGCCAAAGTTTTGCGGATTCTCACCGATGATTGCCGCCGCAAAAAAGTTTGGCACATAAGCCGCGCCTTCCTGGCGGAAATTACTGCCGAGTTCTTCGCGGTGCGCAAACAGCGTCCAGAAATTTCTCTGGTAGTCGCCGGCGTCTCTCAATTCCCGCAACGTTGTTCTCACCCACGTCGCGCCGGTGTTGTAGCTAAGCAGCACTAGCGTCATGCTCTCGGCATCGTCGCCGAGCTCCGCCATGTGGTCTGCCATGTAATGGGCGGCGGCGGGCGTCATCTTCTCCGCGTCGCACATTTCTTCCGGAGACACGCCGTAGCGTCGCGCGGTCTGCGGCAAAAATTGAAACAACCCTTTGGCGCCGATGCTGTTTTCAAAACACGGCCGGTACGCCGACTCGATAACCGGCAAATAGATCCCAATGATCACCGGCACCCGACGCGCGCCAAACGAACGCGCGATCAAGGGAACGTACTGCGGCGCGCGCGCATAAACTTCCGCGAGTGTCTCCTCGCCATTTACACCGCGCTGGGACGCATACTGATCCACATATTTTTTGATTGCCTGCAATGCTTCGGAATTCAATTTCGCCGGACGATCACCCATCATCGACGAGATGTGCTGTTCCTGGTCCCTGATGAATGCCAACTGCTCTGCTTCGTCCATCTGCGAATATAACTTTTCGACCGGCGCGATCGCGTTTGGTTGGTCCAAGGCGCTTTGCCTCGCCGGACGACGGTAGAGCATAACGGCGGCGGTCCCAAGTACGAGAATCAACGCGACACTCAAGCTGGCCCAGGCGAAACGCCGCGACGCAGGTAAAGCTTGAGCTTCAACTTTGTCGTGAATAGCAATCGAGGGCAAGACCGCGCTTTGCTGTTTCGATTGTTTTAGTTCAACTAACAAATCGCTCGCCGAGGCAAAGCGATCGGCTGCGGACTTGCGCAGACATGTCTCAACAATCTGCGCGAGCTGAGGATAATTGTTCGCAACGTTTGTAAGCGGCGCCGGTTCTCGTTCGAGAATTGCGACGAGCGTATCCATCCGCGTCTCACCCTTGAACGGCAAACGCCGGCCAAGCATTTCATAAAGCACGACGCCGAAACTCCAAATGTCGGTGCGTTCATCCACCGGCAACGCGCGGGCTTGTTCGGGTGACATGTAATTCACGGTGCCCATCACCAGGCCGCTTTCGGTGTGTGTTGCCCGGGATGGTTGCGTGTCATCGCTCGGTTCGAGTTGGTCAGGCTCCATCAACTTCGCGATACCGAAGTCCAGAATCTTCACCAGGCCATCCCCGCGGCGCATGATGTTTTCGGGCTTGATGTCGCGGTGCACGATGCCTGCCGCGTGTGCCGCTGCGAGTGCCGACGCCACTTGCTCGGCTATGTCAAGAATTTCATCAAGCGACAAATCGTGATTCCGGAGCAGCTCGCGAATAGTCGCGCCGTCAATAAACTCCGTCGCTATGAAATAGACTCCCTCGCTTTCTCCGACTTCGTGGATCGTGAGTATGTTTGGGTGATTCAATGCTGAGGCGGCGCGGGCTTCGCGTTGAAAACGGCGCAAGCGGGCGTCATCAGAGGCGAAATAGGCCGGCAGTAACTTCAAAGCCACGCGGCGGTCAAGCCGCGCGTCTTCGGCAAGGTAAACTTCGCCCATCCCGCCCACGCCGAGACGACTCAGAATTTCGTAAGGACCAATCCGGCTACCAAGCTTATCCCCGCCATCATCAGCGAGTAGCACGCGCGCATCGCGCGTGATCGCGGGTTGTTCGATGAAGTCACTTGCCCGCTCGTAAGCTTCGATTAGAGAATTCGTTTCTTTGAACAACAACTCGTCCCCACCGCAAGCTTCGCTGAGAAAAGAGACACGTTCCCCCGCCGGCCGATCAAGCGCAGCCTGCAACACTGCTTCAACTTTTACCCATTGCTCACGGGTCATGTCCAAAGTCCAACGTCCAATGTCCAATGTCCGCTAAGCCGTCCTGACTTTAGACTTTGGACAGTGGACTGGACAGTCTTTCTACTTGTCACTCGTCACTCGTCACTAGTCACTTTCTTGTACAGCCAGGCTTTCGCGGCGCGCCAATCGCGCCGCACTGTCATCGCGGAGATTTCCAAAACCTCCGCAGTTTCTTCGATACTCAAGCCGCCGAAGTAACGCAGCTCCACCACGCGACTCTTGCGCGGATCGATCTTCGCGAGTTCATTCAACGCTTCATCGAGGGCTAACAACTCGGCGGCGCGCGGCTGCGACATCACTGCGGCATCTCTCGTTGCCGCATCGAACGAAACGCGTTGCACCTCGCCTCCGTGTTTGACGTACTGCCGGCGCCGCGCGTGATCGATCAGGATATGGCGCATCACCTGGGCGGTGACTGCAAAGAAGTGGGCGCGGTTCTGCCATTCCACGCGCTGAGAACCAGCCAGCCGCAAGTAAGCTTCGTTCACAAGCGCGGTTGTTTCGAGCGTTTGCCCTTCGCGCTCGCGCTGAACGTAACGATGGGCGATGCGCCGAATCTCGTCGTAGACAAGCGGCGTCAACTGTTCCAGCGCCGCCTTATCACCGCGCGCCCAATCGACGAGCAACCCGGTTAGATCATTCGCCGCGAGATCGTCAGCAGGTGTCGTCATCGCGCGCGATTCTAACATCTGACTTCACACAAGCTTTAAGTTTCTGGCTGTCGTTTTAAGCAGGAATGAATTACCTAAGCGGCGTGAATTTTGATGAACACTTTTGCCGCCTTTTCTCGCTAGGCGGTTATGCATCAGAACCGAGAGCGGTAGCGACCGGCCAGAAAGGCAACTTCAGTAGATAGCACTTTAAGTTTTGGAATTTTCATAAGGTTGCGCATCTGGCCGGTCGCTACCGCTCTGGGGTTCTGATACAGCAAGTCCGTTTATTTCCTGAATGCAAGTCCTTCTGAACAGTCCTTCCGGTATTTCTCGCTTATATAGTTGCGGGAGTTTCCTGCAATTCTAAAGAAAAAGAAGGACAACCATGACGATTCAAAAACTGACCGCCGCAATTTTCGCAATTCTGCTTACCTTAACCATCGGCTCTTCCGAGCTTCGCGCTCAGGCAAACTCCTATCAACAAATGTCACACGTCGAGCGCGCGCAGTTCGTGGCCGCTCAGGCGCGACGCATTGCAGCGGAAATGTCGGGACGCGATTATGAGTTCACGCCCGCTTTCCTCGAGGACATTCAGCAGTCGGTTAACCAGTACACCAGGCGCATCGGCAACGAAAATGCAAATTCAGACAAACACGATCTGCGGCTCGTAATGGAGCGTGGGCAAGCGAACGCCGCAGCGCTTTCCGCCGCGTTCAAGGCGCGCAACGTGTCGCCGCTTATCGGCCTCTACATTCCCTGGATCGAATCGGAGTACCTCAACATAGCCTCCCCCAATTCGATGGGCTCCATCGGCATGTTTCAGTTTCTGCCGAAGACCGGCGAACGCTTTGGTTTGTCAGCGGCTGATTTATTAGACGTGACTAAATCTGCAGACGCGGCGGCGCGCTACATCAGTGGCAACATCGATCGGTTCAAGGACGATCCGATGCGGGAGGCGCTCGCGCTGCTTGCTTACAATCGCGGCGAACAACAAACGGCGCGCGATCTGAAGGTTCTGGTCAACGAGCAAAACCGGCAGTGCAGCATCTGCGCGCTTACGGCCGACCGGAGCAAACTTGATGAGCGCTTTCGCTACGAGAACGTTTATTACGTGCCGCGCTTCTTCGCCGCCGCAATCATCGGCGAGAACCCGCAAGCGTTTGGCCTGCAGGGAGAACCGCTGTCCTCGCATTAGGAAGG
>Ga0207681_10001872_pt1 | contig 13477 bp, 6 predicted proteins | sample KBSS53metaG_FD_184324 | JGI IMG/M metagenome (GOLD analysis project Ga0207681, IMG submission 184324) | Switchgrass rhizosphere microbial communities from Kellogg Biological Station, Michigan, USA - KBS S5-3 metaG (SPAdes) (version 2) | ecosystem: Host-associated > Plants > Roots > Rhizosphere >... | reverse complement strand
GCGCGCGCGCGCCGACAGCGTTCGTTCCGTGGCGTCGACCTCGCGTTCGCCGAACGCGGGGTGCGCCAGGCAATCGGCGACCAGCGCCAGCCCGCGCCCGAGGTGCTGCGGCAGGAAGTCGGCCCGCAGCCCGAGCACGCCCGACGCGGCGAAGCCCTTCAGCACGCCCCCGATCGCGCGCGCCTCGTCGGCGACCGCGGCGGCGGACCGCGTCCGCGTCCCCGCCTCCAGCATCGCCGCGATGGCGGGCGCCGCGTCGTCGCCGATCGCATCCGGCCCTTCGCCGCGGTCGACCCACGCCGCCTGGACGGACACCAGCGGCGCGCTTCCGTCGCTGAGCACGAGAACGCGAACGCCGCCCGGCGTGACGATGCGAACCGCGTCGCCGGCGGCGACCGGCGGGGCGGCCGGCGCGGCGTGCTTCTCCGCCAGCGCGGGCGCGGCCGCGACCATCGCCTCCAGGCGCGGGGTCAGCACCGCCGGGGTCTCGTCCCGGCCGGCGGGCGAACCATCCGGCAGCGCCACCGCGACCGTCAGCTGCTGCGCGGTGAGGACTTCGGCCGCGATCTGCTGCAGTTCGGCGGGCCCGATGCTCTGGATGGTCTCCACGTATTGCTTGCCGTCGTCGACGTCGCGCGCGATCGCGGCGGCGAACCCCAGCCGTCGCGCCCGCGCCGCGGGCCCCTCGCCCGCCCGCGCGAGATCGCTCTCCAGCGCGGCGCGCGCTTCCTCCAGCTCGTCGGCGCGGACCGGCTCCAGCGCGGCCCGCAACGCGAGGTCCAGCGTCGCCTCCGCTGCCTCGGCGATCCGGCGCGGCGCCGGCGTCACCGCGAACGCCACCAGGCCCGCGTCGCGCGATCGGAAGCTGAACGGGCGCACGCCGTCGGCCAGCCGGCGGTTGCGCACGATCTCGCGCTGCATGCGCGCGCCGTCGCCCCGGGCGAGCACCGCCGCCAGCAGATCCAGCGCGGCCGCGCGCTTGGCGGGCAATTCCTTGGTGCGGAATCCGACGATGATCTCGGCCGGCCCGCCGCCGCTGGTGACGGTCACCCGGCGCGGCGTCCCGGACGCGGCATCGGCCGGCGAACCGGCGCGTCCCCGAGGCAGCGCGCCGAATGTCCGCTCGACAGCGGCGAGCGCGCTCTTGTCGACGTCGCCGACGACCACCACCGTCATCGCCCCGGCGGCGTGCGTCTCGGGGAAGTGCGCAGCCAGCGCCGCCGGCGTCAGCGCGACGACCGACGCCGCCGTCCCCATCACGGGCCGGGCGTGACGATCGCCGGCGAACGCGGCTGCGAACAGCGCCTGGTTGGCGCGCAGCCGCGGATCGACCGCCGCGGCCGCGATCTCGTCGAGCGCAAGTTTGCGCACGCGGTCGACCTCGCCAGGATCGAAGGTCGGGCTGGCGATCGCGTCAGCGAGCACGTCCAGCCCCAGCTCGAAGAAAGGCGCGGCGACGACCGTGTGATAGACGGTCTCGTCGAGACCCGTCCACGCACCGACGGTGCCCTTGACCGCTTCGATCTCGCGCGCCCCGCCGCCCGGCCCGCGCCGCTTGCCGCCGCGCAGGACCAGGTGCTCGTAGAGGTGCGCGGCGCCGGACAGCGCGGGCGGGTCGTCTGCCGCGCCGGAAGCGACCCACACCTGGACCGCGACCAGAGGCGCGACGTGATTCTCCTCGATGACCACCCGGACACCGTTTCCCAGGACCGTCTCGGCGCGCGGCGGCGGCACGCCCATCGCCGGCGGGACACCGGGCGTCACGTCGCCGCGACGGCCAGCCGCGCGGGTGGTCCCACAGCCCGCCGCGAGCGGCGCGGCGGCCAGCGCGACCATCAAGGCAAGCGCAGCACGGACGGACAGCGGGGAAGTCACCGAACCGGCGGAGCCTACCAGAAACCCTCGACGGTTCCCGAGATGGTGACCGCCCGGGCTAGCCCCGAAGGTGTACTCTGCCGCGAGCATGAAACGGCGGGCGTTCTTGCGGGGGATGGGCGGCGCCGCGGGTGGCCTCGCCTTCGCTCCCGCGCTCGCGCTGGGGGCGCCCGCCGGACGCAACCAGGTCCTCGATCGCCTGCGGGAGGCGGGCATCGAGATTCGATCGCGCGCGGACATCGTCAGCAGCAAATCGGCTGTCACCTCCGAGGTGCTTGAGGTCGCGCTGGCGAACGCGCGCGCAGGCGGCCCCGCCCGTCGCAGCGGCGCGCTGGCGCTGTCGGTGGTTCCGGTCGCGGGGCGCCCGGACGCCGTCGACATCGTGTCGACGCTGGGGATGTCGAGTCCCTCCGTGACGGCCCACCTGGTCGCCCTCGATTTCCGCGTGTGGTCCCGCAACAACTACGTCGTATTTCCGGGGGCGTGTTACGCGGGCAACCGCTTCCAGTCCCGCCGCGCCGCCGCGTACCCGCCGCTGCTGACCGAGCGCGCTGACATCGGTCCGCACGTCCCGCCCATCGTCCCCGACATCCCCCACCTCAGCGTCGGGGACGGCCCGTCATCCATCTCCATGGAGGCGACGGACCTCGCGACGCCCGCCGTCGGGATCTTCATCCCGGGTTCGCGTCTCGGCGTCATCGTGATGACCGAGCTCGAGACGCCCGACGGCCGGAGAACGCTGGCCGTCGAGGAAAACGCCGATCGCAGCCGCGCGTCGCTCGTGGTCGCCACGCGGACGATGTCGCGCAACGCCAAACCCGGTGTCGCGCCCCGCGCGAGCGGCGCCATGCGGCTGGGCCCGAGGGTCCACGTCTTCGACTGCGCCGACATTCCCGCGCTGCACGAGCGCCTGTTCGCGCTGCGCAAGGACGTGACCGGGCGGACGGCGCTGGTCAACGAGCTGCCGTTCTCGGCGGCGTTCGCGCGGCACGAGCAGCGCGCCGTCGCGCGCTGGGTGGAGAAGCCCGGATTCCTGGCGGTGGGCGACCGCTCCAGCCCGCAAGCGACGTGGCAAACCGGATGGTGCGGGGGCCTCATGACGACGCTGCCGCTGCTCGCCGCCGGCGGCAAGCTGTCGCGCGAGCGCGCGGCGGCGACGATCGCGTTCGCGCTGGACGGCGGGCAGACGCTGGCGGGGTTCTTTCACGGCGTCTCCGACGGGAAGACGTGGTCGGAGGACGGCTTCGCTTACAAGCACGCGCGCCGCTGGCACCTGGTTCGCCGCACCGCCGAGGCGCTGACGTTTCTCGTCAAGCAACTGTCGTTGCTGGAACGCCGGCCCGAGCTTCGCGCCGGCGCGAAGAGCGAGCGCTGGTCCGAGGCCGCCCGCTCCGCCGCCGACGCGCTGGTCAAGCTGTGGGACCGTTACAAGCAGCTGGGTCAGTTCGTCGACATCGACAGCGGCGAGCTGATCGTGGGCGGGTCGACGTCCGCCGGGCTGGCGCCGGCCGGGCTGGCGCTGGCGGCCGCGCACCTCAAGGAGCCGCGCTACCTGCAGGCCGCCCGGGCGATCGGCGATCACTACTACGATCGTTTCGTCCGCGTCGGGCTCACGTGCGGCGGGCCCGGCGATGCGCTGCAGGCGCCCGACAGCGAGTCGGCGGCGGCGCTGCTCGATTCGTTCATGACGCTGTACGAGGCGACGCGCGAGCGGATCTGGATCGATCGCGCGCGCGCGGCGGCGCACCTGCTGGCGAGCTGGGTCATCGCGTACGACACCCCGGCCGCGACGTCGGCGTGCATGGCGTCGAACGCGCGCGCCGCGGGCGGCGTCCTGTGGAGCGCGGCGGCCCGGCGCGGATCGCCGGGGGTCCTGCTGTCGTCGGGCGACGGGCTGCTGCGGCTCTACCGGGAGACCGGCGACGTCGCGCTGCTCGAGCTGCTGCGCGACACGGTCCACAACCTGGGCCAGTACCTGCCGCCCGCCGGCGCGGCGCCCGCGCCCGGCCGGGTCGAGGGCCCCTGCCCGCGCACCAACACGGATCGCTGGCTGGACCCGGGCGGTGGTGTCGTCCCCGTCGACGGCGTGTTCGACGCGATCGCGCTGCTCTCGTACACGGAGGTTCCCGGCATCTACGTTCGCGTCGACACCGGCTTCGTGTTCGTGTTCGATCACGTCACCGCGCGCATCAAGGAACGGGCACCGGGGCGGATGGTGCTGACGGTCGCGAACCCGACCCGCGACGAGGCGACCGTCCGCATCCTCGCGGAGGCGGCCGCCGGTGCTGCGGAGCCGCTACGGCCCGGGGCGGTCGTGGACGGGCAGACGGCCGTCGTCCCCGCGGGCGGCAGCGTCCAGGTCCCTGTCGCGCTGTAAGCGCGCAAGCCTCTGCTACTATTGCCCTTCGTGTCCGACGCCGGCCCTCTGCTGACGCTGCTGCGGCGAATCCGGCGCCGGCTGCGGTTGTGGATGGCGGTGGAAGGCGCGGTCGCGGGGGCGGCGGCGGGCGCTGTCGCGCTGGCGGGGGCCGTGACCGCTTTGCGCGTCGCGGGGCACGCGGTCGGCCTCGCCCGCCCGCTGGCGCTGCTGGCGGGCGCCGTGGCGGTGGGCGCCCTGATCCGGGCGGCGCGCCGCATCCCGCTGGCGAGCTGCGCGCGTTTCGCCGACGCCGCGCTCGACCGCCAGGATCGCGTGCTGTCCGCGTTCTGCCTGCACGGCGATCAATCGCCGCTGGCGCGCGCGCTGATGCAGGACGCGGTGGAACGCACGCGCACGCTGGCGCCGGGTAGCGCCGTGGCGCCGCGGCGCCCGAAAGGCCTGCCCGCGCTGGCGATCGGCGCGCTGGTGCTCGGCGCGGCCGCGATCGTCCCGGTGCGCTCGCGCGCGGCGCGCATGCCGGTCGTGGCGCCGCCCGCGTCGGGGGTTCCGCTGGCGGTGGGCACCCTGGACGTCGAACGCGAAGAGGCGCGACGCGCGGCCGAGGCGGCCGCCCGCCTTCACGACGAGCGGCTGGCCGCGCTGGCGGGCGAGCTGCAGCGCACGCTGCGCCGGCTGGCGGCGGGGCAGCTCAGCGACGGCGACGCGCTTGAAAAACTTTCCGCGTTGCAACGCGAGGCTGCTCAGGCCGCCGCGGAGGCGGCGCGCGACGCAAACGCGTTCGAGGCCGCCAAGAAGGCGCTGGAGGGCGAGGCGGCGACGCGCGGCGCGGGCGAGATGCTCTCCGCCGAGGACGCCGACGCCGCTCGGGCGCGGGCGGCGCTGGGCAGCGCCGCCGCCGAAAACCCCACGGAGACGGGTCGTGCTTTATCGGCGGCCGCGCGCGGCGTCGCCAGCGCGCTCGGTGCGCCCGCCGAGGATGGCGACAAGAACCCGCGCCGACTTCAACGCGAGGGCGACGGGAAGAACGGCCAGGACGGCGCTTCCGCGGACAAGCCGCGCGACGCCGAGCGCCGCCTGGAACGGCTGCAACGCGATCTGGGCGACGCGGCCAGCGCCTGCCGCGACGGCGATCCCAGCTGCAAATCGCGCGCGGAGAAGAGCGGCGGCGATCTCGGCCAGATGGGCGGACGCGGCGCCAGCGCCGAATCGCTGCGCCAGCTGGAACGCGCGCTGCGACAGATGCGCGACCGGCTGGGCCGCGGCGAGATGCGCAGCGGCGATCAGCAGGCGATGCGCAGCTTCGAGCGCGCGGCGCGCGGCGAGAACGGCCAGTCGGGACAGCAGGGCGGCCAGGGACAGCAGCAAGGACAGCAGGATGACGGCCAGCAAGGCGAGGGCGTCGGCACCGGTGAGGGCAGCGGCCAGGGCCAGGGCGATTCCGTCGCCGAGGGCGAGCAGAGCGGCGGCGGCGAGAACGGCAAAGGCAGCGACGGCAAGGGCGGCAAGGGCAGCGACGGCAAGGGCAAGGCGTCCGGCAACGGCAAGGAAGGTGAAGGCGCCGGGGCCGCCGAAGGCATCGCGATGCTCGGCGAGCGCAAGACCGTCGAATCGACGGCCAGCAACGCTCCCGGCGAAGGCCAGGGGAACGGCGCCGGCGGACCGCCGCTGGGCCAGCGCGGCGACATGCAGACGCGCGGCCACGAGACCGAGGCGCGCGTCGCGAACGGCGCCGGTCCGAACCGCGCGGAAGTGATCGGCGGCGCCGCCGATCGCGGCTTCGCGCAGCACGGCTACGCGCGCGTGTTCGCCGACTACCAGGCGGCGGTCGAGGACGCGCTGGCGACGACCGCCGTCCCGGAGGGCCGCCGCTACGTCGTGCGGCGGTACTTCGATCTCATTCGGCCGCGCACGGGTAAGAGCACCGGCAACAGTGCGGGCAGTACGGGCAGGACGGGAAGGACCGGCGGACGATGACCGCTCCCGCCGATCGCGTGTCGTCGAACGACGTGGCCACCGCCGCCGTGGCGGCGTTCCGCGCCGACCTGGATCGGCTGCTCGCCGAGATCGCGCGGCGCATGGTGGGGCAAAACGAGATCGCCGGCTCGGTCGCGTCGGCGCTGCTGGCGGGCGGGCACGTGTTGCTGGAAGGCGTCCCCGGCCTGGGCAAGACGCTGCTGGTGCGGACGCTGGCGGAGACGCTGGAGCTCTCGTTCTCGCGCATCCAGTTCACGCCCGACCTGATGCCCGCCGACGTGCTGGGGACGAACCTGATCGTCGAGTCTGCCCAGCCGGGCGAGGCGTCACGCCGCTTCGAGTTCCAGCGCGGTCCGATCTTCGCGCACATCGTGCTCGCCGACGAGATCAACCGCGCGACGCCGAAGACGCAGTCCGCGCTGCTGGAGGCGATGCAGGAACAGTCGGTGACCGTCGGCAAGCAGACCTACCCGCTGCCGCCGCCGTTCTTCGTGCTGGCGACGCAGAACCCGATCGAGATGGAGGGGACGTACCCGCTGCCCGAGGCGCAGCTGGATCGCTTCACGTTCAAGCTGCGCGTCGAACCGCCCGCCCGCGAAGAGCTGCACGCGATCCTCGAGCGCACGACCGGCAGCGATGAACCGGCGGTCCGCCCGGTGCTGGGGCGCGAGCGCCTGCTGGAGATGCGCGCCCTGGTTCGCCAGGTTCCCGTCGCCCGCCCCGTGCAGGACTACGCGGTCCGCCTGGTCGAGGCGACGCACCCGACGCGATCGCCGGTCGCCGAGGTGAAGCGCTTCGTGCGTTACGGCAGCTCGCCGCGCGGCGCGCAGGCGGTGATGCTGGCCGCGAAGATCGAGGCGCTGCGGGACGGCCGCTTCGCGCCGTCGTTCGCGGACGTCCGGCGCGTGGCGCTGCCCGCGCTGCGCCACCGCGTTCTGCTCAACTTCGACGGCGAGGCCGAAGGCGTGACCGCCGACGCGCTCGTGTCGGCGGTGCTGGCCGGATTGCCCGAGATGGCGTGATGGCGGGGGCGCGCGCCGCGGAGACCGTTCCCCGGCCAGACGGCGCGCCGCCGCGCGCGGGCCGCTTCGACGAACGCTTCCTGCGCCGGCTGGAATCGCTGGTGCTGACGATCCGGCGCAGCGCGCGCATGTCCGCCGGGCTGCTGCGCGCCAACCGCGCCTCGAAGCGCGTCGGCGCCGGTCTGGAGTTCGCCGATCACCGCGACTACGCGGCGGGCGACGATCTGCGCTACCTCGACTGGAACCTGTACGGCCGCCTGGGCCGCCTCGCGCTGCGCCTGTTCCAGGAGGAAGAAGATCTGCTGGTCGAGGTGCTGGTCGACGCGAGCGCGTCGATGGGCGTCGGCAACCCGCCCAAGCTGGATCTGGCGCTGCAGATCGGCGCCGCGCTGGCGTACGTCGGGCTCGCGAACCTGGATCGCGTCGCGCTGAGCCCGCTGGGCGACGACGCCGCGCCGGCGCTGCCGCCGGCGCGCGGCAAGGGGGCGATCCTGCCCATCCTGCGTTTCCTGGACGGCGTTCGCGCGGGTGGCCGCGTCGGGCTGGCGGCGGCGGTGCGGGCGTTCCTGTCGCGGCGGCGCCGGCGGCGGCGCGGGCTGGCGATCGTCATCTCCGATTTCTACGATCCGGCCGGCCATCGCGCGGCGCTGGACCTGCTGCGCCATCACCGGCTGGAGGTCGTCGCCATCCAGGTGAGCGCGCCGCAGGAGCTGGCGCCCGAGGTGCACGGCGACGTCGAGCTGCGCGACATCGAGACCGGCGAGTCGCGCGAGCTGACCGTCTCGCCGTCGGTGCTGGCGGCCTACCGGCGGCGCCACCAGACGCTGCTGCGGGATCTCGAGGGCTACTGCCGCGAGCGCGCCATCCCCTGCTACACGGTCGTCTCGGACCAGCCGTTCGACGCGGCGGTGCTGCGCATGTTCCGCGCCGGCGGCCTGCTGCGGTAGACGGCGATGGGGCTGGGCAGGCTGCTCTCGGGTCCGCTGTCGGCGAGCGCGGTCCTGGTCGCGACGGCGATCGGGGCCGCGGTCATCGGCGTGCTCTACCTGGTGCGCTTGCGGCGGCGGCGCGTGGTGGTGTCGTTCGCGCCGCTGTGGCTGGACGCGGCCGGCCCGCGCCGGACCACCACCTGGGCACGCCGCCTCCGCGACCTGCTGTCGTTCCTGCTCGCGACGGCGCTGCTGGCGCTGGTCGTGGCCGCGACGATGGACACGCGCGCGTCCACCGCCGACGCGGACGGGCGCAGCCTGGTCGTGCTGATCGATCGCTCCGCGTCGATGTCGGCGCGCGTCGGCGCGACCGGCGTGGTGGGCAAGGTGGGCAAGGCGCGATCGACGTCGCGGCTGGACGCGGCGAAGGCGCGCGCGACAGCGATCGTCGACGGGCTGGGACCCGCGGACCGGGCGCTGGTCGCGTCGTTCGCCGCGGACACCGTCGCCGAGATCGGGTTCGAGTCCGACGGCGGCCGCTTGCGGCGCGCGGTGGCGGCGGTGGCCCCCAGCGAGGAGCCGGGCGACCTGCCGCGCGCGCTGACCTTCGCGTCGGCGGTGCTGCGCGGCCGCCCGCGGCCGACGGTGGTGCTGGTCAGCGACGGCGCCTTCACCGAGGAAGCGCGGCGCGCGATCCCGGCCGGCATCGACGTGCGCTACGCGGGGGTCGGGCAGACGGGCCGGCGCGAGGGCGGCAACGTCGGCATCATCTCCTTCGCCGCGCGGCGCGTGCCCGCCGACCCGAGCGCGGTGGAGGCGGCGGTCGTCGCCCAGAACTTCGGCACCCGCCCGGCGGCGGTCGCGCTGGAGATCTCGGCCGGCGCCGCCACCGTCGAGCGCGTGCGGCTGGAGCTCGGTCCCGGCGAACGCCGCCGTCACCAGCTGCCCAACGTGTTCGCCGCCGACGCGCGTCTGCAAGCGCGCCTGCTGACCGCCGACGGCAAGCCGCTGGCGGACGGCGGCGACGACGAGCTGGCGCTGGACGACACCGCCTTCGCGGTCGTGCCGCTCCTGCCCCGCCGGCGCGTGCTGCGCGTGGGTGGCCCGAACCTTTACCTCGACGGCGCGCTGCTGAGCCTGGGCAACACCGTCACCGTCGATCGCCTGGCGCCGGCGGCCGCCGAGGCGCAGCGCGCGCGCTGGCCCGACTACGACCTGGTCATCTTCGACGGCGTCGCGCCCGGTCCGCCGCCGACGCAGGGGCGGTTTCTCTACCTCGACGCGCACGGAGCCGGCAGCCCGTTCGCCGAGCGCGGTGCCGTACGTGATCCCGTGATCGGCGACGTGCGCCGCGATCATCCGCTCGCGCGCCAGCTGGATCTCAGCGACGTGAACATCTCCGCCGCGCGCCGGCTCGCGCTGGCGCCGGGTGACGTCGCGGTGGCGGGCTCGTTCGGCGTTCCGCTGGTGATCGCGCGCGAGCGCCCCGGCCTGCGCGTCGCCGCGACCAGCTTCGACCCGCGCAAGTCCGACCTGCCGATGCGGCCCGCGTTTCCGCTGCTGATCGCCAACGCGCTGGCGTGGGCCCCAGGACGTTCGGCGGACGCGGCGATCGACGCGCCCCCTGCCCTCCTCACCGGCGCCAGCGCGCGGCCGCGCGACGACCTGCCCGAGATCGCGATCGCGCACGCCGGGTTCCACCAGGCGGGCGACATGATCGTCGCCGCCAACCTGGGCGACGTGCGCGAGTCGGACACGACGCCGGCCGCCGAGCTGGACCTGGGCGGGCACCGGCTGGCGCCGCCCGATCCGCCCGCCTGGCGCGGCCGCGTCCACCTCCCCACGCTGGCGCTGTGGCTGGCGCTGGCGCTGCTGCTGGTCGAGTGCGTCACCTACCACCGCCGGTGGACGACATGAGCGCGCTGTCCGACGCGCTGTCGAACGGCACGCTGTCGTTCGAGCACCCGCTGTGGCTGCTCGCGCTGCCGGCGGCGCCGCTGGTCTGGCTGATCGTCCGGCGATCGCTCGCCGATTTCGCGCGCGGGCAGCTGCGCGTGCAGGCGCTGGTGCGGGCGCTGGTGTTCGCGGGCGTGGTCGTCGCGCTGGCCGGCCCGATGTCGCGGCGCCCGGCGCGCGCCGTCTCGGCCGTCGCGCTGGTCGACGTCTCCGACAGCGTCTCGGACGGCGCCATCGCGTTCGCCGGCCAGACCGTCGCGGCGTTGACCCGGGCCGCCGCCGAACGCGGCGATCCGGCGCCACGCGTGGTCCAGTTCGCGGCGCGCGCCGAGGAGATCGACGCGAAGAATCGCCCGCTCTCGCGCTTGCCCGCGCCCGACGGCGCGGCCACCGACCTGGCCCTGGCGGTCGGCTTCGGCGCCGGCCTGGTCGACGCGACCGCCATCCCGCGCCTGCTGCTCATCTCCGACGGCGTTCCGACGCGCGGCGATCTGGTCGCGACAAGCGAACGGCTGCGCGATCGCGGCTTGCCCCTGTTCGCGTTCCCGTTGCCCGCCGACGAACGCGGCGACGTCGCGGTCACCGGCCTGACCGCGCCCGACGACGTCCGGGCCCGCACGCCCTTCCGCGTCGACGTTCACCTGCTCGCCGACCGCGCCGGCGAGGCGCGCGTGCGTCTGGACGGCGCGGGCGACCCACACGTCGTCATCGACGAGCCCGAACAGACGCTGGCGCTCGCGCCAGGAACGACCACCGCGACGTTCACCGTGCGCATCAACGAACCCGGCACCGCGACGCTGCACGTCCGCGCGACCGCCACCGGCGGCGATCGCCATCCCGAGAACGACGAGGGCGTCCTCGCGATCGCGACCGAGCACGATCCGCGTATCCTGGTCCTGGAAGGCAACAGCGGCGCCGCCGGATCGTTCGCGCGCGCGCTCGCCGCCGAACACGTTGCCGCGGACGTACGGTCCGCCCGCGGCCTGCCCCGCGACTTCGACTTCGGCCGTTACGATCTGGTCGCGCTGGCCGACGTACCGCGCGCGCAGCTGCCCGAATCGACGCTGGCGGCGCTGGACGGCTTCGTGCGCGGCGGCGGCGGGCTGCTGGTCGCGGGCGGCACGCAGAGCTTCGGCCCCGGCGGTTACATGGCGACGCGCCTTGAACAGATGCTTCCCGTTCGCCTCGACATTCCCGAACGCCGCGAGGAGGCGACGCTGGCGCTGGCGCTGGTCATCGACAAGTCGGGGTCGATGGCCGGTCCCAAGATGGACCTCACCAAGGAGGCCGCGCGCGCCACCGCCGAGGCGCTGCCGCCCGCCGATCAGATCGCCGTCATCGTGTTCGACAGCGCGTCCAACCCGGTCGTGCGCCTGCAGCGGGCCGCCAACCGGCAGCGCATCCTGGGCGACATCGCGCGCATCACCGCCAGCGGCGGCACCAACATCCTGTCGGGCCTGCGCGAGGCAGTCGACGAGCTGCTGCCCGCCCGCGCGCGCAAGAAGCACATCATCCTGCTGTCCGACGGACAATCTCCCTACGACGAGATCCCGGACCTGATGGACGCGGCGACCGCGGCGCGCATCACCGTGTCGGCGGTGGGCGTCGGCGACGGCGCCGACCAGACGCTGCTGAAGATGATCGCGAACCGCGGCGGCGGCCGCTTCTATCACACGCGCGATCCGGCCAGCATCCCGCGCATCTTCTCGCGCGAGACGTCCGAGCTGGGCGATCGTTCGATCGTCGAACGGCCCACCGCGGTGCGCGTCGCCAAGCGCGTCGCGGCGCTGGCGGGCGTGCCGCTGGAGTCGGCGCCGGCGCTGGGCGGCTACGTGGTGACGCGGCCGCGCGCCCAGGCCGAGCTGATCCTGACGACCGCCGACGGCACGCCCCTGTTCGCGCGCTGGCAGCTGGCGCTGGGCGGCGTCGTGGTCGCGCTGGCCGCCGTACGAGAAGCTGTGGGCGCAGGTGGCGCGCGCGACCATGCGGCGGCGGGCGGCGTCGCACTTCCCGATCCGCAGCGCGCGGGTCGGCGATCTGGTGCGCCTGACCGTCGACGCGGTCGGCGCCGACGACCGCTTCATGGTCGGGCTGGACGGCGGCGTCCAGGTGACGGCGGTCAGCCCGGGACGCCCGGCGGCGCCGCCCCGCACGCTGCCCATGGCGGAGACCGCGCCCGGGCGCTACGAGGCCAGCTTCCACCCCGACGTCGACACCGGCGCTCTGCTTTTCTCCGCGACGCTGTCGGCGGGCAAGGTCCCGGCGGCCGCGGCAGCGGGTCGGATGACCCTGCCCTTCGCGCCCGAGCTGCGCCCGCACCCGCAGATGACTGCCGGGGCGGTCGCAGAGGGCCCCGCGTTGCTGGGCGCCACGGCCGCCCGGACCGGCGGCCGCGTCGTAAACGACGTTCGCGAGCTTTACGACACCGGCGCCGACCGGCGCGAAACCCGCCAGCGGCTGCGGACGCCGGTCCTGCTGGCGACCGCCCTGCTGTTCCTCGTCGACGTCTTCCTGCGCCGCGTCCGACTGCGCGCCGATTGATCGCGGGATTGATCGATTGACTGGCGCACGTAAGTTTGGCAGATCACTGCGTTCCCGAAGTATCCTTCTCGTTCAGTTTCAAGCCACGGGGCGTGGCGCAGTCTGGTAGCGCGTTCGGTTCGGGACCGAAAGGTCGGAGGTTCAAATCCTCTCGCCCCGACAACTCTAAGGCCGCGGGATCGCTTTCCAGCGGTTCCTCGTCGAGTCGACGGTGCGTGGACTTGCGCTCGCCGGCTTTCGACTCCAGCTCTCAGGTGTACCGACGCCGCACGTGACCAGTGCGGTGACGAGCCGTTCCGAGATCAAGGAGAAGCACCCATGCGCGCAGCTGTCTTCAACGGACCACACGCGATCGAAATCGCGGAACGGCCCGACCCAAGGATTCAGGCTCCGACGGACGCCATCGTTCGCGTCACGCTCGGCTGTGTCTGTGGCTCCGACCTCTGGTACTACCGCGGGGACTCTCCGCACGCGCAGGGGCCGATCGGGCACGAGTTCATCGGCGTCGTCGAGGACATCGGGAAGGAGGTGCATGGGATCGCGCGGGGAGATCTCGTCGTGGCGCCGTTCACATATTGCGACGGGACCTGTCCGAACTGTCTCGCGGGCGTGACTTCTCAGTGCGTCTCCGGAGGCTCCTTCGGAAATCGCGGGATCGACGGCGGCCAGGGAGAGGCGGTCCGCGTACCGCTTGCCGGCAGCACCCTCGTCCCGGTACCCGGCCGTGGCCATTCGGAGGAGATCCTGCGTTCACTCACCGCGCTCTCCGACGTGATGTGCACCGGCCACCACGCGGCGGT
>Ga0207681_10001862_pt1 | contig 13538 bp, 10 predicted proteins | sample KBSS53metaG_FD_184324 | JGI IMG/M metagenome (GOLD analysis project Ga0207681, IMG submission 184324) | Switchgrass rhizosphere microbial communities from Kellogg Biological Station, Michigan, USA - KBS S5-3 metaG (SPAdes) (version 2) | ecosystem: Host-associated > Plants > Roots > Rhizosphere... | reverse complement strand
GATAATCTGGCGCCCAGGCGTCGTCAACGCCGTGGTTCCTGCGAAGGGGTCGGTGTTGAACAAAAAGGTGGTTGCGTTGGCGGTCGAGGCGAACGACAGCAGCGCGAGCGCGATGGAAGCGGTGATGCGAGGCATGACTCCAAACCTCCTGAAGCCAATCTACAAGATCGCCGAAGGCCCGCTTGCACGCATCAACGGCTGGGCTGGCACGGGACCCAGGCGACGGCACCACCCGCGCCCACGGCTTCGCAGAGTTTCGCCGCGTCCCCCATCGCTTTTTCGAAATCGGCCCACGGCACCGGCTGGCCGTGCACAGGCGCAATCGTCGACACGTTCAGATTCATGCGCTTCACCTGGTTCCAGAAGCTGGTCATCGCCGGCTTCGGTGGACCGGTGTGCGGTTCGTGCGTGTCGAACAGGTTCGCCTCGAACGCGATGCGCTCCGCCGGCAAATAGGCCATCAGCATGCCCGACACGTGCGCGAGGGGCTGGACGTAGTACACGCGCAGGATGCGCGTGTTGTCGGTGATGACGTAGTTCTCCTGGACCGCCTCGTAGTTGTAGCCTTCCGCCACTTCGGTCGGCGGCCACAGCGCCATGATGTCGGGCTTCATCGTCCTCGGCGTGTAGGTGAGGATGTCGTGATTCATGAAGTCGACGTTCGACATGTGCATGACGATGGTGGCGCCGATGTGGTTGTAGCTGCGGATCCCGCCGATGTGATCGAAGTGAGGATGCGAGCTGATCAGCCAGCGGATTGGTTTGTTCGGCGCGAGCTTCACGATCTGTTCGATGACCGCGAGGCTGCGTTCCTCGCTGCCGGGCGCTTCGAACACCGCGACGAACTTGTCGAACTCAATCATGTAGCTGTTCGCCGGTCCCCCACCCAGCCTGTAGACACCGGTCGCCAGTCTGTCGACGGTCACGCCATTCGGAAACTGCGCCTGCATCACAGACGCGGGGACTGACACCGGGTCGGAGCACACGTTCGGCTCTACTTTCGGAAACCGGCCGCCGTACGCGTTGTGGCCGGTGCTCTTGCTGTAGAACTGCCAGTTGTCGTCCCAGCCCTGGTGCGAGTGCCACACGGTGGGCCACTTGACGCCGCCCACGCTCACCTGATCGGTCGACTCGTGCTCGATGTTGAAGTCGCCCATCGCGTTTTCGGCAACGGTCGTCTTGATGCGCTGGATCTGGTTATGTGAGTTGATCGTCGCGTCCATGCGGTATTTCCCGAGCACCGTGATCGCGACGACGTGCAGTTTTTCGGGCGCGACGACGTTTCCGTCGCGGCCTTTCTCGATCTGCTCCCATCGCCAGAACGCCCTGGGGTTCGCGCCGGGCAGCCGTGCCGCCTTGATGAAGCCGGGAGGGTTCATCCACAAATCCAGTTGATACCGTTCGGCGTCTTCCGGCGCTGCGGCGACGGGGGGACCGTCGCCGTCGATGGACCACGAATACTTGCCGTTGGTGAGGTGGGTTTGCCGGAGATTCTTCTGGGTCGGCGTCCCGTCCACCCATCCAAGGCCGTACTTCCACGACGCGGGATTCAAGCCGGGCTTGCGATCGAACGTTTCCTTGCTGGTTCCGGTTTCCCAGTTGATGGTGCGGGTGTAGTTGGCGAGCGCGTCGATGCGAGGCCAGTCGACGTTGACGGCGTGTTCGAACGTCTGGCCGACGGCGCCGCCGTAGCCGGTCCCCGAAAACGTCACGCATTTGAAATTCGCCTCGCCGATTTCGCGCGCGGCCGCCGCCAGGATCGGCGCGGGATCGACGAAGCCCGGCGGAAACTGTTGCGCGGGCGCCTGGACGCCGAAGAGCACGACGACCGCCAGCAACGTGCCGAATTTCTTCATAAGCCGCTTCCTCGCATGGTTAAGGCCGGGTTTGCGTCGGCCAATCCTCGCACTCCACTTCGTCCAATTTCAACGGCTCAACTGGCATGGAGTGCGCGACGCACGCCGCTGCGAGGCATACTGGGCGGAGCGGCAGGAGGCGGCATGGACGAACGATCGCTGTTCACGAAGTTCTGGGAGAACGAAGCGAAAACCACGCGCAAGGTGATCGCGCGCATACCGGAAGGCTCGGACTACCGCCCGGATCCCAAGTCCCGGACCGCGCGCGAAATTGCGTGGCAGATCGCGTGCGAAGAGAAAATGATCATCGACGCGGTCGAGACCGGCAAAGCCGAGTGGAAGCCGCCGCCGGCGCCGGCGACCATCAAGGAACTGGTCGAGGTGTACGACAGGCAGAGCGCGGAGATCGTCGGACGGTGGAAAGCGCTGCCGGCCGCACGCTGGGACGGCACGCTCGAGTTCTTCGGCGGTCAACGCCCCGCATCACCGATGGCGTGGAGCTTTCTCTTCGACATCGTGCACCATCGCGGGCAGATTTCGACCTACCTGCGCCCGATGGGATCGACGGTTCCACAGATCTACGGCCCGAGCGGCGACGAGCCGTAGGGTCAGCGTGCGAGGCCGCACGCGGCCACGTCGCCGGACTGCAGGCCGCGTTTCAGCGCCGCCACGCGATCGGCCGACGAGCCGTGGGTGAAGGAATCCGGGACGACCCTGCCCTGACTCTCCTGTTGCAGCCGGTCGTCGCCGATGGCGGCAGCCGCCGTGAGCCCTTCCTCCGCGTCGCCCGGCTCGAGGCGATTGCGCCTGGCCGCCGCATGCCCCCACACGCCGGCCAGGCAATCCGCCTGGAGCTCCTGGCGCACGGACTGCGCATTGGCGCGGCTGCGCGCCAGCCCCCCGCCCCTCGCCAGATTGCCCGTCAGGTTCTGAACGTGATGGCCGATTTCGTGCGCGATGACATAGGCCTGCGCGAAGTCGCCAGGAGCACCGAACCGCCGGTCGAGCTCGCGGAAGAAACTCAGATCGATGTACACCCGCTGATCGCCCGGGCAGTAAAACGGTCCGGTGGCCGACCCCGCCTGGCCGCACGCGGAGTCCACAGCGTCCGAGAACAGCACGAGCACCGGCTTGGAGTACTGCTGACCCGACCGCTCGAAGATCGCGGTCCACGTATCCTCCGTATCCGCGAGAATCTTCTTCGCAAATTCGCCGGCGGGATCCGAACCCGGTGGTCCGGCAGGCGTGCTGGCCGGTGGCGCGCCGCCCGTGCTCACGCCGGAATCGTTGAGGAGTTGACTCGGGTCGACACCGAGGAAGTAACTGACGACCAGCAGCAGGATGACGCCGCCGATGCCCAGCCCACCGGCACCGCCGGGCCGAAACCCACGGCCACCCATTCCGCGGCGATCTTCGACGTTCTCACTCTGTCGCGCGTCGTCCAGGCGCATGGCGGACCTCAGGAGTGACCGGGCGCTCGTCTCATTCTACGCTCCCGCCGGCGCGCTGAGGAGATTCGTGGATAATTCGATCATGCTGTCACGATCGATCGCGCTCCTGATTCTTGGTTCCCTCGCATTCGTTTCGTCCACCCGCGCGCAGGACGACCCGAACTGGACCCGATCGTTCCCGCCGTTTCGGATCATCGGCAACATCTACTGGGTCGGTTCGTACGACCTGTCGAGCTATTTGATCACCACTCCGCAGGGCCACATTCTCATCAACACCGGGGTCGGCGACACGGCGCGCCAGATCAAGGCAGGCGTGGAACAGCTCGGCTTCAAGCTTTCCGATACCAAGATCCTGACCACGACCCAGGGACATTTCGACCACGTCGCGGGGCTGGCGGAGTTGAAACGCATGACCGGCGCGCGGGTCGTCGTCTCGGAGCCGGAGAAGGCGCTGCTCGAGTCCGGCGGCAAGCTGGACTTCCGCTTCGGCGACACACCAGGGGCCCAGTTCGAGCCGGTCAAGGTCGACAGCACGTTCAAGGACCACGACACGATCTCGCTCGGCGGAACCGTTCTCACTGCGCATCATCACCCCGGACACACCAAGGGATCGACCAGCTTCACGTTGAACGTGCAGGAAAACGGGAAGACGTACCGCGTGCTGATTGCCAACCTGGGATCCATCAACCCTGGCGTCACCGTCAGCGGCATGCCGAAGTACCCCGGCATCGCCGACGACTACGCGCGGACCTTCAAGGCGCAGAAGGACATGTCGATCGACGTCTTTCTCGCGTCGCACGCCTCGCAATTCAAGCTGCACGAGAAATACAAGCCCGGCGACGCATTCAATCCCGACCGGTTCGTCGATCCGCAAGGCTTCAAGGCTGCGGTCGAGGAGCTCGAGAAGACCTATCGAGATCAGCTGGCTCGAGAGCGCGCGCGCCAGTAAGTCGATCCGTGCGAGGTGTCTCTTGCGCTACCGGGCCGATGACTCGTTGGGAGCGCCAAGTCGCGCAAGGTCCGACGGCCAGTTGAAGATCAGCGCAAGGTGTTGGCTTCCGCGGGAGCGCAGCATCAGGAAATGCTGTCCGTCCGGCGTTGGATCGAAGACCGGCACCAAGTGTGTTTCGCCGCCCGTGGGAAACAGCACAACCGGCCTCGAGACAGCGAGCGAACCGCCCTGGGGCGTGACGGACACTGCTGACACGCCACCCGCTCCGACGTAGAAGATCTCACCGGTTTTCGACCATGCCGGCATCTGACCGCCGCTGCTCGACACTTGGATGCGTTGATCACCATCCGGAAAAGGCCGCACGAAGACTTCCATGCGGCCCGATTCGAATGACTCGTAGGCCACCCAGCGACCGTCCGGGGAGAAGCTGGCGCCAAGACCCCAGACACGGTTCGGGAACAGCGAGCGCGCCGGCACCGAGGCGTCGGCCGGTGCTTGAAACAGGTTTCCAGTAGACGGAGATCCCTCGACGAACACCAGAGCCGACCCGTCAGGCGATACCGCCAGCGGGAAATGAACTTCGTCGCTCCTCGACAACCGCTTCTCTTCGCCAGCGCCGTCGGCGCGACGAGACCAGAGGTTCCACCCTCTCGCTTCGCGAGCCGAGGCATAGATCAAACGGTCGTCACGGGTGCCCCAAACGGCACGTATTGGAAACGTGCCGGTCGCCACACGCGAAACGGAGCCCCGCTGAAGGTCGTGGACCAATAACTGTCCAGGCGCTAATCCGACATTGACGGCAATCCGAGTCCCGTCCGGCGAAAGGCTGACGCCGGCCGACGGCCGATAGCCGCCGCCACTTTGGACGGGTGACACCATCGACGTATTCGTCTCGGCAAGCTCGGCGATCTTCTCAACCGTGCCCGACCTGGACACCCGCACGAGATCGACAGGCGCTTCATCGGGCCGAACGAAGGCGAGCGTTCCGTCGGCGCCCAGGCTCGGGGTCCTGCCGCGGGAAACGACGAGCATCGGCGCACCGGTCGTTTCCAGGCGTTGCAACGAGAATGGCACCGCCCAAATCCCCGGGTTAGTGGTTTCACGTTCGTAAAGCAAGTGGCCCGTCGGCGAATACACCGGATACCGGAGGCTTTCTCCTGGAATTTCGAGAAGCACCTTCCGCGATCCGCCCGCCAGTGCGGCGATCATGTCTGGCTGCCGGTTTCGGCGGTGTACGGTGAAGATCAATCCGCGATTGTCCGGCAGGGCCGCGATCTCGTGAAAGTCGGTTTCGTCGCTCCGGTCGAGCGCGAGCATCTCGCGTCCGGAGCCGCCGCCGGCAGCCGGTACCGTCCACAGCCCAATCGTGTCGCTGCCAGCAAACACCACCTGGCCGTCGCTCATCCACACGCTGCTTGCTGATCCCGCCATGTCGGGGGGTACAGGACCGAGCTCGGTGGGAGCCCCACCCTCCGTGGAAACTTTCCAGGCGCGCCCGCGCCTGACATAGGCCAGGTGCCGGCTGTCCGGCGACCACGAGGAGTACCCCACCTCGTCGCTGTCGGGGAGTTCGGTAATGTCGAGGCTGTCGAGACGGCGGACGTGGAGACGCCCGCCGGCGACGAAGGCAACGCGCGATCCGTCGGGCGAGATAGCGGGCGCCCGGCCGCTATTCGCATCCAGATCGGTGACGGCGAGATCGACTTTACGAACGGCCTCGCGCGTCGTTCCCGGGGAAGGCCGCGCCAGCCAGCCGGCGCCAAAGAGGACGGCGCCGACCGCGGCGGCGGCGGCGAGCGTCCGCCAGCCCGGGCCGCGGCCGCGAGCAGGTTCCAGCGGTGAACTTGTCGCGCCGGGGTTCTCGAGGACGACGCGCGCCTCGCCGATCGCCTGCAGGCGCCGGCGCGGCTCACGGTCGAGGCACCGGCGCAGAAGACCGCGTACGGACTCGGGCGTCGCCGGAGGCATGGCACGCCAGTCGAGCTCGCGCGTCAGCACGGCTGCGACAGTGTCCGAGATCGTGTCGCCATGAAACGCGAGGCGGCCGGTCAACATCTCGAACAGCACGACGCCGAACGCCCAGATATCCGCGCGCCGGTCGACGGCCTTGCCGCGCGCCTGCTCGGGCGCCATATAGGCGGCCGTCCCGAGGATCACACCCATCCCCGTCATCGCCCCGGGACTCGCCATTGTCGGCGAGTGGAGCGGGTCGCGCGCGACTGTGGCTCCGCTGATCAGGGCGCCGCCGCTGTCGCGACCGGCGGGATCGAGCGCCTTGGCGAGGCCGAAGTCGAGCACCTTCACGGTGCCGTCAGATCGCAGCTTGATGTTCGCGGGTTTGAGGTCGCGATGGACGATGCCGGCATCGTGCGCGGCCTCGAGGGCCTCCGCAATCTGCCGCGCGATCGGCAGCGCCTCGTCGAGCGGGATGGCGCCGCGCGTCAAGCGTTGGGCCAGATCCTCGCCTTCGACAAGCTCCATGACGAGCGCTCGCATGTCGCCCGTGCGCTCGAAGCCGTAGACCTGGGCGATGTGCGGGTGGTTCAGCGACGCGAGCGTCGTCGCCTCGCGCGCGAACCGGGCCAGTCGATCCGCGTCCGTCGCCACCGCTGCCGGCAAGATCTTGATCGCGACCGAACGCCCGAGCGTCGTGTCGCGGGCGCGATACACCTCGCCCATTCCGCCGGCGCCGAGCAGCGCGACGATCTCATAGGGCCCGAGACGTGTACCTGAGTCGAGGCTCATGAAGAGGGGAAGAACGCGCCACGATAACACGTCCGCGGCGCTGGGCCCCCCAACGGAGGTCGTCATCTGGATGATGATGCGCGAGGTCTACGTCCTGGCCGCCCTCGGGCTGGCAATCAGCGTGCCGGCCGCGGTCGGCGCGTCGCGGTTGATCGAATCGTTTCTCTTCAACATGAAACCGAACGACCCGCGCACGCTGGCAGTTGCGGTGACCACTCTCCTGGGCGCGGCGCTGCTGGCGGGCTACGGACCGGCGCGACGCGCTTCGCGAGTGAACCCGATCGTCGCGCTTCGCCACGAGTGACGATTCACCCGTGAACCTCGACGGTCACTCGTGTCGTACGGCGTCCATCGGATCGATCGACGCCGCGCGGCGCGCAGGAGCAAGACACGCCATGACGGCGACGGCCATCAGCAGGAGGGTCACAGCTGTCAGGATCAGCGGATCCCGCGAGCTCTCGGTCAGCCACTGCGAGGCGACCTTGTCGAAGACCAGGCACAGAACTACACCCGCGAGGAGTCCCGCGCCGACATTCCACGACGTCCCCGATAGCACGATGCGCACCACGTCGCGGGCTCTCGCGCCCAGCGCCAGGCGGATGCCGAACTCGCTGGTTCGCATCGCGACACCGTAGGACACGACGCTGTAAAGTCCCACCGCCGACAGCGCCAGCGCCAGCATCGAGAAGATCCCGAACAGGTTCGCGACCAGCCGCTGTTGCGCGTATTCGGGAAGATTCGTGATCCAGGCCTGAAGGTCCCGGACGCGGCTGACCTGCTGTTCGCGATCGACGCGAACGAGCTCGGCGCGCACATCGCGCAAGATCGACAGCGGGGCCACCCGCGTCCGCACCAGGATCTGCGTGAACATCCGCATCTTCAGCGTATACGGCACATAGAAGGCCGGCTTGATGGGGTTGCGCAGACCGTCATTGCGCGCGTCGGCGACGATGCCGACGATCTGGAGCCATCCACCGGCTCCTGCCGCTGCGGGCGAATACGGCGGCTCGTCCTTCAGGTTCGCGATTCGCAATTGATGGCCGATGGCATCGCCCTGTGGCCAATACTGACGGGCCATCGCCTGGTTGATCACCGCTAGCGGCGCCCCTCGCGCGATTTCGTCGTGGTTCCAGGTGCGTCCTTGCGCGACCGGAATGTGGAGAAGCGGAAAATACTCGGGGCTGACGAAGTTCAATCGCGCGACCGGCTTTTCGACCGCCGTGTTGCCGAGAATCTCGATGGTGCTGTCGTTTCCGTTCGACGGCGGCGTGGCGTTGGTCGAGATCCCCGCCGAGACAACCTGGGGCATGCCGGCAATGGCCGCCCGGAGCCGCTCGAAATACTCGGAACGCTCCTTCCACGTCTGGTAGGTCCCATCGTGGACGGGGATCGGCAGCGACATCGTCTGCTGCGGGTCGTATCCGAGGTCCGCGTTCGACAGCCGCAGGAATCCCTTTCCGGCCGCGCCCGCCGCGGTGAGCATCAGCAGCGTCAGCGCGACCTGCACTGCGACCATGACCCGATGGATCCGTCGCCCCTGCGCGCTGCCGATCACCCGCCGAGCGCCGGTCTGCGCCACGCGGCCGATGTCAGGACGCGAGAGCTGCAGCGCCGGCCAGACGCCGAACACGATCGCGGTCACGACGGCCAGGGCCGTGCTGAACAGCAGGACCGGCACGTTCATCTCGATGACCGATTCGGCGGCGAACGAGTTGGTCGGGACCCAGGCGACGATCAACGCGAGGGCCCTCCACGCGATCAACACGCCCAACGTGGCGCCGGCCACGGCGATGACCAACGCCTCCGTCAGCAGCTGTTGCACGACGCGGATACGCGCGGCTCCCAGGGCCGCGCGCACGGCGAGCTCCTGCTGGCGATGCGCGCCCCGCACCAGCAGCAGGATCGACACGTTGGCGCAGCCCACGAGCAGCAGCGACGTCACCGCGCCGAGCAGCAGGAACAGCCTTGGCCCCATCGGCCGCGCGTACATCTCGATGATGCTGCGCAGGTTCACGCGAAACGTGTCGGGGTAGCGCCCCGGCGTCTCGGTCGCGAACTTCTGCAGGATCGGCTGCAGATCGGCGTTGGCTTCCGCCGTCGACACGCCCGGCCGGATCTTGAGGCTCGTGCCGAAGTAGATGTTGGGGTCGATCCTAACCTTCAGCGGCACGTAGATGTCCGCGTCGCGCCAGCGAAACCGCGGCGGCATCACGCCGACGATTTGATAGTTCTTGCGCACCAGCTGGATCGTGCGGCCGACGACCGCAGGGTCGCCCGAGTAGTAACGCTGCCAGAATTGGTAGCCAAGCACGACGACGCGCTCGGGTTCCTGACCCGGAGGCGCATCAGCGGGGATGAGCCATCGCCCCAGGAGAGCACGAACACCCCAATGATTCGGTGCGTTCGGTGAGATGTACGACGCACTGACGTCCTCGGGGATATCGCCATCGGTCGTCGTGAGGTTCCAGCCGTCCTCTCCCACGACGCTCTCGATCGTCCGTGCCTGCCGGAGCTGATCCAGCTGCGCGCCGGTCATACCCGGGTAACGGAAGCGGCCCGCCTGGTCCGTGAGGCTGAGCTGCATCATTCGGTCGGCGCCCACGTACGGGAAGGGATTGATCAGGACGCCGTAGACGACGCTGAACACGGCGCTGGTGGCGCCGATGCCGAGGGCCAGCGAGAGGATCGCCGTGAGCGCAAAGCCTGGACGGCGGCGCAGTTCCCGCGCTGCATAACGAAGATCGGCGAGGACCGAGCTCATATCAGCGCTTGGACGTAAAAGCAGCGCGAAGGGTTGGCTGAGCGCGACACTGCAGGCTCGAGACGCGCGCTTACTCGACGATCGCCTGCTGCATGATGGCCTTGAAGCGCTGGCGGATCTGATCGGGGTTCGACGGCGAGCTCTGGGTCATGAGCACCGTCACCGTTTCTTTGACGGGATCGATCCAGAAGATCGTGCCGGCCGTGCCGTCCCACCCGTATTCGCCGCGGCTCGACGGATCGGTCGGCGCCGGATTCAACAGAACGTTCACGTTCGCCAGGCCCCACCCCATCGAACCGCCGCGCGCCTTCTGCAGATCGTCGGACAGCCCGTTCACCGTCATTTGTTCAACGGTCTTCGCGCTCAGCACGCGGACGCCGTCGAGCTCGCCCTTATTGAGCAGCATCTGGCCGAAGCGCAGGTAGTCGGGCACGGTCGACAGCAGTCCGACCGCGCCTTCGATGAGCGTCGGACGCTCGGTGAACGGCAGCGTCTCGACATCGACTCTCGTCAGCCCGCCGCCCGGCGCGGGGCCGTACACGGTGGTGAGCCGCAGGCGCTGCTCGAGCGTAGCGGCCCAGAACATCGTGTCGGTCATGCGGAGCCGGCGGAAGATGCGCTCGTCGAGGAACACCTCGAACGGCTTTCCGGACCAGATCTCGACCAACCTTCCGAGCACGGTCGTCGACTCGCTGTATCGGTAACGCGTACCCGGATCTTCCATCAGCGGCACGCGCACCAGGTTGGCGATGAACTGCGTCATCGTCATCGTCCTGGTCCGCACCTGCTCGCGACGGTAAATCTCGGATGTTCGATGGTTGAGGCCGGAGGTATGAAGGAGAAGATCCCGGACGGTGATCGGGCGCGCGGCCGGGCGTGGTGCGGCGCCCGTCTCGCCGGCCACGACGACATTCTTGAACTCCGGGATGAACGTCGCGACCGCGTCGTCGAGGGAGAAGCGGCGTTCCTCGTGCAGCATCATGACCGCTACCGCGGTCACGGACTTCGTCATCGAGTAGATTCGGAAGAGCGATCGCTCTGTCATCGGCGCGCGCGTCTCCAAATCCTGAACGCCGACGGCTTCGAGGTATGCCAGCTGACCGCGTCTCGCCACGGCGGCGACGGCGCCGGCAATCCGGTGTTCCGAAACGTACCGGTTCAACAGATCGGTCGCGTCACGGAGGCGCGCAGCCGAGAGCCCGACGGCGTCGGGCCGGGCGCGAGGAGTCTGGCGCGACACCGCCGGCGCCTCGGCTCGCGCAAGGGCCATCGTCGAAGCAACCAGCGCCACCCCGGCGTAGACGCGTCCTGGCAGATGCATCCCTTGGTGGCATCAGTGTAGACCGGGGCCGACGTTCAGTCGATGCCGAGCGAAAAAATGTGGCGTCGCCATCCAGATTCGATGGCGACGCCACGATCGATCAGAGCAGAACGGCGTTCGGTGTTACCACTGAAAGGCAACACCGATGTCCGCTCGCCAGAAATTGAGATCGGACAACAGCGTCTGTGTCACACGATTCGCGAGATTCGTCGCGTCGGCAGTGAACGTGTTCGCATGGTAGTAACGCGCATCGCCGCGGAAACCGACCTTGCCGGCAAACGCCATGATGCCGCCGCCGAGATTCGAACCCCCTCCCGTCTGGCTGATGGAAGAGGTCGTCGCGTCCACAACGACTCCGTTGACGAGGATGCCGCTGCCGACGATGCCGTTGGCGAACCTCATCTGGATGCCACCGAAACCGCCAGACACGTACGGCTGAAACTGCCCCTTGGCGCCGAGCGGGAGCACGCCGACTGCGTTGGCCATGTAGCTGTTCACGTGCGGGTTGTCGGTCAGGATCACGCCGAGGGTGTCGACCCCGAATGACGGCGTGAAATTGGCCAGGAATTCGCCACCGACGACACCCCGCCACAAATAGCCAATCTGTCCGCCCCAATCGAAGCTCCGACTCCTGTCAACGCTGAAGAAATCGTTGTTGGTCGAGCCGAAATTCGAACCGACGAATCCGGAGGCCAGCCAGTGACTTCTGGTGAGACCGGCATCATCGGCCGGGGCGATCGCCGGCGCGGCAGGCGTCGGCGGTGGAGGCGAGGTTTGAGCCCATGCGGTTCCGGACAGCCCCGAGACCATCGCCGCAGCGAGAAGCCAGTTCACTGATCGCATGACGAATTCTCTCCTTTTCGATTTTGTGCGGTACCTCCGCACGAGGTTGTTACCGCTCGCTGATCCCCTTGTTCTGGAGGAGAGTCACGACGGTCCTGCGGTTCTCGGCCTGACCCTTGGCCGTCTTGTTGGATGCAACCTGATCGGTCGTTCCCATCGCGGCGGGCACGACGATGTTTGGTGGCGGGACGCCGTCCTGCTGCAGCACGGAGGTCACGGCATCGGCGCGCTGCATGCTCAGCCTCTGGTTGAGCGCGTTGGGCCCGACGGCGGAGGCATATCCCTGGACCTGAATCATGTAGCCCCGGACGCCCTTGGCCTGTGCGGCGAGCTGCTGCAGCTGGCTCCGGTACTGCGGATCGATCCTGGCCTGGCCGTTTTTGAAGTACACCGTCACGGTCGAGACGACGTTGTAGTTATCCAGGCTGTCGATCCGGCCCGCGGTCCCGACGATCTTCTGGTCGTTGGCTCTGATGCGATCGGCGTTGTGCGCGATTTCCGAGGCTTGACGCTGGAGCGTCTGCTGCTGCTGCGCGATGGTTCGCGAGTTCTCGCCGATGCGCCGTTGATTGTCGAGGCTCCGCAGGTCCGTCGGGTCTACGCCGCCCCGGATGGCCGCCGCCATCTTCATGTCCGATCGGGTGTAGGTGACACGATCGGCGGCGAATCGGTCCGCTGCCTCGTAGTATCCGGACGCCCGAACACGAAGGCCGGGAATCAGGGCGGCCGAGGTGACCTTGAGCTGCCGCATTCCGTCGACGCGCCGTACCTTCGTGTAGTCCCTCAGGACGATCGTCACGTCCGTGGCGTCGTCGGTGCGCATGGTGACCGTGCCATCGCTGCCTAGCGACTGGATTACCCCCTTGACATGCTCGTCAGCGGCCGCAGGCGATGCCCAGGCGAGCCCTGCAACGAGAACCGACGCGAGAATCACAGCAGATCCCGAGCGTCTGAGTTTCATGACACTTCTCCTTTTTCCAGCTTGGGGTTCCACGACTGCTCTACGACCCATCAGCACACCTCCCGAACGGCAATAACGGCACCAGCCGCCGAGAAGCGCCAAATGACACCAAATCGGCCGATTCTCGCGAAGAGCGCAAGGGAGGGTTTTGATCAACCGGATTGCGAAGCGTGAAACAGTGACCGTGGGCGGTCAGCCGCGACGGTCAGCTGCGATTTGCGTCATACAATCGGGCCATGCCGCACCTCGATCGCCGTGACTTTCTGGGGACCCTGTCGCTGGCAGGTTTGACGGGCCCGATCGCCGGAGCTGCCCCGGATCCCGCCGGAACGGGACAGAATTCGGCGGCCGACGTTCGCCACGATGTCACGCGCGGCATCGCGCGGTACGTGATCGCGACGCGACATGACGAGTTGCCGCCCGCGGTCCGAAAGGAGGCGTGCCGGACGCTCCTGAACTGGGTCGGTTGCACCGTCGGCGGATCGCGCCATGCCACGCTGGATGCCGCGATCGGTGCGCTCGCGCCATTCTCCGGGCCGCCTCAGGCATCAGTGCTCGGACGTCGCGAACGGATGGACATCCTGCACGCGTCGCTGATGAACGGCATCAGCTCGCACGTCTTCGACTTCGACGACACGCACCTGAAAA
>Ga0207681_10001859_pt1 | contig 13541 bp, 15 predicted proteins | sample KBSS53metaG_FD_184324 | JGI IMG/M metagenome (GOLD analysis project Ga0207681, IMG submission 184324) | Switchgrass rhizosphere microbial communities from Kellogg Biological Station, Michigan, USA - KBS S5-3 metaG (SPAdes) (version 2) | ecosystem: Host-associated > Plants > Roots > Rhizosphere... | reverse complement strand
ACGGCCAGGTGTTCGAACTGAATCAGCGTGACCTGTCGGGCGTTACGTACTCCGGGGCGGGCATGATCCCCGGTCAGTCCCGCTTCAAGGCGTGCCTCTACGGCGTCGAGCTCGATCATCGGTCCACGAGATTCAGGACGCACGCCAATCCAGCGTACGCGGCCGCTCTGCGGGACCTCGGCGATCAATTGTTGAAGCGGCGTCACAGGCTGATCCCTACATCGAACACGATGCTGCGCCCCAGGTTGCCGCGCAGAAAATCCGGGGCATCGGGATGGGCGAACAGCACCCGGGCGAACGTAGGTCCGACCAGCGACAGCGAACGCCAGCCCTGACGCAGGTATTCGGTGGGCGGCGGAAAGTGGCTGTTGAGGTCGAGCACTTCGCGTTTGAGGCTGGCGAAGGCAATGATGTCCAGCTCACCCAGGTCCATGCCGCGTTCTTTGTAGTTGTGCGCTTTCTTGCGCAAGGTCGGCGCCAGTCTCAGCAGAAATTCATTGGCCGGAATTCGCCGCGGCTTGGCTTCACGCCGCACCAGTTGGCTGAGGGAAAACGCACTGCGCCGACGTTGCAGCTCATCGCGCCATTCGTCGTTGAGCCGTCGGCCCTCGTCGAGGACGAAAAACACTTCGAAGTTGGCGTCGCGAAACAGCACGTCCGGCGGCTCACCGGCAGGCGCGAACTCGTCGGCGCGATAGGGAATATTCAAGCCTTGCAGCAGGCGCTGGCAGACCCAACGCTCACGCTCCCATTTGCGGGCATTGGACAGAAAGGCGTTGGCTTGCTCGGCCGCGATGGTCAGCAGGCGTAAGTAATCTGAGTCATCCATAGGCCCAAGCTTAGCGTTCAATTGCGACAAGCAGAAAGCTTTGCATCGGCAGATGTGCCGCCGTGCAGGTGTAGACTTCGCCGCAGGAGCGCCAATCAAAGGAGTCTGCGGTGCGAATGAAGGTGATGGGATCATGATCGGTGCAGAACTGCTGTCATCGACAAGTCTGACCCTCGGCTGGCTGATTTACCTGCCGGTGCTGCTCTGGGCGATTGGCCGCGCGCCATGGGTCGAGTTGTTCAGTGACAGTCGCCGTCAGCACTTGCTGTTCGGCACGGTGTTCGCGTTGTTTCTGCTGTGGCTGGTGCGCAGGGACTTCGACACCGGCGTGTCTTACCACTTCATCGGCATGACGGCAGTGACACTGCTGCTGGACTGGCCACTGGCGATCGTCGGCGCACTGGTGGCGCAACTGGGACTGGTGCTGCTGGGACGTCAGGATCTGGTGGCCGTCGGGGTCAACGGCGCCTTGCTGATCCTGTTGCCGGTGCTGATCACCGAATGCGTGGCGATCCTGGTCGAGCGCGCCCAGCCGCGCAATCCGTTCGTGTACATCTTCTGTTCCGGTTTTTTCGCCGCGGCGCTGTCGGCGTTGTTCTGCCTGACGCTGAGCCTGACCTTGCTCTGGTACGACGGCCTCTTTGCCATGCCGGAATGGCTGGAGGATTTCATCGGTTACCTGTGGTTGCTGATTTTTCCCGAAGCCTTCATCAACGGCATGGTGGTCAGCGCGTTGGTGGTGTTCTGCCCGGAATGGCTGGAGACCTTCAACCGTACCCGCTACCTTTCGGCGCCCTGGAAGGACGACGATCCCAAGTCTTGATCCACATCAAATCCACTCTGCGCGCGGCATTTCATGCTCGGCCAAATTACTTCAGGAGCAGCGGCATGAGCGTGTATGAGTGGGCGAGGCAGGAAACCCGGCAGAGTCTGGAGATGGCGCAGGAGGTAGGGTTCGATCCGGGCCTGAGCCTGCGCGCCTTGCTCAGCGCGGTGGTGCAGCAGAGCAAGGCGGTGCGCAACGCCGAAGACCTGGCCGACGAGTTGCGTTTTCTGGCGGAAAACCTCGACGACGATCAGGACTACGGCTTCATGCGGCCCTGAACGGGATCAGTGACGCGGATCGAAATCGCCGGAAAACAGTTCGTCCTCGGCATCCGGGGCGACCGGAATCTTGTGTTCTTCCGACGCCCAGGCGCCGAGGTCGATCAGTTTGCAGCGGTCCGAGCAGAACGGACGGAATTTGTTTTCCGGGGTGAATTCCACGGGCGCGCCGCAAGTCGGGCAGTTGACGGTTGGGGTCTGGCTCATGATTGGCCTCCGGATAAAGTCAGGTAAAAGTGATGCAGGCGCTCGACCTCGCTGTGCAGCCAGGCGAGGTCGCGGTCGTTGACCACCACGTCGTCGGCACGGCTGACGCGGTCTTCGCGGCTGGACTGGGCCTTGAGGATCGCCTGGACCTGCTGTTCGCTGGTCTGGTCACGCTGCAAGGTGCGTTCGATCTGCAGTTGTTGCGGGGCGTCGATCACCAGGATTCGCTGGGTCATCGCGTATTGCCCGGATTCGATCAGCAGCGGCGAAACCAGAATCGCATAAGGCGATTTTGCCAGCGCCAGGTGATGGGCGATTTCTTCGGCGATCAGCGGATGCAGCAGCGCTTCGAGCCAGCGCCGTTGTTCCGGCACCTCAAAAATCAGTTTGCGCAGGGCTGCACGATCCAGCGTGCCGTCGGCCTGCAACACATCGGGGCCGAAGTGTTCAGCGATCTTCGCCAGCGCCGGGCGGCCCGGTTCGACTACCCAGCGCGCCGCGTGATCGGCGTCCACCACGTGGATACCAAGATCAATGAAGTGCTGGGCGGCGGCGCTTTTGCCGCTGCCGATGCCGCCGGTCAGGCCGAGAATCCAGGGTTTTTCCGCAGGGGTATTCATTTCAAACCGACAAACTGCCAATAGAAGCCGGTTATTTGACCACCCCAGAGCAAGGCAATCCAGCCGGCAATTGCCAGATACGGGCCGAAGGGGATCGGCGTCGAGGTTTTCTGGTCGCGCAGCTTGAGCAAAATCACCCCGAGCACGGCGCCCACCAGCGAGGACAAGAGGATGGTCAGCGGCAGAATCTGCCAGCCGCCCCAGGCCCCGAGCAGCGCCAGCAGCTTGAAATCGCCGTGACCGATGCCGTCCTTGCCGGTGAGCAGTTTGAACAGCCAGAACACCGACCACAGCGCCATATAGCCCAGCACCGCGCCCCACAGGGCGTCGTGCAGCGGCACGAACAGCTCGAAGCTGTTGACGATCAGCCCCAGCCACAGCAACGGCAGTACCAGCACGTCAGGCAGCAGTTGGTGCTCGATGTCGATCAGGCTCATGGCCAACAGGCCCCAGGTCAGCACGATCAACAGGCACGCCGGCCAGCCGAAACCCAGGTGCCAGGCGATAAACGCCGAGAGCAGGCCGCAGGCCAGTTCGGTCAGTGGGTAACGCTTGCTGATCGGTGCGCTGCAACTTGAACAGCGCCCGCGCAGGCACACGTAACTCAACAGGGGAATGTTTTCCCACGCGCGGATCCGGTGGCCACAGTGCGGGCATTGCGAGTGCGGCAGCATCAGGTTGTAGGTGGGCAATGGCGATTCACCGGGCAGGCCCAGTACATCGTGAGCCTGCTGGCGCCATTCGCGCTCGAGCATTTTCGGCAGGCGCCAGATCAACACGTTGAGGAAACTGCCGACCACCAGCCCCAGCAGCAGGGCGGTGAAGACAAAGGCCAGCGGATACAGGCTGAGGAGTTCGTCGATGGGCATGTCAGATCGCTGAGCCGAGTTGGAAGATCGGCAGGTACATCGCCACCACCAGACCGCCGACGATCACCCCCAGCACCACCATGATGAACGGCTCCATCAGGCTGGTGAGGTTGTCGACCATGTTGTCCACTTCGTCCTCATAGAAACCTGCGACCTTGTCGAGCATCTCGTCCAGTGCGCCGGACTCTTCGCCGATGGCGGTCATCTGCACCGCCATGTTCGGAAAGATACCCGTGGAGCGCATCGAGAAATTCAGCTGCATGCCGGTGGAGACGTCCTGGCGGATGCGCAGCACGGCACGCTTGAACACCACGTTGCCGGTGGCACCGGCCACCGAGTCCAGCGCTTCCACCAGCGGCACACCGGCGGCGAAGGTAGTCGACAGGGTCCGGGCAAACCGCGCCACGGCGGACTTGTACATCAATGTGCCCACCAGCGGCAGCTTGAGAAACCAGGCGTCGCGTCGATCGCGCAGGGCCTGGGATTTTTTCAGGGCATGGCGGGTGCCGAAAAACGCGGCCACCAGCGCACCGAGAATCGCCCACCACCATTGCTGCATGAATTCGGACAGGCTGATCACCATCAGCGTGAAGGCCGGCAGTTCGGCACCGAAGCCGGAGAACACCGACTGAAACTGCGGCACCACCTTGACCAGCAGAATCCCGGTGACCACCGCCGCCACCAGCACTACGGCGGTCGGGTAGGTCATGGCCTTCTTGATCTTGGCCTTGAGGCTTTCGCTCTTTTCCTTGTAGGTCGCGACCCGTTCCAGCAGGGTGTCGAGGGCGCCGGACTGCTCGCCGGCATCCACCAGGTTGCAGTACAACTCGTCGAAATACTGCGGCTTCTTGCGCAGCGCGGCGGCGAAGCTGTTACCGGCGGCGACCTCCTGTTTCACCTCGTCCACCAGCTTGCGCATGGCCGGGTTTTCGAAGCCTTCGCCAATGATGTCGAACGACTGTAACAGTGGTACGCCGGCCTTCATCATGGTCGCCATCTGCCGGGTGAACAAGGCAATGTCCTGGGCCTTGATGCGCTTGCCGAAGCTCAGCAGCGAGGCGGATTTCTTGCGCACCTTGCCGGGGTTGATGCCTTGCTTGCGCAACTGGGCCTTGACCAGTGCGGGGTTCTGGCCGCTCAACTCGCCGGTTACCTTGCTGCCTTTACGGTCCGTGCCTTCCCAGGCGTAGACGCTGACTTTTGCTGCCTTGACCGCCATGTTCAGTCCTTGGTGACCCGGTTGATTTCTTCAAGGCTGGTAATGCCTTGCATGGCCTTGATCAGGCCCGAGGTACGCAGGTCATTGAAGCCGTCCCGGCGCATCTGGGTATCGATTTCCAGTGAGTTGCCCTCGGCCATGATCAGCCGTTGCAGATCGGGGGTGTTCTTTACCACTTCATAAATCCCCACGCGACCCTTGTACCCGCCGTTGCAGTGATCGCAACCGGCGGGCTCATAGATCGTGAAATGGCCAATGCGTTCCTCGGGGAAGCCTTCCTTGATCAGGGTCTCGCGTGGGATCTCGATGGGTTTCTTGCAGTGGCTGCAGAGTTTTCGCGCCAGACGCTGGGCAATGATCAGGCTCACCGAGGTCGCGATGTTGAAGCCGGGGATGCCCATGTTGTGCAGGCGGGTGAGGGTCTCTGCTGCGCTGTTGGTGTGCAGGGTGGACAGCACGAGGTGACCGGTCTGGGCGGCCTTGATCGCGATTTCGGCGGTTTCGAGGTCGCGGATTTCGCCGACCATGATCACGTCCGGGTCCTGACGCAGGAACGAGCGCAGGGCCTGGGCAAAGTCCAGTCCCTGACGGGGATTGACGTTGACCTGGTTGATGCCTTCCATGTTGATTTACCGGGTCTTCGGCCGTGGAGATATTGATGTCGACGGTATTGAGGATGTTCAGCCCGGTGTACAGCGACACGGTCTTGCCCGAGCCGGTGGGGCCGGTCACCAGAATCATGCCTTGCGGCTGTTTGAGGGCGGCCATGTACAGGTCTTTCTGCTCCGGCTCGTAGCCGAGGGCATCGATGCCGATCTGGGCGCTGGACGGGTCGAGGATCCGAATCACCACTTTCTCCCCCCAGAGGGTGGGCAGGGTGTTGACCCGGAAATCGATCGACTTGCTTTTCGACAGACGCATCTTGATCCGCCCGTCCTGGGGTTTGCGTCGCTCCGAAATGTCGAGGCTGGCCATTACCTTCAAGCGTGCAGCGATGCGCCCGGCCAGTTGAATCGGCGGCTTGGCCACTTCCCGCAGAATGCCGTCGGTGCGCACCCGCACCCGGTAGTTCTTTTCGTAAGGTTCGAAGTGCAGGTCGGACGAGCCGCTCTTGATCGCGTCCAGCAGCATCTTGTGCACGAAGCGCACCACCGGGGCATCGTCGGCGTCGATCCCGCCGAGCGTGTCCTGCCTGCTGTCGTCGACCGACTCGATGTCCAGCCCGTCGAGATCGACATCGGCCATTTCCTCCAGGCCGGTGGCGTGGGTGTCGAAGAATTTTTCGATGGCGTCGGTGAGCTTGTCGTCCTCGACCAGAATGGCTTCGGTGCTCAGCCCGGTGCTGAACTGAATGTCGTTGATCGCCTGATGATTGCTCGGGTCGGAAATCCCCACGAACAGTTTGTTGCCGCGTCGCCAGAGGGGCAGGGCGTGGTGCTGGCGCACCAGTTTTTCGCTGACCAGGCCTTTGGGCTGGGTTTCCTTGTCGAGGCAGTTGAGGTCGAGAAATGCCATGCCGAAATGCTCCGAGGCAATTTCCGCGACCTGCCAGCTCTTCACCAGTTTGTTCTGCACCAGGTAACTGACCAGCGACAGGCGATTGCGCTGCGCCTGTTGCCAGGCTTGCTGGGCACTCTTTTCCGTGAGCAATTCGGCCTGGACCAGTTGCTTGGCCAGACCGCTCAGAGCGATGTCATTCATGGGGTTTCCACGTGCTTGCCGTTCATGACTTATAGCCTAGTCAAGTGACAGCGCCATACACGTGGAGTGCGGGTGACAAAAAGTGTCAGATAGTGCGGTTACGGGTTGTAGGAATCGGCATGTCAGCCGGATGGCGCCCAGCGGGTATGGGTTGCCAGCGTTTGGCACGGGCTGTGCTGAGTCTTGAACAGATCATGAGATTCCGACTCATGCATGGAGCGTGTCTATGAATAAACAACAGGGTTTCACTCTGATCGAGCTGCTGATCGTCGTGGCGATCATCGGTATTCTCGCGACTGTGGCGCTGCCGCAGTACTCCAAATATCAGGCGCGGTCGAAGGTGACGGCGGGGTTGGCGGAGATCAGTGCGATGAAGGTGCCGTTCGAGGACACCATCAACCAAGGTACCGCTCCGGATATAACCAATGTGAATGGCGGTACAGCCGCCACCTCCAACTGTACGTTGACGGTTACAGGTACTGCGGCGACTGGCGCTGGCACCATTACATGTACGCTGGTTAATGCACCAGGTCCGGTGCTGGGTAAAACCATTACGCTCACCCGCTCTGGCGCGGCCACGGGTGCCACGTCGGGTGTCTGGACATGTGCCTCGACGGTCAACAATGAATACGCGCCGAGAGGTTGCCCTGGCAGTGGCGCTTGATACATAAGCTGACAGCAGGAATGCCCCGCAATGCGGGGCATTTTTCATTGCGCGACACTTCACAAAAGCTTCAATAATTTCAGGCTGTTAGGAACTTTCCGGAAAGCCGCAACTTGCATGTAGATATTTCTCGACTCATGCAATTTGCATGATTCCGAAAAAATGCGACATTTGTAAGTTGTTGATTTATAAGGTTTTAATGTAATTTTGAAAGTTGGCACAGCGTTCGCAATATCTCCAGTAACCCTGCTGACAAGACATCCAGCAGACTTTCCAGAAAAACAGGAGTTACTCGTATGAAGAAGTTCGCTATCACTGCCGCTGCTGCTACCGCGCTGACCCTGACCATGGCTTCGGGTGCATTTGCTCAATCGACCCAGACCACTCAGGCTCCAATGACTCTGGCTGCCGGTGAAGTCACCAAGGCTAAAGAAGCTACTTCCGATACCTGGATCACCACCAAAGTCAAAAGCGACCTGGTAACCGAAAAAGGCATTCCTGGTACCGACATCAAAGTTGAAACCAACAAAGGTGTGGTTTCCCTGTCTTCTGACGTCGCAATCACCGAAGCTCAGAAAACCACCGCTGTGAACATCACCAAGAAAATCAAAGGCGTGAAAGCGGTCTCCGCTGACGGCCTGAAAGCCGAGTAAGGCACGACTTCTCGCCTGGACCGGGAGAAGACGCGACAGGCGGGCCGAGCAATACGTCTGCCGCACTTTAGAGTTCATGCGACCGGCCACACGGAATGTGGCCATTACAGGCCCCGGCATTCATGTCGGGGCCTGTTCTATTTCAGGGGCCGGAAAAAGGCGCGGAAGGTCAGTTGCCGCGCTTGCTGTTGATCTGTTTCAGGCGATTGCCTTCAAAACGCAGGTATTGATACATGCCGTTGCTCGGGCCGTAGGTCCACTCCTCGACCTGAAACTCCTCGCGACGGTTGGCGCTGCGCTTGTAACCGAGCAGGTCGCGACCGACCGGCTCACCACATTTTTGCAGCACCTCGCTGGCGCGGTCGCCAAGGCTCACCAACTGGCTGCCGCAGCGCAAGGTATCGGACGCCGCAGCCTGGCTGGCGAGAAACACCAGCCCCAGTGCAGCCAGCCACTTTGGGTTCATCACTCGGCATCCAGATGCATTTGTGTCACTACCCGGCCGTCGCTTTCCGCTTCGCCGAGGTTGGCGTCGATGAAGTACACACGATCATCGGCCAGTTGGCCCTTGTCCACCAGATAGTCTTTGATACTGCTGGCACGGTCCTGACCGAGCTGGCGCAGCAGCACATCGCTGGAACTCCAGAACTTGATCACATCCGCACGCATTTTCGCGGTGCGTTCTTCCTTGCCCAGATCCTTCCATTCGGCCGGTGGCTGGGTTTTCAGGCGGGTGCGATAGATGCCCTCAAGCAGTGGGCCTTTTTCGTTATCCGGGACCTGGATCAGCGAAGCCTGCGCCGGCACCTTGTCGCCACGGCGCTGGAGCATCTTGTAGTAGTTGTACTGGTATTCACGTTCCAGGCGCTGTTCGGCGAGCAACGGGCCATCACTGCTTTTTGCCGCAGTGCCTTCGATTTCCAGGCGCAGGGCCGGACGTTCCTTCAGCGCTTGCGACAACTTCACCAGCGCCGCTTCGGCGTCTTTGCTCAGGTCGCTGGAACCCGGTGCAAAGGACACGGTGCCGAGGTCTTCCGACCCGCCACCGCTGACCAGACCGCCAATCAGCTTGAACGGTGCGGCGGCAGCCTTGACGATCAGGTTGCGCAGGGTCTGCCAGACAATCGGCATCACGCTGAATTGCGGATTGTTCAGGTCACCAGTGACCGGCAGTTCGATGGAAATCTTGCCGTCGACGTCCTTGAGCAGGGCGATCGCCAGTTTCAGCGGCAGGCTCACGGCATCCGGGCTGTCGACTTTCTCACCCAGTTGCAGCTGCTCGACCACCACTTTGTTCTCGGCCTTGAGCTGGCCTTTGGTGATCAGGTAATGCAGGTCGAGGTTAAGTCGGCCCTTGCGGATCCGGTAGCCGGCGAACTTGCCGGAGTAGGGCGTCAGGGTGGTCAGTTCGACCCGTTTGAAACTGGTGGCGATGTCGAGGCTGGCCATCGGGTCGAACGGGTTGACCGCGCCTTTGATGGTCACCGGCGCATAGCGGTCGACCTTGCCCTTGATGTCGACGCTGGCCGGTTTCGCCTGACGGCTGTCGATGGTGCCGATCTGGCCGTTGAGTTGCTGGACCGCCGTGGCGAAGTTGGGGGTCAGGCTGAAGTCGGCGAAGTTGGCCGAGCCGTCGTTGATCGCGATGCCGCCGATGTGAATACCCAGCGGTTTGTCATTGCTCGCCGGTTTCGCCGCGGCGGTCTTCGCCCCGGAATCGGCCGGCTGAGGAATGAGCAGGTCGTCGATGTTGGTGGTGCGATCATCGTTGATCATGAACCGCGCATACGGCTGGAACAGGTTGACCCTGTCGATCGACAGGCTGTCGCCATGTTGATAGTTCAGGCCTTCGACCACCACTTGCTGCCACTTCAGGAAGTCGCGGGTTTTCAGGGTGTCGAGGGTGTGCAACTGATCGATCTGAGCACGACCGGTGACGCTGAGGGCCAGCGGGTCAGTGCTTTTCAGGTTCACTTTCAGGTCGCTGCCGAGCATGCCGCTGCGCAGTTCGAGACGAATGAACGGGTTGATGTAGGACTGGGCGACCCGCAGATCGATGTCCTGGGTTTTCACGTTGAGCTGTGCGGTGACCGGCGCCAGGTTGACCACGCCATCGGCGCTGATCTTGCCTTGCTTGCCCAGCCCGGTGTCGAGCCTGAGGTTGAAGGGCGAGCCGATGAGGCTGTCGAAATTCTGCAGATCGACGTTCAGCGGCGTGACATCCAAAGTGACTTCCGGCTTCGCCGAACGGTCGGCCAGATGCACTTTGTAGTCACGCAGTTGCACGTCCTTGATCAACACTTGCCACGGTTTGCTCGGCGCGGTCGGTTCGGGTTTCGGCGAGTCGGCTGCCGCTGGTGTGTTCGCAGGTTCGGCAGCCGCTTTTGCGGCGGGTTTCGACGGCTGGCTGGCGAACAGTTTTTGCCAATCCAGTTGGCCGTCCGCTTCCAGGGCTGCCCAGGTTTCCAGTTTCTGACTGCGGATCTTGCCAACCACCACTTGCTGCTTGGCCAGGTCCACCGTGGTGTCGCTGACGTCGAGACGCTCGAGTTTCGCCAGCGGGCGTCCGTCCGGCGCCTTGATGGCGAACGGCGCGATATTGACCGCCACGTTGCTCAGCAGCAGTTCGGTTTCCTTGGACAGGTTGAGCTTGTAGTCGGTGCTCAGGCTGACGACCCCGTTTTCCAGCACCAGTGGCACGGCATCACGCACGTAGGGCCAGAAGGCTTTCATCTGGCCGTCGGTGATCTTGAGCGTGCCTTCGGAAGCGATCGGTATCAGGCTGAAGTTGCCTTTCCAGTCGATCTGCCCACCGGCCGGGCCGATCGCGACGAGGGTCATGTCGGCGTTGTCTTCGGGCAGGGTGCTGAGGTTTTTCAGCTCGAAGTCGAGCTTGTCGTAGAGGAATTCGATTGGCTCGCTGGGCCGCGCATCCACGAAATGCAGATTGCCGCCGACGAGCTGGATCCGGTCGATGCGCAGCGGAAACGGTTTGGCGTCGGGATCGGCCGGGGTGGGCTCGCTGGCCGGGAGCTTGAACAGACCGAGCAGGTTGAGCTGACCGTCCTTGGCGAACAGGATCTCGGTTTTGGATTTTTCCAGTTCGATGTCGGAAAGATGCAGGGCTTTGGTCCACAGGCTGTCGAGTTGCAGGTTGGCGTACAGACGTTCGAAGCCGACCTGTTCCTTGCCCGGCTCGCCGATCACCAGGCCCCACAGCGTGAGTTCAAGGCTGAACGGGTTGAGTTCGATACGTTGCAGATGCGCCGGCACCGTGGCGTAGTTGGCCAGTTGCTGATTCACCACCCTGAGCGCAATACCCGGCAGAATCAGGAACCCCAGCAGGCTGTAGAGGGCCAGGGCAGTCAACAGGGCGCCAATCGCGCGAATCAATCCTTTGGGCATGTGCGGCTTCATCTGTCTGAATCGGAGTGCCTTGGAGTATGGCACGCGATTCCGGTTCCGAAGCAATTGCCCATGCTCAGGATTGTTCAGATTTTTCCGTGGGAAATTTCCTTGGCAACGCTTAGAGCTGAAGGATCAGGGTCTTCAGCGGTGGCTGCTGATCCAGCGACGGGAAGTCGCGGCCCGGGGTCATCACGCTCCACTCACGCACCGGCCGCCCGGCTTTTTCGGCGCAGCGCAGCACCTGTTCGCGCCAATCGTCCATGCTGACTTTCGCCAGATTGTTGCAGCAGATCAGCACGCCATTCTCGGCGGTGGTCAGCAGGGCCGGCTTGAGCAGGCTTTGATAATCGCGCAGCAGGTCGACGGTGCCGAAGGCGCTCTTGGCCCACGCGGGCGGGTCGAGCAGCACCAGATCGTACTGACGCTCCTCGAGGCGTTGATAGCTCGGCAGTTTCTGCCCGCGACGCTGGTTGATCGGCAGGCCGGCCAGTTGGCGGATGGCCGGGAAGTAGTCGGACTGGATGAATTCCATGGTCGGCAGGTGCGGGTTGAGCTGACCGTTCTCGCGGCCGACTGCCAGATTGCCCTCGGCGAAATCCAGGTTGCACACCTCGCGCGCACCGCCGGCCGCCGCGCTGAGACCGACGCCGCAGGTGTAGGCAAACAGGTTGAGCACGCTTTTGCCCTTGGCGTGATCCTTGACCCAGCCGCGGGTGTTGCGCAGGTCGAGGAACAGCAGCGGATCCTGCCCGGCGTGGCGTCCACGCACACGATAATTCAGGCCCCATTCGTGGCCGACCAGATCGGCCAGCGCGGCGTCGTCGGCGCGGTAGACGCTGTCTTCACGATCGATCCGCGAGTTGCCACGGGAGCGGTCGTTGTAGACCAGCAGGGTTTCCAGGCCAAGAGTCTGGTTGACCATGGCGTGCAGTTGCAGCAGGTCTTCACGCGCCAGGGTCTGGTGGAAGCTTTGCACCATCAGTTGCGGGCCGTAGCGGTCAATGGTCAGGCCGCCGGCGCCTTCCTGGCTGCCGTGGAACAGCCGATAGCAGTCGGTGCCCTGGCGGTGCAGCTCGGCGAGCAGATCCTGGCGTTGATCGAGAGCGGCGCGCAGCGCCAGGTTCAAGGAAGACATGCGGGCGCCTTGCTGGAGGAAATCGGGGCGCGGGAGTTTAGCAGTTTGGCAGACAAACGAGGGGTTCCCATCGCGAGCAGGCTCGCTTCCACAGACGATCATAAGTCCTTGTGGAAGCGAGCCTGCTCGCGATGCGTTTGCGGTCTTACTGGTTCAAGCGTTTATCGATCAAGCCCTGCACCACGCTCGGATCCGCCAGGGTCGAGGTATCGCCGAGGCTGTCGAGCTCGTTGCAGGCGATCTTGCGCAGGATCCGCCGCATGATCTTGCCCGAGCGGGTCTTCGGCAGGGCCGGGGCCCACTGGATCAGGTCCGGCTTGGCAAAGCTGCCGATTTCCTTGCTGACGTGGGCCAGCAGTTCCTTTTTCAGCTCGTCGTTGGGCTCGGTGCCATTCATCGGTGTGACGAACGCATAAATCCCCTGGCCTTTGACGTCGTGTGGATAGCCGACCACAGCGGCCTCGGCGATGCTGTCGTGCAGCACCAGCGCGCTCTCTACCTCGGCGGTGCCGATGCGATGGCCGGAGACATTGATCACGTCGTCGATGCGCCCGGTGATCCAGTAATCGCCGTCCTCGTCACGGCGGGCGCCGTCGCCGGTGAAGTAGTAACCGGGGTAGGGCTTGAAGTAGGTGTCGACCATGCGCTGCGGATCGCCGTAAACGCTGCGGATCTGCGCCGGCCAGCTCGACTTGATCGCCAGCACGCCACTGCCGGCGCCCTGGATTTCCTTGCCGTGTTCATCGAGCAGCACCGGTTGTACGCCGAACATCGGTTGGGTGGCGCAGCCCGGCTTGATCCGCTGGGCGCTGACCAGCGGGCTGAGCATGATGCCGCCGGTTTCGGTCTGCCACCAGGTATCGACAATCGGGCAACGCTGTTCGCCGACCACGTTGAAATACCATTCCCACGCTTCCGGATTAATCGGCTCACCGACACTGCCGAGCAATCTGAGGCTTTGCCGCGACGTTTCCTGCAACGGCCCGGCGCCTTCACGCATCAACGCGCGCAGGGCAGTGGGGGCGGTGTAGAAGATGTTGACCTTGTGTTTGTCGATCACCTGCCAGAACCGCGAAGTGCTCGGGTAGCTCGGCACGCCTTCGAAGATCAGGGTGGTGGCGCCGTTTGCAAG
>Ga0207681_10001849_pt1 | contig 13561 bp, 10 predicted proteins | sample KBSS53metaG_FD_184324 | JGI IMG/M metagenome (GOLD analysis project Ga0207681, IMG submission 184324) | Switchgrass rhizosphere microbial communities from Kellogg Biological Station, Michigan, USA - KBS S5-3 metaG (SPAdes) (version 2) | ecosystem: Host-associated > Plants > Roots > Rhizosphere... | reverse complement strand
AGCTGTCATTCCGAGCGGAGCGCGCAGCGCGGAGGCGAGGAATCGCCATCGTCCCGACTGAGGGGCTTGTCCCTCTACCGGGAGGATGGCGATTCCTCGCCTCCGCGCTGCGCGCTCCGCTCGGAATGACATTGCCCCGGCGATTCCTCATCTGCCCGCTGTTTGCGGTCACCCCCGCCGCTGCGCAACTCCGCTCGGAGTGACAGTCCGGCTTGACCCCTGAACCCCCAGCGGCGATCCTCTCACCCCAGCCCCGACCCTCTCACAGCTGTCGCGATCATGCAGACTGGTCTCATCATCGTACTCACCATCCTGACATCCGCGACGCCCCAGACGCGGCCTGCCACGTCCGCCACACCCGCCGCGCCCCCGCAGGAGCAAACCGTGACCACTCGCGCCACCGGATCGTTCGATGTCAAGCTCACCCCACAGGCCACCGACACGCCCACCGAAGGATCGCCCCTCGGCCGACTCACCATCGACAAGCAGTTCCACGGCGACCTCGAAGGGACGAGCAAGGGCGAGATGCTTACCGCGGGCAGCACTACCATAAAGAACTCGGCGGGATACGTCGCGGTGGAACGCGTCACCGGTACGCTGCACGGCAAGCGAGGCACGTTCGCGCTCCAGCACTCGGGCGTCATGACCCGCGGTGAGGGCAAGCTCACCATCACCGTCGTCCCCGACTCCGGCACCGGCGATTTGACCGGCCTCGCCGGCACCATGACCATCGACATCTCGAACGGCAAGCATTCGTACACGTTCGACTACACGCTCGGCGCACCCTGAGCCCTGGATCGTGCACCTGACGGTGATCGGCACGAACGCTGGCGACGCACTTTCTCAAAAAACGCGCCCATGACCATCGACCACCGAAGCGCCAGCTCCTCGCTTCAACAACTGCTCGCGACTCACACCGCGGCGGAGCTCCTCGCCAAGCTCGAGCCGAAGCGCACCCCCCTCGCACCACGTATTCCGAGCGGTGGCATCGATCCTGACGCGATCGCGAATCGATGGGCGGCGCTCGGAGGTCACGAGGCATCGCGGCAGGCGCTGCTCGACGACGAGACGCTCGACACCGCGTCGATCTACGCCCGCAACATCGAGAACTTCATTGGCACGGTGAGCGTGCCGGTGGGGGTCGTGGGTCCGCTGCGCGTCAACGGCACGTACGCGCAGGGTGACTTCCAGGTCCCGCTCGCGACGACCGAGGCCGCGCTCGTCGCCTCCTACAACCGCGGCGCGCTCCTCGTCTCCGAGTCCGGCGGCGGCTCGGCCATCCTGCTGCGCGAAGGGGTGAGTCGCGCGCCAGGCTTCGCATTCGACTCGCTGCACAGCGTTGGACGCTTCGTCGCCTGGGCGGTCGGGGCGTTCGACGAGATGCGTCGCGTGGCCGAAACGACGACGCGTTACGGGAAGCTGCGCGACATGCGCGTGAACATCGAAGGCAACCACGTCTACCTGATCTTCGACTACACGACCGGCGAGGCGTCGGGGCAGAACATGGTGACGATCGCCACCGAGGCGATCTGCGCGTTCATCGCGGACCGCTCACCGGTCAAACCGAACTACGCGTTCGTCGAGGCGAATCACTCCGGCGACAAGAAGGCGAGCCTGCAGTCGTTCCTGAGCGGCCGCGGACGCAGCGTCACGTGCGAGTGCATCGTTCCGGCGGCACTCGTCGAGAAGCGGCTCCACACGACCGCTTCGATGATGGCGAACTACTGGGCGATGTCGGCGATGGGCGGCGTCCTGAGCGGGACGATCGGCGTGCAGGGCCATTACGCGAACGGGCTTGCCGCGCTCTATCTCGCATGCGGGCAGGACGTGGCCTGCGTGGCCGAGTCGGCGGTGGGCGTCACGCGGTTCGAATGCACGGGCGACGGCGATCTGTACGCTTCCGTGACGCTGCCCAACCTGATCGTCGGCACCGTGGGCGGCGGCACATCCCTCCCGAGTCAGCGCGCCTGCCTCGACCTCATCGGCCTGAGCGGTCCCGGGAGCGCGAACGCGCTGGCTGAAGTCTGTGCGGCGGTGGCGCTGGGTGGGGAGTTGTCGATCGTCGGTGCGCTCGTCGCCGGGCACTTCGCGGGCGCGCACCAGAAGCTCGCGCGCGGCGTCTCGCCTGCCGACTCGCCGGTACCTAACGCCACCGCGCGATGACGGCCACTGCCGACGCCGCGCCGGCACGCGGGCTCTCGCGCTGGAACATCTACCAGCGCGAGCGGTTCCCGGTGCTCGCACACGGTCCGCTCATCGCCGCGTTCTCGTCCGGCGCGGTCTGCTACTCGGCGCAGCTCCGGGCGGCAGCGAGCAGTGCGCGACCGTCGGTGTCGGTGCCGTCGCTGGTCGTGGCGTTCATGAGCTGTCTCCTGTTCTTCTTTCAGCTCCGCGTCTCGGACGAGTTCAAGGATCACGAGGAGGACTCGCGGTGGCGTCCGTATCGACCGGTGCCGCGGGGGCTCGTCACGCTTCGCGAGCTGGGGTGGCTGGCCGTGGCATCCGCGGTGATTCAGCTCGTCGCGGCACTCTGGCTCGCGCCGCCGCTCGTGGCTCCGCTGCTGCTCGTGTGGGGCTACGCCGGCCTGATGACGAAGGAATTCTGGGTCAAGGAATGGCTGGCTCGGCATCCGTTCACCGTGCTCTGGTCGCACATGCTGATCATGCCGTTGATCGACCTGTACGCGACGGCATGTGATTGGCTCGCGGCCGGCTCGGGCTCGCCGCCCGGGCTCGGGCTGCTCTGGTTCCTCATCGCGAGCTTCTTCAACGGGATGGTCGTCGAGGTGGGCAGGAAGATTCGCTCGCCCGCGGATGAGGAGGAGGGTGTGCAGACGTACTCGGCGATCTGGGGACCGCGCCGCGCGGTGATCGCCTGGTTCACGGTGATGACGCTGACGACGATCTTCGCGCTGCTCGCGGCGCATGCCGTCGGTGCGACGTGGGTCGTGCTCGGTATCCTGGGTGTGATCTTCCTCGTCGCTCTGATCGAGGGCTCGCGCTTTCTCGCGGCGAAGCGCCCGGGCCAGGGGAAGCGCATCGAGACGCTCGCCGGTGTGTGGACGATCGGCATGTATCTCGGCGTCGGTGTCGTGCCGATGTTGTTCTGATACCCATGTCATCCCGAGCGAAGCGAGGGATCTTGCGTGCGATCATCGTGGCCACGCTCACCACGAGTTCCGTCGGCAAGATCCCTCGTCGCCTACGGCTCCTCGGGATGACATCATTGGTGGATAAGAATTGAGAACCGGAACTCAGGAACTGATCGCTCGCACCGGCACGGCACGCGAGATCGGCGGGAAGGCCGCGTCGCTCGCCGCGCTCGCGGCGTCCGGCGTGTCGATCCCGGCATGGTTCGCCATCCGGTCGCCTGACAGTGCGTTAGGCACACAGGCCATCGGCTTCGACTCCGAGCTCCGCGACGCCCTGCACGCGCTCGCGCCGAACGGATCGCGGCTGGCGGTCAGGTCATCCGCCGCCGAGGAGGACAGCGTCGAGCACTCGTTCGCCGGGCAGTACGACAGCTACCTCTACGTGCCGCCCGACGGCGTCGCCGCGCGCGTGCAGGATGTCTGGAACGCCGCCGCGAGCGACCGGGTGCAAGCGTATCGCCGAGAGCGTGGGCTCACCGGACCGGCGCCGCGGCCGGCGGTCATCGTCCAGCGCATGGTGGACGCCGACGCCTCCGGTGTCGCGTTCACCGCCGATCCGGTCTCGGGCCGACGTGGCATCTGCGTCGTCGCTGCGACGTATGGCGTCGGCACCGCGCTCGTCTCCGGCGACGTGAACGCCGACACGTTCCACGTGTCGCGCACCGGCGAGATCGTGGAGCGCCTCATCGTGCCGAAGAACGTGGCGCACCGGCAGGGGCCTGATGGCACCGTCGAAGTCCCGGTGCCCGACGCGCAGGCCAGCCGGCCCGCCATTTCCGACGAACAGGTGCTCGCAGTCGCCGCGTTGGCCCGAACGGCCGAGCGACACTTCGGGCGCCCGCAGGATATCGAGTGGGCGATCGAGAACGGACAGGTCTACCTCCTCCAGTCCCGCCCGATCACGTCGCTGCCCGCGCTCGCCGACCCCGATGGCGCGCTCAACCTCTGGGACAACAGCAACATCGCGGAGAGCTACAACGGCATCACGACACCGCTCACGTTCTCGTTCGCGCGCGGCGTCTACGAGGAAGTGTATCGACAGTTCTGCCGGATCATCGGCGTGCCCGAGCAGCGCATCGTCGAGCAGAGTGACGCGCTGCGTGCCATGCTCGGACTCGTACGCGGTCGCATCTACTACAATCTCGTGAGCTGGTATCGCATCCTGGCGCTGCTCCCCGGGTATCAGCTCAACCGGCAGTTCATGGAGCAGATGATGGGAGTGAAGGAGGGCCTTCCTCCCGAGATCGAGTCGAAGATCACGCCGGCCGATTGGCGCACGCGGCTCTCCGACGGCGTGGCGGTGCTGCGAATGGTCGTGGGACTGATCACCGCATACAATCGCCTCCCGCGCGACATCACGCGCTTTCACGAGCGCCTCGAGCGCGCGCTCGGTGCCGGCGGCGACCCGTCGCTGCAGCGCGCGGACGAGCTCATCGCGAGCTACCGCGACCTCGAGCGGCAGTTGCTCACGCGCTGGGACGCGCCGCTCGTGAACGACTTCTTCGCCATGATCTTCTACGGCGTGCTGCGCAAGCTCGTCGTGTCGTGGGCGGGCGACGAGAGCGGTACGCTGCAGAACGATCTCGTCAGCGGCGGCGGCGCGATCGTGAGTGCCGAGCCGGCCATGCGCATCGAGCGGATGGCAGGGCTCATCAAGAACGACAACGCACTGCTCGATGCCTTCTGCGACGGCGACATGGGGACCGTTCACGCCGCGATTGCTCCGCATCCGGAGCTGGAGCGCGAGCTCGACTCGTATCTCGCGACGTTCGGCGATCGCTGCCTCGAGGAGCTCAAGCTCGAGACCACCACGCTTGGCGACGACCCGCTGCTGCTCGTCCGGGCGGTGGGCCGGGTGGCGCGTGGGCGTCGGGCGGCCGATCGCGCCGCGCCGAGCGCGAGCGCCGCTGTGCAGCCGGCTCCACGGGCGGACATTCGCGGCGACGCCGAGCGGCGCGTGGAGGCGGCGTTGGGCAGGCGGCCCATCCGACGCGCCGTCTTCGGCTGGATTCTGCGCCACGCGCGAGCGCGCGTTCGTGACCGCGAGAACCTGCGCTTCGAGCGTACGCGCGTATTCGGTCGCGTGCGACGCATCTTCGTGGAGCTCGGGAAGCGGTACGCTGCGGTCGGCGTGCTCGACGAGCCCCGTGATGTCTTCTATCTCACCGTCGACGAAGCGTTAGGCTGGGCCGGTGGGACCGCAGCCAGCACTGACCTGCGCGGACTGGCGTCGGTGCGGAAGGCGGAGTTCGCACGGTACCGAGAGCTGCCGACGCCCGCAGACCGCTTCGAGACGCGTGGCATGGTGCACGTGGGTCACGAGTTCATCGAGCCGGTGCGTGCATCCGATGTGCAGCGCGTGAACGCGCCAACGAATGGTGCACAGCCCGATGGCGACGCACGCCGCGGAACGGGATGCTATCCGGGCACGGTTCGCGGCATCGCCCGGGTCGTGCGCGATCCTCGCGAAGCGACCCTCGAGGCCGGCGAGATTCTCGTGGCCGAGCGCACCGATCCGGGGTGGGTGATGCTGTTTCCTGCGGCGAGCGGGCTACTGGTCGAGCGGGGAAGTCTCCTCTCGCATTCCGCCATCGTCGCGCGCGAGCTCGGACTTCCCGCGGTAGTTGCCATCGATGGCCTGACGAGCTGGCTCGAGTCCGGTGACGAGGTGGAGCTCGACGGACGCACAGGCGTTGTGCGACGCATCAAGCGTGTGCGGGACGCCGCATGAGCGCATCGCCTGTGTCTGCAGCGACGCCGTCGCGTCACACCGGCAGCGAAGCCGACGCGCACGCCGACTTTCGGTCGATCATCCGCTACGCGCAGTGCTGGGAGGACGCCGACATCCTCGTCGACGGGCTCGACATCCGGCCGGGCAACGTCTGCCTCTCGATCGCGTCGGCTGGCGAGAACTCGCTGTCGATGCTCGTGCAGGATCCCGCCCGTGTCGTTGCCGTGGATCTCAATCCGGCACAGCTCGCGGCGCTCGAGCTTCGCGTCGCCGCGTATCGCGCGCTGGAGCACGCCGAGCTGCTGGAGCTCATCGGGTCGAGGTCGAGCGGACGGCGTGCCGCGCTGTACGCACGATGTCGCGGCGCGCTGTCGGCTGACGCGCGGCGCTTCTGGGACGCGAAGTCGCCCGAGATCGAGCACGGCATCGGGACGGCGGGAAAGTTCGAGCGCTACTTCGAGATCTTCCGTCGCCGGGTCCTTCCGCTGGTGCACCGTCGCGCGAAGGTGGAGCAGCTGCTTATTCCTCGCGGGCCGGATGAGCGACTCCGCTGGTACAGGCGCGAATGGAATACGCGCACCTGGCGGGCGCTCTTTCGCATTTTCTTCTCACCAACGGTCCTCGGCCGACTGGGACGTGATCCGAGCTTCTTCCGCTACGTCGAAGGAAGCGTTGCCGACCATCTGCTCGGCCGCGTTCATCACGCGCTTGCGGTGCTCGACCCATCGGTGAACCCGTATGTCGTGTGGATCCTCACGGGCACGCACCGGGACGCACTGCCGCACGCACTCCGTCCGGAACACTTCGAGAAGATTCGCGCGAACCTCGATCGGCTCGAGTGGCACTGCGCGTCGATCGAGTCGGTGTTCGACCAGGGCATCGTCGAGCGCATCGATCGCGCGAACCTCAGCGACATCTTCGAGTACATGTCGCAGGAGAACGCGACGGCGCTGTTCGCAAAGCTCGCCGATCACTCCTCGTCCGGCGCCAGGCTCGCCTACTGGAACATGATGGTCCCGCGTCACGGCTCAGAGTATCTGCCGGGACGGCTGCGCGCGCTGCCTGAGCTGTCGAAGCGGTTGTTCCTCGCCGACAAAACCTTCTTCTACCGGGACTTCGTGGTCGACGAAGTCATCGCGTGAGCGAGCTGATCACCCTGGGCAACCCGTGGCTGGGCATCGCCGTGCTCGTGACGGCGCTGCTCATCATGCTCGTGGGACTGCGCCTCATCCGTGCGCGCTTCGACGTGCACCCGGAGCTCATGCGGAAGATGGCGCACGTCGGCCTCGGGCTGACGACGCTGTCGTTTCCATGGCTGTTCCAGTCGCGCTGGCCCGTCATCGTCATGGGCGCTCTCGCGACGGGTACGCTGCTCGCGCTCCGCTTCATCCCGCAGCTGCGCGCTTCGATTGGCGGCGTCGTGCACGGCGTGCATCGCTCGTCAGGCGGCGATCTGTACTTCCCGATCGCCGCAACGGGTTTGTTCCTGCTCGCGAACGGCAACTGGGTGCTCTACGTGCTGCCGATGCTGACGCTGACGCTTGCCGATGCAGTGGCGGCCCTCATCGGTGTCGCGTATGGACGGCACGCCTACGGGACGACCGGCGAGATGAAGAGCGTCGAAGGCTCGCTCGCGTTCTTCATCGTGGCGTTCATCGCCACCGGTGTGCCGCTGCTGCTCTTCACGACGACGGGGCGGGTCGAGTCCGTGCTCATCGGCGCGACGTTCGGCGTGCTCGTGATGCTGCTCGAGGCCATCGCGTGGCGAGGGCTCGACAACCTGTTCATTCCGTTCGGTGGCCTGCTGCTCTTACGGGCGTTCCTCGTGCTCGACGCGCCGGGGCTGCTTGCGCGATTCATCGCGACCGTCGGGCTCCTCGTGCTCGTCGTCCTCATGCGGCGTCGGCGAACGCTCGACGACTATGCCCTGGTCGCGGGTGTGCTCGTCGGATACGTGGCCTGGTCGGCAGGCGGATGGCGTTGGCTCGTACCGCCGTGCGTGCTGTTCGCGGCATACACGGTCCTGTGGCCGCGTCGCGCTCAGCTGCGCGAGCGTCCGCATGACATGATCGCCGTTTTCTCCGTGACCGCCACGGGAATGCTGTGGCTTCTGCTCGCGCTCGTGCTGAGACGCTCGGACCTCTACTACCCGTACACGCTCGCGTACTCGGCGAACCTCTGCTTCATCGGCATCACGTGGTTCCGGAACGTGCGCCGGTCGGCGTCGCGTGCCGGCGCCGTGGGCACCAGCGCCGTCGTCGCGTGGGCCGCGTTCTTCGTACCGTATCTCGCCGTCGTCGGCCTGACTCGACAGACGCTGTTGACGGCGTCCCTCGGGCTCGTTCCGCTCATCATTGCAGGACTCGTCTTCTCCGTCGTAGTGCCGGATGTGCGGCGGCGACCGAGCACCGGGTTTCCCTGGGCGACCCAGGCGCTCGTGGGCCTCGGGTCGTCGGCGCTCGGGCTCGCGATTCTTTCCAGACTGCCGAGCGTGGAGCCATGACCGCATCCACCGTGGAGATCACGAGTGCGCGCGAGCTCGCGTCAGAGACGGTACCGCCGGACTGGCCGACGCTGTCGGCGGACGAGATCGTCGCGCACGCGCCGGACGCGTCGATGGTCATCCGCGGGGCGAGCGGGCTGCGCGCCCGATGCTCGCTCTGGTGGCGTGATGTCCCGCCGTATGGCGCCGAGCGGCTCGGCGTGATTGGGCACTACGGCGCAGTCGGTACTGCGGACGGCTTGACGATTCTCGAAGCTGCTGCGGCCGAGCTCGCGCGTCAGGGCTGTACCTTCGCCGTTGGGCCGATGGACGGCAACACGTGGCGTCGCTATCGGCTCGTCGTCGAGCGAGGCACCGAGCCACCGTTCTTTCTCGAGCCGACCAATCCCGACGACTGGCCGACGCACTACACATCGGCGGGGTTCACGGCGCTCGCCCACTACTACTCGGCGCTCAACTCCGATCTCACGCGCCGGGATGAGCGTATGGATGCGGTGGCGGCGCGGCTCGAAGAGCGCGGCGTGACGCTGCGCACCGCCGACCTCTCGCGCTTCGAGGACGAGCTGCGACGGATCTACAGCGTGGCCGAGGTCAGCTTCCGCGAGGCGCTTCTCTACACGCCGCTGCCGGAGCAGGCGTTCGCGGCGCAGTACCAGCGCATTCGCCGGTATCTCCGGACGGAGCTCGTGTTCATCGCGGAGCATCGGGACCGAGCGGTCGGTGTCGCGTTCACGACTCCCGACGTGCTCGAGCTCGCGCGAGGAGCGCCGCTACGAACGGCGATCCTGAAGACGCTCGCGGTGCTGCCCGATCCCACATACTCGGGGCTCGGAAGCCTGATGACGGATCGAACGCACGCCGCGGCGCGGGCGTTAGGCTACGACCGCGTGATCCACGCGCTGATGCACGAGTCCAATCGCTCTCGCAAGATCAGCGCGCACACGGGGCAGCCGCTGCGGCGTTATGCACTCTTTGCGCGCCGACTGGCGTGATGCCACCGGCGGACGGGACACTGGGAACTGGGAACTGGGAACAGCAGCAGCTGCTAGCTGCGAGCAGCTGCTTGCCGCTCGCCGACGGCCGCGTGCTGCTGCTCCGAGTTGCTCGCTGCTGCCACCAGCCGCTAGGAGCCCCCGCTCGCAGCGCCAGTGCTCAGTTCCCAGTTCTCAGCTCTACTCAGTGGAACGTTGTGCTTGCCGACCAGACCCACCGTCATTCGGAGTGGGGCGCCGGTGGCGGGGGGCGATGAACGTCGCCGAGCTTCTCTCCGGGCCCGTCGCCGCTCGGCCCGACGCCGCCGCGCTGATCGAAGGCTCCGGCACGAAGCGACGCGAGACCAGCTTCGCGGCCCTCGACGCCGCCGCCCGCCGCATCGCGGCGAGATTGAGGCGCGATGAAGTCGGACCGGGTGACGGTGTTCTCTTCTTCGCGCCGCCGAGTGCGGCGCTGTATGCGGCGCTGATCGCAGTGTTCCGGCGTGGCGCCGTCGCGATGTTCGTCGAGCCATCCGCGGGACGACGCGTGCTCGACGACGCCTGCGCGATGTGGCCGCCGCGCGCGCTAGTTGCCACACCGAAAGCGCATCTCCTGAGGCTCGCGTCGGGTGCGCTGCGCAACGTGCCGGTCAAATACGTCACGCACGGGTGGGTCCCCGGTGCGCGCTCGTTGTCGCGCGACGCCGTCAGCGGCGACGGTACGGCTGACCATACGGTGGAAGCCACCGATACGGAGGCGCCTGCGCTCGTCACGTTCACGAGCGGCAGCACCGGCCGGCCGAAAGGCGTCGTCAGAACGCACGGAATTCTTCGCGCCCAGCTGGCCGCGCTGACAGAATCGCTTGCCGCCCGCGCGCACGAGCGAGAGCTCGTGAGCCTGCCCGTCGTCGTGCTGCTCAACCTGGCGAATGGCGCCGAGACCGTTCTGCCTGACGCGGACCTTCGACGTCCCGCCGAGATCGACGCTTCGACCGTGCTCACGCAGATGAAACACGAGGGTGTGATGCGCGCGACCGCATCGCCGGCGTTTCTCGAGCGGCTCGTGGACGACGACAATGCGTCGCACGCCTTCCACGACCTGCGCGCCGTCGTCACCGGCGGAGGACCGGTGTTTCCGGACATTGTTGCCCGGCTCGCGCGCCGTGCGCCAGCGGCGCGTGTGGTGTCAGTCTACGGATCGACTGAAGCCGAGCCCATCGCGCACGTCGAAGCGGGGCAGGTATCGGCTGCCGATCTCGATGCGATGCGCCGGGGCGCGGGCCTCCTTGCCGGAGACCCCGACCCGTGCGTGGAGCTTCGAATCATCCGCCGACAGTGGGGTACGCCGATCCCGGCGCTCGACGCATCGGCGCTCGCGGCGATGTCGTCCGCGACGTCCGAGCCCGGCGAGATCGTCGTCACCGGCGCGCACGTCGTGCGCGGGTACCTGCACGGTCAGGGCGACGAGGAGACGAAGTTTCGTGTCGACGGGCGGATCTGGCATCGCACCGGAGACATCGGCTACCTCGATGACCGCGGCAGGCTCTGGCTGCTCGGCCGAGCGTCCGCGGTGATCGACGATGCGCGCGGGATCCTGTATCCGTTTGCGGTCGAGTGCGTCGCGCGTGAGGTTCTGGGTGTGCGACGCAGTGCCATGATCGCTCGGGAGGGCCGACGCGTGCTGGTCGTGGAGCGAACCGAGTCGGATCCGCCGCTCGACTCGTCGGCCGCACTGTCGGCGCTGGCGTGGGCGAAGGTCGATGACCTCGTGGTCGTGGCGAAGCTCCCGATGGATCGACGGCACAACTCCAAGATCGACTACGCGGCGCTCGGGAAGCTGCTCGAACGAACGTGAACATTGGCCCGATGCCGAGGCCGACTGGCGCGAGGAGGCTGAGTCATGGGAATGGTGCTCGGACTTACACAGCTCGACGACCGTACGATCGAGCGCCTCGTCGCCGACCCGCCGCTCGTCTGGCTGGTTGTCGCGGGGGATGATCGCGAGCAGTACGAGCGCGCACGTCAGGAAGAGCGCAGGCTGCAGAAGCCCGGATTCATCGCGCGCCTGTTTGGGGCCGCGCCGCCACCACCTCAGCCGGATGCTTCGCCGTTTGCGTTAGGCGATGGGGAGGGGAAGGCGATCGACGTCGACAAGTCCTGGCACGGGATGCATTACCTGCTGACCCGTAGCGGTGAGGCAGGCAGTCCGCCGCTGGACTTTCTGCTCGGGGGCGGGCGGACCGTTGGGGACGAGGACGTCGGGTACGGCCCAGCATGGGTCTTCACGGCCGCGGAAACCCGTGGTATCGCGGCCGCGGTGGCTGCGGTCAGCGATGAGGAGCTGCGTGCGCGGTACGATCCCAGCGCCATGGATGCCGCCGACGTCTACCCGAGCCGCATCTGGGTCAGAGACGGCGATGAGGCGCTCGACTACGTGATGGAGTACATCGCGATTCTCCGCGGGACGCTCGCGGAGGCCGTCGAGATGAACCGTGGGCTCATGCTGACGCTGACGTGATGGACGGTGACGGTGAGGGGATAACCGCGTCGCCGCCTCAGGTGTGAAAACAACCATCGAAAACAGCATCAACCGCGCCCTCCGCGGTTCAAATTGCTGTTGTCGGGCGATACGTCCAAGCCAGCCTGCGGCACACCCCAGCTAATGTGTTGGCTTGTGAGAATGCCCCGCCGACTGCGTCCCCGGCATGACGTGATGGCCCTCGTGGCCCACGCCCATCATCTCGTCGAGCGCCTTGTTGATGAACGCCTGCGCACGCGGCGAGCGCGCCGTGCCGCGATACGCGGCGATCAGCGAGTCCGAATGCACGAGCGTCTTCGTCACGATCCGCTCGTACTCCGCCCTGTCCCCGCGCTTCTCGGCCAGCTCGAGACTGTCCACGGCGAACATCAGCGCGCGACGATGCGGATACGCGATGCGCGTGAGCTCCGGCCCGCCACGCGACTCGAGCAAGTCGAACAGCTGCGGCGGATGTGTGGCGATCGCGAGCGCGAACGCGAAGCGCCGCGCCCGCTCGCCACGTGCCGTCAGTGCTAGCAGCTCGGGCGCCGTCGGACGCTTGAGCGACGCCGCCATGTACGGCAGATATGGGTTGTACCGCGCGAACGGACCGCCCGGAGCGTCCGTCAGCCACAGATGCACCATGACGATGTGGTCGTTCGGATCACGCGACAGCTCGTCGTGCGCGTGCCAGTCATCGTTCGGACCGTCGAACCCCTCCGGGATCGGCTTCGACCGCGGATGCTCATACGCGTACGCGACTCCCACGAGCTCCGGCTTGCCGTCCACCGGCGCATACATGAGAACGGACGGCGCGGTGAGATCGAACGTGCCGTCACGGACCAGGTCCGGCCGCACGTAGTGCACGCCCTGCAGCGGCACCATGCCGAACACCGGCTGATAGCCGGAGTCTTCGGCAACACGAGGATCGGCGAAGCGTGACATCGCGCGCCGCACGGAGTCGATCTGTGCCTGCGCCTTGGGCGACAGCGCCGCTGGCCGGTTCGTCGTTTGCGCGCCCACGCCGGACGCGAGGAGCACGAGCGCAGCGGGGAAGACGACACCGGCGCTCGGGAATGAGCTACGTCGCATTCCTCTTCGTACACCCAAGACCGCCGGGAGGATTCACGGCGAAACGACGAAATCTCATTCGCCGCGGAGCGCGACCATGGGATCCACCGTTGCTGCACGGCGAGCCGGGAACCAGATCGCGACCGCCGCGACGCCGATGAGCACGAGCGGAACGCCAACGAACGTCATCGCATCGATCCCTGTCTCGCCGTACAGCATGCCGCGAACGAGTCGCGCCCCTGCCAGCGCACCGACGAGCCCGATGACCGTGCCGACGGCGACCATCCACAGTCCCTGTCGCATCACCAGGCCCAGCACCTGCCCGCGCGCCGCGCCGATCGCCACGCGTATGCCGATCTCTCGCCGCCGCTGCGACACCGAGTACGACATGACGCCGTACATGCCGACGGCCGCGAGCAGCAGCCCGAGCGCGCCGAAGACGCCGAGCACCGTCCCGGCGAGGCGCGCCGGGAGGAGGGCGATTCCCAGGTGGCTGTTCATCGTCCGCACATCCGACACGGGCAGGTCTGCGTCGATCGCGGCCACCTCCGCGCGAATGATCGGCGCGAGCTCCGTCGGGTCGCCGTTGGTCCTCACGTGTATGGCCATGCC
>Ga0207681_10001837_pt1 | contig 13602 bp, 9 predicted proteins | sample KBSS53metaG_FD_184324 | JGI IMG/M metagenome (GOLD analysis project Ga0207681, IMG submission 184324) | Switchgrass rhizosphere microbial communities from Kellogg Biological Station, Michigan, USA - KBS S5-3 metaG (SPAdes) (version 2) | ecosystem: Host-associated > Plants > Roots > Rhizosphere >... | reverse complement strand
GCGGCCGACGATCGACTCGTTCGGCTGGAGCCCGGCCTCGACCACCTTCAACAACGAGGACCGCTACTTCACCGACTACGACGCCCCGATCAATTGCTACATCACCGGATCGACCACCCAGCGCTGCTACTGCGCCGGCTCCAGCGTCGGGCACGCGCTGATCCCGAATTTCTCCATCTGGACGCGCGAGGTGCCCGTCCGGAACGACGGGATCATCCTTTATCCGCTGGACGAGAACACCGGAATGGCGGTGGGCGATGCCTCGGGATACGGCCGCAACGCGACGGTGATCGCCGGAGGCTGGACGCCCGGACACACCGGAAGCGCGCTGCTGGGCGCGCTGCGCACCGACGCCGCGGTGCCGGTGACGAACGCGGTGACCGTCTCACTGTGGGTGCGGCGCGACGGCCCCGGCACCGCCGACACGCGCATCGTCAGCTGGGACAACGACGGCCTCGAGCTGGGCGACGTGAACCACGCGAATAATCTGGGCGTGTCCGTGCCCGGCCTCGGCTGGCAGGCGACCGGAACCAGCTTCGGCACCGGCTTCCACCACGTCGCCGTCTCCGTCGGCGGCGGCACGATCCGCGTCTACTTCGACGGCATGCAGAAGTACATCGGCGGCGCGACCGTCAACCTGGCGGGCCAGATGTCGATCGGGACGCGGTGGAACGGCGCCCAGTCGTGGGTCGGCGCCGTCGACCAGGTCCGCGTCTACGACCGCGCGCTGACGTCCGCCGAGATCGCGATCCTGTCCCAGGAATAGCGACGGTGGCCGCCCGCGGCGGCAGCGATTTGGAATCTCGCAGCGTTTCGGCGATTCTCCCGGCACTTCGCGTTCGCAGTCCTGCAGGAGAACGCCAACCCAACACAGGAGACGAGATGACCAAGACCTCTATCTGGAAGAAGTTTGCTGCCGCTGGCTTGCTCGCGGTCACCCTGGGCGGAACCGGCGCCCTGGTCGGCGGCTGCGCCTACGGCGGTGTGGCGTCGACGCCCGATGGCACGATCGTCATCACCCGCAACGACCTCTTCCTGTTCGGCGCCCTCCGCAAGGTCTTCGTCTGCAAGGCGAACGGCGGGAAGCTGGAGTGCACCGAGACGCCGGCTCCGTAGTTTCTGCAGGCTAGCTGTCGGACTGCGGGGCGCCACGATCGGCGCCCTGCAGTTCCCTTCTTCATGCGTACATTGGTTCTTCTGCTCGGACTGACGGCGGCGATCACCGCGGCAGGCTGCCGCGGGCGCGGACGAGGCGCTGCCAGCAAGGACGTTCAGGGTGTCGGCTTCGAGCTGCCAGGCGTGGCCCACGTCGAGCGCGGCGCGATCTTCACGACGCCGCCGGGGCGCGAGGAGGCGTTCCTCGCCTTCGTCGCCGGGCAGGTTCACGTCTGGATCGCCGCCTGCCTGCCCGAAACGGGCGGCGACACGCCGGCGTTTCGCTTTGCCACCGGCGACACGGGCGCGCTCGAGAAGCTGCCGCCCCAGGCGGGCGATTCCGCGCGCGAGCGTTGCCTCGCGGCGCGTGCGATCGCCAGCGCCGCGCCGGCACTACCCGCGCGGACGCAGGTGAAGGTCCAGCTGGCTTTGAAGTAGACGAAACGCCGTACAATACGTCCATCGCCCGTTCGAATCGCATCGTCTGGTCCGCGCTGACCGCCGTCGTGGCGACGCTCGCGTGCGGCGGAGGGATCGACGAGGGCGTGTGCCTCGACTACGACTTCGGCCCGCCGGCGCTCGATCCCGCGGCGCACTGGGAACAGATCAGCACCGGCTACTTCGGCACGTGCGCGCTGACGACTGACGGAACGGCGGTTTGCTGGGATGGCACCCCGTCGGACCCACAGCCGCCCGCGGAGACCTTCCGTGCTGTGCTGGCGGCCAAGGACCTTGTCTCCGTTGATTGCGGCCTCCGACCTGACGGCACGGCGGTGTGCTGGGGCGACGACAGCTGGGGCGTCGTGTCCGGAACGCCCACGGACGTCTTCACGCAGCTGAGCATGGGCGGCCTGATGGCCTGCGGGCTGAAGACCGATGGCAGCTTCGTGTGCTGGGGCGGTCTGGCCGGCGGCGGCTCTCCCGCGGACGGTCCGGGAGAGACCGGCTTCGTCCAGGTCAGCGCAGGCGCCGCGAGCGCGTGTGGCCTCAAAGCGGACGGCACAGTCGTGTGCTGGGCATTGCCGTGGGCCTACACGCCGGCACCCGAGGCTCCCACGGACGGCGGCTTCACGCAGATCAGCCTGAGCACGTTGGGATTTGCCTGCGGCGTGAAGACCGACGGATCCATCGCGTGCTGGGGAGACCTTGCAGGCAGCAACGGGTTGACGAGCGTGCCCCCGCCCGCGGGCACGTTCACGGCGGTCGAAGCCGGCGGCGACCACGCATGCGCGCTCGCGACCGATGGCACGATCGTCTGCTGGAGCGTCTTCAGTAACGCCATGCGCTGGCGCCCGCCCGGGACGTTCGCGCAGATCAGCGTTGGCATAACTCAAAACTGCGCGCTGACCACCGACGGGACCGGCGTTTGCTGGCGCGCCGAGTCCATCGGCAGGTGGTGCCCACCGGAGGGCCAGTTCCGGCGCGTCACCGCCGGCAGTCAACACAGCTGCGGGATCCGGACGGACGGCACGCTGGCCTGCTGGGGAGATGACATCGGTGACTTGCTCCGACCTCCGACCGGCACCTTCGACGACGTGAGCGCGTCGTTCGAATACACCTGCGCCGTCGACACGCAAGGGAGCTTGAGCTGCTGGGCAGACTTTCCCGACCGCGTTCCGTTACCACCGTCCGGATCCTTCGTGCAGGTGAGCGCGTATGGCCAGCCGTGCGCCTTGCGACGCGACGGTTCGGTGACCTGCTGGAGCTCGACGGGTTCGACGGCGGCGGATCCGGACGCCGGGCCCTTCGCCTCCATCAGCACCAACGCAGATTATGGGTGCGGCGTGAAGACCGACGGCACGGTCCAGTGCTGGGGCGCAAACAGCGCAGGTGCGGCGTCACCGCCTCCGGGAACGTTCCTGCAGGTCGGCGCGGGTGGAATCAGCTTCACGTGCGGCGTGAGGCGGGACGGCTCCGCGACGTGCTGGGGAGACGACACCACCGGCCAGCCCAGCCCACCGCCCGGGCGTTACAAGTCCGTCAGTGTTTTCGCGGGAAACGTCTGCGCGATCAGGACGAACGACACAATCTCGTGCTGGCTGCCCACGGACCTTCGACCGCCGGCGGGATTCTTCACCCAGGTCAGCGCCGGCAACACACACGCCTGCGGCGTGAGGATCGACGGCACGCTCAGCTGCTGGCCGATGGACAACATCTACCTGCGCGCATCGCCCGCGCCCTAGTGCGCGCGGCGATGCTGCCCGGGCGTCATGCCGGACCAGCGCTTGAAGGCGCGCAGGAACGAGCCCGGGCCGGAGTAACCCAGCGTGCGCGCGATCTGGCCCTGACTGACGCGCGTGGCGAGTGATCGCGTCGCGAGATCCTGTCTGACGCCGCGGACCAGGCCACGGTGCGTGACGCCCGCGGCGTTGAGGCGCCGCTGCAAGGTACGCGAGCTGACGCCCAGCCGATCCGCCAGCCGCGTCAGCGTGAAGTCCTGTTCGTAGAGACCTTCCGCCAGCACCTGCCTGACGGTATCGATGAACGATGGCGGCCCCACGTCCGCCTTGAGCGCGCCCAGCGCTGCGTCGGCCTCGGCCATGAAGATGGCGTTCAGCCGCGCGTCGGCGCCCGCCATCTCCTGATCCAGCAGGTCGCGGGCAAACACGGCCTCGGTGAACGGCATCTCGAACTGCACCGGCGCCTGGCACATCCGATCGTAGGCGGCGCGCGATCCCTGCGCCGCGTGCGCGAACGAGACGCGCTTGAGCGACCACGACGGCCCGAACAGATCGCGCGCCCGACGGGCGAAGATCCCGACGACCATTTCGATCGGATACGGGATGCCGTTGCCGTTGTGAAACCGGAAGCGGGCTTCGTTGCCTTCCACGATCAAGGTCAGCTGCTCGGCGTCGCTCATCAGCGGCGAGTAGCGCGAGACGCGGTCCAGCCCTTCACCGACGTCGGGGCTGGACAGGACCAGGTAGTCGATCAAGTTGATCGCGCCCAGCGGGATCGATTCGGCGACGGTCAGCGCGAAGTTCGGATCGCCGAGACGGGCCGTCGTGCGTTTCCAGACCTCGGCCGCGCACCGGGCGCTGACGCGCGCACCCCGCCTGCGCAAGATCGCCCGCTCGATATCGCAAGCGGCGAAGATCGGCGCGATGTCGAGGCCGCGCGCCTCGGCGCCGGCCTTGACCAACCGCAGGTACTCGCTGGAAACCGTGGCGTTGCCAGCGACGGGCGCGGCCTTGGTTTTGTGGCGCAAATTGGACATGAGCTGTCGCATTTGGATCCGTTCCCCCCGGTCCGGTTCCTTTTTATCGTGCCGGCGACTGCGAAGTCGTTGCGTGTTGTACGACCGTGAAAGTTCCGCGGCGATCCGCTCGGCCGCCACATTAACCGATCGCAGGCTCGGCGTGTCGGCCCGTGAGGCGTGTCCATGACGCATCGCCCGATCTCGGTCGTGAAGGTGTTCTCGGCGACGAAGGCCCAGGACCGCGAGGTGCTGGGCGACCGGATCGCCGCCTGGATGGAAGCGAATCCGCAACTGGACGTCACGCGGACGTGCGTATCGCTGAGCTCCGACCGGAAGTTTCACTGCCTTTCGTTCGTGCTGTTTTGCACCGAACGCACCGCCGCCTGAGCGAGCGGAGCGGCTAGTACGTCAACCCGAAGCCGTACGGGAACAGCGGATCGTAAGTCGCGTCGCCCTGATTGATCGGGATCTGGGCCTGCGTGCGCGGCCACGAGTGCGGCAGCTTGCCGTTCGGACGGACGTCGCCGAACAGGACGTCGGTGATGCCGGCGCCCTCGGTTCCGGGCAGCCACGCGACGACGATGGCGTCGGCCATGGAAAGAATGGTGTCGATGATCATCGGGCGGCCCACCACCAGCACGACGACCACCTTCAGGCCCGCCTGCTTCATCCGCGTCACCACCTGCACGTCGGCGGTGTCGAGCGACAGCGTGGTCGGCCGGCTGATGCACGACATGCCGCCCGTCGGCGTCGGGATGTCACCGCACCCTTCGGAGTACGGCGTCTCGCCGATGACGGCGATGCCGACGCTGGCGCCGCTGGTCGCCGAACCGTCCACCGCGTAGGAGACGCGGCCCGGCGCCACGGCGTCCAGCGCCTGGTGCACGGTGGTTCCTCCGGTGGTGACGGTGTTGCCGGTCTGGCCCTGCCACGTGACGGTCCAGCCGCCGCACTGGTTGCCGATGTTGTCGCCGGTCTTGCCGCCCAGCGCGAAGCTCGCGCTCTTGGACAGCGGCAGCGTCGCGCCGTCGTTCTTCAGCACGACGATCGACGCCGCCACGGCGCGCCGGGCCACCGCGCGGTGCGCGGCCGAGCCGACATTGGCGGTCAGCGCCCGGTCGACCAGCTTCTGCGAACCGTCGAGCAGGCCCATCTCGCACTTCACGGTCAGGATGCGCTTGACCGCGTCGTCGACGCGGAGCTGCGGCACCGTGTTCGGGATCAGCGGCTTGATCTCGCCCAGGAACTGCGAAGCCGACTTCCCGAAGGTCATGAACATGTCGACGCCGCCGTTGAGGCAGCTGCCCGCGGTGACGCCGTTCTGGTAGCAGCCGTTGTAGTCGGAGCCGACGAAGCCGGCGAAGGCCAGCTCGCCCTTGAGCACGCCGTTGACCATCGACGAGTTGGCGTGCATGCGCACACCCTGCCAGCTGCTGTACGACGCCATGATCGATCCGACGCCGGCCTTGACGACGTCCCTGTACGGCGTGAGGTGCAGCGCGCGCAGCGCCGTCTCGTCGCCCGCGGTGTTGCCGTTGTTGACGCCGGCGGCGGTGCCGCCGTCGCCCAGGTAGTGCTTGGCGTTCGCGAGCACAGTCATCGTGCCGCTGCGCTTCTGGAAACCGTTCGTGTACGCGGTGCCCATCGCGGACGCGAGCTCGACGGTCTCTCCGAACGCTTCGTAGGTGCGGCCCCAGCGCTCGTCGCGCGCGACCGCCACCACCGGGCCGAACGGGAAGTCGGCGCCCACGCCGGCCGCCTCTTCGGCGACGTTGCGCGCCACCTCCTCGACCAGCGCCGGATCGCGCGTGGCGCCCAGCCCGATGTTGTGCGGGAACACGGTCGCGCCCTTCACCGGTCCCACGCCGTGCACGATGTCCAGGCCGTAGATGACCGGGATCTTGAGGCGGCTGGCGAACGAGGCCTTGCGGAACCCGTCGATCATGTCGGCCCAGTCCTTCGGCGTGTTGGTCGCGGGCGCCGAGCCGCCCTGGCTGTAGACGGATCCCACGCCGTACGTGGTGATGTCGGTGGCGCTGGTGTTCGCGCGCTCGACCTGGTGGAGCTGCGCGATCTTCTCGTCGGCGGTCATCATGGCCAGCAGCTCGCCGGCCTTGGTGATGCACGCCTGCGTCGGGAACGCGCGCATGCCGCCGGCCCCGGTGCCGAGCGAGCCGGCGACGTTCCCGCCGCCCCCGGCGCCCGAGGACCCGCCCCGGCCGCCCGCGCCCGTCCCGGCCGTCGCTCCCCCGCCCCCGGCGCCCGCCGTGGCGTTGCCGCCGCCGCCCGTGCCCGCCGTGGCGTTGCCGCCACCGCCCGTGCCGGCCGTGGCGTTGCCGTCGCCGCCCGTGCCCGCCGTGGCGTTGCCGGCCCCCGTGCCCGCGGTGGCGTTGCCGCCGCCGCCCGTGCCCGCCGTGGCGTTGCCGCCGCCCCCGGTGCCCGATGGTCCGCTCGACGTGGGCGCCGGGCAGCCGGTCGAGGTCAGGACGAACGCCGTCGCGAGGATGACAAAGCTAGTCGATCGATAAGCCATGCGCGGACTCTACCCCGAACGCCGGCCCGCGCGGGGGAGGATCAGTTGACGATGAGCTTCTTGCACCCTGACGGGCACGGCTTGCCGATGTTCACGCCGTCGTCGCAGTCCTCGTAGTCCATCTGGACGACGCCGTCACCGCAGTACTCGCCCAGCTTGCAGCCCGCGGCGCACTGGCCGTAGCCGCCGGCGTTCGTACCGTCGTCGCACTCCTCGCCGATCCCGATGATGCCGTCGCCGCACACGGGGCGGCACTCGCTGGGCGCGGCGTTGAACCCGCTCAGCGTCAGCCGGTACGACGACCCGACGGTCTGGCGCTCGGCCTGGAACACGACGACCTCGTAGAACTGGCCGTTCGTCAGGTTGAACTTGGTGTTGTTCGCCGCCTGGCCCATGCCGAACCTCACCGACCCGTTGACCGGCGTGTGGATACCGCCCAGATCGACGGCCAGCCTGCGGTTGACGAACACCCAGACGTCGTCGTCGCCGGTGAAGTCGAGCACGTACGCGGTGGCCGCGTCGTACTGGAACCAGTAGCGGACCTCGCTCGTGAAGTGGAAGTTGTGCTTCGCGCCCCCCGCCTCGGCCACCCAGTTCGCGTAAGGCGGCGCCGCTTGCGCGGCGACTCGCTCGGCGGCGTTGAGGGGCGTGAACGTATCCGCGTCGACAGGAAAGAAGAACGGCGTCCCGTCGAGCGCGGCCATCTGGTAGGTGGCGACGTAGCTCCCGTTCGAGACGGTACACGTCAGTCGCATCAGGCCCATCGCCTCCAATTCGGTGCAGTTCGTCGAAGCAGCGTCCCGCGACGTGCAGGGAATGGGGTTTCCGGCGGCGTCGAGCATCTCGCGGCCGACGTTGCCGCAATAGTAGGCGGGCGCGGTGACGATCCACTGCTCGCCGTTCGGGCCCCAGCGGTTCACGTAGGCGCCCTTGCCGTTGCTGTAGAGCGTGACCGAACCGGCTGTCGTGTGGTTCACGCCCGGCGTGTCCCGGTACCACTGCGAGAAGGTCGTGGCGGAGGCGACCAGGCTGTCCGCAACGTTGACGTAGACGGGCTTGCCGTCCGTGTCCAGCATGGCCTGCACCATCCCGGTGATCGCCGCCATCCGCCCGCTCGCGCTCGGCTCGAAGTCGGTGGGCATCCGGGCGCGGAAGTCGCGGAAGACGGCGGGGACCACCATCTTGTTGCCGATCTCCGGCTGCTTGCACATGTACCCCGGCTCGATCTTGCAGGCCGCCGAACAGCCGTCGCCGTCGACGTTGTTGCCGTCGTCGCACGCTTCGTTGACGACGATGCCGTCACCGCAGCGGGACATGCACGAGCCGTTTGCCGCGGTCTTGCAGTCAGGCTCGTTCTGGCAGGTGGCCGAGCAGCCGTCGAACGGCAGCGCGTTCCCGTCGTCGCACCCCTCGGCGCCCTCGACCTTCTTGTCGCCGCAGGTCGTGTGCGAACAGACGCTGGGGCTGCCGCTGCACTTCCAGCCGAGCTCGATCTTGCAGCTGTCGGAGCAGCCGTCTCCGGCGGTCGTGTTGTCGTCGTCGCACAGCTCGGGCAGCACGGCGACGCCGTCGCCGCAGCGGGCGATGCGGTGGCACGGAATCCCCGCCGGGGTGCAGGAAAACCCGGGATCGACGGTGAGGCAGTTGGCGGCGCAGCCGTCGTCTGCCGTCGTGTTGTGGTCGTCGCACGCCTCGTCCTGGCTGCGCACGCCGTCGCCGCACTCGGAGTGCGGCGGGACGATCATGAGATCCGCGGTGACGATGTCGAGCGCCGGCGAGCCGTCGTGGGGCCCGACCGCCGCGTCGTCACCGCCGCTGCTGCCGCCCGTGCCGGCGGGAGTGGACTGGGGTTTGACGCCGGCGCAGGCACCAAGGGAGGTGCAGCCCGCCACGATCAAGAGACGCAAGACCGTCGATTGCATAAGAGACTCCCGATTGTGCCCTGGATTCCCGCGGCCCTGGAAAGCGATCCCCGGGCGCGCGGGAACACGGGAAGCCAACCACTAGAGACGGCCGGCGTCAATGACCCGAGCCGTTAGGCCCGCGCGGATCAACTATCCCTGATCAGTGGGCCCCCGCCGCAACATCGCCCGGGTGATGCAGTTCCGACGAGGACTGGCCCTCTTGGGCGCCGGCGCTCTGTCCCTGTTCCAGGCGTGCGCGGCTGACGCTCCGTCACAACCGGGGACCGGCAGCGCCGGCACGACCGGCAGCGCCGGCACCACGGGCGGATCCGGCACGTCCGGCAGCGCCGGCACGTCCGGCAGTGCCGGTACGATGGGAAGCGCCGGTACGACGGGAAGCGCCGGCACGTCGGGCACATCCGGCACGACCGGCGGCACGACGGGCAATGCAGGATCGGGCGGCCAGGCCGGCAGCGCCGGCAGCGGAGGCACCGGAGCCGGCGCAGGCAGCGGCGGGCGCGGCGGCACGGGCAGCGGCGCGGGTTCCTCCGGGCGTGGGGGCACCGGCGGCAGCGCAGGGACCGGCGGCACAGGCGGCAGCACCGCAGGCAGCGGCGGCCGCGGCGGGACCGGCGGCAGCACCGCGGGAACCGGCGGCAGCACCGCGGGAACCGGCGGCAGCACCGCGGGAACCGGCGGGAGCGCCGCGACCCTGCTGGATCAAACCGGCAATCCGCTGACCGGCATCGTCAACACGTACACGTCCTGGCTGAGCACCGCCGGCAGCGACGCGGCGAAGCTGTCGGCGGACAGAACGCTGGCCGACAACATGATCACCTGGCAGATGCCGCACGGCGGCTGGTACAAGAACGACAAGTCCGTCTACGCCGCGCCCTGGAACGGCAGCGCCGCGCGCTCCGGCTGGACCGGCGCCAACGGCGTCGAGCTCGGGACCATCGACAACGGCGGCACGGTCACCGAGATCCTGTTCCTCGCCGACGTCTACCGGCGCAGCAGCGACACCAAGTACCGCGACTCCGCCCGAAAGGGCCTCGATTTCCTGCTCACGATGCAGTACCCGTCGGGCGGTCTCCCGCAGGTTTATCCCGCGCGCGCCGGCACGCCCCCCGTCTATTCGAACTACGTCACCTTCAACGACGACGCGATGGTGCGGGCGCTCGGGATGATGGACCTCGCGCTCCAGAAGAAGTCACCGCTCAGCGGGGACGTGTTCACGGCCGATCAGCTGACCCGGATCTCCGCGGCCATCGCCAAGGCGATCGACTTCATCGTGAAGGCGCAGATCGTCCAGGGCGGCGTCAAGACGGTGTGGTGCGCGCAGCACGACCAGACGAGCTACGAGCCGCGCGGCGCGCGTTCGTACGAGCTGCCGTCGAAGAGCGGCAAGGAATCGGTCGGCGTGATCGCGTTCCTGATGTCCCAGCCGCAGACGCCGGAGGTGAAGGCGGCCGCGCAGGCCGGCATCGCCTGGTACAAGCGCGACACCGTGAAGGTCGCGAACACGGCCTACGTCAGCCGTCCGTCGAGCAGCACCGACGACAGCTACAACCCGATCCAGCCACGCGCCGGCAGCACGATGTGGTACCGGTTCTACGACCTGGACCAGGACCGGGGCTTCTTCAGCGGCCGGCTGCCGACGGACAATCCTCCGGGCGAAGGCAAGCAGTACGACATCATGGACATCGAGCCCGAGCGCCGCTACGGCTACCAGTGGGGCGGCAGCTACGGAACGGGACTGTTCACGTACACGGACCGCGTCGGCTACTGAACCCTGGGCTCGCCTGTGTTGATCTCGCGCAAGCGCTTTGCTATCCGCGCGTCCGACGAGCGCCATCGTGCGGGCGGGACGAGTGATTCGTGCCGGAGCGTTCGAGCCCGCGCGAAACAGGAGCCGAGGCCCAAACGCTGCACTTGCGGAGGTGAACCACACTGAGCGCGCGGCGCGAACGCTGGCGCTCGAACCACCTAAGCCGCCGCTTGCTTGGCGCTCGTCGGACGCGCGGATACGACGCCTGTATCTACTCAGGCGATCTCCGCGTCTAGCCGACCCGCTACTTCGGACCGCCGCCGTTCAGCGCGTACAGGTCGTCGATGAGGACGTTGTTGCCGACCATCCGGTTGAAGAAGTCGTCGCCGGTCGTCACGTCCCACTTCACATAGAAGACGGTCTTCTTGTCGGGCGTGATCTCGCGAATCACGCCGCCCGTGCCGTAGTTGGCCAGGTAGTTTCCGTTCGGCAGCAGGATGACCATGCCCTTGTACATCGCCCACTCGGGACCGTCCGAGTAGACCCACTTCTGGACCAGCTTCTTGTTCGTGCGATCGATCGTCCACTCCTGGAACGAGTGCTTGTTGGCGACGGGCATCATCGTCCCGGTTGCACCATCGCCAAAGCCGGGGAGGTGCGACGACACCATCAACGTGCCGCGCGACGAGATGTTCGCGAAGTGCTGGAACTCGAACTTCCAGTTCGCCTGGTCGAACGTGTAGCTGCCGGTCCGCGCGCCGTACGTCGCGATCAGGTTTCCCGTCTTGCGATCGATCTGCGCGACGGTGTTCTCGTACGGGTACGACATGATGATCGAGTCGCTGGCGGCGTCGTAGTTCACGGTGTTCGAGTAGCAGTCGAAGCCGCTGCCCATCTTCGACGGGCAGTTGAAGATCGCGCGCGTGGTCCCCGCCTTCGTCAACTCGCGCAGCTCCCACTGCGGTTCGGTGTCGTAGAGCAGGCTTCCGTCGGGCGTGACGTCGATGCAGTCGGACAGGTTGGCGACCGAGACCATCTGCGAGAACTGGCGGTCCAGCGTCATCTTGAGGACGCCGTGCGTGCCGCTGCCGCCGAAGGGCCGCTTCTCGATCCAGATGTACTCGCCGTCCTTCGCGATGCGCTGGAACGACGACGTCGGATTGCCGTTGGCCGCGTCGGCGTAGTACCAGACGACCCGGCCCTGGCGGTCCAGGATGTAGAGCCAGAACGTCGCCGTGTAGTAGCAGGATGAGTTGGCGCAGCCGCCGGGCGAGGCCTCGACCGCGCCGAACATCCAGCGGTCCGGACTGGCCAGCGTCGCGTCGAACATCGAGACGGTCGGCTTCGGCATGCCGCTGGGAATCGCGCCCGTCATGCCCATGTAGTCCTTCGTCTTGGCGTCGACGCCGGCGAGCTTGTTCACGATGCGAACAGTGATGGCCGTCGAGGCCGGTACGCCGAGCACGACGTCGCGATGCGCGCCGGTGGTCCCGGCCGCAGGACGCGACGTCATGACCGCGCTTCCCGCGAACGAAAACTCGAGCCAGACCTGATCGGAGGCCTTCGCCTGCGTCCAGGTCACGACGAGGATCGTCGTCGTATTCGGATGCACCGTGACGCTGACGCCGGAGACGAACGAATCGCCGGATCCGCCGGCCGCGCCCGCTGCGCCGGTCGTGCCGGCCGCGCCCGTCGTCCCCGCCGTTCCCGTCGTGCCGCCGCGTCCGCTGGTACCGGCCGCCGAGCCACCCGCTCCGCCGCGTCCGGCCGAGCTACCCGCCGCGCCGCCGCGACCGGTCGTGCCCGCGCTGCCGGTCGTGCCGCCACTGCCGGTCTGCGAGCCGCTCGTGCCCGCGACGACGCCTGTGCTGCCCGCCGTTCCCGTCGTTCCAGCCGTTCCGCTCGTGCCAGCGCCGCTCGATTGACCGCCGGCGCCACCGCCGCTGTTCCCGCCGGACACCATGCCGGTCCCGGCTGTTCCGGTCGTCCCTGAACCTCCGCCGACCGTCGGGTCGACATTCCCCGCGCACGACGTCCCGAGCGCGAACAGCGCCAGAATGGAAAGCTTTGCGATGGCCTTCGCCACGATGTCTCCGTTCCGAGGCGTCAGGCTCCACGAACCTCGGCCCACGCAAGAACACGAGGTTCGGGCCGACCGCCTCAGTGGGTGCATGTCCTACGCGCATAGCATCTGTGGCCGGCCCCTTCGCCGATCCGTTGAAAAAATTTATTCGATGACGCGTGCGCGGCATGCGCACGAACATCGATCCGCGTTCGCGTCCAGGCGTGGCATGGCGGTTACGCTATCCGGTGGCGCGGCCCACCCCCACGGAGAACGAACGTCACGAGCCCGTCGGCGCGACGATCTGGAGGCCGTTCACCGGCGCGCGCATGTTGCTGCCGGTGCCGGTGCCCGGCGTGGCGGTCAGCGTGAACGTCGCGCCGCTCACGTTGCGGAACACGATGTAGTTGCCCGCGCCGCCGGTGGGCGCGAGCGTGAACGACGTGAAGCTGGTGGGCGCCGGGCCGGTCTGGGTTACCGTGAACATCGCCGTGCCGATCGAATAGTTGTACATGCGCGTGGTGCTGGCGCTGGTGCCGACGTCGCCGGTCACGTACACGTAGACGTCGTAGCCGCCGGCCGTGATCGACGCGGGTAAGCCGCTCACCGTCACGACGGCGGGCATCGAGGCTGCGACCGGATCGAGGTAGCCGTTCATCATGCGCGTGTTGCCCGCCATGTCGGCGAAGCCGACCAGCCATTCGCCGGGATTCATACCCATGCTCGGCGAATTCCAGGTGACGCTCGCGCTCGTCGCGGTCCCGTCGGCGAGCAGCAGGTTCGGCAGCGTGCCCATGATGCTGGCGGCGCCGTTCCAGCGCGCGGCCGGCTTGACGCCCGCGACCTCGGTCGCCGCCATCGCGGGCGCCGGCACCAGCATCGCGCCACCGGTGCCGCCCATCGACGTGCGCCCGCCGATGAAGTCGATGCTCATCACCACCTGACCCGCGCCGCCCGTGCCCGCCGCGCCGGTGGTGCCCG
>Ga0207681_10001826_pt1 | contig 13652 bp, 12 predicted proteins | sample KBSS53metaG_FD_184324 | JGI IMG/M metagenome (GOLD analysis project Ga0207681, IMG submission 184324) | Switchgrass rhizosphere microbial communities from Kellogg Biological Station, Michigan, USA - KBS S5-3 metaG (SPAdes) (version 2) | ecosystem: Host-associated > Plants > Roots > Rhizosphere... | reverse complement strand
ACTCTTCGCTGCCGCGGTAGTCGTATGGAGGGGGCGCACCTTTGGCCTTTGTTTGGCCCGCCCCGGCGCCCCCTGCGTCGCGGACGGTTTTGTCGCGGTTGAGCGGCACCTTAGCGGTTTTTTTTTTCGCTGCGTCAACGAACAATCTCGACGAGCGCTCCAATGTCGCGAAATTGCTGGTCGTTTAGCGTGGTAGAATCATGTTTACGTGTGTCATGGCCAATCGTTATGAGGTGAATAGATAGATGAAGCGATTCAAGGCCGTCGTCATCGGCGGCACCGGATATGGGGGCGCGGAGCTCATCAGGCGCCTGCTCATCCACCCGGACGTCGAGCTGGTCCGCGTCATCGCGGTCGATCACGTGGGTGAGCCGCTGGGCGCGGTCCACCCCCCGCTGACCGGCCGCAGCCCGCTGCGCTTCGAGAACGTGCCACCGGAAGAGGCCGCGCGCGGCGCCGACGTCGCGCTGCTCGCTCTGCCGCACAAGGTGAGCGCGCACCACGCGCCCGCGATCGTCGCGGCCGGGGTGAAGGTCGTCGACATGTCGGGCGATTTTCGCCTGCGCGACGCGGCCGCCTACGAACGCTATTACGGCGCCAAGCACCCGCACCCCGAGCTGCTGGGCAGCTTCGTCTACGGCCTGCCCGAGCTGAACCGCGAGGCGATCCGGGCGGCGCGCGCCGTGGCGTCGCCGGGCTGCTTCGCGACGACGATCGAGCTGGCGCTGTTGCCGCTGGCGCGCGCCGGCAAGCTGGCGGGCGCGGCCGTGCACGTCGTCGGGATGACCGGATCGTCGGGCAGCGGCATCGCGCCCACGGCGGGGACGCACCACCCGGTGCGCGCCGTGAACCTGAAACCGTACAAGGTCCTCGACCACCAGCACACGCCCGAGATCCTGGAGACGCTGGCGGCGGCCGGCGCGGCGGGTGTCCAGCTGGGTTTCGTGCCCGTGTCGGCGCCGCTGTCGCGCGGGATCCTGGCCACCACCTTCGTCGAGCTGCCGGCGGACACCAGCGCCGAATCGGTGACGGCGCTTTACGCCGACGCGTACGCGCACGAACCGTTCGTGCGCTTCGTGCGCGATCGGACGCCCGAGGTCGCGGCGGTCGCGGGCAGCAACTACGCAGAGGTCGGCTTCACGCTGGGCGCGCCCGTCGCGGGCGGCGGAAAACGGACGCTGGCGATCGTCAGCGCGACGGACAACCTGATCAAGGGCGGCGCCGGGCAGGCGATCCAGAACATGAACCTGATGCTGGGTCTGCCGGAGACCGCATCGCTGGAGGATCCCGGGCCGTGGCCGTAGCCCACCCCGACGGTCGGACATCGCGTCCCGTCGACGCGGTCATCAAGCTGGGGGGCGACGTGCTCGAGGGTGAGGCGCTGGTGGACGCGGCCGCGGAGATCGCGCGCGCGCGTGCCGGGCGACGCCTGCTGGTCGTGCACGGCGGCGGGCCGCAGGCGACCGCGCTCGCCCGGCGGCTCGGCATCGAACCGCAGATCGTCGCGGGGCGCCGGATCACCGACGATCCGATGCTGGCCGTGGTGAAGCGTGTCATCTCGGGGTTGAACGTCGACCTGGTGGCGGCGCTGCGCGCGGACGGCGTGCCGGCGTTCGGCGTGTCGGGCGCCAGCGGCGTGATCCGCGCCCATCGCCGCCCGCCGCGCATCGTCACCGGCGCCGGCGCCACGCCCATCGACTTCGGCCTGGTCGGCGACATCGACGGCTTCGACGTCGACCTGCTGGACGCGCTGGACGCGCGCGACACGCTGCCGGTGATCGCGTGCCTGGGCGCCGACGCCGGCGGCACCGTCCTGAACATCAACGCGGATGTGGTCGCCAGCCAGCTCGCCGGCGCGGTGCGCGCGGGCGCGCTGATCGCGTGCACGGCGGTGGGCGGCGTGCGTCGCGACAAGGACGATCCGGCGACGCGGATGGCGCGCCTGACCGTGGCCGAGGCGAAGGCCGCCATCGCCGGCGGTACCGTTCAGGGCGGGATGATCCCGAAGCTGGAGGAAGCGTTCGCGCCGCTGGAAGCGGGCGTGGGCGCCGTCCACATCGTCGCGCCGGCCGAGATCGCGACGTCGCTGCTGGATCCCGGCAGCGTCGGAACGCTGCTGGTGCCGTAGAATCGGCGGGACATGCGCGGGCTGGCGATATTGGCGGGGGCTGTCCTTCTGTCGAGCGCGCGCGTCGAGTCCGCCACGCGCCCGATTCCGGCGGCGTACCGGCCCTCGCCCAAGATACGGACCGTCGATTGGTGCAACCACACCTATCCGTGGTCGGGCGGACCGCTGACCGCCGTGAAGCTGAGCGACTGTGCGGCTACCTATCAGGAGGCACGCCTCGACCCGCCCGGTGATTTCGCGGCCTGGACCTGGGGCATCGTCGACCCGGTTCGTTACGAGAACGACAGGGTCGCAATCGTGACGCTGCAGATGAGGCAGACCATGACCGGCAGGCCCGACGATACGTTCCGGCGCACCTACTGGTTCCGCTGGGATGGGCGCGCGCCGGCGCTGGTGCGGGCGGATCCCGTGGTCATGGTCCCCTGAATTTTGGCGGTCGGCGCCGTCTCGGCGTCTAATCGGTGGACCATGGGGAGCCTCAAGGCCCACCTGCGCAACAAGCTCATCGCCGGACTGCTGGCGGCCATTCCCGTCGCCGTGACGATCTTCATCGTCTGGTACGTCGACAGCAAGGCGCGCGAGTTGCTGCACGTGCGCTACCCGTTCGTCGGCATCGCGATCGCGCTCGGCGCCATCTATGTGCTGGGTGTGTTCGTCACCAGCGTGGTCGGCCGGTTCGTGTTGCACGTCTTCGACGGCGTGATCCGGCGCGTGCCGGGGCTGCGCGATCTCTACCGGTCGTGGAAGCAGGTGGCGCTGGCCGACACGCAGGTCGGCATCTTCGCGCACGTGGTGCTGGTGCCCGACGACGCCGGCCGCGGCATCGTCCTCGGCTTCACCAGCGGCCATTCGATCGAGGGCGATCCGGGCATTTCGTGCGTGTTCGTTCCCGGCTCGCCCAACCCGACGACGGGCAAGCTGCACTTCGTTCCCACCACCCGCTGCATCCGCCTGGACATGAATCCGCAGGAGGCGCTGAAGCTGCTCATCTCCGGCGGCAACTACGTCCCCGCCGCCGTCGGCAAGGGCACCATCGGCCGCTACCCGATGCCCGGCCAGTGGTGACGGGCGCGAACTAGCGGTAGCGCAGGACGACGATCTCGGCGGCCGGGCGCGCCTTCATCGGCGACAGCGCGATCGTGTTCGAGGTCTCCTTGCGGACGTTCTGCTTCCCGTCCAGGAACAGCGCCGCCGACTCCAGCTCCTTGATGGTCGACGCGTCGGTCTTGTAGTGCATCGGGATCACCATGATGCGCGGGCGCAGCTGCTCGATCACGCGGGTGGCCTTCAGCCCGTCGATGGTGAAGGTGCCGCCCACGGGAATCAGCAGCACGTCCACCGCGCCGATCGCCGCCAGCTGGGCGTCGTTCAGCACGTGGCCGAGATCGCCGAGGTGCGCGATGCGCACGCCGCCCACCTCGAAGATGAAGACGGTGTTCAGGCCGCGCGTCGCGCCGCGCTGGTCGTCGTGATAGACGCCCACGTTGCGGATCGAGACGTCCTTCACCTTCTCGTCGACGCGCGTCCAGCCCTTCTTGTCCGCGGTCAGCCCGCGGATCACGCGCGGCTTGCCGGCGACGAAGGCGACGTTGTTGTGGTCGGGGTGCTCGTGGCTGATGGTGACGATGTCCGCCTTGAACCCCTGTGGGATCTCGTAGCCGATTCCCTTCGTGAACGGGTCCATGAGGATGCGCGTTCCGGCCGCGGTCTCGAGCAGGAAGCACGCCTGGCCGTACCAGGTCAGCTTGCCAGCCGGGGGCGCGGCGTGCGCGTGCGCCGGTAGAGCCAGCAGGATCGCGAGCAGAAGCGCGCGCAGGAGGTGAGGGCGCATCACATGGCATGATAACTCACGCGATGTCCGAGGAAGTTCCACCTCCGCCCGATGCGCCCGATGCGCCCGGCGCGCCGTCCGCGCCCGCGAACGGCGACGAGCAGCCGCTGAGCCTGCGCGACGCCGAGGTGGTGCCGCCGCGCAAGACGCTGGCCGAGATCCTGGAAGGGCTCCCGACCCAGCCGGGCGTCTACATCATGAGGGACGCGCGCGGCAAACCGATCTACGTCGGCAAGGCCGCGGTGCTGCGCAACCGCGTCCGCCAGTACTTCCAGCCGAACACCGGCGACATCCGCGACTTCGTGCCGCTGCTGGAGGGGATCGTCGCGGACATCGAAACGGTCGTCACTTCGAACGAGAAGGAAGCGCTGCTGCTGGAGAACACGCTGATCAAGCGCTACCAGCCGCGCTTCAACGTCAACCTGAAGGACGACAAGAACTACCTGGTGCTGCGGCTGGACCCGAAGGCCGAATGGCCGCGCCTGGAGGTGGTGCGCCGCCTGGGTTCCGACGGGGCGCACTACTTCGGCCCGTACCATTCGGCGACGTCGTGCCGCGAGGCGCTGCGCGTGGTGAACCGGCACTTCCAGCTGCGCACCTGCACCGATCACGTGCTGCACAACCGGCGGCGCCCTTGCCTGCAGTACCAGATCAAGCGCTGCCCGGCGCCGTGCGTGCTGCCCGTGCCGCGCGAGCAATACGACGATCAGGTGCGCGACGTGCGCCTGTTCCTGGAAGGCAAGAGCGACGAGCTGATGGACCGGTTGTCGGCGCGCATGAAGGACGCCGCCGCGCACACCGAGTTCGAGCTGGCGGCGGAGATCCGCGATCAGATCCGCGCGCTGGAGGTGACGCTGGAAGAACAGCGGGTCGTGTCCGCCGACTTCGTCGACCAGGACGTCGTCGGCTACCACCGCGACGGCATCGCGCTGGAGATCGTCGTGATGTCGATCCGCGGCGGCAAGCTGTCGGGCAACCGGGCGTTCTCGTTCACCGGTCAGGAGTTCCCGGACGCGGAGCTGATCTCGTCGTTCGTCGGCCTCTACTACGACATGGGCGCGTCGATTCCCGATGAGCTGCTGCTGCCCATCGAGATCGATGACGCCGCGCTGAAGGCCGAATGGTTGAATGAACGGCGCGCGGCGCAGGCGGCCGCGGGCGCGGGCGCGAGCGCGCGCAGGAAGAAGGTGGAGGTGCTGGTTCCCCAGCGCGGGGATCGGCGCAAGCTGATCGATCTCGCGCGCAAGAACGCGGCGGCCAGCTTCGCCACGCGCCGGAACGCGCGCGCCGACACCGAGCTGGCGCTGGGCAAGCTGCAGAAGCGCCTGAAGCTGCCGCGGCTGCCGCGCACGATCGAATGCTACGACGTCTCGCACATCCAGGGTTTCGCGACCGTGGCGTCGATGGTCGTGTTCGTCGACGGGCGCCCGGAGAAGGCGCGCTATCGGACGTACAAGGTGCGGGCGCCGGCGGCGGGCGGCGGGCGCGGCGATCGGAAGAACGACGACTTCGCGTCGATGTACGAGGTTCTGTCGCGGCGGTTCCGGCGCGCCAGGCAGGGCGAGGACGGCGATTCGTGGAAGCTCCCCGATTTGATCGTCATCGACGGCGGCAAGGGCCAGCTGGGGATGGCGCTGGCGGCGGCGCGTGACGTCGGCATCGACGTGCGTCCCGGCGTGGGCCTGCCGATCGTCGGGCTGGCGAAGGAACGCGAAGAGGGGGAGCCGGCGGACGCCGTCGCTGCCGCGCCGCCGCCGGCGGACGCCGCGCCTCCGGTAGACGCGGGAGCGCCTCCGGCGGATGGCGCTGCGCCTCCGCAGGACGGCACCGAAGTCGTCGCTCCGGCGGCCCCGCCCGAGGCGAAAGGCGCCAAGGCCAAGGACAAGGGCGCGGCGAAGAAACCCGATCGCGTCTTCCTGCCGCACGCGAAGGACGCCATCCCGATTCGCCCCAGCAGCGCCGAGATGTTCGTCCTGCAGGCGCTGCGCGACGAGGCGCACCGCTTCGCGGTCAGCTTCCACCGCGGCCAGCGCCGCCGGCTGACCCTGCGGTCAGCGCTGTCGGACATCCCCGGCATCGGCCCCGGCCGCCAGCGCCAGCTCCTTCGCCACTTCGGCAGCATCAAGCGCGTCCGCGAGGCGACCGTCGATCAGCTGGCCGCCGTCTCCGGCATCAGCCGCGCCGTCGCCGAGGCCGTCTTCGCCCATTGGGCAAAGCAACCGCTGGACGCCGGCGTCGTCGAGCCCCAGCCCACCGCCGAGCAAGCCGCCGCCGAACAACCCCACGCCGAGGAACAGGCGATCGAGGCCGCATTCGGCGAGGGCACGCCGGCCGAATAGCGTCGCCGCGCTAACTTCAAAATCCTGTTATTCCAGTTTGTTACGTGAATGACAGGTAGGAAATTTGACGGGTGTCGGGCTAGGTATTCAGATGTAGGTGTAATCCCACCTCATCTACCGAGGACGAAATGCCCGCAAAGACCCAGCCTTCCGAGTCGACCCGAGGAACCGGACGCCAGAACCGCCGCCGCGAGATCAGCGGGATCCTCCTGCTGGCCGGCGGATTGTTCGCCGGCCTGTCGCTGATTTCACGGCACGCGGGCGACGACCGCATGATGGGCCTGGGCGGCGAAGCGATCGCCGGCGCGCTGTACGCACTCGCCGGGGTCGCGTCGTACCTGGTCGTCGCGGGCATGCTGATCGCCGCGGTCCGCTGCTTCCGCGGGCGGCGGATCTTCGAGGGCGCGCGCGAGACGTCCGGCGCGTTCATGCTGCTCGCCTCGATCACGATCCTCCTCTTCCTTCCGTTCGCGGACGGCGACGTGACGTCGCACGGTCCGGGCGGTCTGCTGGGCGAGTGGCTGGGCGGGATCTCGTCCGCCTTCATCGGCAGCGTCGGCGCGGCGCTGGCGGCGACGACGACGCTGGTCGTCTCGCTCCTGATGATCACCGACGTGAGCACGCGCGAGGTGGCGGTCGTGCTCGCGTGGGCCGGCAGGCACGCTGCGCGCGGACTGGTCGTGGGCGCGAGCGGATCCTGGCGCGTGATGCGCGCGGCGTTCCCCGAGAAGGGCGACCGCGACGATCGGCAGGACCGCCGCGAGCCCGAATCGGACGAGTCCGATGCCGAGGCCGCCGGCGAGGCCGAGCCGATCCAGATCCACCCCGCGCGCGAGATGCACCCCGACGATCTCGACGCGCCGCCGGTGCGCTTCGCGCGTCCGGTCGTCGACACGGACGCTGTTCCCGAGGTGGTGGAGGCGCAGGAGAGCGAGGGCGTGCGCGTCGGCGAGGCGCGGACGGCCGTGTCCGAGAAGGTCGTCGATCCCGAGCGCGCGGCGATGGCGGCGATCGTCGCCGAGGTCGCGGCGGTCGAGCGCATCGCGCCCGAGCCCGAGCCGGAGCCCACCGTCGAGGAGAAGACAGAGCGGGATGTCGAGCTGCCGGCGATCGGCATGCTCCCGCCTCTGCCGCCGCCCGCTGTCGATGCGCCCATCATCGTCGAGCCAATGTCGATTGCGCGCGTGCGCCAGCCGGAAGCGGCCGGTGTGGCCGAAACCGTCGAGCTCAGCGCCGAGGAGCTGGCGCGGCAGCGGGACGAGAAACGCGGCTTCATCAAACTCTCCGACGGCGACTTTCGGCTGCCGGCCACCGATCTGCTCGAGTACATCCCGCCGACTGGGCAGGAGATGGACAAGCAGCCCCTCTACGACATGGCCGAGCGGGTCGAGCAGGCGATGTCGAACTACGGCGTGCGCGGCAAGGTGAAGGAGATCCACATGGGTCCCGTCGTCACCATGTACGAGTTCGCGCCCGCGCCCGGGACGCGCACCGGCAAGATCGCCAACCTCGAGAAGGATCTGGCGATGGCGCTGGAGGCGCAGGCCGTCCGCATCGTCGCCCCGATTCCCGGCAAGGCCGTGGTCGGCGTCGAGGTGCCGAACAAGACGCGCGAGATGGTGTACCTGAAGGAGATCCTTCAGGACGCGAGCTTCGCGGGGGCGTCGTCCAAGCTGCAGGTCGCGCTGGGCAAGGACATCAAGGGCGCACCCGTCAGCGTCAACCTGTCGAAGATGCCGCACCTGCTGGTCGCCGGGACCACCGGCTCCGGAAAGTCCGTCGCGGTCAACGGCATGATCACCAGCGTCCTCTACAACGCGTCGCCCGAGGAGGTCCGCTTCATCATGGTCGACCCGAAGATGCTGGAGCTGTCGATCTACGAGGGCATCCCGCACCTGCTGCTGCCGGTCGTCACCGACCCGAAGAAGGCGAACCTGGCGCTGCGCTGGGCGGTCGACGAGATGGAGCGGCGCTACGAGCTGCTCGCGAAGACGGGCGTCCGCGACATTGCGAGCTACAACGCCAAGATCGAAGGCGGCGACAAGGCGAAGGCGGCAGAAGCTGCGGCCGCGTCCGAGGGGCGCAAGTCCGAGAAGAAGATCCGCGTCGTCATCGCGGGCCCCGACGGGACGGAGCAGGAGGTCGATCTCGACGCGGACGCGGAGATCACGCTGGCGGACGGCGAGGGCGACACGGCGGGCATCGTCGGCTACGAGACGCCGAGCGACGAGGATTTGTCCGACGCCGCGGCGAAGGTCCAGGCCGCGCAGGAGAAGGCGGCCGAAGAGAAGGCCAACGACGAAAAGCCGACCAAGCTCCCGTACATCGTCATCGTCATCGACGAGTTCGCCGACCTGATGATGGTCGCACCGAAAGACGTCGAGACCAGCGTCGCGCGGATCGCCCAGAAGGCGCGCGCCGCCGGCCTGCACCTGATCCTGGCGACGCAGCGTCCGTCGGTCGACGTCATCACCGGCCTCATCAAGGCGAACTTCCCCAGCCGGATCGCGCTGCAGGTCGCGTCGCGCATCGATTCGCGGACGATCCTCGATCAGCAGGGCGCCGAGACGCTGCTGGGCAACGGCGACATGCTGTTCTCGGATCGCGGCACCAAGCTGCGCCGCATTCACGGCGCCTTCCTGTCGGACAACGAGGTGCATCGCGTGGTCGAGTTCCTCAAGCAGCAGGCCAAGCCGGTCTACGACATGGACATCCTCAAGCCGCGCGAGGAAGACGCGGAGGAAGGTGGCGCGCCCGCCAACGACTTCCACGACGAGTTCTACGATCAGGCGGTCGCCATCGTGTGCGAGACGCGCCAGGCGTCGGTCTCGTACATCCAGCGGCGCCTGCAGATCGGATACAACCGCGCCGCGCGCATGGTCGAGCAGATGGAGCGCGACGGTATCGTCGGCCCGACCAACGGCGCCAAGCCGCGCGACGTTCTGGCGCCTCCCGGCGAATACCTGAGCGCGGCCGGCGCGTGACCCTCACCCTGTCCCTCTCCCGCAAAGCGGGAGAGGGGATCAGATCTTGCCCGCCTGCTAGGATTACGCCGTGATCGCAACGCTGGTGTCCGTGTTCGTCGCAATGACCCAGGCGCCGGCGCCCGCGCCGGAGCCCGCCGCGGGTGCGCGGATGGACGTCGCCGCGGTGGTGGCGAAGGTCCAGCGGACCTACGACAACGCGGCCGACTTCAAGGCGCGGTTCACGCAGACGCTCACCTCCACCGCGCTGAAGCGCACGACGAACTCGTCCGGTCAGGTGACGTTCAAGAAGCCCGGGCGCATGCGCTGGGACTACGAGAAGCCCGACAAGTCCAGCTACATCACGGACGGCGGCGTGCTGTGGCTGTACGAGCCGGACGACAAGCAGGCGTTCAAGCAGGACCTCAAGGGGTCGCAGCTGCCGGCGGCGCTGGCGTTCCTGATGGGGAAGGGGAAGCTGGCGAACGAGTTCGACATCAGCTTCGGCCCCGACCGGGCGTCAGCGGGCGCCGTGAAGAATTACGTGCTGTCGCTGTCGCCGAAGACGCCGCAGGCGCAGGTGAAGAGCATCGTGTTCGTGGTCGACCCGCGCGACTGGTTCGTCCACCAGAGCGAGATCACCGACGCGCAGGGCAACACGAACGTCATCGTATTCGCCGACGTGGTGATGAACTCGCGCGTGCCCGAAACGCTGTTCCACTTCACGCCGCCCGCCGGGACGCGCGTGATCGACACCGGCAAGCTGGGGAAGTAAGCCGCCGGACCCTCACCCTAACCCTCTCCCGCAGACGGGAGAGGGGATCAGAGTCAGAAGCGGACGGTGAACACGCCGCCGGCGCCGTTCGGCGTCGCGCTGGGCGTGAACTGGAACGCCGTCGTCTTCGGCTTCTCGCTGTGGCCGAGCACCAGCGGGTAGCCCGCGATGCCCGCCGTGACCAGCCCGACCGCGGCCAGCACGATGCCGACGTTGGTCAGCGTCGCGTACATGCGGCCCTTCTTGGCGATGTCGTCGGAGGCCGCACTGCCGGGGATCTCCTTGTCGTAATCGCTCTCGGCCTTGAGCTCGAGGATGCCGAACACCAGCGTCGCGACCACGCCCACGCCGGCGCCGATCAGCGCCACCTTGGTGATGGTCATGCGCGTATCCGTCATCTCGGTGTCGAACATGCCCGGACCGCTCGCCGCCTTCAGCGCCGCCGCGCCGCCCAGGTCGACCGCCGTCTCCTCGTTCTCACCGACGCTGACCGGGCGCGACACCTGCTTGCCGTTCGAGTACACGGCCTCGACGATGTAGTCGCCCTTGGGAACGCTGTAGATGGTGAGCGGCGCGGTCCCGAAGTAGCGGCCCTCGAGGAAGATCTTGATCTTCGAAACCGGGTCGGCCTTCACGGCGACGCGCCCCAGGCCCTCGGCGTTGGGCGACGCGAAGTGGACGTGGCCCAGGCTGTCGGTCTTGGGCGCTTCCTGCGACGTATCCAGGATCGTCTTCGGCTTCTCGGTGTCACCCACCTGGTCGGACGGCTTCTCGTTCTTCGGCTTGTCCTCGGGCGACGCCTCGTCTGTTGCCTGCGTCGGTTCCGCCTTCTTCTTCTTGGCCAGCGCTGGGCTGGTGGACAGCAGGGTTGCACCGCCAAACAACAAGGTGAGGAGCGTGATGCCCCAGACCGAAGGAACGAGGCGACCTGGCGACGTCCGTGAGCGAAGAGCTGAACGCGTCATGAGGGGGTCCTGGTTGGAGGGTGGGCGTTGCAGAAGGCGAGAATGTACGCCCATTTAAAAAAAATCAATGCGCGAATCGACCCACGTACGGGTTGTCCTGGCGCTCGGCAGCGACGGTGGTTTCGTCGCCGTGCCCGGGGATGACGAGCGTCGCGTCAGGCAATGTCAGCAGGCGGTCGCGGATTGAATGTTTGATGTCCGTAAGCGAGCCTCCCCACAAATCGGTGCGGCCGATGGAGCCGCGAAATAACGTATCGCCCGCGAACAGCAGCGGCGTCTGTCCGGATTCCTCGAAATAGAGGCAGATGGAACCCGGCGTGTGTCCGGGCGTGTGGATGGCGCGAACTTCGTGGCGGCCGAACGCGATCGCCTCGTCGCCGCGGAGCTCGAGCGTCGGGGCAGGCGGGTTGTCGCGCTCGGGGGCGGCGCCGCGCCGGGCGCGCGCCAGGCCGAACATCGCCATCTGCATCGCCGCGTTGTCGTACAGGAAGCGGTCCTCGTGGTGCAGCAGCACGTCGGCGCCGGTGCCCGCGGCGACCTCGCCCGTTCCCATCACGTGATCGAAGTGCGCGTGCGTGTGCACGATCTTCACCGCGCGCAGGCCGGCGCGCGCCAGCGCATCGAGGATCGCGGGCGCCTCGTCGCCCGGATCGATGACCAGCGCTTCCTTGGTCTCGGGACAGCTGACGATCGTGCAGTTGCACCCCAGCGCGCCGACCGGGAACGTGATGCGGTCCAGCGGCACGGCGCCTCGCCCCGTCAGCGCAGTCGCAGCGGCACGCCGCTGACCATCATCACCACCGATTGCGCGCGTTCGGCGAGGATCTGGTTCGCGATGCCGGCGATGTTGATCAGGCGGCGGTCGGGGACGCTGGCGGGCAGGAAGCCGAGGCCGATCTCGGTGGTGACGACGACGATCGGCGTCGTCGACCGATACAGCTTGTCGGACAGCGCTTCCACCTCGGCGACAAGGTCGTAGTCGGCGGTCGCCTCGGATGCCGTCAACCGGTTCGACAGCCAGATGGTGAAACGATCGAGCACGACGGCGCCGTGGCCGACCAGCGTCTCCGGCTGCAGCATGGTCGCCAGCTTGGCGGGGGCCTCCACAAGCTTCCAGGCGGCCTCCTGATCGCGGCGGTGGCGCGCGAGCCGCGCCTTCAGCTCGTCGTCGCCTTCGATGTGCGGGGCGACGTAAAGCCAGGGCGGCGGACCCAGCTCCGACGCGCGCCGCAGTCCGTACTCCGACTTGCCCGAGCGCAGCCCACCGGTCACGAACGTGAACATGGTTCCAAGCTACCGCATCCACCGCGCCGTTCGCCAGTCAGCTGCGCATGCTCAGCCATCGCGCACGCGCGTGTCACAACCTGAACGCGCGTACCGACAGCGGCCAGGCGACGGGGCGCTCGCCGTCCGCGCCCCAGGCCGCGCGCAGGCGCGGCAGAGCCAGCTCGAGAGCGTCCTTCCCGTGTTCCGCCAGGAAGCGTTTGCGGGGCGACCAGGTGCCGAGATAGCCGAGGAGGTGATCGAACGTCCATGAAAGCTGCATCGCGAACGGCGGGACGTCGATCGGGTCGAACGGGACGGCGACGTTCCGGTAGCCCTGCTCGACCAGCCTTCGTTCGGGCTCCCAGTAGGGACCGAGCAGGTCCTCGTAGTAGTGGTGCACGGCGGCGTCGATCTCGGGCGAGATGGTCGTCAGGCCGTAGCACCAGAAGGCGAGGCAGCCGCCCGGTCGGACGGCGCGGCGGACTTCCGCAAAAAACGCGTCGTGCTTGAACCAGTGGAACGCCTGCGCGACCGTCAGCAGGTCGGCTGACGCGGCGTCGACGCCGGTCGCCTCGGCGGTGCCGCGCCGGTATTCGACGTTGGGCGCGGGCGCGGCGTTCGCGCGCTGATCGTCGCTGGGTTCGACGCCGATCACGCGTTCGAAGTGTGCGGCCAGCGCCACGGCCGCCTGCCCGTTGCCGGTTCCGACGTCCACCGCCAGCCGGCGGGCCGGCGCGACCGAGGCCAGCCAGGTGAAAAGCTCGGGCGGATACACCGGGCGGAACCGGGCGTAGTCAGCAGCCTGCAGGGAGAACAGGTCCTTGAACGTCATCTTTTCCTGTTGATGCAGAAACGGCCCATCGCGTTGCAGAAAACGTTGCGCGTACCCGTGTCTTTGCTTGCCCAGTCCGGCGGACACGCGGAATGATGTGCGGGTCCTGGAGCGCCTCGACGAAATCCGCGAACGTCTCGCCGGCATCAGCGATCCGGTCCGACTGCTGCAGGAGATCTTCGCGTACGCGCCGTTCGGTCTGCAGGTGTACCGCGCCGATGGACACTGCCTGCTGACGAACAAGGCGTTCCGCGATCTGTTCGGGTCGGAACCGCCGCCCGAGTACAACATCCTGCACGACGACATCGCCGCGCGGATGGGGATGCTGGGCCTGGTCCAGCGCGCGTTCGCGGGCGAGACAGTGCAAACGCCGACGTTCTGGTACGACCCGCGCGAGCTGCAGCAGGTGCACGTCACGGAAGGGCGGCGCGTCTCGATCTCGATCACCCTGCTGCCGCTGTTCGGCGGGTCGGGCGCGGTCGAACACGTCGCGCTGGTCTTCAAGGATCAGACGGAGGAGACGCTGGCGCGCGAGCAGCTGGAGGCGGCGTTG
>Ga0207681_10001825_pt1 | contig 13659 bp, 10 predicted proteins | sample KBSS53metaG_FD_184324 | JGI IMG/M metagenome (GOLD analysis project Ga0207681, IMG submission 184324) | Switchgrass rhizosphere microbial communities from Kellogg Biological Station, Michigan, USA - KBS S5-3 metaG (SPAdes) (version 2) | ecosystem: Host-associated > Plants > Roots > Rhizosphere... | reverse complement strand
ATTCGTCGACGCCCTGCTCTTTCGCCCACGCTTCGGCGCGAACCACGGCGGCTTCCAGCGACGGATAGACTTCCGCGCCTTCCAGCACCAGACCGGTCTGGCGGCTGACCACGATATTCAAACGCCCCGGCAACGGACGACCCAGCGAGTCCCAGGTCTTGCGGCCCATGATGATCGGCTTGCCGAGCGTCGTGGCCTTGAAGTATTTGAAGTCCCCCGGCAGGTGCCAGGGCATGCTGTTGTCGACGCCGATCACACGGTTTTCACCGAGGGCTGCGATCAGGCTGAGGGGGAGTGATTTAGTCATGCCGGCGAGGATACCAGAGCCGCCCTTACCCCGATAAGCGCCACAGCGGTTATGCTCACGGCTCAATCAAGCAACGGGATGCCGCGTGACTGAACTGACTTCACTGCAAAACCTCTGGCTCACCGAAACCGTGCGCCTGCGCGAAGAACACGCAGGCCCGCTGGACGATCTGGAAGCCAATCGCCTGGCCCGCGCGGCCGGCGGCGATCTGCCGGGACGCATTCAGCGCCGCGCCCTGTGGCTGGCCGAGCGCGACGGCCTGACCGCCGCGCTCAAGCACTGGTTGCAAGGCGCACGCCTCGCGCTGGTGTTGCTGGCGATCTTCGCGGTACTGAGCGGTGCCGGTCTGGCCTTCGCCGCACTGGGCCAGACGCCGGTCAATGTGTTCTGGGCCCTGGGCAGTCTGCTCGGGCTGAACCTGATTCTGCTGCTGAGCTGGGCGCTGGGGCTGATCTTCGCTGGCGAACATGGCGCCACCCTCGGCCGCTTGTGGCTGTGGCTCAGTGAAAAACTCGCCCGCGACGCCAAGGCGGCGCAACTGGCGCCGGCCCTGCTGCTGATGCTGCAACGCCAGAAACTCAATCGCTGGGCACTCGGCACGCTGGTCAACGGCCTGTGGTTGCTGGCGATGTTCAGCGCGCTGGTTTTGCTGCTGACCCTGATGGCGACCCGGCGCTACGGTTTCGTTTGGGAAACCACGATTCTCAGTGCCGACACGTTCATCAACATGACCCAGGCCGTCGGCGCCTTGCCCGCGCTGCTGGGCTTCAACGTGCCGACCGTGGACATGATCCGCGCCAGCGGCGACACCGCGCTGAACATCGAAAGCGCCCGTCAGGCCTGGGCGACCTGGCTGGTCGGCGTGCTGGTGGTGTACGGCGTGCTGCCGCGTCTGCTGTTGGCGCTTTTTTGCTTCTGGCGCTGGAACAGCGGCAAGGCTGCGTTGCGCCTGGACCTGAACCTGCCCGGCTACGCCCAACTGCGCGAACGCCTGATGCCGACCAGCGAACGCCTCGGCATCACCGACCCGGAGCCTGCGCAATTGCACCACATCGAAAGCACCGTGGGCGAACACGCCAGCGACGGCGCGCTGCTCGTGGCAATCGAACTCGACGACCAACACTCATGGCCGCCGACGCTGCCGAAAAACGTCAGCAACGCCGGCATCCTCGACAGTCGGGAATCGCGCAACAAACTGCTCGAACAGCTCAGCCGCTTCCCGCCGGCGCGCCTGGCGATTGCCTGCGACCCACGGCGTTCGCCGGATCGCGGCAGCCTGGCGCTGATTGCCGAGCTGGCGCGCAATGCCGCCGCGACCCGGGTCTGGCTGTTGCAGGCGCCACAAGGACAGGCGCTGGACGCCGAACGCCTCGGTGACTGGCACGTGGCATTGCAACAGCTGGAACTGCCGTTCGCCGATTGCGCCCCGTTGAACTGGCTGGAGCACGGACATGACTGATGCCTGGAAAGCGCCGCTGAAACTGGCGGTGGTCGGCCACACCAACGTCGGCAAGACTTCGCTGTTGCGCACCCTGACCCGCGACGTCGGCTTCGGCGAAGTCTCTCATCGCCCGAGCACCACGCGGCATGTCGAAGGCGCGCGGTTGTCGGTGGATGGCGAGCCGTTGCTCGACCTCTACGACACACCCGGTCTGGAAGATGCCATCGCCCTGCTGGATTTTCTCGAGCGTCTGGAACGCCCCGGCGAACGCCTCGACGGCCCGGCACGGCTGGCGCGGTTTCTCGACGGCAGCGAGGCGCGCCAGCGTTTCGAACAGGAAGCCAAGGTACTGCGGCAACTGCTTGATTCCGACGCCGGCCTGTATGTGATCGATGCACGCGAACCGGTGCTGGCCAAGTACCGCGACGAACTGGAAGTGTTGGCCAGTTGCGGCAAGCCGTTGCTGCCGGTGCTGAATTTCGTCAGCAGTGCCAACCACCGCGAGCCAGACTGGCGCGAAGCACTGGCGCGTCTCGGCCTGCACGCGCTGGTGCGCTTCGACAGCGTCGCCCCGCCGGAAGATGGCGAGCGGCGGTTGTATGAAAGCCTCGCACTGTTGCTGGAAAACGCCCGCCCTCAACTTGAACGGCTGATCGCCGATCAACAAGCGCAACGCCTTGCCCGCGAGCAAAGCGCCGCGCGCCTGATTGCCGAATTGTTGATCGACTGCGCCGCGTGCCGACGCAGTGTGGCGAGCAACGCCGAACAGGAACAACAGGCCATCAGCGGATTGCGCAAAGCCGTGCGCCAGCGCGAACAACGCTGCGTCGAAGCGCTGCTCAAGCTCTACGCCTTCCGCCCGCAGGACGCCGCCGCCAGTGATCTGCCGCTGCTCGACGGGCGCTGGGGCGATGACCTGTTCAACCCAGAAACCCTCAAGCAACTCGGCGTGCGGGTCGGCGGCGGGATTGCCGCCGGTGCCGCAGCCGGTGCGGGTGTGGATTTGCTGGTCGGCGGCATCACCCTCGGCGCCGCCGCGCTGGCCGGTGCCATTGCCGGCGGCGCCCTGCAAACCGCCCGCAGCTATGGCAACCGCCTGCTCGGCAAGATCAAAGGGCAGCGGGAACTGACGGTCGACGACAACGTGCTGCGCCTGCTGGCCCTGCGTCAGCGGCAACTGCTGCAAGCGCTGAATACCCGAGGCCATGCGGCGATGGATGCCGTTCAGGTGGCGACGCCGCAGGACAAGACCTGGCGCGAGGGCAAGTTGCCGGAAGCACTCAACAAGGCGCGCGCGCATCCGCAATGGTCTTCGCTGAATCCGCATTCGAAGCTGAATCAGGCGGAGCGGCAGGAGCAGATTGAGTTGTTGGTCGGGAAGGTGCTTGAGCTTTAGATCCGCGCCCTCACCCGGTCGACAACAAAACTTCAGCCTTGCGCTTGAGAACAGACAGATCCATTACCGGCACCGCCATTTCCTTCGCCAGCTCATCCCACTGGCGCATTCGCAGGCTGACGGCGCACAACGGATCCTGCTCGAAAACATCCGCTTCAGCCTCGGTCATCACCCCGCCCTGATACTCCAGAGTGCGGCGACTGGCTTCGCTCAAGCGCTCGTAATAACCCGATTCCCTCAGCGTCAGATAGCGCTTGGCCTGGACGTGATATTCCACCAGCCGCGCCAGGCGCTCGCTGAATCCGGCCTCACGCAAATAATCCGCACCGAGGCGTTCGTGGCTGACCACGCCGTAACCGCCCATGTTTTCCGCGCCTTCGGCACACAAGTGGCCGATGTCGTGGAAGAACGCGGCGAGCACCACTTCGTCGTCGAAGCCTTCGGCGATGGCCAGTTGCGCCGCCTGGGACATGTGCTCGATCTGCGACACCGGTTCGCCGATGTAGTCGCTGGCGCCGAACCGCTCGTAGAGGCCGAACACCCGGTCGATGACTTGTTCGTGACTCAACATCCGTTCTCTCCAAAAAGCCGTGCGACATTGCGCTCGGCCATGGCCGGGCCGACGCTCATGCCGACGCCGCTGTGCATCAGCGCCACACTCAGCCCCGGCGCCGGGCGCAGGAACGAAAACGGCCCCGGTCCACGGGAACCATAGACACCCTGCCAGCGCTCGACCACTTGCACCTTGCAGCCGAGGGTCTGTTCGGCCAGCTCCAGCATCCAGTTGTCGACCTGCTCGGCGTTGAACGGCGATGGATCGCTGCCGTAATGGTGAGAATCGCCAATGATCAGTTCGCCATACGGCGTCGGGCTGATCAGCAGGTGAATGCCGTTTTCCTGCAAGTGCGGTTGCTCGCGCAGGATCTGCGCCTGCACCGCCGCCGCTTCCGGCAGGTCAGCGAAGGCGCCGTAATGCACACAGCTGAGACCGGTGAGCAAGGCGTGTTGCAAGTTCAGGTCAATCTGCGGCCGGGCGCGGAGCATTTGCAGGCGGCAGATTTGCGGGTCGAGGGCAGCAATCGGCTCGGCCAGCAGGGTCTGATAATCGTGGCCGGAGCAGACGATGATCTGTTCGGCGGAGAAGATCCCGGCGGTGCTGTGCAGGCGCCCCGGTTCGACGTCACGCACCAGCGTCGAGAAGTGAAATTCGACCTTGAGTTCGCGGCGCAGATATTCGATCAGCCCCGGAATCGCTTCCCGGGAATACAGCTGTTGATCGTCCATGCCGTGCAGCGCGGCGCGGTGATGGCTGAACTGGCCGCCGTACAGATCGCGCAGTGCGGCACCGCGCAGCAGCTCGACGCGGTAGTCGTGCTCGACGGCGCGCCCGGCGCAGAAGGCTTCGAGCAGAAGCTCTTCGGCTTCGGTGCGGGCGAACAGGTACGAGCCGTTGCGCTTGAGTTGCAGGCCGGCGAGTTGCGCCCACTGGCCCCAGATGTCGCGGCTGGCCTTGGCAAGTTCGAGCATCGGGCCCGGTGGCTGGCCAGTGACCAGCGCCTGGCCGAAGTTGCGCACCGACGCGCCGAGTGGCGTGGCGGTGCGTTCGAAAACCGTGACCTTGAGACCGCGCCGGGCGGCGGCATAGGCGTGGGAAAGCCCCAGGATGCCGGCGCCGACGATCAGCAAGTCTTTGTGTTGTGTCATGGAGATTTTCCCTTAATGGGAGACCGCCTTCGCGAGCAAGCCCGCTCCCACAGGGATTTACGTTGTGAATGCGATCCAGTGTGGGAGCGGGCTTGCTCGCGAAGAGGCCCTGTCAGTCGATGAAGACCTTACTTGGCAGCGACTTTCTCGGACTTGCCGTCATAGCGCTTGCGCCATTCGGTCAGGATCTCGTCGCGGTTCTTCGAGGCCCAGGCGAAGTCGTTCTTGATCAGGCGCTGCTCGTAGTCGGCCGGCAGCTCGGTCTGCGGCTTGGCGATGCCCGGCTGGGCAAGGACAGCGAAGTTTTCCTTGTACAGGTCCATCGCCGGAGCGCTGGCGGAGAAGTCGGCCAGTTTTTTCGCGGCCTCTTCGTGCGGCGTGCCTTTGATCACGGCAGTTGCTTCGATCTCCCAGCCCAGGCCTTCCTTCGGCAGGATGATGTCCAGCGGTGCGCCCTGACGTTTGAGCTGAACGGCCGGGTATTCGAAGGAAATGCCGATCGGAAATTCGCCCGCCGCCGCCAGTTTGCAAGGCTTGGAACCGGAGTGAACGTACTGGCCGATGTTCTGGTGCAGGCCATCCATGTAGGCCCAGCCCTGCTTCTCGCCGAAGGTTTGCAGCCAGGCGCTGACGTCGAGGAAACCGGTGCCGGACGAGGCCGGGTTCGGCATCACGATCTTGCCCTTGTACTCAGGCTTGGTCAGGTCCTGCCAGCTCACCGGTTTGGTCAAGCCCTGCTTCTCGGCTTCAACGGTGTTGAAGCAAATCGTCGCGGCCCACACGTCCATGCCGACCCAGGCTGGCGGATTGGCGGCGTCGCGGTAGTTCGCGCCGATCTTGCCCAGATCCTTCGGCGCATAGCTTTGCAGCATGCCTTGCTGATCGAGGATCGCCAGGCTGGACGCCGCCAGGCCCCACACCGCGTCAGCCTGCGGGCGATCCTTTTCGGCCAGCAGTTTGGCGGTGATGATCCCGGTGGAATCGCGCACCCACTTGATCTCGACGTCCGGGTTGGCCTTTTCGAAGGCCTCTTTGTAGGACTTCAACTGCTCGGCTTCGAGGGCGGTGTACACCGTCAACTCGGTTTTTGCCGCGAAGGCATTCAGGCTGAAAGTCGCGAGCACAGCAGCGGCCAGGGCCATAGGCTTGAACATGATCGTTTTCCTGTAGGTGAGTTGAGGCGATAGGGACAAGTCGTGGATCAGTGACCGGGCGCCGTTTGCCGCCAGGCCTGGGAACGGCGCAGCAAGCCGCGCGAAGCCCACGCCAGCAGCAAGGACACGCCCGCCGAGGTGAACAGAATCAGGGTCGACATCGCCGCCGCGCCGCCGACGTTGCCGGCGTCATCCATGTTCAGCACCGCCACCGCCGCGAGGAGGGTGTCGGGCCTGTAGAGGAAGATCGCGGCGGACACGGTGGTCATGGCCGAGACGAACAGGTAGCGCACGATGTCCAGCAGTGCCGGCAGGCAGATCGGCACGGTGACCCGCAGGTAATGCCGGTACAGCGGCGCCTTGAGCGACAGCGCGGCGGCTTCGAATTCGGCGTCGAGCTGACGCAGCGCGGTGGTGGCGGTCATCTGCGCGGTGGTCAAATAGTGAGCAATAGTGCAGACGATCAGCAGGGTCATGCTCCCGTACAGCACGTGCAACGGGTTGCCGGTCAGGTTGAAGAAGAAGACGTAACCCAGACCGAGCACCAGCCCTGGCACCGCCATCGGTACGAAACTGAGCATGCGCAGTGTCAGATTCAGCCCGCGCTGGCTGCGGGTCTTTTCCATCAGGTAGGCGCCGGTGAAAATCAGCACGCTGCCGATCAGAGCCGTGCCCAGCGCCATCTTCAGGCTGTTGCCGTAGGCCAGCCAGCCACCGCCGGCGGTCTCGTTGAACTGGTAGTGATTGAGCGACAGCGACAGGTTGTACGGCCAGAACTTCACCAGCGACGAGAACACCGCCATACCGAACACCAGCAGCAACGCGGCGCTGACCAGCAGGACCACGCTGAGATAAAAGGCATCGCGATTCTTCGACGGCGCCGGTTTGAACACCTGGGCGCGACCGCTCATGGCGTCGCCGTGACGCCGACGCAGCCAGGCATCGACGCCGAAGCTGAACAGTGCCGGCAGCAACAGAACCATGCCGATCAGCGCGCCGCGCCCGAATTGCTGCTGGCCGACCACCGCTTTGTAGGCTTCCAGCGCCAGCACTTGATAGTCGCCACCGACCACCACCGGCACACCGAAGTCGGTGATGGTCAGGGTGAACACCAGACAGAACGCGGCGAACACGGCCTGGCGAGTCGCCGGCCAGGTGATGCTGCGGAAGGCTTTCGCAGGGCTCGCACCCATGCTCGACGCGGCGTCGAACAGTCGCGCATCCGCCAGCGACAGGGCTGACAGCAAAATCATCAAGGCGTGTGGGAAGGTGTAGATCACCTCACCCAGAACAATCCCCCAGAAACCGTAGATGTTGTCCGACAGCAGCCCGCGCAACAGGCCCTGATTGCCGAACAGATAAACCAGCGCGATCCCCGGCAACATCGACGGCGCCATCAGCGGCAGCAGGGAGATCCCGCGCCAGATGCCTTTTGCCGGAATCAACGTGCGCTGCAAGGCGTAGGCAAACAGGTAGGCCAGCGGTACGACAATGGCCGCAACGCTGAGGGAAACTTTCAGGCTGTTACCGAGCAGCCAGTGGAAATTGTCACTGGTCACCAGCTCCTTGGCGGCGAGCCAGCCACCGCCCTGCCCGGCTTCGCTGCTGAAGCCGCGCCAGAAGATCGCCAGCAGTGGCAGCAGCACCGCCACACCGAGCAGCACCAGCAGCAGGAGTTTGCCGCCGAGGACGAAGATCCGGTCGCCGACCTCGGCCCCGGACATCTGCCGCGCCTGCTTTTGCGGTAGCGGCAGTGCGAGGTTGCTGTTCATCAGGCAAACACCTGCAGGCTGCGTGGCGGCAAGGCGACCATGATCTGCTGGGCGCCGAGGCGCGGCATGGCTTCCGGTGCCAGTTCGGCGAGCAAGGCGTGACCGGGCAGTTGATCGAGCTCGAAGCTCATGCGGCAGCGGTTGCCGAGGAAGGTGATCTCGCGGACCTTGGCCGGGAACAGGTTTTCTTCGTGCACCAACGGATTGACGTTGATCGCTTCCGGACGGCAGAACAACCGGCCCGACGGACTATGGACGCTGCCGTCGGCCAGGCGCAGGTTCATCCCGCCGACCTTGGCGTGGCTGTCGCTGCTGCGCTGGAACGGCAGCCAGTTGCCCTGGCCGACAAACTCGGCCACGAACGGCGTGGCCGGGCGGTTGTAGATTTCCTGCGGGGTGGCGTACTGCTCGACCTTGCCGTTGTTCATCACGGCGATGCGGTCGGCCATCAGCATGGCTTCGTCCTGATTGTGGGTGACCATCAGGGTGGTGATGCCGAGGTTGCGTTGCAGTTGGCGCAGCTCGGTGCACAGATGCTCGCGCACCCGGGCGTCGAGGGCCGACATCGGTTCGTCGAGCAACAACAGCGACGGTGCGGGGGCCAGGGCGCGGGCCAACGCCACCCGTTGCTGCTGGCCGCCGGACAACTGGCCCGGGTACTTTTTCTCACTGCCGCTGAGGCCGACCAGTTCCAGCATCTGACCGACGCGACGGCGCACTTCATCGCGACCGCTGCCGGCGAGGCCGTAGGCAATGTTCGCTTCGACGGTCAGATTGGGGAACAACGCGTAGGACTGGAACAGGATGCCGTAATCCCGAGCCTGGGGCGCGAGGTGGGAAACGTCGCGCTCGCCGAGGTACAACTCGCCGCTGTCCTGTTTCTCCAGACCGGCGATGCAGCGCAACAACGTGGTCTTGCCACAGCCCGACGGGCCGAGCAGGCACACCAGCTCACCGGCCGCGACATCGAGGGAGACGTTATCCAGCGCCGTGAAAGCGCCGAAGCGCTTCTGCACGCCGCGCACTTTCATCGGTGCGCCGGGGTTGGTCAGGGCAGTTGCGATTGCAGGGTTCATGGACAGGCCTCATCAAGCAGATGAGACGAATCCTAGAGTTGTAATGCGTCGGTCATATGGCAACAAGGCAAAATCGACCGATAGTGGTATTCAGGGATTTTGGTTCAGTTCTCAAGTCCTGCGTTACCTGGTCCGACGCCTTCGCGAGCAAGCCCGCTCCCACAGGGGATAGTGTTCACAACACAGATCCGATGTGGGAGCGGGCTTGCTCGCGAAGAGGCCGGCACAGGCACTGAAACATCTCAGGCCGGGGACATTTCCTGCGCCAGGCCGAGAAACGCGGCCGGCAAACGAGCGTTCTTGCGTTCCTTGAGGCAGTAAAGGTATTCAGGAATCTGCGGCGCATTTTCGAGGGTCAGCACCCGCAACTGCGGATCGTGCGGCACCTCCTGACGGGCGATGATGCTGATGCCGATGTTGCGCAGCACCGCTTCGCGGATCGACTCGCGGCTGCCGATCTCCAGCAACGGGCCGAAACTGACGCCGGCACTGGCCAGCAATTCTTCGGTGAGCCGCCGGGTGGTCGAGCCGGATTCACGCATCAGCAAGGTATGCCCGGCCAGTGCGCTCAGCGTCACATGGTCATGCGCCGCCAGCGGATGATTGCGATGCACCGCCAGCACCAGCGGGTCGCTGCCCAACACCCGACGGATCAGCCGCGCATCGTCGAGCAGTTGCGACGACGCCGCGACATCCACCCGGTAATCCTCCAGCGCTTCGAGCACCTGCTGCGAGTTGCCGATTTCCACCGACACCTCCACCTGCGGCAGGCGCTCGCGGAAGGTCTTCACCAGATCGAGGATGTAATACGGCGCGGTGGCGGCAATGCGCAGCGTGCCCTGCACCTGACCACTGTTGCGCAGGAAGAACTCGATATCGGCTTCCTGCTGCAACAAGGCTTTGACCATCGGCAACAGCCGCGCGCCTTCGTCGCTGACGCTCAGACGCCGGCCGCCACGGTAGAACAGCTCAACCGAATACTGGCTTTCCAGATTGCGGATCTGGGTGGTCACGGTCGGTTGACTGAGGCCGAGCTTTTTCGCCGCCAGCGTGATGCTGCCCAGGCGGGCCACCATGTAAAACGCTTTCAGCTCGGCACTCAGCACAACCGTCCCTCTTCCTCTATTTGCGCAACAGGCGCAAACCGTTGAACACCACCAGCAGGCTCACGCCCATGTCGGCAAACACCGCCATCCACATGGTGGCGAATCCGGCGAAGGTTACCCCAAGAAAGATCGCTTTGATCACCAGCGCCAGCGCGATGTTCTGTTTGAGGATAGCGGCGGTATGGCGCGACAGGCTGATGAACGCCGGAATCTTGCGCAGATCATCGTCCATCAGGGCGACATCGGCGGTTTCGATCGCCGTGTCGGTGCCTGCCGCCGCCATCGCAAAACCGATCTCCGCCCGCGCTAGTGCCGGCGCGTCGTTGATACCGTCGCCGACCATGCCGACCCGATGGCCCTGCGCGTACAGGTCTTCGATGGCTTGCAGTTTATCGGTGGGCAGCAAGTCGCCCTTGGCCTGATCGATCCCGACCTGCGCCGCAATCGCCTGGGCGGTGTGGACGTTGTCGCCGGTGAGCATCAGGGTTTTCACGCCCAGTTCGTGCAGTTGGCGGATCGCCTCGCGGCTGGTTTCCTTGACGGTATCGGCCACGGCGAACAGCGCCAGCGGGCCGGAGCGGTCGAGCAGCAGCACCACGGACTTGCCCTGTTTCTCCAGCGCGAACAGTTTTTCTTCCAATTGCGGCGAGCACAGGCCCAGCTCTTCGACCAGACGGTGGTTGCCCAAATGGTAGACCTGACCGTTGACCTCGCCTTTTACCCCACGGCCGGCCAGCGCTTCGAAGTTATCCACAACCAGAACCGCCAAACCTCTATCCACAGCCGCATTGGCGATGGCGAGCGACACCGGGTGATCGGAGCGACCGGCCAGCGCGGCGGCGATCGCCGGGGCCGTGGCGTCGGCGGTCGGGTCGAGGGACAGGTAATCGGTCTGCACCGGTTTGCCGTGGGTGAGGGTGCCGGTCTTGTCGAGGGCCAGATAGTCAAGCTTGAAACCGCCCTCCAGGTACACGCCGCCCTTGACCAGAATGCCTTTGCGCGCCGCTGCGGCGAGGCCACTGACGATGGTCACCGGGGTGGAGATCACCAGCGCACACGGGCACGCGACCACCAGCAGCACCAGCGCGCGGTAGATCCAGTCGAACCACGCGGCGCCCATGAACAGCGGCGGGATGATCGCCACGGCCAGCGCCAGAACGAAGACCACCGGTGTGTAGATTTTCGAGAATTGATCGACGAAGCGCTGGGTCGGCGCCCGCGCGCCTTGCGCCTGTTCCACGGCGTGGATGATCCGCGCCAGGGTGGAATTGTTGGCTGCGGCTGTCACTGCGTATTCCAGCGAACCGGCCTGGTTGATGGTGCCCGCAAAGACTTTGTCGCCGACGTTTTTCTCCACCGGCAGGCTTTCTCCAGTAATGGACGCCTGATCGATGGTCGAACTGCCACTCACGACTTCACCGTCCAGCGCGATGCGCTCGCCGGGTTTCACCCGCACGCGGGCGCCGAGATCGATGCTTTTGACATCCAGTTCGACCCAGTTGCCGTCCGCCTGCAACACAGTGGCTTGCTCCGGCGTCATCTGCATCAGGCCGCTGATGGCGTTGCGCGCACGATCCAGCGAGCGCGCTTCGATCAGCTCGGCCACGGTGAACAGGAACATCACCATCGCCGCTTCCGGCCATTGGCCGATCAACACGGCGCCGGTCACGGCGATGCTCATCAAGGCGTTGATGTTGAGGTTGCGGTTCTTCAGGGCGATCCAGCCCTTCTTGTAGGTGGTGAGGCCGCCGCTGAGGATGGAAATCAGCGCAATGATCGCCACCACCCAGGTCGGCGCGGCGCTGGTGAAGTGGATCACTTCGGCAGCCAGCGCACCGACGCCGGACAGCGCCAGTGGCCACCAGTGTTTTTTCACCGGCGCTGGCGTTGGCGCATCGACGCCCGCCTCCAGTGGCTCGGCCTGCATGCCCAAGGATTTGATCGCTTCGATTATTGGCGCGGTGTCCGGCAGATTGTGGGTCACGCCGAGCACGCGGTTGATCAGGTTGAATTCCAGCTGCTGGATCCCGGCCAGTTTGCCGAGCTTGTTCTGGATCAGGGTCTGTTCGGTCGGGCAGTCCATCGCCTCGATGCGGAAGCTGCTCAGCCGGGCGTCGGCGCTTTTTGCCTCGCTCAGTTGAACAAGCGAAGGTGCGGCGACTTTCGACGAACAGCACGAGTCTTCACTCGAATGAGCCGGCGCAGGCGTAACGGTTTTCGACCCGCAGCAGGAATCGCCGCCGTGGGCATGTTTCTGCACAGGCTGCAGTTTGTGACTGTGATCGTGCCCGTCGCCGGGCTTGTGGGTGTGCAGGGAATCGCTCATTGGTCGCGTCCATGAAGGTGCCTGTTGCCAAGTAAAGACCCTGTAGCCACTATAGGGTCAAGCACCCTTTTGGAGATTGCCGTCATGAAGATCGGAGAACTGGCGAAACAGACCGATTGCGCCGTGGAAACCATCCGCTACTACGAGCGTGAAAACCTGCTGCCGGAACCGGCCCGCAGCGACGGCAACTACCGCGTCTACACCCAGGCCCACGCCGAGCGCCTGACCTTCATCCGCAACTGCCGCACCCTCGACATGACCCTCGAAGAAATCCGCAGCCTGCTCGCCTTGCGCGACAGTCCGCAGGATCAGTGCGAAAGCGTGAATGCGCTGATCGACGAGCACATCCAGCACGTCAAGGCGCGGATCGATGGGTTACTGGCATTGCAGACGCAATTGCTCGACCTGCGCCAGCGCTGTGGCGAAGGGCCGGAGGCGGATCAGTGCGGTATCCTGCAGCGGCTGGAGGTGAGTGGCGGGGTTGTGGCGGCGGAGGTTGAGCATTCGCATGTGGGTCGCAGTCACGGTCATTAAGAACGCCAGAAACAACTGAGGGAGCCATTTGGCTCCCTCAGTATTTGTCACTCGTGCTTCAGACCGCCATCGGCGCAGTCATCGGCGCATGGTGCTCGTAGCCTTCCAGCGAGAAGTCGCTCGGCTCTACCAGCTCCAGCCACTCCGGCTGGTACACACCGGTCTTGGCAAACTCCGGCACGCGATCCGAAATCTTCAGTTTCGGCATGGCGAACGGCTCGCGCTTGAGCTGTTCGTTGAGCATGTCCAGGTGGTTTTCGTAGACGTGGGCGTCACCAATGAAATAGGTGAACCAGCGCGGGGTGTAGCCGGTCAGGCGACCGATCAGGCTCAGCAGGGCGGCGCCTTCGGTGAGGTTGAACGGCGTGCCCAGGCCCAGGTCGTTGGAACGGATGTAGAGGGTCAGGGAGATTTCCCTGGTCTCGACATTCGGGTGGAACTGGTACAGCAGATGGCACGGCGGCAGGGCCATTTCATCGAGCTGGGCGCAGTTCCAGCCGTGGAACAGGATACGCCGGCTGCCCGGGTCCTTGATGATGGTGTCCACGCACTGGCGAACCTGGTCGATGGCCTTGTACAGCACCACGTAGGCCTGGCCGTTTTCTTCGCCTTCGGCGATTTGCCGGTAACCCTGGGCCAGCGTCTGCTCGATGGCGGCCGGGTTGCTCAGGGGTATCTGCTTGTAGGCCGGCCATTTGCGCCATTGCACGCCGTAGATCTCGCCCAGGTCGTCGTCGCCCTGGCGGAACGGGTTGGCCAGCCACTGGGCGTTTTCGTTGGCGTTCTGGTCCCAGACCTTGCAGCCCAGGGCACGGAACTCGGCGGCATTGTTCACACCCCGGA